>Ga0163144_10000139_pt1 | contig 163393 bp, 162 predicted proteins | sample OliLak19BULKMAT1_FD_123175 | JGI IMG/M metagenome (GOLD analysis project Ga0163144, IMG submission 123175) | Freshwater microbial mat bacterial communities from Lake Vanda, McMurdo Dry Valleys, Antarctica - Oligotrophic Lake LV.19.BULKMAT1 | ecosystem: Environmental > Aquatic > Freshwater >...
CGTCACTCGCGCCACTTTCTTTTCATCTCCAATTGGTCCGCGAAACGCGGAAAACCCCGCAGCGGGCGCTGCGGGGCTCTCTGGTCTTTCAGCCTGTCGGATCAGCGCGAGGCGACCACGATCCGGCCCGGCGAGGGCTGGCGAAGCGCCGCCGTGAGGTACGGCTTGTCGATCTGTGCAACCGTGGCACGCATCGTTTCGGCGACGCAGGCGCGTTCAAGGCGGCGGCCGGTCAGGGTGTTGTCGCCGGTGTCGCAGGCTTGAGCCACGGCGCGGGAGAGGACGCCAGCGAAACGTTCCGCGCCGCGCGGCGTGTCGAGGTTGAAGTCCGCGCCGCTGATCTGGACCGTCGTCTGGGTGTAGCCGCCGTGACGGACGGTGGTTTCCTTGGCGGAAGCGGGCGCGGCGACGGCGAGGGCGGCGATCGCGGCGAGGGTGGTGATCAGCATGCGGGTCATGACGTTTGCTCCTGGGTTCGCGCCGGTCTGGTCTCCAGCGACACATGATGGATAGGCCCGGCCGCCCCGGCGCGCCGTTACCCCGGTCACGGGCTGGAAGCGGCGGTCCGCCACGGTCGTTCGCAGGCGCAGCACGGTTGCCACGCACCATGGGCGCCAGTAGCTTCCGCCCGCCGAATTGCGCTTCAGAGTCGCGCCGAAAAGGACCGCCCCCGCCATGCAGGGACTGCTGATCGAATACCTGCCGATCGTGATCTTCATGGCCATCGCTGCGGCGATGGGGCTGGGGTTCATGGCTGCCGCCTGGGCGTTAGCGCCCCGGAGCCCGGACAAGGAAAAGAACTCCGCCTACGAGTGCGGCTTCAACGCGTTCGACGACGCGCGCATGAAGTTCGACGTGAAGTTCTATCTCGTCTCGATCCTCTTCATCATCTTCGACCTCGAAGTGGCGTTCCTGTTTCCGTGGGCGATCACGCTGGGTGAGGGCTCGGTCTTCGCCTTCTGGTCGATGATGGCGTTTCTCGGCGTGCTTACCGTCGGCTTTGTCTACGAATGGAAGAAGGGCGCGCTCGAATGGCAATAGCGCCAGCAAACGCCGCCGCGCGTGCGGGCGTCGAGGGCGGATTTCCGGTGAAGCCGGACGATCCGTTCTACACGGGCCTGTCGAACGAACTGGCCGACAAGGGTTTTCTCGTCGCCGCCGCCGACGATCTCATCACCTGGGCGCGTACAGGCTCGCTGATGTGGATGACGTTCGGCCTCGCGTGCTGTGCGGTCGAGATGATGCAGATGGCGATGCCGCGCTATGACGTGGAACGTTTCGGCTTTGCGCCGCGCGGCAGTCCGCGCCAGTCCGACGTGATGATCGTGGCGGGCACGCTGACCAACAAGATGGCTCCGGCGCTGCGCAAGGTCTACGACCAGATGCCGAACCCGCGCTACGTGATCTCCATGGGATCGTGCGCGAACGGCGGCGGCTACTATCACTACAGCTACGCCGTCGTGCGCGGCTGCGACCGCGTCGTGCCGGTGGACATCTATGTGCCGGGCTGCCCGCCGACGGCGGAAGCGCTGCTCTACGGCGTGCTCGCGCTGCAGAAGAAGATCCGCCGCGAAGGGACGGTAGAGCGATGACCGACACGGTAAAGCCGCTCACGCCGCTGGAAGAGCTGGCGATGCATGTGACCGGCGCCATGGGCGGGGCGGTCGAGAACACCGTGATCGCCTTCGACGAGTTGACGCTCGAAGTGAAGGCCGACCAGATCATCCCGCTGCTGATCTTCCTGCGCGACGATCCGCGCTGCCATTTCCAGACGCTCATCGACATCTGCGGTGTGGATTACCCCGAGCGCGCGCAGCGCTTCGACGTGGTCTATCACCTGCTCTCGATGCGCCGGAACAAGCGCATCCGCCTGAAGATCCGCACCGACGAGGCGACGCCGGTGAACTCCGTGATCAGCGTCTATCCCGCCGCCGACTGGTTCGAGCGCGAGGCGTTCGACATGTACGGCATCCAGTTCGCCGGCCACCCGGACCTGCGCCGTCTGCTGACGGACTACGGCTTCCAGGGCTTCCCGCTCCGCAAGGAATTCCCGCTCACCGGGCATGTGGAAGTCCGCTACGACCCCGAGCAGCAACGCGTGGTCTACGAGCCCGTGAAGCTGCCGCAAGCCTACCGGAATTTCGACTTCCTCTCACCGTGGGAAGGCATGAACGAGATTTTGCCGGGCGACGAGAAGGCCAAGGGTTAGGCGAATGGCGAGTTGCGAATGGGGAATGGGGGGACGTCGTGGGGGATCAGACGATACGTTCCTATCGCGACCTGACGGTCTGGCAGGACGCAATGGCGCTCGCAGAAGCCGCCTATCGACTGACATCAGCCTTTCCGAAAGACGAGATGTACGGAATGACGTCGCAGATGCGGAGGTCCTCGGTTTCCATCGCGGCGAATATCGCCGAGGGGCATGGGCGAGAGCACACCAGATCGTTCGTCCAATTTCTTCGCATCGCCCAGGGCTCACTCAAAGAGTTCGAAACGCATGTTCTGATTGCAGAACGCGTCGGGCTGCTGACCGCGCAGCAAGCGGTGGAGCCAATCGCACAATGCACATCGCTTGGAAAACGGCTCCGCGCTCTCATTCGATCCCTTCAGGAGCGCATCGGCGATTCAAAAGAGTGAACTCCCATTCGCCATTCGCCATTCGCCATTCGCGCCAGGAGGCAATCCATGGCTGACGACGCAACCAATCTCCCCACCGCGCTTGAAGAAGAAAAGCGCACCTTCACGATCAACTTCGGGCCGCAGCACCCCGCCGCACACGGCGTGCTGCGTCTGGTGCTGGAACTCGACGGGGAGGTCGTCGAGCGTGTCGATCCGCACATCGTCCTCTTGCATCGCGGCACCGAGAAGCTGATCGAGTACAAGACCTACCTGCAGGCGCTGCCGTACTTCGATCGGCTCGACTACGTCGCGCCGATGAACCAGGAGCACGCTTTCTGCCTCGCCATCGAGAAGATGTTGGGCATCGAAGTGCCGCGCCGCGCCTCGATCATCCGCGTGCTCTACTCGGAAATCGGCCGCATCCTCAGCCACATCCTCAACGTCACCACGCAAGCGCTCGACGTCGGCGCGCTGACGCCGCCCGTGTGGGGTTTTGAGGAACGCGAAAAGCTGATGATCTTCTACGAGCGCGCCTCGGGAAGCCGTCTGCACGCGAACTATTTCCGTCCCGGCGGCGTCCACCAGGACCTTACACCGCAGCTCATCGCCGACATCGCAAAGTGGGCCGAAGAATTCCCGAAGGCGCTCGACGACATCGAGACGTTGCTGACGGACAACCGCATTTTCAAGCAGCGCAATGTCGATATCGGCGTGGTCAGCGCCGAGGACGCCTATGCCTACGGCTTCACGGGCGTGATGGTGCGCGGCTCCGGCATGGCGTGGGATCTGCGTCGTGCGCAGCCTTACGAGATCTACAACGAGCTGAAGTTCAAGATACCCGTCGGCAAGAACGGCGACTGCTACGACCGCTACCTGTGTCGCTGCGATGAGATGCGCGAGAGCATCGGAATCATCAAGCAGTGCTGCGCGCTGCTCGCGACGACGCCGGGCCCGGTGATGCTGGAACGCTCGAAGGTCGCGCCGCCGCGTCGCGGCGAAATGAAGAACTCGATGGAAGCGCTCATCCATCACTTCAAGCTCTACACCGAAGGCTTCCACGTCGGCCCCGGCGAAGTGTACGCGGCCGTCGAGGCGCCGAAGGGCGAATTCGGCGTCTATCTCGTCGCCGACGGCACGAACCGGCCGTACCGCGTGAAGATCAAGGCGCCCGGTTTCCCGCACCTGCAGGCGATGGACTATCTCTGCAAGGGGCACATGCTGGCCGACGTGTCCGCCATTCTCGGCTCGCTCGACATTGTGTTCGGGGAAATCGACCGGTGAGACGTTCCGAGACGCGCGAAGGCCGTGGTCGGCTTCGCGGAACGTCCGGCGCGAAGAAGGCTGTACGACGACGTGATTGGCAGTCGGTCTGGCGCGAAAAGGCGCAAGAGCTGGTGCCGGAAGAGTACCGGAGTGCAGCAGCGTACGGCGAAAACCAGAACCCGATGCGCGTGTTCTTCGAGGTGCTGCCTGCTGTGCGTGAAGCGCACCGTGCCGGAGACGACGCTAAGCTCAAGGCGATCTACGCGTTTGCGGCTTGGTGCTACGCGCAACCGGAAAAGGACATCAGCAACGCTGCCGGTGTCGCCTTCTATGAGCACCTCTTTGATTCGAGGGATAAGGACATTTGGCCGCTTGTGATGCCTTACATTGGGCCGTCGCAGTGGCAGATGGTCTTGGCGCTGCACGAAGTGCAATTGAACGATGAAGACCTTAAGGGGTTGCTACAGCTGCGCGCGCAACATGTGTCGGGGAGTGACTGGTGATGGCCGTGAGTTCGCCCACCGAAACCGTACAAGCCCAACTCGACGCCTACAACGCGCAGGATCTCGATCTTTTCTGCACCTTCTACGCGCCTGATTGCGTCATCGCCGATCTCAACGGCGCCGTGCAGCAGAGCGGCCTCGCTGAAATCCGCGCGCGCTATGAGAAGGCGTGGGCGCAGTTCCCGCAGAACCGCGCGGTGGCGCTCTCGCGCATCGTGGTGGGTAACACCGTCATCGACCACGAGCGCGTGTCGCGCGCGCCGGACGGGGAGCAATTCGAGGTCGCGGCGATCTACACCATCCGTGACGGCCTCATTGCGCGCGTCGACTTCGCGCGCTGACGGTGCCCGAAATCCACCTTTACCTGTGGATCGAGGCCGCCGTGATGGGCGGCATCCTCGCGGCCTTCCTCATTCAGGCGTTCGTGCTCTTCAAGCCCGAGCACACCGAGCACAATCCATTCCGCGTGCGCGTCGGGGCGATCCTGCAGGGCGTCGTGGTCGGTGGCCTTGTCGGCCTCGTTCTGCTCCCGTTGCGCCTGAGTTTTCTCGTGCCGGAAATCCCGGTGCCGGCGACGGCGGTGGCGTCGACAGCAGTGCTGCCCGCCTTCCTGCTGATCCTGGTCGTGCGGCAGGGGTTGCTCGCGCGCGTGCCGGTGGTCGGGCGCTATGTGCGGTCCTACCGGCAGGCCGCGCTCAAGCACGGCATCGACCTCGCCCGTAAACGCCTCGCGCGCCTGCAACGCATGGACAGAAAGCAACGCGCCGAGGCGCCGACGGACGCTTGACGCGGGACCGGCTTCGCAGGATCGCAGAGGCATGCGCCGCATCCCCGATCCGCCCCACGTCGTCGTCCAGCGTCTCACCGACGCCTTCAACAAGCAGGACCTCGAAGCGGTCAGTCTCTGCCTCGCCGCCAACTGCGTGGTCGCCAACCACGGTGGGGAAACTGTGCAGGTGGGGGCGCCCGCCATCTGCGCGCAGTACGCCGCCGCCTTCGACGAGCGCCCCAAGGTGCGCATCAGCCTCATGGGCCGCATGGTGCAGGGCGACAAGGTCGTCCAGCACGAGGCGGTCAACCGGGGCCTGACCAGCGCGGACCGCCGGATCGCCATTTATACCGTCGCCGGAGAAAAGGTGACGCGGGTGGAGTTCATGCGCTGAGACGCCTGAACTGAGACCCTTGGTCCCGTGACAAGACCGGTCGGGCGCTGCTATGCGCAAGCCCGTCAGATTCACGGGAATCCTCATGTCCGTCCGCCGTCTCGCCGCCGATCAGCCGGCGTCCTTCGCCTTCCGACCCGATACGCTGGAAACGGCGAAATGGTGGATCGCGAAGTACCCCGGCGACCGCAAGCAGTCGGCAGTGATCCCGATCCTGTGGCTGATCCAGAAGCAGGAGGGCTGGGTTTCGGAACCCGCGATCCGCACGCTTGCGGAGATGCTGGAGATGCCGGTCATCCGCGTGCTCGAGGTCGCGACCTTCTACACGATGTTTCACCTCGCGCCGGTCGGTAAGCACCACCTGCAACTGTGCGGCACGACGCCGTGCGTGCTGCGCGGCGCGGAGGATCTGAAGAAGGTCTGCAAGAGCCGCATCGGCGGCAAGTTCGAGATCAGCGCCAAGGGCCTGAGCTGGGAAGAAGTCGAATGCGTCGGCGCCTGCGTGAACGCGCCCGTCGTCGCCATCGACGACTATTACCATGAAGACCTCTCGCCCGATGACCTCGAAAAACTCATCGACGCGCTGGAACGCGGCGAGAAAATCACCCCCGGCAGCGCGCGTGGTCGCCAGACCTCGGCGCCGGAAAGCGGCGCGCTGACGCTGAAGGATCCTGCGCTCTACGACGGCTCGCTCGCGGCGCCGCTGACCTTGCCGAACCTGCCGGAGAAGACGGCGTGAGCACCGAGGCCGACAAAGCCGAGATGCGCGGGCGGATCGTGAAGCTCGTGATCGTCGATGCAGCGCTCGTGGTCGGGGGCGTCGTGCTGTTTCTCTATACGCAGTCCATCGCGTGGATCATCGGCGTGGCCGTGGTGAGCATGCTCGCGGGCGCGCTGCTTGTGGTGCTGCCGGCGATTCAGGCAAGGCAGAACAAGGGAAGCGGCCTTGTCGAGTGATCCAACGCCCCCGCCGGAGAAAACTCGCCTCCCGCAGCCGATCGCGCTCGGCGGCGGCTGGCGTTTTCTCTACGTGATCCTCGCCGTCGGTTTCACCGGCGCTGCGATCTATCGGACGGTCGTGCAGCAGGCGCCGCTGACGGAGCCGGGCGTCGTCGTCTGCGCGCTGGGCGCTGTGTGGTTTGCGGTGCGCGCGGCGCTTTCGTTCAGGGCAAAGCCATGAGCGAAATCCCGCGCCTCGACACGCCGGAAGGCCTCGCCGCCTATCGCCGCGAGCTGAAGGGCATCGCCCAGCCGTGGCGCTATGGCGGCCTTGCGCTCATCGTGCTCGGCGCTCTCATCGGCGGCGTCGATCGCTACACCGACACGGCCATGCCGTCGTGGACCACCACCGCCATTTTCGCGCTCTTCATCGTCGGCTGGCTGATGATGATGGTCGCCATCGTGCAGCGCACGATGCATCACCGTCGGCGTCTCGCCGGCGATACAAAGCCTGGGAAATCCTGATGCTCGCCGACAAGGACCGCATTTTCCTCAATCTCTACGGCGCGAAAGGCGCGGACCTTGAGTCCGCGAAAAAGCGCGGCGCGTGGAACGGTACGGCCGACATGATCAGCGCGGGTCGCGACTGGATCGTCACGCAGGTGAAGGAATCCGGTCTGCGCGGTCGCGGGGGCGCGGGATTTCCGACGGGCCTCAAATGGTCCTTCATGCCCAAGCAGGTGGGCGACCGTCCGCACTTCCTCGTCGTCAACGCCGACGAGTCCGAGCCCGGCACCTGCAAGGATCGCGACATCATGCGTCACGATCCGCACCTGCTGATCGAGGGATGCCTGATCGCGTCCTTCGCGATGCAGGCGCACGCCTGCTACATCTATCTGCGCGGGGAATACGTCGCCGAACGCGAGGCGATGGAGAAGGCGGTGAAGGAGGCCTACGAGGCCAAGCTCATCGGCAAGAACAACATCCACGGCTGGGATTTCGACTGCTACATCCACCACGGCGCGGGCGCCTATATCTGCGGCGAAGAAACCGCGCTGCTCGAAAGCCTCGAAGGCAAGAAGGGCCAGCCGCGCCTGAAGCCGCCGTTCCCGGCCAACTCCGGCCTCTATGGCTGCCCGACCACCGTCAACAATGTGGAATCCATCGCCGTTGCGCCGACGATCATCCGGCGCGGCGCGAAGTGGTTTGCGGGCATCGGCCGTCCGAACAACACCGGCACGAAGGTGTTCTGCGTGTCCGGCCACGTGAACCAGCCGTGCAATGTCGAAGAGGCGATGAGCATTCCGCTGCGCACGCTCTTGGAAGAGCATTGCGGCGGCGTGCGCGGTGGCTGGGGCAATCTGAAGGCCGTCATTCCGGGCGGCTCGTCGGTGCGCATGATCACCGCGGCCATGGCCGAAGAAGCGCTGATGGATTTCGACTCGCTGTCGGCGATGAAGTCGGGCCTCGGCACCGCGGCCGTCATCGTCATGGACCAGTCCACGGACGTCGTGCGCGCGATCGCGCGCATCGCCTATTTCTACAAGCACGAAAGCTGCGGCCAGTGCACGCCGTGCCGCGAAGGCACGGGCTGGATGTGGCGCGTGCTCGAACGCATGGCGCGCGGCGAAGCGGAGCACTCCGAGATCGATCTTCTGCTCGACGTGGCGGGGCAGGTGGAAGGCCATACCATCTGCGCGCTCGGCGATGCGGCCGCGTGGCCGGTGCAAGGCCTCATCCGCCACTTCCGCCACGAGATCGAGGAACGCATCGACCGTTATCGCGCGGCGAAGGGCATCCATCAGGTGAAGATGGTGGCGGCGGAGTAGGGCGCGCGATGCACCTCGCCGAAATCAATATCGCGCGCCTGCTCCATCCGCAGGACGATCCGCGCGTCGCGGAATTCATGGACAATCTGGAGCGCGTGAACGCCATCGCGGAGCGGTCGGCGGGCTTCGTCTGGCGCTACACGGACGAGAGCGGCAACGCGACCGACACGCAGGCTTTCGACGATCCACAGGTGATCGTGAATTTGAGCGTCTGGGAAAGCGCCGAGGCGCTTGAGCAGTTCGTGTTCAAGACCGTGCACAAGCAGTTCTACGGCAAGCGTCGCGCATGGTTCGATGCGGCCTTCGGGCCGGCGCTCGCGCTGTGGTGGATCGAACCGGGGACGACGCCGACGCTCGAAGAGGCGCTCGCGCGCTGGCGCAAGCTGCGCGACGAGGGACAGAGCGGCGACGTGTTTGGCTGGGAAGGCGCGGCCAGCGCCGAACTCTGGAAGACCGCGCGCTGCGGGTGAGTGCGTGCGCGCATGAACAGGCGCCTTCCTTCTCCCCCGCGAGGGGGAGAAGGGTTGTTTACGCCGGATTGCCTAAAACTAGGGGGATCGCGGAGTCCTTCGTCCCTCGTTTTCGGGCGCCTCAAGAATCTGAATCCGTTGGCGCGAATGAAGCCAGCGCGCGCGGAAAAGAAAAATCAGCCAAATAATCCGACCGGGTCGCGAGCGCCCTCACACTCCGCCTCACGTTTCGCCGGGATGGTCCCGACGCCACGAAGAGGAGAGCCAGACATGCAGATCGCCCGCCCGCTACGCTATCGCCGCAGCGCGTACGCCGCCGCCGCGCGCGAACTGCATCTGTGGCTGCTCCAGGTCGTCGCCTGGCTGATGACGCATGTGCGTCTGCCGCGCGCATGGCGGCTTGAATTCCACCACGACATCCGTACTGCCCGCCGTGACATTCGAAGGCTGATCTTCCTCGGCATGTGCTCGCGCATGACGTTCCGCGTCGACAGGGCAATCCTTACGCGCAGGCCGCACGGCATCTTTGGCTGGCGGCGACGCCGCATCCGCCTGCTACGCGCTTACACGCGCGGCATTCCACTGCGCACCGTCCGCGACATGCGCAACGCGCTGAATGACTTCGATAAGACCGTGAAGCGCGCTATCGCGCGTCTTCCGAAGAAGGGCGGCGTGCCTGGCGCCATCGTCACAGTGATTGCTGTGATGATTGCATTGAGCACTGACGCGCTTGCACCTGCCGCAGAAGCTGCAGACACATCATGATTTGCGAAACCGGACCGCGCAGCTCCTGCTGCGCATACCCATGTCAAAGCCGCGCGAGATTCTCCGGAGTCTGGCGACGCTGGTGCGTGCTTACCGCGTCACCTTCGTCGCAAACGCCGTCGCATCCTCCAGTGTCGGCGCGCGGCCACGCAGCGGCTTCGACAACGCCAGCAGGATGCCCGTGTGATCGACCCCGGGATAGACTTTCAGTTCGGCGCTTGCGCTGGCGGCGCGCAACTCACGGTCGAGGCGTTCGGAATTGCGCAGGCGCACGCGCGTGTCGGCGTCGCCATGCAGCAGCAGCGCCGGCGGCGCGTCGGCGCGCACGAATGTCACCGGCTGGGTGGCGTCGGGCTCGGGAAAGCGGCCGAACGCATCGCGCAGCACGCCTTCCTCGTTCGGATCGAACTTGTAGGGGCCGGCGAGGCCGATCACGCCGCGTATCGTCGAGGACGGCACGCCCGCGCGGTCGAGGAAGCGCCTGTCGAGCGCGACCATCATCGCGATGTGGGCGCCCGCCGAATGGCCCATCAGCACGATGCGATCGGGGTCGCCGCCGAAACGTCGCGCGTTCGCGTGAGCCCACGCCGTCGCCGCTGTTGCATCATCGACAAAGGCCGGGAAGGGATCAGCGGGTGCGAGCCGGTAGTCGGGGACCACGACGACGAAACCCTTCGCCGCCAGCGCACGCGCCGCCCACCCATAGTCCTGCCGCCGGCCGTTGTTCCACGCGCCGCCGTAGAGGAACACGATCACCGGCTTCTTCGCCTCGGGCGCGGCCGGGTAGATGTCGAGCTTCTGACGCGGTCCGTCGCCGTAGGCGATGGCGCGGGTCGCGGGCGTCGTCAGGCTGTCCTTTGGGGCGACCGTGTTGAACAGGGCGAGGGGCGAGCAGGCGCTGGCGATGAGGGCGAGCATGGCGGCGATCCAGAGACGCATGGGGAATTCCTGACAGGGGGTCCGTGGAGTACGGATGAAGGCTGCTTCGGGATGCCATCAAATGAGCGATCGTCACTACCTGCTTATCTACGACCTTGCGCCAGACTACCTCGACCGGCGCGGGGGCTACAGGGTCGAACACCTCGAACTGGCCCGCGCGGCCGTGGCGCGCGGAGAACTGGTGCTGGGGGGAGCGCTCGCGGACCCCGCGGATCAGGCGGTGCTCCTGTTCAAGGGCGAAGGGCCGGAAGCGGCGGAGGCTTTCGCCCGCGCCGATCCGTATGTGACCAACGATCTTGTCGCCACCTGGAAGGTGCGCCCCTGGACGACGGTGATCGGGCCGGGCGCTCTGACCAGGATTACCTAACGGCAGGCGCGGCGGTCAGGCGAGGCGCCGGGGCCGCCGATGGGACCGGGCGGGTTTTCCCAGTTGGTGCCCGGGCCGCCGCGACGACCGGGCGGATTCTGGTCGTTGTCGCGGTACCAGCAGGCGCGGCGGGGGTGCCAGACGTAGACGACGCCGTCCGCATACGTCCGCCGCCAGTGCTGGTCGGGCGAAGCGCCGGGCCCGCCACGCGGACCGGGCGGGTTCTCCCAATTTGTACCAGGCCCGCCGCGCGGCCCTGGCGGATTGCCATCGTGGTCGGTGGCGCAGGCGCCGAGTAACAGCGCGATGCTGGCGAAGACGGCGAGGTGAGTGCGGGTGCGCATGATGGTCTTTTCTCCCGTGCGTTTCGATGTCGTCCAGGTGCTCGCAAGGATAACGCACGAGGGGGCTGTTTTCCGTCGCATCTGCTGGTTGCGACTCATTCTCAGCACATGTTGCGGGCCTCCTGCATGCGCCCTTGGGACCCCTTGATGCGACGCAGCAAATAGGCTCAACACCCCGCAATGCTTCCCGGGGGCTCTTGGGACGCGTTCGGGCAAAGCATGACCAAGATTCTCATCGACGGCGTCGAGATCGACGTCCCTCCCGACTACTCTTTGCTGCAGGCCTGCGAAGCGGCCGGCGCAGAGATTCCGCGTTTCTGTTACCACGAGCGTCTGTCGGTGGCCGGCAACTGCCGGATGTGCCTGGTGGAAGTGAAGGGCGCGCCGAAACCGGTCGCCTCGTGCGCCCAGCAGGTGAAGGACCAGCGCCCCGGCCCCAACGGCGAACCGCCCGTCGTGCTCACGAAATCGCCGCTGGTGAAGAAGGCGCGCGAAGGGGTGATGGAGTTCCTGCTCATCAATCACCCGCTCGACTGCCCGATCTGCGATCAGGGCGGCGAGTGCGACCTGCAGGACCAGTCGGTGGCCTACGGCCGCTCGGCCACGCGCTACGACGAGAACAAGCGCGCTGTCGAAGAAAAGTTCATGGGCCCGCTCGTGAAAACGGTCATGACGCGGTGCATCCAGTGCACGCGTTGCGTCCGCTTCGTGACGGAAGTCGCGGGCGTCCCCGAGATCGGCGCGACGGGGCGCGGCGAAGACATGGAAATCACCACCTATCTGGAGAAATCGCTCACTTCGGAGCTCTCCGCCAACGTGATCGACCTCTGCCCGGTGGGGGCGCTGACATCGAAGCCCTACGCCTTCAACGCCCGGCCGTGGGAACTGAAGAAAACCGAATCCGTGGACGTGATGGATGCGCTCGGCTCCAACATCCGCATCGACGCCCGCGGCGATGAAGTGCTCCGCGTGCTGCCGCGCGTGAACGAAGAGATCAACGAGGAGTGGATCTCAGACAAGACGCGCTTCTGCATCGACGGCCTGAAGTACCAACGCCTCGATCGCCCCTATGTCCGTCGCGACGGCAAGCTCGTGCCGGTGACATGGGATGAAGCGCTCGTCGCCACGGCGCAGGCGCTGCGCGCGAGTCCCGATCGCATCGGCGCCATCGCGGGCGATCTCGCCTGCGCGGAAAGCATGAAGGCGACGCTCGACCTGTTCGGCAGCCTCGGCGTGAAGAATTTCGACTGCGGCGCGGGCCATCTCGCGGGGGCATCGCGTCAAGGCTGGCTGTTCAATAGCACCATCCTCGGCGTCGAAGACGCCGACGTGATCCTCCTCGTCGGCGTCAATCCGCGTCTCGAGGCGGCGGTGCTCAATGCGCGGCTCCGCAAGGTCTGGCTGCGCGGCGATGTCCGCATCGGCCTGATCGGCGAGCGCGTCGATCTCAGCTACGACTATGAGCATCTCGGCGCCAGCGCTGCTTCCATCGCCGAACTCGGCAAGGGCGGGGATTTCCTCGACGCGCTGAAGACCGCGAATAAGCCGCTTGTCATCGTCGGCGCTGGGCTTTCGCCATCGGCGCTGCGTGCGGCCGGCAAGCTCGCCGCGAGCATCGGTGTTCTAAAGGACGGCTGGAACGGCTGGAGCGTGCTCCACACGGGCGCCAGCCACGTCGGCGCCCTCGATCTCGGCTTCGCCCCGAAGGGCGGCCTCAACGCGGCGCAGATGGCGGCCGCCGCCAACGACGGCAAACTCGACACGCTCTTCCTGCTCGGCGGCGACGACGGTCCGCTGCCGGAGAAGGGCAAGGTGACGGTCATCTATCTGGGCACCCATGGCGACGCCGGCGCCCACATCGCCGACATCATCCTGCCGGGCGCCGCCTATGCCGAAAAGAACGCGACCTGGGTGAACACCGAGGGCCGCGTCCAGTACGGTCGCCGCGCTGCTTATCCGAAGGGCGATGCGCGGGAAGACTGGTCGATCCTGCGGGCGCTGTCGGCGGTCATGGGCAAGACGCTGCCGTATGACTCCCTCGCGGCGCTGCGTGCGAAGATGATCGCCGACCACCCGACGTTCGGCGCGGTGGACTATGCGCCTGGCGCAGCGGATGCGGGCGCGTTCGATCCCGCGACGCTCGGCGCAGAAGGGGCGGTTTCCGCCGAACCGTTCCGCATGCCGGTGCGCGATTTCTACTTCACCAACCCGATCGCGCGCGCGAGCCGCACAATGGCCGAATGCTCGCGGGCGGTCTCCGGCGTCGACGCTGCGAAAGTGGCGGCTGAATGAACCCCGCGATCGACTACGTGCCGCTGATTGCGCTCGACCAAGGGTTTGAGTGGGCGCTGATGAAGACGGGGCAGATCCTCGCGATCATGGTCATGCTGCTGCTGTCGCTGGCGTTCCTGCTGCTCTTCGACCGCAAGGTCTGGGCGGCGGTGCAGCTGCGCAAGGGCCCCAACGTCGTTGGGCCGTTCGGCCTGTTCCAGTCCTTCGCCGACTTCCTGAAGTTCGTGATGAAGGAAATCGTGATCCCGGCGGGGGCGAACAAGACCGTCTTCATCCTCGCGCCGCTGCTGACGTTCACGCTCGCCTTCGCAACCTGGGCGGTGGTGCCGATTGCGCCCGGTTGGGTGGTGTCGAACCTCAACGTTGGGATCCTTTACCTCTTCGCGATCTCCTCGCTCGGCGTGTACGGCATCATCATGGGCGGCTGGGCGTCGAACTCGAAATATCCGTTCCTCGGCGGCCTGCGTTCCGCCGCGCAGATGGTGAGCTACGAAGTCTCGATCGGCTTCGTGCTGATCACGGTGCTGCTGCTCGTCGGCTCGCTGAACATGACCACCATCGTGGAGAACCAGCGCGACGGCATCTGGATGTGGCACGCCTTCCGCATCTTTAACATCTCGGAGTTCCCGTCGAACCTGCTGATCGGCGTCGTGATGTTCGTGATGCTGGTGATCTTCTTCATCTCGGCGCTCGCCGAAACGAACCGTCCGCCCTTCGATCTGCCGGAAGCAGAATCGGAACTCGTCGCGGGCTATCAGGTCGAGTACTCGTCGACGCCGTATCTGCTCTTCATGATCGGCGAGTATCTGAACATCACGCTGATGTGCGCGATGATCAACATCCTGTTCCTAGGCGGCTGGCATTTGCCTTGGGGCCCGGTGGACAATTCCTGGCTCGGCTTCCTCGTCTTCTACGTGAAGCTCTGGGCGATGTTCTTCATGTTCGCGATGGTGAAGGCCATCGTGCCGCGCTACCGCTACGACCAGTTGATGCGTCTGGGCTGGAAAATCTTCCTGCCGACGTCGCTGGTCGCGGTTGCGGCCGCAGCAGCCTACGTCACGTTCATCGGGCGCCCCGCGCTCACCACGGTCGCCGGCGGATGAGGAGCTGACCATGTCCCGCATCCTTCAGGCCGCCAAAGGCGCACTCATGCTCGACATGATCGGGGGCTTCGCCCTCGGCATGAAGTACTTCTTCCGCCGCAAGGCGACGATCAACTATCCGTTCGAGAAGGGCCCGCTCAGCCCGCGCTTTCGCGGCGAGCACGCACTGCGCCGTTACGCGAACGGCGAGGAGCGCTGCATCGCGTGCAAGCTGTGCGAGGCGATCTGCCCGGCGCAGTGCATCGTCATCGAGGCCGAACCGCGCGAAGACGGATCGCGCCGCACGACGCGCTACGACATCGACATGACCAAATGCATCTACTGCGGCTTCTGCCAGGAGGCGTGCCCGGTGGATGCGATCGTTGAGGGGCCGAACTTCGAGTTCGCCACCGAGACCCGCGAAGAGCTGTTCTACGACAAGGAACGTCTGCTCGCGAACGGGGACCGGTGGGAACGCGAGATCGCCAGGAATCTGGAACTGGATGCGCCCTACCGCTAGGCGGTGGCGCAGGGAGCGAGTGAGACGATGCTGGAGGCGATCGCCTTCTATCTGCTGGCGGGTGTTGCGGTGCTTTCGGCCTTCGCGGTCGTCTCCGCGCGCAACCCCGTGCACTCGGTGCTGTTCCTGATCCTGACGTTCTTCAACGCGGCAGGACTGTTCGTGCTGCTCGGCGCCGAGTTTCTCGCGATGCTGCTGGTCGTCGTCTATGTCGGCGCGGTGGCGGTGCTTTTCCTGTTCGTCGTCATGATGCTCGACGTCGACTTCGTGGAGCTGAAGCAGGGCTTCCTGAAGTACATGCCGCTCGGCGGCGTGGTCGGCGCCTTCCTGCTGGCTGAGCTGATCCTCGTGACGAGCGCGGTGCGCGGCAACGGCCTCTACACCGACCGCCCGACGGCGCTGCCCGATGGCGTCACGAACGCCGAGCGCATCGGGCGGGTGCTCTACACGGACTACCTCTTTCTGTTCCAGCTCGCGGGCCTCGTGCTCTTCGTCGCCATGATCGGCGCCATCGTGCTGACGTTGCGCCGGCGCAGCGGCGTGAAGCGGCAGGACATCCACAAGCAGGTCGGGCGCACGCGCAAGCAGGGCGTGGAGTCCAAGGACGTGCTTCCCGGGCAAGGACTGGGTTGATGCAGATCGGGCTGGAACACTATCTCGCGGTGGCCGCGGCGCTCTTCACGATCGGCGTCTTCGGCATCTTCGTGAACCGCAAGAACATCATCATCATCCTGATGTCGATCGAACTCGTCCTGCTCTCGGTGAACATCAACCTCGTAGCGTTCTCGAGCTTTCTCGGCAACATCGAGGGCCAGATCTTCGCGATGTTCGTGCTGACGGTGGCGGCGGCGGAGGCGGCCGTGGGGCTCGCCATCCTCGTCACTTACTTCCGCAACCGCGGCGATATCGCCGTGGAAGACCTCAACCTGATGAAGGGCTGACGCCACAATGGGCCCAGAGTCCTTTATCGAGCCGATCATCGTTCTCGCGCCGCTGTTGGCGGCCGTCATCGCGGGCCTCGGCCAGCGCTTTCTCGGCGACAAGCCGGCGATGGCGCTCACCACGGGCGTCCTCGGTCTTTCGCTGGCTCTCTCGCTCTACACCTTCGTCGACTATGTTTGGCTCGGCGGCGAAGCGCGGCTGATCGAGCTGTTCAAGTTCATCGACGTCGGCGGCTTCACCTCCACCTGGTCGATCCGCATCGACACGATGTCGGTGATCATGCTCGTGGTGGTGACGAGCGTGTCGTTCCTCGTGCACCTCTATTCATGGGGCTACATGGCGGATGACCCGCACCGCGCGCGGTTCTTCGCCTACCTCTCGTTCTTCACCTTCGCGATGCTCGCGCTGGTGACGGCCAACGACTTCCTGCAGATGTTCTTCGGCTGGGAAGGGGTGGGCGTGGCCTCCTATCTGCTGATCGGCTTCTGGTACGACAAGCGCTCCGCCAATGACGCGGCGATCAAGGCCTTCGTCGTAAACCGCGTGGGCGATTTCGGTTTCGCGCTCGGCATCATGGCGTGCTTCTACCTCTACGGATCGATCCGGTTCGACGAGGTCTTCGCCGCCGCTGCCGTCAATCCGGGTCTCGTCCTCGACCTGAACATCTTCCAGTTGCCGGCGATCGAGGCGGTCTGCGGGCTTCTCTTCATCGGCGCGATGGGCAAGTCGGCGCAGTTCTTCCTCCACGTCTGGCTGCCGGACGCGATGGAAGGCCCGACGCCGGTCTCCGCACTGATCCACGCCGCGACCATGGTGACGGCGGGCGTGTTCATGGTCTGCCGCTGCTCGCCGCTCTACGAGATGGCGCCGTATGCCTCGGCCTTCGTCACGGTCGTCGGCGCCGTGACCGCGCTTTTCGCGGCGACGGTCGGCCTCGCCCAGAACGATATCAAGCGCGTGGTGGCGTATTCGACCTGTTCGCAGCTCGGCTACATGTTCTTCGCGGCGGGCGTCGGCGCCTACGGGGCGGCCATGTTTCACCTCTTCACGCACGCCTTCTTCAAGGCGCTGCTCTTCCTCGGCGCAGGCTCTGTCATTCATGGCCTCCACCACGAGCAGGACCTGCGGTTCATGGGCGGCGTGCGCAAGCCCATGGTGCTGACGTGGGCGATGATGCTCATCGGCACGCTTGCACTCACGGGCGTCGGCATTCCGGGCACGCAGATCGGGTTCGCTGGCTTTTTCTCCAAGGATGCCGTCATCGAGAGCGCGTTTGCAGCGAGCGAGTCGGGCCGCATGTTTGCGGAGTTCGCCTTCTGGTGCGGCATCACGGCGGCGTTCCTGACCTCGTTCTACTCGTGGCGCCTCATGTTCATGGCGTTCGAAGGCAAGTTCCGTCCGAACCCGCACGCGCATCACGACGATCACGCTCACGCCGACGATCACGCGCACAAGGATGCGCACCATGACGACCATCACGCCAAGCCCGCCGCCGGCGCGGCGCCGGCGCACGAGTCGCCGTCGGTGATGACTATTCCGCTCATTGCGCTGGCTGCGGGCGCAGTGCTCGCCGGCGTGATCTTCGCGCCGTACTTCCTGGGTGATCACGCCAACGACTTCTGGCGCGGCGCCATTGAGCGCGTGCACGACCCGCTCAACCCGTCCGCCGCGGCGCATGTGCCTGCCGGCGCCGAAGCGGCGCACACGGCGCCTGCAGCCGAACACGGCGCAGCGGCGGAGGGCAGTCACGGCGAGGGCGGCCACCATGTGCCGACGTGGGTGATGTGGGCGCCGTTCTTCGTGACGCTTGCTGGTTTTCTGCTGGCGATCCCGATCTACTTCATGAGCAGCACGGCGGGAGCCGCGATCGCCCGCGCCTTCGCGCCGCTCAACGCCTTCCTCCAGCACAAGTGGTACTTCGACGAGCTGTATGATTTCGTCTTCGTGAAAGGAGCGCGCGCCCTCGGCGACTTCTTTTGGAAGACCGGCGACAAGAAGGTGATCGACGGTCTCGGGCCGGATGGCTTCGCCTCGGTTTCCAAATTCACGGCGCGGCAGATGCGCAAGACGCAGACGGGCTTCGTCTATCACTACAGCTTCTTCATGCTGATCGCCGTGGCCGCCATCGGCGCCTACGCCATCTGGGCCGGCGGAGGCATGCCGTGAACGGGATTCCGATTCTTTCGCTGATGACGTTCCTGCCAGCAGCAGGGGCGCTGCTCATTCTCGCCGCGCGCTGGTCGTCGAGCGGCCAGCATTCCGGTCACGACACCGGCGTGAAGTGGATCGCGTTCATCGTGACGCTCGCGACGCTCGCGCTGAACCTCGTGGCGCTGACACAGTTCGACGCCAGCCAGCCGGGCTTCCAGCTCGTGGAGCGCGTCGCGTGGGGCGCGGGCCTCGAATACCACATGGGCGTCGACCAGATGGCGATGGCGCTCATCCTGCTGACCAACTTCCTGATGCCGCTCTGCATCCTTGCGAGTTGGAACATCGAGAAGCAGGTGTCCGCTTACATGATGCTCTTCCTCGCGCTCCACACCCTCATGCAGGGCGTGTTCGGCGCGATGGACATCGTGCTCTTCTATGTCTTCTTCGAAGCCGGCCTCATCCCGATGTTCATCCTCATTGGCGTCTGGGGCGGCAAGAACCGCGTGTACGCAGCGTTCAAGTTCTTCCTCTACACGCTGATCGGCTCGGTGCTGATGCTGGTCGCCCTGATTTTCATGGCGATCATGGCCAAGTCGACGAGCATTCCCGATATTACCGCGTTCGCGCAGCAGGGCGGCTTCTCCAAGAACCTGCAGATATGGCTGTGGCTGGCGTTCTTCGCGTCGTTCGCGGTGAAGATGCCGATGTGGCCGGTCCACACATGGCTGCCGGATGCGCACGTGGAAGCGCCGACGGCGGCGTCCGTCATACTGGCGGCGGTCCTGCTCAAGATGGGCGGCTACGGCTTCCTACGCTTCTCGCTGCCGATGTTTCCTGACGCGAGCGCGTACTTCACGCCGCTCGTCTTCGTCATGTCGGTGATCGCGATCATCTACGCCTCGCTGGTGGCGTTCCGTCAGACCGACATCAAGAAGCTGATCGCCTATTCGTCGGTCGCGCACATGGGCTTCGTCACCATGGGCGTCTTCTCGGGCACCGAGCAGGGCGTGCAGGGCGCGATCTTCCAGATGCTCTCGCATGGCATCATCTCGGGCGCGCTCTTCCTCATCGTCGGCGTGATCTACGACAGGATGCACACCCGCGAGATCGCGGCCTATGGCGGCCTGGTTCACCGGATGCCGGTCTATGCGGCGATCTTCCTGCTGTTCACGATGGGTAACGTGGGTCTGCCCGGCACCAGCGGCTTCGTCGGCGAAATCCTGACCATGGTCGGCACGTTCCCGGTCAACGCCTGGGTGACCGCAGGCGCGGCGACCGGCGTCATCCTGTCGGCGGTCTATGCGCTCACGCTCTATCGCAAGGTGGCGTTCGGCAAACTCGAGAACCCGGCGCTCGCCACGATCACCGATCTCAACGCCCGCGAGTGGGCGATGTTCGTGCCGCTCGTCGTCGGCACGTTGGTCCTTGGATTTGCACCGATGATCGCCCTCGATTTCACCAAAGCGTCCACGCAGGCGATCCTCGCCGGCTACGACGTGTTCGCTGGGCGGTAAGTCATGGAAGCGGAACTCGTCTCCCGCCTGTCGAGCGATCTGGTCTGGATCCGTCCGGAACTGCTGCTGGCCGGCTTTGCGCTCTCGGCCACGCTGGTCGGCGCTTGGCTAGGCAATCGCGTGACTGGCCTTCTGTCCGGTTTGTGCGCCCTCGCACTGGTCGTCGCGGCCTTCTTTGCGTGGCAGATGCGCCCTGCGGAGCCGCACCTCGTGTTCAACGGCACGCTCAGCATCGACGGTTTCAGCGCTTACGCGAAGACCGTGATCGCGCTGGCCGCTGCTGCAACGCTGTTGCTAGGAACCGATCACTTCGCGCGTCGCAACGAGCAGCGTTTCGAGTTCCCGATCCTGATCGCGCTCTCGGCGGTCGGCATGTTCGTGATGGTTTCGGCGAACGATCTGATAACGCTCTACGTCGGCCTCGAACTTCAGAGCTTGGCAGCTTACGTGCTCGCTGCATTCCGGCGCGACGATGCGCGGTCTTCCGAAGCCGGCCTCAAATACTTCGTGCTCGGCGCGCTCGCATCTGGCCTGCTGCTCTACGGCAGCTCACTCATCTACGGCTTCACCGGCTCCGTCAGCTTCGACATCATCGCGGCGTCCGCGAGCGAAGGCGGACTCGGCGTGATCTTCGGCCTCGTGTTCCTGATCTGCGGTCTGGCGTTCAAGATGTCGGCGGCGCCGTTCCACATGTGGACGCCGGACGTCTATGAAGGCGCGCCGACGCCGATCACCGCGTTCTTCGCGGCGGCGCCCAAACTCGCGGCGGTCGCACTGCTCGCGCGCGTGCTTTACGGGCCGTTCGCCGGTCTCGAGGACCAGTGGCGTCAGGTGATCATGGCGCTTGCGGGGCTGTCGCTCCTGATCGGCGCGTTCATCGCGCTGGCGCAGACCAACATCAAACGCCTGATGGCGTACTCCTCGATCCACAACATGGGCTTCGCACTGATGGCGTTGGCCGCGGGGACCGAGAAGGGGGCCAGCGCTGCGCTCATCTACATGACGATCTATCTGCCCACGACGATCGGCGCGTTCGCGGGCATCCTCGCGATGCGGCGCGACGGCAAGGATGTGGAGACGATCGAAGACCTTTCCGGTCTCGCCTCGCGCAAGCCGTGGCTCGCGATGCTGCTGACGGTGATCTTCTTCTCTGTGGCAGGCATTCCGCCGCTCGCGGGCTTCTTCGGCAAGCTGGTGACGTTTCAGGCGGCGCTCGACGCCGGGCTCTGGCCGCTGGCCGTCATTGCTGCGCTCGCGACCGTGATTTCCGCCGCGTACTATCTCAACATCATCAAGGTGATGTGGGTGAATCCGCCGGCGCCTGCGTTCCAGTCTTCCGGCCCCACCATCGCCATGACGGCGGGTTTCGCGACACTGCTGATCTTCCCGGTGCTCGTTGTCGGGTTCGGCTGGGTGGAACAGGCGGCGATGCTGGCAGCGTCATCGAGCTTCCCGTGATCGATCCCAACGCGGCGCGCGTCACGTTCGACGAGATCGACTCCACGAACGCGGAAGCGGCGCGGCGCGCGAGCGCGGGCGATGTCGGTCCTTATTGGCTCGTCGCGGCAACGCAGTCGGCGGGGCGCGGCAGGCGTGGGCGAAGCTGGACCTCGGAGCCCGGCAACCTCTTCGCTACCTATCTCGGCGTTTCGGACCGTCCGCTCGGTGAAATCGCGCTGCTGAGCTTCGCTGTCGCACTCGCTGTGGCTGACGTGGCGGACAACGCGATCGGACGCCCGGCGGCACTGGTGAAGTGGCCGAACGACGTAGTGGTTCTTGGACGGAAAATTTCCGGTATCCTTCTGGAGTCGGGATCGCTTGGCGCGGGCCGCACGTGGGTTGCGGTCGGCATCGGCGTGAACATCGCGTCGGTTCCCACAGACGTTGAGCAGCCCATCGCCGCACTCGCGTCCTTTGCCGACGGCAAGGCAATCTCTGTCGACGGCGTCGAGCAGCTTTTGCGCAGGCGTCTGGGATTCTGGGCGGGCCGACTGGAGCGCGAGGGCTTTGCACCGATCCGCGATGCGTGGCTCGCCCGCGCGCATGGCATGGGCGCCGCGGCGACTGCACGGCTTGGCAACGAAGAAGTGACCGGCGTCATCCGCGGTCTCGGAGTCGACGGAGCCCTCGAACTGGAACTGCCTGACGGACGAACGCGCTTGATCACCGCCGGGGAAGTGTTCTTTGGCGCGCAGAAGGCAGCCTGACCCATGCTCCTCGCCATTGACGTCGGCAACACCAACACCAAGTTTGCGCTCTACGACGGCGCGTCGTGGCGCGGGCAGTGGCGCGTCTCCACGAACTCGGCGCGGACCGCAGACGAATATGCGCCATGGCTCTCCGCGCTGATGGGCTTTCAGGGCCTGTCCTTCGGCGACGTAAATGCGGCCGTCATTTCAACTGTGGTGCCGCAGGCGCTGTTCAACCTCCGCAATCTCATCCGCCGCTACATGAACGCCGAGCCGCTCGTCGTGGGTGAACCGGGCGTCAGTCTCGGCATTCCGTTGCGCATCGACAATCCGCGCGAAGCGGGCGCGGACCGTCTGGTCAACGCCGTCGGCGCCTTCATCGAGCATGGCGGACCGGCGATCGTCATCGACTCCGGCACAGCCACGACATTTGACGTCGTCGCCGCCGACGGCGGACTTGAGGGCGTGGTCATCGCGCCGGGGATCAATCTGTCGTTGCAGGCGCTGCACACCGCCGCCGCGCGTTTGCCCCGCATAGAAATCCGTGAGCCGCCGAACGGCGCGCTCGGCAAGAACACTGTGCACGCGATGCAATCGGGCATTTTCTACGGCTATGTCGAGCTCATCGATGGCCTGGTGACGCGTCTGAAGCGCGAGCAGGAGCCGCGCCTTGGAGGGCCAATGAAGGTAATCGCCACAGGCGGCGTCGCGTCTCTCTTCGAGGGCGCGTCGAAATCCATCGACGTCTATGACGACGAACTCACTTCGCGCGGCCTGCTCGAAATCTTCAAGCGCAACGGCGGCGTGATTTGAACGCGCCCGGCGCGACCGACGAACTCGTCTTCCTGCCGCTCGGCGGTTCGGGCGAGATCGGGATGAACCTGAATGCCTACGGCTACGGGCCTCCGGACAATCGCAAGTGGATCATTGTCGACCTCGGCATCACGTTCGGCGGGCAGGACACGCCCGGCGTGGACGTCATCCTGCCTGATCCGAGCTTTCTCGTGGACCAGCGCGAGAACATCATCGCGATCGTGTTGACGCACGCGCATGAGGATCACATCGGGGCCGTCGCGCATCTGTGGCCGCGCTTCAAGACCCCGATCTATGCGACGCCGTTCACCGCCTATCTCGTGCGCGAAAAGCTCAGGGAAAAGGGCCTCGAGACAAAGGCGCCGGTGACGGTCGTGCCGCTTGAGGGTCGTATCCAGCTCGGGCCGTTCGACATCCGCTTCATCACGCTCACCCATTCGATACCCGAGCCGAACGGTCTTGCCATCAACACGCCGCTCGGCATGATCTGGCATACGGGCGATTGGAAAATCGACGCAACGCCGCAGATCGGCGCGCCCACGGATTCCGCCTCCGTGCGGGCGCTGGGCGATGCGGGCGTGCTCGCGATGGTGTGTGATTCCACCAACGTGTTTGTCGAAGGTGAAGCGGGATCTGAAGAGGGTGTCCGGGAGGCGCTTGCCGAGACGATTTCCACGTTGAAGGGGAAGGTCGCCGTGACCGCCTTCGCGTCGAACGTGGCGCGGGTCGAGAGCGTCATCAAGGCGGCGGAAGCGGCAGGGCGGTCGGTGTGTCTCGTGGGGCGCTCGATGTTCCGCGTCGTCGGGGCCGCCAAATCCGTGGGTCTGCTCTCCGACGTGCGCGCATTCATCACGGAAGACGAAGCCAACAAGCTGCCGCCGGGCAACGTGCTCTATCTCTGCACCGGCAGCCAGGGCGAATCCCGCGCGGCGCTGGCGCGCATCGCGTCCGGCGAGCATCGCAACGTGAAGCTCTCGACCGGCGACAGCGTGCTCTTCTCCTCGCGCGTCATTCCCGGCAACGAGTCCGCCATCCACGCGCTCTGGGAACGGTTCAGCGAACGCGGCGTGGACGTCATCACCGACAAGCAGTCCCCGATCCACGTATCGGGTCATCCCGCACGCGATGAACTGCGCCAGATGTACCAGTGGGCGCGCCCGCACATCGCGATCCCGGTGCACGGCGAGCGCCGTCACCTCGTCGAACACGCCAAGCTCGCGCTCGAACTCCAGACGCCCCACGCTATCCCCGCGCGCAACGGCGACATCATCCTGATCGCGCCGAACGGCCCATCGGTCATCGACGAGGTCCCATCAGGGCGCCTCTACGTGGACGGCACGGTCACCCTCGAGTCCGATGACGAGGCGCTGCAGGACAGGAAGCGTCTCGGTACGGAAGGTGCGGTCCTCATCGCCATGACGATTTCGGCCAAGCGGCATGCCATCGTAGCGGGTCCTGACGTCCGTGTGCGTGGTTTGTCGGCGGCAGACGAGGAGGACCTTGAGGTTTTGCTCGACGACATGTCGCGCGTGGCGGAGGCGGCGTTCAACAAGCTGGCGGCGGCCGATCGCGCCGACGCCGAAGTCGCGGAAGCGGCGGTCATGAAGGCCGTGCGCCGCGCCGCTGAGCGAGCATGGGGCAAGCGCCCCATTGTCGACGTCATCATTATGGAAGCCTGAACCAGGAGGACACGCGCATGATCGGTCGGCTCAATCACGTCGGCGTCGCGGTGCCGTCCATCGAGGCGGCGAAGGCGACGTATCGCGATCTCTACGGCGTCGGCGATGCCGACATCACGGAGACGAAGGACATGCCTGCGCAGGGCGTGCGCGTGGCGTTCGTCAACGTGCCGAACAGCCAGATCGAGCTGATCGAGCCGCTGGGGGAGGCGTCGCCGATCATCAAGTTCCTCGAGAAGAACCCGCAGGGCGGGCAGCACCATGTCTGCTTCGAGGTGGCCGACATTCATGTGGCGAAAGCCGAGATGGCGGCGCGGGGGGCGACGGTCCTCGGCGAGCCGCGCATCGGCGCGCACGGGACGCTGGTGATCTTCGTGCATCCGAAGAACTCCAACGGCGTACTGATAGAATTGATGGAGACCCCCCAGGAAGTCCAAGGGGGGCACTGACGCATGGATCCGCTGCTCGCCGCCGCCACCTGGTTCATCATGTGGTGGATGTCCTTCTTCGTGATGCTGCCGATTGGGGTGAAGAACCTCGAGGAGGGCGGGGAGCTTGCGCCCGGGCACGAAACCGGCGCCTCTGTCGCACCGAACCTCAAGAAGAAGGCGTTCTGGGCGGTATGCTTGGCCACCCCGCTGTGGATCGTGCTGATGCTCGTTCTCAACGCCGTCTATTACAGCCGCTGAACCGGAGCCCCTGTTGAGCGATCCGACATCCGCACCGCCCTTCGGGGCCTTTGAACGCTCGCTGGCGTCCCGCTATCTGCGCGCGCGCCGGCAGCAGGGCGGCGTCGCGCTCATCTCGATCATCTCCTTCACCGGCATCATGCTCGCGGTGACGGCGCTCATCGTCGTCATGTCGATCATGAACGGCTTCCGCGAGACGTTGCTGTCGCGCATCCTCGGCGTGAGCGGGCATGTCTATGTCGATGTGCGCGGGCAGACGCCGGAGGACGTGAACACCTTCACCACGCGGGCGCGCGCCGTAAAGGGCGTCACCCACGTCGCGCCGATGATCGACGGGCAGGCGCTGGCGAGCGTGGAAGGCGGCGCGTCGGGCGTCTATGTCCGCGGCATTCGCGAAGCGGACCTGAAGTCACTTACCATCGTCTCGCAGCAGATGGCGCCCGGCAGCTCGCTCGATGCGTTCGACGATCCTGAAGATCCCAAGATCCTGATCGGTTCGCGCCTCGCGGCACAGCTCGGCGCGTTCGAGGGCGACAGCGTCACGCTGCTCTCGCCGAACGGTTCGGCGACCCCCTTTGGCGTCGTTCCACGTCGCAAGTCGTTCACTGTGGCCGGCCTCTTCACGGTCGGCGCTGCGGAGTTCGATGCGGCGCTCGTTTTCTTGCCGCTCGATCAGGCGCAGCTCTTCTTCGGTCGCGGCATAAGCGTCGACCGGCTGGAGTTGCGCATCGATGATCCCACAGAGCCGCTGCCGGTGAAGCAGGCCTTGCGCGCGAGCCTGCCGCCCGACGTGATCATCACCGACTGGAAAGACCTTCACCAGAGCCTCGTCACCGCGCTCATCGTCGAGCGCAACATGATGCGCATCGTGCTGATGATCCTCGTCGCGATCACCGCCATGAACATCATCACAGGTCTTGTGATGCTGGTGAAGAACAAGGGCCGCGACATCGCCATCCTGCGCACCATGGGCGCCACGCGCGGCGCGATCATGCGCATCTTCTTCCTGTCCGGCGCGTCCATCGGCGTACTCGGCACCATCGCCGGACTTATCGTCGGCACGCTCATGTGCCTCAACATCGGCGCCATCCAGGCGGGCATCGAGTTCGTGACGCGGACGCAGATATTCAACCCGGAGGTCTATTCGTTGTCGCGCCTGCCGGCAAAGCTCGACTGGGGCGAGGTCGGCATCGTCACGGTGTGGTCGTTGCTCATGTCGTTCCTGGCGACGTTGCCGCCAGCGTGGCGTGCGTCACGCCTCGATCCAGTGGAGGCGCTGCGCTATGAATGACGCCACGCTCTCCATTCGCGGTCTTGAGCGCCGCTTCGCGTCGGGCGAAGGCGAACTCGTCATCCTGTCCGGCGTCGATCTCGACGTGCGCGCGGGCCAGATGGTCGGCCTCGTCGGCCCCTCGGGTTCGGGCAAGTCGTCGTTGCTGCATGCGGCGGGTCTCTTGGAGCGGCCGACGGGCGGCGTCGTCTATGTGGATGGGGTGGATGCCTGGGCGCTGAGCGACGATGCGCGCACGGCGCTCCGCCGGCGCGAGATCGGCTTTGTCTATCAGTTCCACCATCTGCTCGGTGAGTTCGATGCGCTCGACAACGTGGCGCTCCCGCAGCTCATCGCCGGCAAGAAGAAGCGCGTGGCGCGGGAAGAGGCGGCGCGTCTGCTCACGCTCATGGGCCTCGGCGCGCGTCTCCATCACCAACCCGCTCAGCTCTCCGGCGGCGAGCAGCAACGCGTCGCCATTGCGCGGGCGCTCGCCAACAATCCGCGTCTGCTCCTGGCGGACGAGCCCACCGGCAATCTCGATCCCAACACGTCGGGGTCCGTGTTCCAGAGTCTCTTCGAGGTCGCGCGGAAGGAAGGCGTGGGCGCGCTGATCGCCACGCACAATCTCCAGCTGGCGTCCTACATGGACCGGGTCGTCACGCTGAAGGACGGCCACCTCGTGGACATCGAGCCGGCGTCCGCTCAGGGCTAGCCAAGACGCCTCGCCTTTCGCAGGATGTGCGCCAGGGAGGACTTGGATGAGACGGATCGCAACAGCGACCGCGCTCGCGCTGATGGCGGCCTGCACGCCATCCGCGCCGCAGCGCACGCCGGCGGAAGCCGCAGCCCACGCGCTCACACTTACCCCGAAGGATGCGCGGCTCGCCGACCTCTACGCGCAGTCCTGCAAGACCTGCCACACTGTGTTGGATACCAGTGCGCCACTGACCGGCGATCGCGACGCCTGGGACGCGCGCTGGAAAAAGGGGAAGCCGGCGCTGCTCACGAGCACCGTCGGCGGGCTCGGCGGCATGCCAGCGGGCGGTCAGTGTTTTTCCTGCACGCCGGCGGACTATGAAGCGCTGATCGCCTTCATGGCCGACCGTGAACACTAGGAGCAGGGCATGACGACGAGACGCACTGTCATCGCGGGCGCTGCCGGCGCAGGTGTCGCCGCCGTCGGCGGTGCAGTCGGATATCGCGCGTGGCGCGACCGCGAACCCGCGTCGCCTGCCGCGCAGGACAACGAAGGTCGCCTTCTCTGGCGCAACTGGTCCGGCATCCAGAACGCCTATCCGCAGCAGCGCGCCGCGCCCGACGGTGAAGAGGCGCTCGTCGGAATCCTGAAGTCGGCGCCGGGACCGGTGCGCCCTGTCGGCGCCGGGCATTCCTTTACCCCGCTGGTGCCGACGACTGGCACATTGCTGACACTCGACCGTATGAGCGGGCTCGTCTCGCACGACGCCGCCAATCACCGCGCCACAGTGCGCGCCGGGACGCGTCTCGGCGATCTCGGGCCGGCGCTGGCGGCGATCGGCCAGGAAATGGCCAACCTCCCGGACATCAACAAGCAATCTCTCGGCGGTGCGCTCGGCACAGGCACGCACGGGACGGGACGCACGCTGAAAGCCATCCATGGCGACGTGATCGCCTTCCGCCTGGCGACACCGAAGGGCGATGTCATCGCATGCGACCGCACGACAAACGCCGACATCTTTCATGCCGCGCGCGTCAATCTCGGCGCGTTCGGAGCGGTCAGCGAAGTGACGCTGCAGAACCAGCCGCTGAAGCGTGTGCTGAAGCGCACGACGGCGCATCAGCTCGATGCGATCATCGAGGACTGGCCCAACCTCATTGCACAGCATCGCAATGTCGAGTTCTACGCGATTCCGTTCACGGGGCTCGCGGCGCTGATCACGGTTGACGAGACGGACAGACCGGTCTCTCCGCGCGGACCAGATGCGGATGTCGATGCGGTGATGGAACTGAAGGCGCTGCGCGATCTGACGGGCTTCCTGCCCGGCGTAAGGCGCAGCCTCGCACAGTCGGCTTTCAAGGATGCGCCGCCGGAAGAAGCGGTGGACGAAGGCTGGAAGCTGCTCTCCAACGAACGTCCCGTGCGCTTCAACGAGATGGAGTATCACTTGCCGCTGGACGTGCAGATGACGGCGCTGCGCGAAGTCATCGCCGCCATCGAGAAGCATCGCCCGGACGTGTTTTTTCCGATCGAAGCGCGCGTGATAGAGAAAGATGACGCCTGGCTGTCGCCGTTCTTCGAACGCGTTTCGGGATCCATCGCGGTGCACGCTTATTACAAGGACGACTACCGGTTCCTGTTCGATCTCGTGGAGCCGATCCTGCGCAAGCATGGCGGACGTCCGCACTGGGGCAAGCTGCACTCACTGAAGGCTGCGGACTTCGCGACGCTCTATCCGCGCTTCAAGGATGCGGCGGCTGCGCGCGAAACGCTGGACCCGGAAGGGCGCATGCTGAACGATCATCTGCGTGCGGTGTTCATCGATGGCTAGGGGTTGGACACGTCGCGCGGCCCTGTGGGGCGGCGGCGCAATCGTTCTTGCGGGAGGAGGCGTCATGGCGATGCGCAAACCGGATCGTGGCGGCCCGCATGATCCGTATTTCCAGAAACTCACGACGGCGCTGCGCGATGGCGGTTTTTCGCGCCCCACACTGGTCGTCGATCGCGCGCGGCTGGATGCCAACATCGCGGCGGTGCGTAGAACGCTGAACGGTACGGGGCTCGCCACGCGCGTTGTCGTGAAATCCCTGCCGGCGCACGGGCTGCTGGATGCCGTTTCACAAGGCGTTTCGACAAACCGCTACATGGTCTTCAACGGGCCGATGCTCGTCGAGATGGCGCGCGCAAAGCCGGACGCCGACTTTTTGCTCGGCAAGCCGCTCCCCGTCGCCGAAGCGGCGCGTGTGATGGATAGGTTGGGGCCGTCATCGCCCCAATGGCTCATCGATACGCCGCAACGTCTCGCGCAATACGCGGAACTGGCGCGCGCGAAAGGCGTGACACTGCGCGCGAACTTCGAGGTGGACGTCGGCTTGCACCGCGGTGGCTTCGCGCGTGCCGAAGACCTCGCTGCAGCAGTTGACGGCGCGCGCGCAGCTGGCGCCACGGTGACGGGCCTGATGGGCTACGATCCCCACGTGCCGAAGATGCCCGATCCGGCGCGCGCCTACGCGTCCGTGCAGACGGGATACGATGCGTGCAAGGCAGTGTTGCTGGAAAAACTGAACGTCGATCCGGCGACGCTCACGCTCAACTCGGCCGGCAGCCCGACCTATGCGCTCCACGCAAAGGGCACCGCCGCCAACGAAGTCGCCATCGGCTCGGCGTTCGTGAAGCCCACGGACTTCGACCTGAAAACGCTGGAGCATCACACGCCCGCCGCGTTCATCGCGACGCCCGTGATCAAGGCGCTCGCCCGCGCTGACGTGCCAGGGCTGGAGCAGGCGTCGGGCCTCTTCAACTTCTTCGATCCAAACACGAAGCGCGCCGTGTTCATCCACGGCGGTCACTGGCTCGCCAAACCGGAATCGCCGCCCGGGCTCGAATACAGCGCGCTCTTCGGCCGTTCGAGCAATCAGGAATTGCTCACGGGTTCGGATGCCATCGACATCCGGCCGGACGACTACGTCTTCCTGCGCCCCACGCAGAGCGAGGCGATCTTCCTGCAGTTCGGCGACATCGCTGTGTTCGACGGCGAGAAGATCAGCACGACCTGGTCGACATTTCCGGTGTCGGCCTGATCGCTCAACCTTGGCGCTTGATCGCCGTCGGCGACAGGCGGCGCTCCAGGTACGCGCTCACCTTCGCCTCGACATCCGGCAGGTAGTCGACCGACTTGTCCGCCGGGTTGCGATAGAAGTGGTCGGCGCCTTCCACCGGTTGGTGGTCGACCTTGATGTTCTTCTGCGTGCGGATCTTCGAGACGACACGCTCCACATCCGACGGCGGCGAGACGCCGTCCTTCGTGCCGTACACGATCAGACCGGACGCCGGGCAGGGCGCGAGGAAGGAGAGGTCGTAGTGGTTCGCCGGAGGCGAGATCGCGATGAAGCCGTCGATCTCGGGCCGACGCATCAGAAGCTGCAGGCCGATCCAGGCGCCGAACGAATAGCCCGCCACCCAGCACTGCTCGGCGTTCGGGTTCATGCTCTGCAGGTAGTCGAGCGCCTGCGCGGCGTCCGACAGTTCGCCCATGCCGTTGTCGAACACGCCCTGGCTGCGGCCGATGCCGCGGAAATTGAAGCGCAGGGTCGCGAACCCGAATCGGGTGAAGATCTGGTAGAGCTGTACCGTCACCCGGTCCTGCATCGAACCGCCCGCCCGGGGATGGGCATGGAGGATCAGGGCGATGGGCGCATTCTCCCGCTTGGGCTCCGCGTACCGGCCCTCAACGCGACCGGCGGGACCGGCGAAAATGACTTCAGGCATGCGTTTCAGAACCTCATGGCGTCGGGTCGCCGCAGATGCGGATTTCCGCCGGGTGAATTGTTGACCTTTTTAGTAGGACATCCTACTTCACGAGCAGTGTCGCGACGGCGCGTGCCTTACCACAATGGTCACACGCGGTGCGAGGTTTTCCCGCACGCTCGGACGTTCCGGGCAGGCGGAACCGGTCAGGACCCGTTCCATGAGACTGACATCGAAGGGCCGTTATGCGGTCATGGCGCTCGCCGACCTCGCCGCCAATGGCGGGGAGGAGCGGGCCGTACCGCTTCAGGAGATTTCCGAACGGCAGGAGATTTCGCTCTCCTATCTGGAACAGCTCTTCGCGCGCATGCGGCGCGCTGGCCTTGTCGGCGGCGTGCGCGGGCCGGGCGGCGGCTATCGGCTGGCGCGCAAGGCCGGTGAGATCGCGATCTCGGAAGTGATCGCGGCGGTCAACGAGCCGATCAAGACGACACGCTGCCGGGACGGTTCGCTGAAGAGCTGCCAGGGCAAGTTGGGTCGCTGCATCGCACATGATCTGTGGGACGAACTCGGACGCCAGATTCACGTGTTTCTGGAGGTGGTGACGCTTGAAGACGTGATCACGCGCCGTGTGCTTGGTCGTGCCGGCGCGCCGGGCCTTGCCTGCTTCGCACAGGCGGAGTGACGTCATACGCATGACCGACCGTATGGCCTATTGCGACTACAACGCCACAGCGCCGGTTCGTCCGATTGCGGTCGCAGCTGTTGCGCGTGCGCTCGAAGCGGGCGGTAACCCATCTTCTGTTCACGCAGCCGGACGCGCCGCCAAGGCCATTCTTGAGGGCGCGCGCGAAACGGTCGGTCGCGCGCTCGGTGCGCGCGCACGCGATGTGGTCTTTACCAGTGGCGCCACGGAAGCCTTGCACCTTGCACTGGAAGCCGCGCGCGACAGCTACGGCGACCTGATCGTTTCCGAAATCGAGCACGACGCGCTCTGGGAAGCGACGCGCAACGCCGATGAAATGGCGCCGCTGCGCGTGACGGCGGATGGTGTCGTCGACCTCGCCCATCTCGATGAGTTGCTGGAGAGCGCCAAGCGCCCGCTCGTGGCGGTCATGCTGGCGAACAACGAAACGGGCGTCATTCAGCCGGTCGCGAAAATCGCGGCGCGCGTGCGCGAGGCCGGCGGGTTGTTGCTCGTGGACGCCTCGCAGGCGGCGGGGCGCATACCGGTAGACATTTCGGCGCTCGATGCGACCTACCTCGTCGTATCCAGCCACAAGATGGGCGGTCCGCCCGGCGCTGGCGCGCTCGTGTTGGCGACAGGCGCCCCGTTCACCACCACGCGGCGCGGCGGCGGCCAGGAGCTGGGCCGCAGGCCAGGCACTGAAAATGTCCCTGCCGTCGCCGGATTTGCAGCGGCGTTCGACGCCAGCGTCGACGCGGAAAGCACCCGCAGCGCGGCCTTGCGCGATCGGTTCGAGCAACAGCTCATTCGCCGACACGCTGATGCGCTGATCTTTGGACAGGGCGCACTGCGGTTGCCGAACACATCGCTGTTCGCGCTGCCGGGCGCCCTCGCCGAACTCGCCCTGATTGCGCTCGACCTTGAGGGCGTCGCGCTCAGTTCCGGCGCGGCGTGCTCGTCGGGCAAGGTGAAGTCGAGCCGTGTGCTCGCTGCGATGGGCGTGGCGCCGGCGTTGGCGAAGAGCGCGTTGCGGGCGAGTTTCGGCTGGGCGTCGAGCGAGGATGATGTGGATCGCCTGCTGGCGGCGCTCGACAAGGTGCGCGCGCGCCTCGGGGCCCTTGAGAGTGTAGGCTGATGGCGAAGGAAGGGATCGATCTCGCCACTGTTGACGCCGTGCGCGGCCTGGAGTCGGAAAAGTACACGGCCGGCTTCTCGACGGACATCGAACAGGAGTTCGCGCCGAAGGGCCTGAACGAAGACACCGTGCGCTTCATCTCCGCCAAGAAGGAGGAGCCGCAATGGCTGCTCGACTGGCGGCTGGACGCCTTCGCACGCTGGAAGACGATGACCGAGCCGACCTGGGCGATGGTCCGTTACCCGCAGATCGATTATCAGGACGCCACCTACTACGCCGCGCCAAAGAACGCCGCGAAGTACAAGTCGCTCGACGAAGTCGATCCAGAAATCCTTGAGACGTACAAGAAACTCGGAATTCCGCTGCGCGAGCAGGCAACGTTGCTGGGCGTGGAAGGCGCGCCGCGCGTCGCGGTGGATGCAGTCTTCGACAGCGTGTCGGTGCTGACCACCTTCAAGAAGGAGCTCGCGGCCGTCGGCGTCATCTTCTGCTCGATTTCCGAAGCGGTGCGTGAGCATCCGGAACTGGTGAAGAAGTATCTGGGCACAGTGGTGCCGACGACGGACAATTTCTTCGCGACGCTCAACAGCGCGATCTTCTCGGACGGCTCGTTTGTCTATGTGCCGCCGGGCGTGCGCTGCCCGATGGAACTGTCGACGTATTTCCGCATGAACGCGCAAGGGTCGGGGCAGTTCGAGCGCACGCTAATCATCGTCGACAAGGGCGCCTACGTTTCCTACCTCGAAGGCTGCACCGCCCCGATGCGCGATGAAAACCAGCTGCATGCGGCAGTGGTCGAGCTCGTCGCGCTGGAAGACGCCGAGATCAAATACTCCACCGTGCAGAACTGGTGGCCGGGTGATTCCGACGGCAAGGGCGGCGTCTATAACTTCGTGACCAAGCGCGGCGATTGCCGGGGCGCGCGTTCGAAGATCTCCTGGACGCAGGTGGAGACCGGCTCCGCGATCACCTGGAAGTATCCGAGCTGCATCCTGCGCGGCGACGATTCCAGCGGCGAGTTCTACTCCATCGCGATCACGAACGGGCGCCAGCAGGCCGACACCGGCACCAAGATGATCCATCTCGGCCGCAACACGAAGTCGCGGATCATCTCGAAGGGCATCTCGGCCGGCCGCGCGCAGAACACCTATCGCGGCCTCGTCTCGATCCATCCGAAAGCCGCCGGCGCGCGCAATTTCACGCAGTGCGACTCGCTGCTCATCGGCGACCGTTGCGGCGCGCATACGGTGCCTTACGTCGAAGCGCGCAACGCGAGTGCGAAACTCGAACACGAAGCGACGACGACGAAGCTCTCCGAGGACCAGCTCTTCTACATGCGTCAGCGCGGCATCCCGGAGGAAGAGGCTGTCGCGCTTCTGGTGAACGGCTTCGTGCGCGACGTGCTGCAGCAATTGCCGATGGAGTTCGCAGTGGAGGCGCAGAAGCTGGTGGCCGTCAGCCTGGAAGGTAGTGTGGGATGACACTCCTGCGCGCCATCGACCACGTGCAAATTGCGATCCCGCCCGGAAGCGAGGAGAAGGCCCGCGTGTTCTACGGCGGCTTTCTAGGATTGGCTGAAATCCCGAAACCCGAAGAACTCGCGAAGCGGGGCGGCGCATGGTTTCAGGCGGAAGGCTTTCAGGTTCACCTCGGCGCTGAGAACGCGTTCCGCCCCAATGACAAGGCGCACGTGGCGTTCCGTGTTGATGACGTCGCAGCACTCGCGGAACGGGCGCGGGCCGCTGGCTATCAGGTCCGCGATGACGAAGACCTGCCGGGTTTCATTCGCGCCTACATCTACGACCCATTCGGCAATCGGCTGGAATTCCTGAGACCGTCCCATGCTTGAGATTTCCAACCTCCACGTCGCGGTCGGCGGCACCGAAATTCTCAAGGGACTTACGCTCGCGGTGCCCGCCGGCGAAGTGCACGCCATCATGGGCCCGAACGGCGCCGGCAAGTCGACATTGTCGTACGCGCTGACGGGCCGTGAAGGGTATGAGGCCTCCAGGGGCTCGGTGACGCTCGACGACGTCGATCTCCTCGCTATGTCGCCGGAGGCCCGCGCCGCGAAGGGCGTGTTCCTGTCCTTCCAGTACCCGCTCGAAATTCCCGGCGTGCCGACGATGACGTTTCTGAAGGCCGCGCTCAACGCACAGGCCAAGGCGCGCGGCGAAGCCGACGTCAGCGCCACAGAAATCCTGAAGCGCGTGCGCGCGCGCGCCGAAGAACTGCGCATCAGCCCGGAAATGCTCAAGCGCCCGCTCAATGTCGGTTTTTCCGGCGGCGAGAAGAAGCGCATGGAAATCCTGCAGATGATGGTGCTCGAGCCGCGCTTGGCCATCCTCGATGAAACCGACTCCGGTCTCGACATCGATGCGCTGCGTATCGTCGCCGAGGGCGTGAATGCGCTGCGGTCTCCCGATCGCGCCATGCTCGTCATCACGCACTACCAGCGCCTCCTCGACTATATTCGACCCGACAAGGTGCATGTGCTCGTCGGCGGGCGCATCGTGGACACGGGCGGACCTGAACTCGCGCTCGCGCTTGAGAAGGACGGGTACGACAAGTACCTCGCCGCCGCGTGATGGCTGGAACCGCTCTCCCGACGCGGCGCACGGAGGCGTGGAAGTACTCCGATCTCGCACGCGCGCTGCCGGGCGTGACGCTGTCTGCGCCGACGGATACTGCACGGATCATCGAGGCGCTGGCGGGTAGCGTCACGCATATCGATGTTCCCGCCGAGACAAGCGTCCTGTCGGTCGACCGCTTCGGCGCGGACGCGATGGAGGCGCGGGCCTTCGCCGCGCATGTCAAGGCGGGCGCGACGCTCACGCGCGTCGTCGTGCAGACCGCGACAGACGGCGTCCCGCTGGGCGCCGTCCGCGTGCGCCTGGATGCCGGCGCGACGTTCCGACAGTTCATCTACGCGGAGGGTGCGAAGCTCGCGCGGTTCGAAACCGAAGTGTCGGTGGAAGGCGCGGGCGCACATGTCGAACTGAACGGCGTCTATCTCGTCGACGACGGACGACACGCGGACCTGACAAGCCAGGTCATCCACGCGCAACCCGGCGGCGAGACGCGACAGCTGATCAAGGGCGTCGCACGCAAGGGTGGGCGCGGCGTGTTCCAGGGCAAGATCCTCGTGGCGCCGCATGCGCAGCGGACCGATGCGCGCCAGAACCACCACGCGCTGCTGCTCGAAGATGGCGGGGAGGTCTTCGCCAAGCCGGAACTGGAAATCCACGCCGACGACGTGCAGTGCGCGCACGGCAACACCGTCGGCGGTCTGGACGCCGATGCGCTCTTCTACATGCGCCAGCGCGGCCTTCCCGAAGCGCAGGCGCGCGCGCTGCTGATCGAAGCCTTTCTCGGCGAGGCCGTGAGCGCGTCCTTGCCGGACGATCTTCGTGCAGAGATTTTGCAGCGCATCGGGTCATGGCTCGGAGCGTCGCAATGAGCTTCGATGTCGCCGCCGCCCGCGCGCAGTTTCCCATCCTGTCGCGCACCGTCCACGGCAAGCCGCTGGTCTACCTTGACAGCGCGGCCTCCGCGCAGAAGCCCGACGCCGTGATCGACGCGATGACAGCCGTGATGCGTGGTTCCTACGCGAACGTGCATCGCGGTCTTCACGCGCTCGCCAACGAGACGACGGAAATCTATGAAGGCGCGCGCTCAGCGGTTGCGCGCTTCATCAACGCGCCGGCCTCCGAGACCATCGTCATCACCAAGGGCGCCACCGCCGCGATCAACATCGTCGCCGCCGGCATCGACATCCGTCCCGGCGACGAGATCGTGCTGTCGGTGATGGAGCATCACTCCAATATCGTGCCGTGGCATTTCCTGCGCGAGCGCAAGGGCGCGGTGCTGAAATGGCTCGATGTCGGCGACGATGGCGAGATCGATCTCGACGCGCTCGATGCGCTCATCGGCCCGCGCACACGCATGGTGGCGCTGACGCATATGTCGAACGTGCTCGGCGTGAAGACGCCGGCGGCCGATATCGTCCGCATTGCGCACGCCAAGGGCGTGCCGGTTCTGCTCGATGGCTGTCAGGCTGTGGTGCACGGTGCGGTCGATGTGCAGACGCTGGACGTCGACTACTACGCCTTTTCCTCGCACAAGATTTACGGCCCCACTGGCATCGGCGTGCTGTACGGCAAGCCCGATCAGCTCGCCGCGCTCGCGCCCTTCGAAGGCGGCGGCGAAATGATCGAGACGGTCACGCAGGACCGCATCACCTACAACACGCCGCCGCATCGGTTCGAGGCGGGCACGCCGCCGATCATCGAAGCCGCCGGGCTGGGTGCAGCAATCGGTTGGCTCAACGCCCAGGATCGCACCGCCATCGCCGCGCACGAACACGGTCTCTGCGATCGGCTGATGGATGGCCTGCGCGGACTCAACTGGATCCGCCTTTACGGGCAGGCACCGGACAAGGGCGCCATCGTGGCTTTCAATATCGACGGCGCGCACCCACATGATGTGGCGCAGATCGTCGATCGCCAAGGCGTCGCCATCCGCGCGGGCCACCATTGTGCGCAACCGCTGATGGCGCGGCTCGGCGTGTCTGCGACGGCGCGGGCGAGCCTGGCGCTCTACAATACCGCCGAAGACGTGGATATTTTTCTCGATGCGCTCGTGAAAGCGCGCAAGATGCTGGCCTGAACGATGACCATGACCGAAACCGAAACCACGCTGCCGAAGGAAGAACTCGCCCGCCTGACGGACGAGCTGATCGCGCAGTTCAAGACCGTGTTCGATCCGGAAATTCCGGTGGACGTCTATGAACTGGGCCTCATCTACAAGGTGGATGTGGACGACAACTATCACGTCGATGTCGAGATGACGTTGACGGCGCCAGGGTGTCCGGTCGCCGGCGAAATGCCGGGCTGGGTCGAGGAAGCGGCGCTCAAGGTCGAAGGCGTGAAGAGCGCCAAGGTCAACCTCGTCTTCGATCCGCCGTGGACGCCGGCGCGGATGAGCGACGAGGCGAAACTCGAACTGAACATGCTGTGAGAGGCTGAACCGATGGTGCGCCGGAGACCGAAAGTCGTCACGCTGACAGACGCCGCCGCCGATCAGGTGAAGGCGATCATGGCGTCAGCGCACAAGCCCTATCTGCGCGTCGGCGTGAAGAACGGCGGCTGCGCGGGCATGGAATACGTCATGGAATACGCGGATGCGCCGGAGCCGCTCGACGAGATCGTCGACGACAAGGACGTGAAGATCCTCATCAAGGCGAACGCGGTGCTTTTCCTGCTCGGATCGACGATCGATCACGAGACGACGAAGCTCGCCTCAAAATTCGTGTTCCGGAATCCGAACCAGACCGACGCCTGCGGCTGCGGCGAGAGCGTGACGATCACACCCGCGAAGGAAGACGCCTAGGATCCTTTGAACTTCGCCGGGCGCTTCTCCAGGAACGCGGCGACGCCTTCGACGAAGTCTTCCGTGCGGCCCGCGTCGCGCTGGGTGATGCGCTCGAGATGCAGCTGTTCCTTCCAGTCGTTGTCGAGGGAAGCCCAGCCGATCTTGCGGATCATGGCCACGGAGGCCGGGCCGCTGGCGAGTCCGGTGGCAAGCTTCTTGGCTGTGGCGAGCAGTTCGCTGTCCGGCACGCAGCGGTTGACCATGCCCCATTCGAGTGCGGTCTTGGCCGGCACCTTCTCGCCGAGCAGCATCATCTCCATCGCGCGCGCGCGACCGATCATGCGCGGCAGGAGGTAGGTCGAGCCGCCATCCGGCACGAGACCGATGCGCCGGAACGCTTGCAGGAAGTAGGCGCTTTCGCCCGCGACGATCAGATCGCCCATGAGCGCGAGCGAGCAGCCGACGCCGGCGGCTGCGCCGTTCACGGCGGTGATGAAGGGGATCGGCAGGTCGCGCAGGCTTGTGACGAGCGGATTGTAGGTGCTTTCCAGCGCCGCGCCGGCATCGCGGGGACCATCGCCGTCACGCGTCGCGGGGCCGCCGCCCGAGAGGTTGGCGCCGGAGCAGAAGCCGCGACCTTCGCCCGTGAGAATAACCGCGCGCGCCTCGCTTTCGGCCTGCTTGAAGGCGGCGGTGAGATCCTGCGCCATGTCCAGGCCTGCGGCGTTCATGGTGGCGGGGTCCGCCATCGTCAGAATGGCGACGCCGTCTTCGAGCGCGTAGCGGACTTTGGTCATGAGGCTCTCCCTTGGGCCCGGGAGAATAGGGCGCCCACCGGAGCGGGCCTAGTCGTCACGCCGCGTCAAGCGCCGCTTGGTCGGACTCGGTGGTGACCCGGTTGCGGCCCGTGCGCTTGGACACGTAGAGGCACGCATCCGCGCGTTCGATGATGGACGTGGGCGTCTCGTCTATCCGCGCCTGGGCGACGCCGGAGGATACCGTAATGCGGCCGAGGTCTTCGCCGGTGGATTTGCGCACCAGCGTCTTGGACTCGATCATCTGGCGGATGCGTTCGGCGAGATCGCGGCTTTCGCTCAACGCCATGCGCGGAATGACGAGAGCGAATTCCTCCCCGCCGTAGCGCGCTGCAAGGCCGCCGGGAGGCGCGAAGCGCTGCAGGATGGTGGCGACAAAGCGGATGATCTGGTCGCCTGTCTGATGGCCCCAGGTGTCGTTGAAGCGCTTGAAGTGATCGATGTCGCAGAGCAGCAGGCAGAACGGCGTGCGCTCGATGCTCGATTCCCGCAGGCGCGATCGCAGCGTTTCGTCGAAGAGCTTGCGGTTGGCCAGGCCGGTGAGACTGTCGGTCATCGCTTCGGCGCGGACCTGACGCAGCGTGCGGCGCATCCCGTCCATTTCCGCGCTCGATTTCTGGAGCTGGCTGGAGAGTTCGCGGTTCTGGGTGGACATGCGCATCGTCGCATCCGCGATGCCGGCGATGACTTCGCGCAGCGCGTCAGCTGCTACGCCCTGTTCAAGCCGCTTCGCGGCGGAATCGAGTTCGGCGCCGTAGTCGGAGGCATGTTCGCCCGCGGAATTGATCGAGGCGATGACGCCGTTCAGTTCCCTCGCGATACGCTCGCCCGTTGCGACCATCTGCGCAGTCAGGCGGGCGTTGGAGAAATACTTGTCGTGCAGCTGCTGATTCACGTCGTCGGTGAACACTTCGCCGCGCGCGATTCGGGCGTCGATCTCCTGCCGGAGGTCCGCAAGTGCGCCGAGCCGGTATGCCAGCCAGACTTCGTAATTTTGTGCAGAGGGGAGGATCTGCTTGCCGCCCATGAGCTCGACGGTTTCGTGCCCCATCGCCAGAGCTTCGGAAAAGCGCATTGAGAGCAGGCCGTCGGTCACGCGAAAGAATCCAAACTAGTTGAAACTGCCCAGACCATTAGGGCCCGATGGGTGGACGAGAGGTAAACGGCCGTAAACGACGTGACCCAACGGCATAGCTCAAACGGGGTGGCGGCCATTTGCGCTCGAACCCGCCAGCGGCCTAACGTGCGCCTTACGGACGCCGGAGAGCGGCCCGAGGGAGATCTCCGATGAATGCGATGAACAGTGTGACCGGCGAGGATGCCAAGCGCCGCATGGCCGATATCCTCGTCCGCCAGAAGGCCGCGCACATCCGGGAGGGCGCGCCGAGCCTCGCCGTACGGACTGACCGGCTGAGCCGTTGCATCGCCTTGCTCGTCGATCACGCCGATGAACTCGTGGAGGCGCTCGACGCCGATTTCGGCGCCCGCTCCAGGGACGCCAGCCGTTTCACTGATATTTCGGGCTCTATCGGGCCGCTGAAGTTCGCCCGCGAAAACCTCGCCAAATGGTCGCGCCCGGAAAAGCGCAAGGTCGAGGCGCCGCTCGGTCTGCTTGGCGCCAAAGCGGAAGTGCGCTTTCAGCCGAAGGGCGTGATCGGCATCATCAGTCCGTGGAATTTCCCGGTGAACCTGACGTTCGCCCCGCTCGCAGGCGTGCTGGCGGCCGGCAACCGCGCGATGATCAAGCCGAGCGAACTCACACCCACCACGTCTGATGCGATGCTGCGTCTCTTCGATCTCTATTTCGACGAGGAAGAGATCGCGGTGATCACAGGCGGGCCTGATGTGGGCGGCGCGTTCGCGGGGCTCTCCTTCGATCACCTCGTCTTCACGGGCGGCACCTCGATCGCCTATCACGTCATGCGTGCGGCGGCGGAGAACCTCACGCCGCTGACGCTAGAACTCGGCGGCAAGAGCCCCGTATTCGTCGGCAAGTCGGCCGACATGGCCAAGACCGCAGCGCGCGTCATGGCCGGCAAGACGTTGAATGCAGGCCAGATTTGCCTCGCGCCCGACTACGTCATGGTGGCCGAGGACCAGCGCGATGCATTTGTGCAGGCCGCCACCGGCGCGGTGGCGAAGATGTTCCCGACCATCAAGGACAATCCCGACTACACGGCCATCATCAACCAGCGCCACTACGACCGTATTCGTGGCCTCGTGGATGACGCACGCGCCAAGGGCGCCATGATCGTCGAGATCAATCCGGCCAACGAGGATTTCAGCCAGCAGGAGCATCGCCGCATTCCGCCGACGCTCGTGCTCGATGCGACCGACGACATGAAGATCATGCAGGATGAGATCTTCGGCCCGGTCATGCCGGTGCGCACCTACAAGGGCATCGACGACGCCGTCGCCTATGTGAACGCCAATCCGCGTCCGCTGGGTCTTTACTATTTCGGCGAGGATGAAGCCGAGCAGGAGAAGGTGCTCAACCAGACCACGTCAGGCGGCGTCACCGTCAACGACGTGATCTTCCACGTAGCGCAGGAAGATCTGCCGTTCGGCGGCGTGGGTCCGGCGGGCATGGGCGCCTATCACGGGCGCGACGGCTTCTACGAATTCTCGCACAAGAAGGCCGTCTACAAGCAGATGAAGAACGAGATCCTGGCCATGACGCGTCCGCCCTACGGCGCGGCGTTCCGCAAGACCGTGGCCGGGCGCATCAAGAAATAGGGATCAGGTTTCCGTGGGCTCGCGGCGCGGTGCGCTGCGGGTCAGGAACGCGGGCATAGCGTCGCCGAAGCCCATGACCTGACGATCCTCGCGGTCGCCACGGTCCCCACGGTCGCGATTGTCGCGCTGGCGCGGTTCACGTTCACGCGGCTCCCTGTCACGCGGCGGGCGACGCTCTTCGCGCGGCGCTGCGGCTTCCGGCGCTTCACGGGCGGCGCGCGGTTCGCGGGCCTCCTCTGGCTCGCGTGCCGGACGCGGTTCACGTGCCTCTGTCGGTTCAAGCGCCTGCGTTGCTTCGGCCGTGGGCTGATCCTCGCGGCGACCGCGCGCGGGGCGGCGTGAGCGTCGGGCGGGGCGTGGTTCGCCGGCGTCAGCGGCGGGCGCCTCGCTGGGCTCCACGGTCTCAAGCGGTTGTGTGGAGGCTTGGGGCCGTTCCGGATCGCGCTTCTTAAAGCGGTCCTTGCGACCGCTGCGCTCGCGACGGAGCTCTTCGGCGCGGCGACCACGGCCGCCGGTGTCGGAGCCGTCGCCGAGGCGTTCGGTCGGCACACCCTCGATCGTCACCGGCTCGATCTTCTGGCCAATCAGCTTTTCGATGGGGCCGATGGCGCGACCATCTTCCGGGCCGACAAGCGTGAAAGCTTCGCCGGAGCGGCCCGCGCGGCCGTGCGACCGATGCGGTGGATGTAGTCTTCCGCGTGACGCGGCGGTTCGAAATTGAAGACGTGGCCGACGTCGGGAATGTCGAGCCCGCGCGCCGCGACATCGGACGCCACCAGCAGTTTCAGATCGCCGGCGCGGAAACGATCAAGAGTCTTGGTGCGCAAGGACTGGTCGAGATCACCGTGGATCGGTGCGGCATCGAAGCCGTGCCGCGCGAGCGACTTGGCGACGACGTCCACATCCGTCTTGCGATTGCAGAAGATGATGCCGTTCTTGATCGGCAGGGATTCAAGCACCGCGCGCAGCGCCGCACGCCGCGTGCGCGGATCGCCGCTGGGAATCGGAACCACGCGCGCCGTAATGGTCGAGGCCATCGACGCGGGCTTGGAGACTTCCACCTTCACCGCGCTCGACAGGAACTGGTCCGTCAGGCGCTGGATTTCAGGCGGCATGGTCGCGGAGAAGAAGAGAGTCTGGCGCGTGAACGGCGTCATCTTGAAAATGCGCTCGATGTCCGGGATGAAACCCATGTCGAGCATGCGGTCGGCTTCGTCGACGACCATCACCTGCACGCCATTGAGCAGCAGTTTGCCGCGCTCGAAGTGATCGAGCAGGCGGCCCGGCGTCGCGATCAGCACATCGACGCCTTGCGCGAGCAATGCGTCTTGGTCGCCGAAGGAGACGCCGCCGATCAGCAGGGCCATCTTCAGGTTGTGGTACTTGCCGTACTTGGTGAAGTTCTCCGCGACCTGCGCGGCGAGTTCGCGCGTCGGTTCGAGGATGAGCGTGCGTGGCATCCGCGCCTTTGCCCGGCCGCGCGAGAGGATCTCGATCATCGGGAGCGTGAAGGAGGCGGTCTTGCCGGTGCCGGTCTGGGCGATGCCGAGGACGTCGCGGCCCATCAGCACGTGGGGGATGGCCTGCGCCTGGATCGGGGTCGGCACGGTGTAGCCGGACTCAAGGACGGCGCGGAGGAGATCGGGGCTGAGGCCCATGTCCGCGAACGTGATGTCCGAGGCGATCGGGGCGTCGGAAGACGCCGGTATATCAGTCATGAAGGTTTCCAAATTGGCGCAATGCGCCGAGGGGGCGTGGCTTGGTGGGCCCGCCGCACGGAGGTTAGATGAGGTTGGAAGCCTCCAAAGTCAATGCGGAGGCGCAACAACGGGGCGTCAGACGTCGATTTCCTCGACGAAACGGGCGTTCTGCTGGATGTAGTTGAACCGCAGCTCCGGCTTTCGTCCCATCAGGGTTTCAACAAGGTCCTCGAACTCCGGCGCGTCTTCGGCATCCAGGACCACCCGCGCGAGCGTTCGGGTCTTCGGATCCATCGTCGTTTCCTTCAACTGCGCCGGCATCATCTCGCCGAGACCCTTGAAGCGACCGATGTCGACTTTCTTGTTGGCGAACGTGGTGCGCATCAGCTCGTCCTTGTGCGCGTCGTCGCGCGCGTAGACGTGCGCCTTGCCGGTGGAGATGCGGTAGAGCGGCGGCAGCGCGAGGAAGAGGCGGCCAGAGCGGATCAGCCCCGGCATGGACCGGTGGAAGAACGTGATCAGCAGCGAGGCAATGTGCGCGCCGTCCACGTCGGCGTCGGTCATGATGATCACGCGCTCGTAGCGCAGGTCATCGAGCTTGAACTTCCCGTTCACCCCGCAGCCGAGCGCGAGCGTGAGATCGGCGAGTTCAAGGTTTGCGGAGGCCTTCTCGCCGCCGGCGCTGGCGACGTTCAGGATCTTGCCGCGCAACGGCAGGATCGCCTGGTTGTTGCGGTTGCGCGCCTGCTTGGCGGAGCCGCCGGCGCTGTCGCCTTCGACGATGAAGATTTCGGTGTCGGTGGAATCGCCGCGCGCGCAATCGGCGAGTTTGCCTGGCAGGCGCAGGCGACGCGTCGCGGACTGTCGCGCGACTTCCTTTTCCTTGCGGCGTTTCAGGCGTTCTTCGGCCTGGCCGATCACCCATTCCAGCAGACGATCGGCTTCCTTCGGCGCGGCGGTCAGCCAGTGCTCGAACGGATCGCGCACGGCCTGCTCGACGATCTTCGCCGCTTCCGTGGTGACGAGGCGGCCCTTGGTCTGACCTTCGAATTGCGGATCGTGGATGAACACCGACACGAGCGCGGCTGACGTGTTCATCACGTCGTCCTGCGTGATGAGGTCGGCCTTCTTGTCTTTCTTCAATTCGCCGTAAGCGCGCAGACCCTTTGTGAGCGCCGCGCGCAGGCCGTTCTCGTGGGCGCCGCCATCGGCGGTGGGGATGGTGTTGCAGTAGGACCGCAGCATGCCGTCGGCTTCGCCGAAGCCGTCCTCGACCCACGCCACCGCCCACTCGACCTTGCCGTGGCCGATGTCCTTCACCGTGCGACCGCAGAACGGCTCGGTGGTGACGACGCGCTTGTCCTTGATGATCTCGGTGAGGAAGTCCTTGATCCCGTTGGGGAACTTCAGGACCGCTTCAGCGGGCGTCGGATCGTTGTCGCGCAGGCGCTCCGGCGCACACTTCCAGCGGATTTCCACGCCGCGCTGGAGATAGGCTTTCGAGCGCGCCATCTGGAACAGACGCGCGGGCTTGAACGCCGCATTCGCGCCGAAGATTTCGGGATCGGGATGGAAGCGCACCGTCGTGCCGCGCCGATTGTGCGCGACGCCGATTTCCTTCAGCGCGCCGAGCGGCAGTCCCCGGGAATAGCTCTGCGCGAAGAGACGACGATCGCGGGCGACTTCAACGTAGAGTGAATCAGAAAGGGCGTTGACGACGGAAACGCCCACGCCGTGCAGGCCGCCGGAGGTTTGATAGGCCTTGTCCGAAAACTTGCCGCCCGCGTGCAGCGTGGTGAGGATCACCTCCAGCGCCGACTTCTTCGGAAACTTCGGGTGCGGATCGACCGGGATGCCGCGGCCGTTGTCGGTGACCGACAGCGAGCCGTCCGCCATGAACTCCACCTCGATGCGGTCTGCGTGGCCCGCGACTGCTTCGTCCATGGAGTTGTCGAGCACTTCTGCGAAGAGGTGGTGGAGCGCGCGCTCATCGGTGCCGCCGACATACATGCCGGGCCGGCGGCGCACCGGCTCAAGGCCTTCAAGAACCTCAATGTCCTTGGCCGAGTAGGCGTTAGGAGCAAACTCCAAGGCGTTCTGCCTCACCGCGTTCGATTTCGACATGAAAGGCCCTTTGGCACGAGTCCGGAGAGTGCGCCATGGACTCGGTGTGCCAAGTGTTAACGGCGCACACAGTCTTGCGGCGGCGCGAGGCGGCGGCATGGCGGGATTGGGGCATTGCGTGCTTTCGCCGCAACAGCGCCTCCCCATGGCCTCCAAATGACTGAACGGTCACGCCACGCCGGAACGGGACGCGCCCATGAACGCTTCACGTCCGCTCGCCACTGGGCGGGTCGCTTCAGGGAGCACCACCATGAAAGTACTTGCAGCACTGACCGCACTCGCGGCGGTGATCGGACTGGCCGCGCCGGCGCACGCACAGACCGGCGCGTATGCGAACGGCGGATACACGCACTACGACGCTGGCGACGTCACGCTCGGCGGAGTCACCGGGCGCGCCGGCTATCGGTTCCATCCGAACTTCGCTGTGGAAGGTGAAGCCAGCTTCGGCGTGAAAGACGACAATATCGGCGCGGCAACCGTGGAACTCGATCACGCCGTCGGCGTGTTCGGCGTCGGCATCCTGCCGCTTGCGCCCAACTTCGACGTGTTCGGCCGCGTGGGCTACGGCCAGGTGAAGGCGTCAGCGTCCATCCCCGGCGTCAACGTTTCCGCCGATGAGGACGGCGTCGCCTACGGCGGCGGTGCGCAGTTCATGTTCTCCGAAAAGTTCGGCGTGCGCGCCGACTACACGCGTCTCGAAGGCGAGGACGACAGCGTCGACACGGTGTCGGCGTCTGCGGTCGTGAAGTTCTGATCGACGGACCAAGCGTCGAAATGAAAGGGGCCGGAGTCTTGCGACTCCGGCCCCATCCCATCTCCCCCGAGGAGATCCCCAGTCGTTCTACGACTTGAAGTACATGTCGAATTCCACCGGATGCGGGTGCATGCGGTAGCGGTCGTTTTCTTCGCGCTTCAGATCGAGATAGGCGTCGATGAAATCGTCATCCATGACGCCGCCCTTCTTCAGGAAGTCGCGGTCCACATCGAGCGAGTGGATCGCTTCCTCAAGGCTGCCGCACACTGTCGGCACTTCCTTCAGTTCCTCCGGCGGCAGGTCGTAGAGGTTCTTGTCCAGCGGCTCGCCCGGATGGATCTTCTTCTCGATGCCGTCGAGACCCGCCATGAGCAGGGCCGTATAGGTGAGGTACATGTTGCCGGCCGGATCGGGGAAGCGGACTTCCACGCGCTTGGCCTTGGCGCCGGTGCCGTGTGGAATGCGGCACGACGCGGAGCGGTTGCGCGCCGAGTAGGCGAGCAGCACGGGGGCTTCGTAGCCCGGCACCAGACGCTTGTATGAATTGGTCGTCGAGTTTGCGAACGCGTTGATCGCCTTCGCGTGCTTGATGATGCCGCCGATGTAGAAGAGGCATGCTTCCGAGAGGCCCGCGTAGCGGTCGCCCGCGAACGTGTTCTGGCCCCCTTTCCAGATCGACTGGTGGACGTGCATGCCCGAGCCGTTGTCCTTGTAGTAAGGCTTCGGCATGAACGTCGCGGTCTTGCCGTAGCTGTTGGCGACGTTGTGGATCACGTATTTGTAGAGGTTCATCGCGTCGGCCATGTGGACGAGCGTGTTGAACTTTAAACCGAGCTCATGCTGCGCGGGCGCGACTTCGTGGTGATGCTTTTCAACCGCGAGGCCGATTTCCTTCATCACCGCCAGCATCTCGCCGCGCATGTCCTGCAGCGAGTCGATCGGCGGGAGCGGGAAGTAGCCGCCCTTCGGGCCGGGGCGGTGCCCCATATTGCCGGACTCGTACGCCTTGCCGGAATTCATCGGCAGTTCGGTGGAGTCGAAGCTGTAGCCGGTGTTGTTCGGCTCGGTGTTCCAGCGCACGTCGTCGAACACGAAGAATTCGGCTTCCGGACCGAAGTACGCCGTGTCGCCGAAGCCGCCGGACTTCACGTACGTCTCGGCCTTCTTCGAGATTGAGCGCGGGCAGCGCGAATAGGGCTGCAGCGTGCCGGGTTCGAGAATGTCGCAGAAGAGCGCCAACGTCGTCTGCTGGAAGAAGGGATCGATATGGGCGCCGGCCGTATCGGGCCGCATCACCATGTCGCTTTCGTTGATGGCCTTCCAGCCGTTGATCGACGAGCCGTCGAACATCGTGCCTTCGGTGAAGTAGCTCTCTTCGAACATGTCCACGTCGAAGGTGACGTGATGCATCTTGCCGCGCATGTCGTTGAAACGGAGATCGATGAACTCGACCTCCTTTTCCTTGATCAGTTTCATTACGTCGCTGGTAGCCGACATCTTTCACCATCCTCCTCGGTCCGGACTTCTCCGATCCGGCCGCAACAAACAAAAAGTTGGACGCAACGGGACCTATACGGCCTGCGAACCGGTTTCGCCGGTGCGGATACGGATCACGTTGGAAACGTCCATCACGAAGATCTTGCCGTCGCCGATCTTGCCGGTCTTGGCCGCCTTCTGGATCGCCTCAAGTGCGCCGTCGAGCTGGGCGTCGTCCACGACGACCTCGATCTTCAGCTTCGGCAGGAAATCGACGACGTATTCTGCGCCGCGATACAGTTCGGTATGGCCTTTCTGGCGACCGAAGCCCTTGGCTTCGACGACGGTCATGCCCTGCAGGCCGATTTCCTGAAGAGCTTCCTTCACCTCGTCGAGCTTGAAGGGTTTGATGATGGCTTCGATCTTCTTCATGGCTTGACGCCTTCCCTTGCAGCTCAGCGCGGATTGTCTCGGCCCGCGTGTCCGGGAACAGGGCAAAGGACAATCCGGAGGCCCCGTCAACAGGGGGTGATGGGGGGGGCGTGGGGCGGTCCGGGGGCGCCATATTCGCGGGCGCCTGCGCCCATGAAACGGGCGAGCCGGCTTGCCCAGCCGGAGGCGCGGTCGCCGGGCGCCGTTGGGGCGCCGATGGACAGTTCCGCGCGCTTCGGGAATGACCGGATCAGCACCCACCGAGGCCAGACATGACCGACCCCCGAATGCCCGTACTCATTGGCGGCGGCCAGGCGACATGGCGCAAGACTGCCGCGCCCGGCCCCCGCGCCATGGTGCTTGAAGCGGTCGCGCGTGCAGCGGCGGTCGCTGGCCTCCCATTCGCGGCGCTCTCCGCCACCGACACGATCGGCGTGGTCGGTTTCACCATCGACGCGCCGGGCACGGCGGCGCGCCTGAAGCCGCCGCGCATGTCCGATCCTCCGGCGGCGCTGGCGCAAGACCTGGGCGCGTCGCCCCGCACCGCGATGTACACCCATATGGGCGGCAACTCCCCGCAGGCGCTGGTCAACTGGGCGAGCGAGCGGATCGCCAACGGCGAGGCCGATCTCGTGGTGCTGGCCGGCGCGGAGTTTCTCGGCAGCCTGATGAAGACCATGACGTCCGGCGGCGACGTTTCGATCTTCAAGGGCGGTCCGGACACCGAACCGGTGCGCTGGGGCGACGACCGGGACGGCCAGACAAAACAGGAGGAGGCTCACGGCATGAGCTTCCCGGCGAACGTCTATCCGATGTTCGAAAACGCGCTGCGCGCCCATCTCGGGCGTTCCATCGACGATCACCAGCAGAAGATGGGCGAACTGTTCTCGAAGTTCAGCGCGGTCGCCGCCGCCAATCCGCACGCGTGGTTCCCCAAGGAACGTTCGCCGTCGGAGATCGCCAACGAGGGCGCCGACAACCGCATGGTCGGTTTCCCGTACACGAAATACCTCAACGCGATCATCCAGGTGGACCAGTCCGCCGCCGTAATTCTCGCGTCAACGGCAAAGGCCGACGAACTCGGCATCGCGCAGGACAAGCGCGTCTATCTGCACGGCTGTTCCGACGCCACCGAGCTCTGGAATCCGATCGATCGCACCAACTACTGGAGTTCGCCCGCCATCGGCCTGTGCGCGAAGAAGGCGTTCGACATGGCCGGCAAGACCGTCGGCGACATGGCGCTGTTCGACATCTATTCGTGCTTTCCTTCCGCCGTGCAGATCGCGTGCGCGGAACTCAGCATAACGCCGGACGATGCGCGTCCGCTGACGGTCACCGGCGGGCTCCCGTATTTCGGCGGGCCTGGGAACAATTACGTCATGCACTCCATCGTCTCGATGGCGGAGCGCTTGCGCGAAAAGCCGGGCCAGTTCGGCCTCGTGACCGCGAACGGCTGGTTCCTCACCAAGCACGCCATGGGCGTCTATTCGACGACGCCGCCGAAGGGGCCGTGGAAGCGCGAGAACCCGAAGGACTACCAGAAACAGATCGACGCGCTGCCGCATCCCGAGATCGTATCCGAGCCCTCCGGCCCCGCGACGATTGAAACCTACACCGTCGTCCACGGACGCGACCGCGTGCGCATGGGCATCGTCATCGGACGCGACGCGCAGGGCCGCCGCTTCGTGGCGAATACGCCGGACGACGAGGCGACGCTCCTCGACCTGCAGTCCCGCGAGGGGGTAGGGCGCCCCGGTGTGGCGAGTTCGGCAGACGGCGGGATGAAGAACCTGTTCATTCCGGGCTGACCGCCGCCTAGAGTGAAACCATGCCGCTGCTTTTCCTGGTCCGACACGGCGAGCCCGCCTCCGGCTGGGGCGGCGCGGAGCCCGATCCGGGTCTGAGCCCGCTCGGCATGGCGCAGGCGGGGCACGCCGCGCGCGAACTGCGCCGCCACATGATCGGGGCGGCGATCACCTCGCCGCTGATGCGCTGCCGCGAAACCGCCGCAGCTTACGAGATGGAAGCGGCGGTGGCGGCGCGCGTGTCGGAGGGCGTGCGCGAGGTGCCGACGCCGGCGGGGTTGAGCGATCGACCGGCTTGGCTCGCCAGGATGATGCAGGGCCGCTGGAGCGACGACGCGGCGTTCGCGGCGTTCCGCGACGGCGTCGTGCAGACATTGCTCGCGCAGCAGCACGACACGGCGGTATTCTCGCACTTCGTCGCCATCAATGCGGCGGTGGGCGCGGCGCTCGGTGCGGATGCGGTGGCGGTGTTCAAGCCGGGGCATTGCTCCATCACCATTCTGGAATCGCGCGACGGCGCGCTGCATCTCGTGGAGCGCGGCGCTGAAGCCGCAGCCGTGAACGCCCTGTGACCGCCGGGTTCGAGATCATCACCGTCGCGCAGATGCGCGAGATCGATTCCCGGTCCGCCGCGCTCGGCGTGCCGACGCGTACGCTGATGGAAAACGCCGGCGTCGCTGCGGCGCGCGAGATTCAGGCGCGCTGGGAGCCGCGTCCCACCGTCATCTTCTGCGGCCCCGGCGCCAACGGCGGCGACGGCTTCGTCGTCGCGCGCAAGCTGGCGGAAGCCGGATGGCCCGTACGCGTGGGCTTTCTCGGCGATCGCAACGCGCTCACGGGTGATGCGGCGGATGCGTCCTCGGCGTGGATGGGCTGGGTCGATCCGGCGGATGCATCGTTGCTTGAGCCGGGCGCGCTCGTGATCGACGCGCTCTTCGGCGCAGGACTTTCACGGCCGCTGGACGAGGCGGCGTCGCGGATCGCCGAGGCCGCGCGCGGATACGAGGTCGTGGCGATCGATCTGCCGAGCGGCGCGCATGGCGATGGCGGGGCGTCCGAAGGCGCAGCCGTCCGCGCCGATGTCACGATCACCTTCGTGCGCAAGAAGATGGCGCATGTGCTGGAGCCGACGCGGGCGCTGTGCGGCGAGGTCGTCGTCGCCGACATCGGCGTGCCGGCGGAAGCGCTGGAAGGACTGGCGGGCGCGCCCGTCGAAAACGGTCCGCACCTATGGGCGCTGCCGTGGCCCGACGCGGAGGCGCACAAGCACGCGCGGGGTCACGCCATGGTCATCAGCGGCGGCGCGGGACGCACGGGGGCTGCGCGTCTGGCGGCGCGGGCGGCGCTGCGCGTGGGCGCGGGTCTCGTGACGCTCGTCTCCCCGGCGACGGCGATGCGCGACAATGCCGGTCAGCTCACGGCGATCATGCTTGAGTCTGCGAAGGACGCAGAGGAAACGCGCGAGATCGCGCAGAAGGCGACGGCGACCGTCGTCGGCCCGGCTGCGGGTCTCACCCAACGCACGCGCGACACGGTGATCGAACTCGCCGGCCTGAAAACGCCCATGGTGCTCGACGCCGATGCGCTGACGGTGTTCGCCAAGGAGCCGGATGCGCTGTTCGAAGCGCTGCACGAGGCGTGCGTGGCGACGCCGCATCACGGCGAATTCCGCCGCCTCTTCCCCGACATCGCCGATAGCAAGATGCTCAAGATCGAACGCGCGCGCGCCGCCGCGAAACGCGCGGGCTGCGTGATCCTGCTCAAGGGGCCCGACACCGTGATCGCCGCGCCCGACGGTCGCGCCGCCGTCAACACCACCGGCACGCCGTTCCTCGCCACCGCCGGTTCGGGCGACGTGCTCGCGGGCCTGATCGCGGGCCTCGCGGCGCAGGGGATGAAGGCGTTCGAAGCGGCGTGCGCAGGCGCATGGCTGCACGGACGGCTCGGCGAAGCGCTCGGGCCCGGACTGATCGCGGAAGACCTGCCGGAAGCGCTGCCGGCGCTGTTGAATGAGCTGGCGCCGGTTAAGTTGAAGCGTCGCTAAGGTTTGGCGCCTAGTGCAGGACCGTAAGGCTGAATCCAACCACGGCGGCTTATCCACAACTGAATCTCACGCCAACATCCGTGAAACGTCGCCGCGATCTTCAAGAAAAGCCCGTGAAACAAGGGAAATTTCCCTCACACAAATGTCTTGACGTCGGCTGGTCGCCTTGGCGGCCAAAGTCCGCGCGTGGATTAGATTTGGAATCGGGCACGAATCGTTCCACGAAAGGCTGAGGTGAAACGCTTCTTGAGTCCGCTGAAACAGCTCTGACTCAGCCTTTCACGCTCACCCAAATCACTTCATTGCTGAAGGCGTCCGGCACACGTCGGATTTCCTGAGTCGCCCCCGCGTGGGGGCGGCCACCGAGATTCAGCCCTCGGTGACCGCTTGGATCGGGAAAACTCAAACGCGGGCGCTGAGATGCCGACGAAAGAGACCCCGTTCGCAGGCGCATAATCTCGCCGAGGACTCTCAAGTCAAGCATCTGGCGCTCCGCCATGGAGGCCATGATGGCTGCTTACAAATACCCGCGGTTCATACGCCAATCGAATGACGCACGATTCGATTCGACCTACGGGCCCGGTGACAGAGTTCCATATTCTGGAATCTATCGCTGCGACTCCTGTGGCCGTGAGATATCGGCGAATGAGGGCGATCCCTTGCCGCCGCAAAATCATCACCAACACTCGCCGTTCGCGCCGATCCGGTGGCGGCTTATAGTCTGGCGGGACTAGCACTCTGCGGTGCCGCTGTTGGCGGCGGACACTCTAGTTCGTCGCCAACATTTTATGGAACGCTGCCTGCGAACGCGACTTCGCGCGTAGACAATCATCGTCGCAAGGCAAGCCGAAACGCTGAGGGTATCGCTGGTGCCCGCCGCCGGACTCGAACCGGCACACCTTGCGGCGTCAGAACCTAAATCTGGTGCGTCTACCAATTTCGCCAGACGGGCAGCGGGGCGTTTCTAGTCTGCGCGGGCGAGAACCACAACGCGCTGCGCCAGAACGGTGGTGGATTCGATGAGGGGCGCTGTGATGTCGCCCGGCGCGAGCGCCAGCGGAATTTCCGTGCAGCCGGCGACGATGGCCTCCGCGCCCGCCGCCAGCAGGCGCTCCGCATAGCCGCGCATTTCGGCGCGCATGGCCACGTCGACCTTCCCGCCTTTCACGCGGTAGATGAGGTCCATGAACGCCGCCTGTTCCCCAACTGCTAGCCTCAAGGGAAACGAGCCCGCACGAAAGAGCGCATCCTGGTAGAGTTCCGCACGCAGACATCCGTCTGCGGCGAGCACGCCGACGCGACGGGCGTCCGGCGTGGCGGCGCGCACCGACGCGACCGTTTCCTCGATCATGTGGACAAAGGGGATGCGCACCGCCGCGCGGATCTCGTCGGCCCAGGCGTGGGCGGCGTTGCACGGCATGGCGAGAAGTTCTGCGCCCGCCGCTTCCAGTCCGCGCGCCATGGCCGCGAGCGCGGGACCGGGCGAAGGGCCGCCATTCGCGGCCGCGTTGCGATCCGGGACGAAGGGATTGTTGTCGATGATCAGGCGGATGTGATCGTCGTCGGTGCGCGCGTTCGATGCGGCGAGCACCTTGCCGAAAAAGTCGTGCGTCGCGATCGGGCCCATGCCGCCGAGCACGCCGACGGTGCGCGCGGGGCGTCTCATGCCTGCAGATCGTGCTGATACGCAAAGAGCGCCGGCGATCCGCCCGTATGGACGAACACGACGTTTTCGCCCCGATTGAAACGCCCTTGCCGGATGAGGCCGATCAGGCCCGCCGCCGCCTTGCCGGTATAGACCGTGTCGAGCAGGATCGCTTCCTGCGCCGCAAACAGGCGCACCGCCTCGACCATTTCCGGCGTCGGCAACGAATAGCCGGGGCCGACCCAGTCATCGAGCGCGACGACCTTCGATTTCTCGATGGGTTTTTCCAGGTTCAGCAACGCCGCCGTCTCGACGGCGAGCTTGTGGACATTGCCTTCCTGCTCCGCGCGCGGTCGGCGCACATTCACGCCGGTGAGCGGGATGCCGGTATTGGCGCCTTCGAGACCGACGAGCAGGCCCGCATGCGTGCCCGCGCTGCCGCTGGCGACGACGATGTGATCCATGCGCAGCTCAAGTTCGAAGGCCTGCTGCACCAGTTCCTGCGCGCACGCGACATAGCCGAGCGCGCCCAGCGCGTTCGAGCCGCCGCCGGGGATCAGATAGCCCTTGCGTCCTTCGGCTCTCAGCGAGGCCGCAGTGGCCTGCATGCGCGCCGCCAGATCGTCGCCGGCATTGGCGACGTCGATCGACTCCACGCCGAGGAGATCGAAGAGGAGGTTGTTGCCGCTCGCGTCCGCGCGGTAGCTGCCGGGCACGCGCTGTTCGAGGACGAGGCGGCACTTCAGGCCTTCCTTGGCGGCCGCCGCCGCCGTCAGCCGGCAGTGGTTGGACTGCACCGCACCCACCGTGACGAGCGTATCGGCGCCCTGCGCCAGCGCCTCGGCCACGAGGAATTCGAGCTTGCGGGTCTTGTTGCCGCCGGCGGCGAGGCCGGTGAGGTCGTCGCGCTTGATCCAGATGTCGGGGCCGCTGAGGAGGCGGGTCAGGTTGTCGAGCCGCTCCAGCGGCGTGGGGGCGGGGGTGTAGCGGCGGCGGGGAAAGTGGGCGAGGTGCATGGCGCAGGCTTACCGGCGCCGCACCCTCGCGCCAACCGGCGCTTGGCGGCGCGCTGGCGTGCCGGGTGGGTCAGAATGAGCCCGAAAGGCGCACCTAGGGCCGGTTTACAGCCCACGGAGCGGCGTGCATAAGCCGCGCCTTAATCTTCTGGCAGGCACGGCGTTTGCTCGTGTCCGCGTCCGGCTATACGGACCACCGCCTCCAGAGCCTCACTTTTCGCCCCCAAGGGACCCGCCACTTCCATGCAATTCACCGAGACCCGCTCCGAAGGCCTGCAGCGCGCTTTCAAGATCGTCGTGCCCGCCGCCGAGCTCCAGAAGGCTCTCGACGCCAAGATCGAGGAAGTGCGTCCGCGCATGAAGATCAACGGCTTCCGCCCGGGCAAGGTGCCGGCGAGCCACGTGAAGAAGCTCTACGGCCCGTCGATGCTCCAGGAGATCATCAACGGGGAAGTGGATGCCGCGACCAAGAAGGCGCTTGAAGACGGAAAGCTGCGCGTCGCGTCGCAGCCCGATCTCCAGGTTGAATCCGACATGGACAAGGTGTTCGCCGGGCAGGCGGATCTCGCGTTCAATCTCAGCGTCGAACTGATTCCGGAATTCGAACCGGTGGACCCCGCTACCGTCAGCCTGGAGCGCCTCGTAGCGCCGGTGGCGGAATCGCAGGTTCAGGAGACGCTGGAGCAGATCGCCAAGGCCAACCGCACCTTCGACGAAAAGGACGGCGCGGCTGAAGACGGCGACGCGCTCACCATCGACTTCCTCGGCAAGATCGACGGCGAAGCCTTCGAAGGCGGCGCGGCGGAAAAAGCCTCTGTCACCATCGGCTCCAACCAGTTCATCCCCGGCTTCGAGGAGCAACTGAAGGGCCTGAAGAAAGGCGACGAGAAGGTCATCAATGTCAGCTTCCCGGAGGCCTACGGCGTCGACACGCTGAAGGGCAAAGCCGCGACCTTCGACATCACCGTGCATGAAGTGCGCGCGCCGCAGGAAACCGCGATCGACGACGCGCTGGCCGAAAAGCTCGGCATGGAAAACCTTGAAGCGGTGAAGACCGCCATCCGCGGCCGCATCGAGTCCGAGCACACCGCCCAGTCGCGCACCCGCGCGAAACGCGCCTTGTTCGACAAGTTGGAAACCGCCCACGACTTCCCGCTGCCCCCGGCCATGGTCGAGCAGGAGTTCCAGCAGATCTGGCGTCAGATCGAGGCCGACAAGGCCGCCGGCTCCCTCGACCCGACCGACGCCGGCAAGTCCGATGAGGTCCTGCGCGAAGAATATCGCAAGATCGCGGAGCGCCGCGTGAAGCTGGGTCTCGTGCTCGCCGAGATCGGCCGCCGCACGAATATCGAAGTGACCAATGAGGAAGTCTCGCAGGCTGTCATGCAGCAGGCGCGGCAGTATCCGGGGCAGGAACGTCAGATCTTCGAAATCTACCAGAAGAACCCGCAGCTCCTCGCCCAGCTGCGCGCGCCGATCTTCGAAGAAAAGACGGTCGACTACATTCTCGAACTCGCGAAGGTCACCAACAAGACGGTGGACCGCGAGGAACTCTTCGCCGACCCCGAAGACTGAGGCCATTTCGCCCCATGCCTTATCTGTGAGGGGCCTTGCGGTTGGGGCCGGGCGGTCAAATATGGACAGTCACGGCGTCCCCGAGTCGGCAGGCGGGTCGGGGACGACGACGGAAGGTGTGAAGGACAGTGATGGGCGACCCGATCGAACGCTACATGCAGCTCGTGCCCATGGTGGTGGAGCAGACGAGCCGGGGCGAGCGCGCCTTCGACATCTTCTCGCGCCTCCTGAAGGAGCGGATCATCTTCGTGACCGGCCCCGTCGAAGACGGCATGGCCAGTCTCGTCACGGCGCAGCTTCTGTTTCTCGAATCCGAGAACCCGAAGCGCGAAATCGCCGTGTACATCAACAGCCCCGGCGGCATCGTGACCTCCGGCCTCGCGATCTACGACACCATGCAGTACATCCGCAGCCCGGTTTCGACGGTCTGCACGGGTCAGGCGGCGTCCATGGGTTCGCTGCTGCTGGCGGCGGGCGAGAAGGGTCTCCGGATCTGCCTTCCTAACGCGCGTGTCATGGTTCACCAGCCCTCGGGCGGGTTCCGTGGCCAGGCGTCGGACATCGAACGGCACGCCGAAGACATCATCGCCACCAAGAGGCGCCTGAACGAAATCTACGTGAAGCACACCGGTCAGCCATACGAAGTGGTGGAAAAGACCCTCGACCGGGACCACTTCATGACCGCCGAGGAGGCGCAGGCCTTCGGCATCGTCGACCGCGTCTATGAGAAGCGGGAAGCCGTGGAAGCGGCCGGCGGGCACTGAGAAGCCCCGATTCCGCCCCTGTTGAGCCCCATGCTTGCGGCTCGGTTCTTGCTATGCTCGTATCGGGCGCAGCCAAGACTGGCGGCGGCTCAGGCAGGTTGGTGAACAGTTTTGTAAGGGATGGCGCGCCAGTCTGGAGGCGCGGGAGAGGGGCCGGGTTCACCGGTCATCGTCATCCGCACGGCCCCTGGGGCGCCATCATGGCGGCCACGCGGTCCGTCAAGGAGCACATATGAGCAAGAGTACAACCGGCGGTGATTCCAAGAACACCCTGTACTGCTCGTTCTGCGGCAAGAGCCAGCACGAGGTGCGCAAGCTGATCGCCGGACCGACCGTGTTCATCTGCGACGAGTGCGTCGAACTCTGCATGGACATTATCCGCGAGGAACACAAAACCTCGCTCGTGAAGTCCAAGGAGGGCGTGCCCAGCCCCCGCGAGATCAAGGAAGTTCTCGACGACTACGTCATTGGCCAGGACCACGCCAAGCGCGTGCTGTCGGTGGCGGTGCACAACCACTACAAGCGGCTCAATCACGCCGCGAAGAACAACGACGTCGAACTGGCGAAATCCAACATCCTGCTGATGGGCCCGACGGGTTGCGGCAAGACGCTGCTCGCACAGACGCTCGCGCGCATCATCGACGTGCCGTTCACGATGGCCGACGCGACGACGCTCACGGAAGCCGGCTATGTCGGTGAAGATGTCGAAAACATCGTCCTGAAGCTGCTGCAGGCCGCCGACTACAACGTCGAACGCGCGCAACGCGGCATCGTCTATATCGACGAAATCGACAAGATTTCCCGCAAGTCCGACAACCCGAGCATCACGCGCGACGTGTCGGGCGAAGGTGTGCAGCAGGCCTTGCTCAAGATCATGGAAGGCACCGTCGCGTCGGTGCCGCCGCAGGGTGGTCGCAAGCATCCGCAGCAGGAATTCCTGCAGGTCGACACGACCAACATCCTCTTCATCTGTGGCGGCGCCTTCGCCGGCATCGAGAAGATCATCCAGGCGCGCGGCAAGGGTTCGGCCATGGGCTTCGGCGCCACGGTGCGCGATCCCGAGGACCGCCGCACCGGTGAAATTCTCCGCGTTGTGGAGCCCGACGACCTTCTGAAGTTCGGGCTCATTCCGGAATTCGTCGGTCGTCTGCCTGTGCTGGCGACGCTGGAAGATCTCGACGAGCCCGCGCTCATGCAGATTCTCACCGAGCCGAAGAACGCGCTCGTTAAACAGTACCAGCGCATGTTCGACATGGAGAATGTCCGCCTGACGTTCCCCGACGAAGCGCTGCGATCGATCGCCCGCAAGGCGATCCAGCGCAAGACCGGCGCCCGTGGGCTCCGATCAATCCTCGAATCGATCCTGCTCGACACAATGTTCGAACTGCCGGGCATGATCGGCGTGCAGGAGGCGGTGGTGTCGGCCGATGTCGTCGAGGGACGCGCCCAGCCGCTTCTGATTTACGCCGAGGGCGGTCGGAACGGACAACAGTCCGCCGGCTGACGGTCCGCAGACGGAACCGCTCGTTCCGCTTGCAATCCCACCCTTGAACGCCGTTAACCCGAGCGCCAAATGGCATGGGCGATCGCGACCGCGCGAATCCGCCCTGTCGACAGGCGACCGGGCTCGCGAGCCGATCACGAGGAGTTCCATTCCATGGCGACCAAGGTTCTTCCGGTCCTGCCGCTGCGCGACATCGTGGTGTTCCCTCACATGGCTGCACCGCTGTTTGTCGGTCGCGAGAAGTCCGTGCGCGCGCTCGAGGAAGTCATGCGCGGTGACAAGCAGATCCTGCTCGCCGCGCAGATGGAGGCGTCGGAAGACGATCCGATCGCTGACCGCATCTATCGCATCGGCACTGTGGCCACGGTGGTGCAACTCCTGAAGCTGCCCGATGGCACGGTGCGCGTGCTTGTCGAAGGCGGGCGTCGCGCGCGTATCGTGAAGTTCAAGGACAACCCCAACTTCTTCGAGGCCGAGATCGAAGCCATCGAGGACGAGGGTGCTGACACACCGGAAGCCCGCGCCATGGCGCGCGCCGTCACCGAGCAGTTCGAGCAGTTCTCGAAACTGTCGCGCAAGACGCCTGCGGAAGTTGTGCAGTCGATCGTGCAGGTGGGCGACCCGAGCCGTCTGGCGGATTCCGTCGCGGCGCACCTGTCGATCAAGATCGCCGACAAGCAGGCGCTGCTGGAAACGATCGCGACGACGCAGCGTCTCGAAAAAATTCTCGCCCTCATCGAAGGCGAAGTGTCCGTACTCCAGATGGACAAGCGCATCCGCAATCGCGTGAAGCGCCAGATGGAGAAGACGCAACGCGAGTATTATCTCAACGAACAGATGAAGGCGATCCAGCGGGAACTGGGCGAGACCGATGATGGTCGCGACGATCTCGCGGAAATCGAGGAGCGCATCCGCAAGGCCAAGCTCTCGAAGGAAGCGCTGACAAAGGCCGAGGCGGAGCTCAAGAAGCTGCGCCAGATGAGCCCGATGTCGGCGGAATCCACGGTTGTCCGCAATTACCTCGACTGGCTGCTGTCGTTGCCCTGGGGCAAGAAAAAGCCGGTGAAGAAGGATCTCAAGAAGGCGGAAGAAATCCTCGACGCCGATCACTACGGACTCGAGAAGGTCAAGGAACGCATTCTCGAGTATCTCGCGGTGCAGGCGCGCACGACGAAGGTGAAGGGGCCGATCCTGTGCCTCGTGGGACCGCCCGGAGTCGGCAAGACCTCGCTCGGCAAGTCCATCGCTGCAGCGACTGGCCGTGACTTCGTGCGCCTGTCCCTCGGCGGCGTGCGCGATGAAGCGGAAATCCGCGGTCACCGCCGCACGTATATCGGCTCCATGCCGGGCCGCGTCATCCAGTCGATGAAGAAGGCCAAGAGCGCCAATCCGCTCTTCCTTCTCGACGAGATCGACAAGCTCGGCGCCGACTATCGCGGTGATCCGTCAGCCGCGTTGCTCGAGGTGCTCGATCCCGAACAGAACGCGACGTTCAACGATCACTATCTTGAAGTCGATTACGACCTCTCGGACGTGCTGTTCATTACCACGGCCAACAGCCTGAACATGCCGCAGCCCCTGCTCGACCGCATGGAGATCATCCGCATCCCCGGCTACACCGAGGACGAGAAGGTCGAGATCGCGAAGAAGTATTTGCTGCCGAAGCAGGTCGAAGCGAATGGCCTGAAGGCGGGCGAATTCGCCGCCGATGACGAAGCGATCCGCGATCTCATCCGCCGCTACACGCGCGAAGCCGGCGTGCGCAGTCTCGAGCGCGAACTCGCCAACCTCTGCCGCAAGGCGGTGCGCGAGATCGAGCAGAAGAAAAAGAAGACGGTGAAGATCAACGCGGCGAATCTCCCCGACTACGCGGGCGTCTGGAAATACCGCTACGGCGAAACCGATCAGGAAGACCAGGTCGGCATCGTCACCGGTCTCGCGTGGACGGAAACGGGCGGTGATTTGCTAACCATCGAAGCCGTCTCCATGCCAGGACGCGGCGCAATGACTGTCACGGGCAACTTGCGCGACGTGATGAAGGAATCGATTTCCGCCGCGAACTCATTCGTGCGTTCGCGCGCGGTGACTTACGGCATCAAGCCGCCTGTCTTCCGCGCGCGCGACATCCACGTGCACGTGCCGGAAGGCGCGACACCGAAGGACGGACCGTCCGCGGGCGTGGCCATGGTGACGGCGATCGTGTCGGTGCTCACGGGCAACCCGGTGCGCAAGGACATCGCGATGACTGGCGAAGTGACGCTGCGCGGCCGTGTGCTGCCGATCGGCGGTCTGAAGGAAAAGCTTCTTGCAGCGCTGCGCGGCGGCGTGAAAACCGTGCTGATCCCGAGTGAAAACGAAAAGGATCTCGCCGACATTCCCGACAACGTGAAGTCGGGTCTGAAGATCATTCCGGTGGGCAGCGCCGATGAAGTGCTGAAGCACGCGCTCACAAAACCGCTCGCGCCGATCAAGTGGACCGAAGAGGACGAGGAGGCGGAAAACCGTCGCGGGCGTCGTGCTGCGGGCGCTGAAAGCGACGACCGGGACGATGCGCGCCCGCATTGAATCTGTGCACAAAGTTGCTGTGAATTATGCGCGTTGAAATGCTCGTGATTCGGGTTACTTCATTGTAAGGCCCTTGTGCGCCAAAGGTTTTGACAACATTGCGCGACGGCGCCCTTATCGTCGTTCTTCATAAGCCAAGGGGGCTCAAGGTAATGAACAAAGCGGAACTCATCACGGCCGTCGCCGAGCGCACGGGAGAGTCGAAGGCCAAGGCCGGAGAACTCGTGGACGCGGTCTTCGAAGTCGTCACGGACGCACTCACGAAGGGTGATGAAGTGAAACTGCCGAGCTTCGGCGCTTTCGCTGTCGTGACGACGGCTGCACGCAAGGCGCGTAATCCGCAGACCAATCAGGAAGTGATCGTGCCCGCCGGTCGGCGCGCGCGGTTCAAACCCGGCAAGGCGCTGAAGGATGCGCTGGAAGCGGCCAAGGGCGGCGCGCGCGCAAACGTGTAGTCGTCACATCCTCGATATTATTGCAAACGGGCGATCGTCATACGATCGCCCGTTCTGTATTTCCGGCACAAGGTGCGCGCTTTCGACAGGCTTTGCGGCGAGAGCGTGCGCGTGTAGGAAATTGGCAGGAGAAATCATGCTCGCGCGTATCTATCGTCCCGCCAAGACGGCCATGCAGTCCGGCCGCGCCAAGGCGCAGGAGTGGCTGCTCGAGTTCGAGGCCGGCGCGGTCGCGCCGGAATCGCTCATGGGCTGGCAGAGCACCGCCGACACAAACAACCAGGTGCGTATGACCTTTGCGACCCGCGAGGAGGCCATCGACTTTGCTCGCCGCAACGCCATCCCGCATCAGGTTATCGAGCCACGCGAGCCCAGACGGGTGATCCGCTCCTACTCCGACAACTTCGCCTACAGGCGCAAGGAACCCTGGTCGCACTGACACACGGTTCGGCCCGAGGCGCATGGAGTGGGGCGTCCCCGCCGTGCTAGCAGGCTGTCACACCGGTCGCGCCCACGACCCCGTAGCTCAACTGGATAGAGCGTCCGCCTTCTAAGCGGATGGTTGCGTGTTCGAGTCACGCCGGGGTCGCCAGCGGTCGAGGTCTGGCTCAGCTGCGCAAGCGCGCCAGCCCCGCTTCAAGATCAGCAATGAGATCATCGGGGTCTTCGAGGCCGATTGAAAGGCGCACAAGCGGCCCTTTGTCGCCCCAGCGCGCCACCTTCCGCATGGATTGCTCCGTGCAGTTCACGGCGAGGCTTTCATAGCCGCCCCACGAGAAACCGAGGCCAAACAGGGAAAGGTTGTTCAGCATGGCGCCGAGTTGTGCGTCCGTGGTGTCGCGCGCCAGCGTGAAGGCGAAGACGCCTGCGGCGCCGCTGAAATCGCGTTTGAAGAGCGCGTGATCCGGATGTGACGGCAGCCCCGGATGCAGCACGCTGGCGACGTCGGCGCGGTCTTCAAGCCAGCGCGCAATTTTGAGGGCCGACGCGGCCTGGTGCGCGAGCCGCAGCGGCATCGTCCGCAGACCGCGCAGCGTCAGATAGGCATCCTCCGCCGAACCGCCGCCCTGACCGAGTTCCTTGCCGGTGCGTTGCAGGCGCGCAAGGTGGGCGGGGTCGCTTGCGAGTGCGGCGCCGAGCAGCACGTCGGCGTGGCCGGCCTGATACTTTGTGAGAGCCTGCACCGAGACGTCGACTCCGTGGTCGAACGGCTTGAAGAACACGCCCGCCGACCACGTATCGTCAATGATCGTGATGACGTTGCGCGCGCGCGCCGCCTTCGTGATGGCGGGAACATCCTGCACTTCGAAGGTGAGCGAACCAGGCGATTCCAGAAAGATGACCTGCGTGCGATCCGTGATCAGCGCCTCGATTCCCGCCCCAATGCGCGGATCGAAATAACGCGTCGGCACGCCCATCCGCGCCAGCAGCCCATCGCAGAAGCGGCGGGTTGGCGCGTAGACGGAGTCGGTGACCAGCACCTCGCCGCCCGCAGATGCAAAACTGAGCAGCGCCGTCGTGCACGCCGCCAGACCGGACGGCGCAAGCACCGCGCCGCAGCCTCCCGAGATATCGGTCAGCGCTGCAACCAGCGTGTCGTGCACCTCGAAGCCGTCGAGGCCGTAACTCTTTCCGGGGCCATGCAACGCGTCGATGTCGGGAAACAGCACCGTCGATCCGCGCTGGATCGCCGGGTTCACCGCGCCGCCTTCGCGCAGCTTGTCGCGGCCCGCGCGCACCAGCCGCGTGGCGAGCGACCAGCGCGATGTCTCATCACTCACCGCGAGCTTCCTTTACGATCGGCGTGTCATCGCGCGCCCCCCATTCGGCCCAGGAGCCGTCGTAGACGGCCGTATCCCATCGTCCGGTCCGCGCCAACGCCAGCGCGACGACGCCGGCGGTGACGCCCGATCCGCATGTGGCGACTGGCGCCTGTCGCGGATCAATGGGCAAAGAGGCGAAGATGTCGTTCAGCGCTTCACGCGATTTCATGCGTTTGTCGGCGTCAAGCAAACTGGCGAAGGGCAGGTTTGCTGCGCCTGGCATATGACCACGCGCGAGACCGGGCCGTGGTTCGGATTCGGCCCCGGAGAAGCGCGGCGCAGGTCGCGCATCGAGAATGCCTGCGCCGCCTCTGGCGACAAGGGCGCGCATTTCTGCGAGGTCGCGCACGAGATCGCGACGCAGGCGCGCCGTGAAGTGCCGTTCCGAGGGTTTGGTCGGCGGGCCGTCATCGATGGCCCCCCCGTCGGCGATCCAGGCGGGCAGGCCGCCGTCAAGCACCACGACGTCATCGGCGCCCATGGCGCGGAACATCCACCATACGCGCGCGGCCGAGAAGATGCCGTGGGCGTCGTAGACGACGATGCGCGCGCCATCGCCGATGCCGAGCTTGCGCATGCGCGACGCGAATTTCTCTGCCGAAGGCAGCATGTGCGGCAGTGGCGACGCCGTGTCGGAGATTTCGTCGAGGTCGAAGAATACGGCGCCCGGTATGCGTTGCCCGGCATGCATGAGCCGCGCGTCGCGCAGATCGCCCGGCATGAACCACGTGGCGTCGACAATGCGGATGTCGGGGGCGTCGAGATGCACCTGGAGCCAGGCGACGTCGACGAGGGGATCGGCGGTGTTTTCGGCCATGGAAGCACCCTAGTGTGCTGCGGCGTCGGGCAACAACCCGCTGATCCGGAAACGCAGCACAGGCGTAATCCCGATATCGTTTTCCAAAGGACACCCCGTGACCGTGAACGCCGAGGCCTACGAGGCGTTGCTGCTGGACCATGCGGCGGGCGCCCTGTCGCCGGCGCACCGGTTGCTGGTGGAGACTCACCTGCGCCTCCGCCCCGCCGTCCGTGGGCACGTGGCTGAGCTGGAAGCGGCCGGCGGGGCGTTTCTTGAGCGTCTGGAGCCCGCGCCCGTGGCCGCGCGCCTCCACCCGCCCGAACCCGCGACCGAGCCTTCCCAACACGATGGAGATCTGCGCGAAGCGCGCGTCCTCATCGAAGCGGCGTCGCACAGCCAGCCCGGCAATCTCCACTGGCGCTGGCGCGCGCCTTCGATGCGTGAGGTGCGGTTGCCGGTTGCCGGCGCCACGCTGTTGCGTCTCGCGGGCGGGCGCGCCGCGCCGAAGCATGGCCACGCGGGCGAGGAACTGACGCTTGTGCTGCGCGGAAACTACGCCGACGAAACGGGCGTCTATTCGCCGGGCGACATCGCGTTCGCCGATGTGGATCTCGATCATGCTCCTTATGTACCCGAGGGCGGGGAGTGCGTGTGTCTCGTCGCGACGGAGGGCGCCTTGCGTTTCCATGGCTTGATCGCGCGGTTCGTGAACCGGATCCTGACCTGATGGCCCGCATGCCGGCGCAGCGAGCACACGGCTGTGCTTGGATCACAGGGGCGAGTTCGGGCATCGGCGCTGCGCTTGCACGCGAACTCGCCGGGCGTGGCTGGGCGGTCGCGGCGACGGCCCGGAATGCTGAGGCGCTGGAGAGATTGGCGCAAGACAATCGCGCCATCCACGCATTCGCGGCGGACGTGTCGAACCGTGACGACATGCAGGCCGCCGCGGCCGCCATCGTGGCGAAGCTCGGCCCCATCGGTCTCGTGGTCGCACATGCGGGTGTGTATATCCCCGTCGATGCGCGCGCGCCTGACGCGGCCGCGTATCGCAAGACGTTCGACGTCAACCTGATGGGCGTTGTGCACGCGATCGAGGCCGTCAGCGCCGACATGGTCGCGCGCCGGCAGGGACACATTCACATCGTTTCGTCTGCGACCGGCTTTGGCGGCATGCCGACGTCCTCGGCCTATGGCGCTTCGAAGGCGGCGCTCATCAACATGGCCGAATGCCTGAAGATCGAACTCGACCGCTGCGGCGTCGGCGTCTCCATTTCAACGCCGGGTTTCGTGGAGACGCCGGCGCAGACCGACAACGCCTTTCCCAAACCCGCCATGATCACGCCGGAGATCGCGGCGCGTCGCATCGCCGACGCTGTGGAACGGGGTGGCTTTGAGACAACGTTTCCACGCCGCTTCACCTGGCTGCTGAAGGCGCTCTACGCTTTGCCAAAGCCGTTGCATCTGCCGCTGGTGCGCGCGCAGACAGGCTGGGGATCGCCGGACAAGGAACCGCCGAGGCCGACGAAGTCCTAGGATTTGTGCAGGGCCAGTTGCACGACGTCTGTACGACCCGTGCGGAAGCCCGCTTCGCAATAGCTCAGGTAGAACTGCCACAGGCGCCGGAAGCGCTCGTCGAAGCCGAGTTGACTGATCTCGCCCCACGCGCCGCGGAAACGGCGACCCCATTCCGCGAGCGTATCTGCGTAGCTCACGCCGAAAGCCTGGACGCCGTCCTGACGCAAGCCGGCGCGCGTTGTTTCCTCTTCCAGCCGCGCGAGGCTCGGCAACATGCCGCCCGGAAACACGTACTGCTGGATGAAGTCCACACGAGAACGGTAGCCATCGAAAAGGTCATCGCGAATGGTGATGATCTGCAGGCCGGCGGCGCCGCCCGGCTTCAGGACGTCGGAAATCTTGGAGAAATAGGCGGGCCAGTACTTTTCGCCGACCGCTTCGAACATCTCGATGGAGGCGACCTTGTCGAACTGGCCCTCGACGTCGCGGTAGTCGAGCATGCGGATGTCGACCTTTTCGTTCAGGCCCTCGCGCTGCATGCGCGCCGAAGCGAACGCAAATTGCTCGTCGGAGATGGTGAGCCCGGTGACGCGGGCGCCGAACTCGCGCGCCGCCACGTCCGCGAACCCGCCCCAGCCGCAGCCGATCTCCAGCACATGCTCGCCCGCCTGGAGATTCATGGAGCGCGCGAGCGCGCGGTATTTTTCCAGCTGTGCGTGTTCGAGATCGGCGCCGGGCGACTTGTCGAAGCGCGCGGCGGAGTAGGTCATCGTCTTGTCGAGCCACGTCTCGTAGAAGCGATTGCCGAGATCGTAGTGCGCGAGGATGTTTTTCTTCGAGCCGCTGCGGGTGTTCTGGCGGCCGAGATTGCCGATGAGGTTCACCGCCTGCACCAGCGGGTTGCCGCGGAAGATCTGGATGATGCGGTCGGCGTTATCGGACAGGAAGGTCAGCAGCGTCGAGAGATCGGGTGTGTCCCACTCGCCCGCCATGTAGCCTTCGGCAAGGCCGATGTCTCCGCTGCGGACGATGCGGTTGGCGAAGGCGAAGTCGCGGACGCGCAAGATGGATTCCGGCTCGTCGCTGTCGCCAAAGACCAACGCGCGACCGTCCGGCAGCACCATGCGCAAGCGGCCCTGGCGGAGATTCAACGCGGCCATAGCGGCCGCCTTGAAGGCGGCGGGCGCCCTCAGGGCGGCGATCAGCGCGGGCGTGGCGCGCTCGGCGGTCGTCTCAGGTGTCAGCGCAGCGCCGTACATCATGTTCATAACAAACCGTTACGCGCGAGGCCCGCTCACGGATCGCGCGAGGCTTACCGATTCTTCCGGGAGCGCGGGCTTGCTATGATACTTGGCCCCGCGCAGCCAGAGCTTCAACGCCTGCCAGTGTATGCCGACGACGACCTGCAGCGTCGAAAGCGGCATCGAGATGAGCACGCCGGCAAGCCAGCGGTCCGTGAGCGGACGCTGGCGCGTCACGAGTGAGGCGAGGTGCTGGCGGACGCCGTCGACCATGTTCTCGATCGTCAGGTGAAGCGACCCGTCCGGCGTGCCGATGCGGAAGCGATAGTCGCCGACCACATCCATCAGCGGCGAGACGTGGAAGAGTTTCGCTGTCTCGTGATCGTGAACATCTCCTGCGCCGGTCCGCGCCACGTAGGCATGCGTTTCGCCGAAGGTGTTGTTCACCTCGTAGATGACGCCGCGCAGCGCGCCGTCTGGTCCATAGCCGAAATAAATCGACAGCGGGTTGAACACGAAGCCGAGCACGCGCGGAAAGCACTGCAGGTCGATGCGCCCGCCCGAGAGGTCCACGCCGCCGCGCGCAAACGTCTCTTCCGCCCAGGCGCGCAACGGCGCGCCGCTGCGGTTGCCGTGATCGCGGTCGTGGAAGGCGAAGAGATTGAAGTGGTTGTGCGAGAAGAGCTTAAGGCCGCGCGCAATCTCAGGCAGCCGGTCGACGTCCACGCGAATTTGCGCGAGGCGGTAGGCGAAGCGTCGCTCGAACGGCACAAAGCGCACATGCGTGGTGCGTCCGTCTTGGGCGCTCGCGAGAGGGTGATTGTCGTTCACGCCGCTGCGACGAGCGGCACGCCGTCGCGGCGCGTGATCTGTTTGGCCCACGGGACGTCACCGCCGAGGCGCAGCGCGATCTCGAGGCCCGAAGCAAGGCCGTCCTCATGGAAGCCGTAGCCGAGCCACGCGCCGGCGAACCAGGTGTGACGCGCACCCTGGCGCGCCTGCAGGGCGTGCTGCGCGGCGAGCGCCTCGGCGCTGAACTGCGGGTGATCGTATTCGTAGCGTCCAAAGGTGAGCGCGGGATCGGGTGGCGTTTCCGGGTTGAGCGTGACGAAGAGCGGTCGCGACTTGTCGATGCCCTGCAGCACATTCATCCAGTAGCTGACGCAGACACGTCCCGCCTCGCCGCCGCTGCGCAGATAGTTCCACGCGCCCCACGCAGACTGGCGCCGCGGCATCAAACGCTTGTCGCGATGCAGATAGGCGGTGTTGGGTGCGTACTTCACATCGCCGAGCAGGCGGCGTTCTTCCGCATCCGCATCGCCGAGCAGGCCCAACGTCTCGTCGGAGTGGCAGGCGAAGATGACTTCGTCGAAGCGCTCCGCGCCATGGGCCGTCACAACGCTGACTCCGTCGGCCTCGCGTGTCACCTTCACGACAGGGGTTGCAAGGCGCACACGATCGCCGAGCGCCGACGAGATCGCCTGCACATAGGTGCTGCTGCCGCCGACGACCGTGCGCCACTCCGGGCGTGCGGCATGCAACAGGCGGTGGTTATCGAAGAAGCGCAGGAACGACAGCGCCGGGTAGCGCAGCATTTCACGCTCCGGCGTCGACCAGATCGCGGCGCCCATGGGCATAAGATACTGGTCGAGGAAATCGCGGCCGAGATTGAGCCGCCGGACATAGGCTTCCAGCGTTTCCGAACCGATGGCGCGCGCCGCGAGATCGCGCCGGGCGTTCGTGCTGAAGCGGATGATGTCCGACAACATGCGCAGGAAGGCCGGGTTCACGATGTTGCGCTTCCACGCAAACAAGCCCGGCAGACCATTGCTCGACCACTCGAAGGCGTCGGGATCGCTCACCGCGAAGCTCATGTCCGACGCGCGCGTCGCAACGCCCAGCGCTTCGAAGAGCGCGATAAGGTTGGGGTAGTTCAGGTCGTTGTAGACGATGAAGCCGGTGTCGACCATGATCCGCGCATTGTCGTAGTCGATCCACTGGGTGTCTGCGTGACCGCCGAGGCGCCGGTTTTTCTCGAACAGCACGACCTCGTGCGTGTCGCGCAGCGCCCACGCCGCGCCGAGCCCCGAAACGCCGCCACCGATCACCGCCACCCGCATGCATTCACTCTCCCGCCGTCGCGCCGGCGATGGACTTGTAGGCGGCGAGCGCGCGCTGTCGCGCTTCACCGTGATCGACCATGGGCCGCGGATAAGTGCGACCCAATTCCACCCCTGCAGCCGACAACGCCTCCGGCGTCGCCACCCATGGCTTGTGAATCACCTTGTCCGGCAGCGCCGCGAGTTCGGGGATCAAGCTGCGCACGTACGCGCCCTCAGGGTCATACGTTTCGCCCTGGGTGACTGGATTGAAGATGCGGAAATAGGGCGCAGCGTCCGCGCCGGAGCCGGCCACCCATTGCCAGCTGGCGGCGTTGTTGGCGAGGTCGGCGTCCACGAGCGTATCCCAGAACCATGCCTCGCCAACGCGCCAGTGGATCATCAGGTCCTTGATGAGGAAGGAGGCGACGATCATCCGGACGCGGTTGTGCATCCAGCCGGTGGTCCAGAGCTCGCGCATGCCCGCGTCGACTATGGGGTAGCCCGTGCGGCCGCGCTTCCATGCTTCGAGGCCGTCCGGGTTCTCCTCCCAGGGGAAGGCGTCGAACTGGGGCTTCCAGTTGGCCTCGGGCAGGGCGGGGTTGTGGAATAGGAGGTGGGTGGAGAATTCCCTCCAGCCGATCTCGGACAGGAACTTGTCGGCTTCGCCGCGCAGTTCGCCATGGGCTTCGACGAAGGTCTCAACGGCCCGCCAGATCTGGCGGGGACCGATCTCGCCGAAGTGCAGATGGGGCGAAAGGCGCGACGTGCCGACCATGTCGGGCCGGTTGCGATTGGCGCCGTAGCCGTCGAGAGCGCTCTCGAGGAAGGCCTCCAGCAAGCGGTGGGCGCCGGCTTCGCCGGGCGTCCATGCGGCGCGGAGCCCGCCCGCCCAGTCCGGCTTGCGCGGCAGGAGGGCGAGGTCTTCGAGACGGCGCGAGTCCGGAGCGTCACCTGCGGGGATCGCCTTCGGCGCGTGCCCCAGCGGGCCGTCGACGCCCTTCGCCCGGCAGGCGCGCCAGAAGGGTGAATAGACCTTGAAGGGGCCGCCGCTTCCAGTGCGCACCTCCCACGGTTCGAACAGAAGCGCGGCATTGAAGCTTTCAACCGTGACGCCTGCGGCCGTGAGATCCTTCTTCAGCGCCGTATCGCGGGCGACGGCGGCGGGCTCGTAGCAGCGGTTCCAGTAAACCTCCGCGGCGCGCGTCTCCTGCGCCAGCGCCGCGATCTCCCGGGCCGCCGGTCCGCGCCGGAGCGTTAGCCTGCCGCCGCGTGCTTCGATGTCGGCGCCAAGCGCCGCAAGGCTCCCGTGCAGCCACCAGCGTGAGGCGCCGCCCATGGGCCATGAGGGCCCGTCGTCGAGGACGTAGACGATGAGGACCGGTCGGCCCGAGCCGACGGCGGCGGTGAGGGCGGGATTGTCAGCGAGGCGGAGGTCCTGCCGGAGCCAGACGATGACCGGGGCATGCTGGGCGTGCTTGGCGGTGGCGGCTGGCACGTCGTTCGACCTCCGGGCGCGCGTGGTCGCCCATCCTTGCCTGCACGCAGCGCTTGTGCCACCCGCAACTTACGCGCCGGGCCGGGACGCGGATCAAGACCGGCCGTGAAGGAGACTGTGCGTGGCGTCCATCGTGGTCACGGGCGGAGCCGGCTTCATCGGCTCCAACATCGTTGCAAGGCTGGCGCAGCGCGCGGACACGGACGTGTATGTGGCCGATCGTCTGCGCGACGCGGACTCGGGCAAGTGGAGAAATCTCGCCAAGCACGACATCGCCGACATCATTGCGCCGGAAGAACTGCTCTACGCGCTGGAAAAGCGTTTTCCCAATGGGCTGCAGGCGGTAGTCCACATGGGCGCCATCTCGTCGACGACGGAGCAGGACGTCGACAAGATCGTGGAGAACAATTTCCGGTTGTCGAAGGCGGTGTGGGACTGGTGCGCGGCGCGCAACACCCCGCTGGTCTATGCGTCCTCGGCTGCAACCTATGGCGACGGCGATGACGGTTTCGTCGACGACAACGCCTACGCCGCCGTGCTCGCCCAGCGGCCGCTGAACGCCTATGGCTGGTCGAAGAAAATGTTCGATCTCTATGCGCTGCGCGAGGCTGCGAAGGGCAATGCGCCGCCGAAATGGTCGGGGCTGCGCTTCTTCAACGTCTATGGCCCGAACGAATATCACAAGGGCGGGCAGAAGAGCGTCGTCGCGCATCTCTATCCGAAGGCCGCCGCCGGAGAACAGACGCGGCTCTTCAAGTCGCATCATCCGGACTATGCCGATGGCGGGCAGAAGCGCGATTTCATCTTCGTCGACGATTGCGTGGACGTCGCGGAGTGGTTGCTGACGGGCGAGAAGCAGGGCGGCGTCGTGAATGTCGGCAGCGGCCGCGCGCGGACGTTCCTCGAACTCACGGAGGCGCTCTACGCCGCTATCGGGCGCAAACCCGACGTCCACTATGTCGAGACGCCGGCGGACATCCGCAAGAACTACCAGTACTTCACCGAGGCCGATCTCACGCGGCTTCGTTCGCTCGGCTACGACAAGCAGTTCACCTCGGTCGAGGCGGGTGTCGGTAAGTACGTGACGAATTATCTGTCGAAGGACGATCCTTACGTTTGACGGGCGCGGTCCACGGACCGGGAAACTCCAACGCCGGATCCTTGCGCAGCTTCTTCGGTTTGCGCGCGCCGAGCGGATCGGCGCCGAAGCGGTTGGCGCCGAAGTCGCCCGGCAGGAAATAGACGATGAGCGAGAACGCGATGACGGCGAAGCTCGCCGCATAGAGCGCGATCCAGGCGATCACATACGGCCACAAGATGTTCGTGAAGCTCAGCGACTCGGACGCGACTACTACCGGTACTAGCAGCCCGACGACGATCAGTATGCTCCACAGCACCCACCAGCCGCTCATGCCGCGATCGTGGTAGCGCTTGATGGTGATTGCGAAGTTCGGCCACACGGTCGCCAGCGTGACGATCGCCGACACAGGTCCTGTGCCCGCGTTGCCGCCCGCCATGTCGATCACGCCCGCGACGACTCCCAGCGCCGCGCTCGGCAGGATCCAGCCCAGCCAGTAGGCCTTGCGGCTGACGCGGCCGTTCGGAGAGAGAAGAAAACCCAGCATGCGTTTCGCGTAGCGTCAGGGTGACGATACGGCAATCCCGCACGCCGCTCAGACAACGTTGCGCGCGCGCTTGCGTTTGGTAGGGTCGCGCCCAACAAACATCACGACACCCAAGGGAGCGAAGCGATGGTCGGCATCACGGGATATGGCGGATACGTGCCGCGCCTGCGGCTGCAACGCGCTGCGGCGGCGAAGGCCAACGCCTGGCTCAATCCCGGCCTCATGGGCAAGTCCAAGGGCGAACGCGCCATGGCCAACTGGGACGAGGACGCGATCACCATGGCGGTGGAAGCGTCGCGCGATGCGCTCGGTCCCGACGACGACCGCAGCCGCGTGAAGGCGCTCTATTTCGGCACCACCACCGCCGCGTTCACCGACCGTCTCAACGCCGGCATCGTGCAGGCCGCGCTCACGCTTGAACCGCAGACGGCGTGCTTCGACATCTCCGGCACGCAGCGCGCGGGATTGTCGGCATTGTCGAGCGCGCTCGCGGCCGTGCGCGGCGGACTGAAGGGCGAAGCGCTCGCCGCGACCGGCGAGCGGCGCAAGGCGCGCGCGGCGTCCGGTCAGGAGATGGACGGCGGCGATGCAGGCGCGGCCATCCTCGTCGGCGACAAGGACGTGCTCGCCGAGCACATCGGCTCCGCCGTCACGACGACCGATTTCGTCGATCACTTCCGCGGCGCGGGCGAAGAGTTCGACTATGCGTGGGAAGAGCGCTGGATCCGCGACGAAGGCTTCGCGAAGATTGTCCCGCCGGTCATCAAGGCAGCCCTCGCGGACGCCAAGATCGAAGCAAGCGCCGTGGACGTCTTCATTTTGCCGACGACGTTCAAGGGCGTCGCCGAAAGCGTGGCGAAGAAGGCCGGCCTCAAGCCCGAAGCCGTAAAGGATCAACTCGGCGCGCAAATCGGCGACAGCGGCGCGGCGCATGCGCTCGTTCTACTGTCTCACGCGCTCGAAACGGCGAAGGCCGGGCAGGTGATCGTCGTCGCGCAGTTCGGCCAGGGCTGCGAGGCGCACGTCTTCAAGACCACCGCGAAAATCGAAAGCTGGAAGCCCGAACGCGGCGTTTCCGGCTGGCTCGCCGACGGAAAGCCTGAAACCAACTACATGAAATGGCTCGTCTTCAACGGTCTCGTCGACTGGGAGAAGGGCATGCGCGCGGAGAAGGACAACAAGACAGCGCTCACCACGCTCTATCGCAACAACGACATGATCCTCGGTCTCGTCGGCGGTCGCTGCACCGAGACGGGCACGGTGCAATTCCCGCGCACCCGCATTTCGGTGAACCCGAACAACGCCGCCGTGGACACGCAGGTGCCGTACAAGTTCGCCGACAAGCCGGCCTCCATCCTCTCGTGGTCGGCCGACAACCTCACCTACGCCATGAGCCCGCCGAACCACTACGGCATGATGGTGTTCGAAGGCGGCGGGCGCATCTTCATGGACATCACCGACGTCGATCCGGGAGATGTCGATTCCGGCACGCCGGTGCGCATGGTCTTCCGCGTGAAGGAGTGGGACGAGCGTCGCGGCTTCACCCGTTATTTCTGGAAGGCCCAGCCCGACAAGCGCCGCATCGCCAGCGTGAAGCAGGCTGCCGAATAATCCGCATCAGACGCAACGCACGAGACACGAGGAGACGAACATGGCCGCAGGCATCAGAGACAAGGTCGCGATCATCGGCATGGGCTGCTCGAAGTTCGGAGAGCGCTGGGACGCCGGTCCCGACGACCTCATGGTCGAAGCCTATCTCGAAGCCATGGGCGAAGCGGGCATCGAAGCCAGCCAGCTCGATGCGGCGTGGTTCTCCACGCACATCGATGAAATCGGCACGGGCAAGGGCGGCACGCCGCTCTCGCTCGCGCTGCGTCTGCCGAACATTGCGGTGACGCGCGTCGAGAATTTCTGCGCCTCGGGTTCGGAAGCGTTTCGCGGCGCGGTCTATGCGGTCGCCGCCGGCGCCGCCGACATCGCGCTCGCGGTGGGCGTCGAAAAGCTGAAGGACACCGGCTACGGCGGCCTGCCGACGGGCAATATGGGCACGCTCATTCCGCAGACCTCGCCGAACGGCTCCGCGCCCGGCAATTTCGCGCAGCTCGCATCCGCCTACCGCACCAAGCACGGCGTGACAAAGGAAGACCTGAAGCGCGCCATCGCACACGTCTCGGTGAAATCGCACGCCAACGGGTCGAAGAATCCGAAGGCGCACCTGCGCAATGTCGTGACGGAAGAGATCGTCATGAACGCGCCGATGATCGCCGAACCGCTCGGCCTCTTCGACTGCTGCGGCGTTTCGGATGGCGCGGCGGCCGCCATCGTCACCACGCCGGAGATCGCAGCGTCGCTCGGCCACAAGGGTCTCGTCACCGTGAAGGCGTTGCAGCTCTCGGTGTCGAACGGCCTGGAAAGCCAGCACAACTCCTGGGACGGCAGCTATTTCCACACCGCGCGGATCGCAGCCAAGAAAGCCTACAAGGAAGCGGGCGTGGAAAAACCGCGCGAAGAAATCTCCATGATCGAAGTCCACGACTGCTTCTCGATCACCGAACTGGTGACCATGGAGGACCTCTTCATCTCCGAAGAGGGCAAGGGCTGGAGCGACGTACTCGACGGCTTCTACGACGCCGACGGCAAGATGCCGTGCCAGATCGACGGCGGCCTGAAATGCTTCGGCCACCCCATCGGCGCGTCCGGCCTGCGCATGCTTTACGAGATGTACCTGCAGCTCAAAGGCCGCGCCGGCGATCGCCAGCTCGCCAATCCGAAACTCGGCCTCACCCACAATCTCGGCGGCTCGCCGTCGACGAATGTGTGCTCGGTCGCGATCATCGGCCAGCAGGGGGCGTAAGGGCTGCGCGACGCTTCCTCCCTCCCGCGAAGTCGGGAGGGCAAAGTGTGCGTCAGCACGCGAGGGTGGGTTCGTGCAGGATGAAGCGCTTCAACACCGGCCCAACTGCACTCTTCGCCCCATCATCTCGCGCGCACCCCGCCCGACCTTCGCTGCGTTCAGTTACCCTCCCCATCGAGGGGAGGGAGAGGAGCGGTGCGCGTGAGATGATCGAGGGAGAAAGCCCCTAACAATCCCTCCACAATCGTGCGCGCGCGCCATGCGCGCCATCGCAACTGCAGAAATATCGCGCAAAATATCCGACCGGGTAAAAACCGCTCCGATACTGCTCCCCACGTCGCGCCGGGATGGTCCCGTCGCCACGGAGAGGAGAGCACCAGATGCAAGTCGTCCGACCGTTACGTCACCGCCGCGAAGCCTACGCCGCCGCTGCGCGCGATCTGCATCTGTGGCTGTTGCACGTCGTCGGGTGGCTTATGGCGCACGTGCGGTTACCTCGCGCATGGCGCCTTGAGTTTCAAAGCGATATCCGCACGGCGCGGCGTGACATCCGGCGTCTCATCTTCCTGTCGATGTGTTCGCGCCTGACGTTTCCCGTCGGCGGATCGACCCTCACACGCCGACCAAACGGTATCCTCGGCTATCGCCGCCGCCACGCGCGTATTGTGCACGCCTTCGCGCGCGGCATCCCGTTGCGCACGGTCGCCGATATGCGCGATGCACTGGCGAAGTTCGACAAAGTGGTGAAGTGCGCCATCGCGCGCCTGCCGAAGAATGGCGCCGTGCCCGGCGCTGTCGTCAGGGTGATCACCGTGACGATTGCGATGAGCACAACCGCGCTCGCACCTGCCGCAGAAGCCGCAGATACGTCATGACCAGCGCAACCGGACCGCGCAGCTCCCGCTGCGCACACCCATACTTAAGCCACGCGAGGTTCCTCGGAGTCTGGCGGCGCCCGCGTATGCGCAGCAGGAGCTGCGCGGTCCGGCATGAATGGCGGTGCAGAAAGGAAAATGGTGCCTGGGGCCGGAATCGAACCAGCGACACGCGGATTTTCAATCCGCTGCTCTACCAACTGAGCTACCCAGGCGCTCGCTCGGGCGAGGCCCGAAACGGAGGCGGGCTTATAGCGGGGCCGCCGGGCCCTGTCCATCGGCGGAAAGTTCCGTTGCTGACGCCGCGCTATGCCACGCCAAGGGGATTTGCTAACCCTTGGAAAGACCAGCCCGTCCCGGGCGCGCGACCTTCAGGAGCCATCCCATGTGCGACACCCACGGTCATGAGATCTCCGCCGCCGACGCCGATCTCGGCCCCGCCGACGACGTGATGGGTTCCGGGGGCGGCCGCCTCGTCGATCTGTCCAAGATGCCCCGTCGGGACGTGATCCGCGGCCTGATGGCCGGCTCCATCCTGCTTGCGGGTTGCGAGACCAACGCCGTCACGGGCCGCTCGCAGTTCACCGCCTTCGCGCCGGGCGACGCGCAACTCGCCGCCATGGCGCTGACCAGCTGGAACGAACAGAAGGCCAAGACCCCGATTTCGCGCGATCCCACCGCCAACGCCCGCCTGCAGCGTGTCGGCCAGCGTATCTCGGCGGTGGCGGGCCTTACCAACGTCCAGTGGGAATTTGTCGTCTTCGACAAACCGGAGAAGAACGCCTTCGTGCTGCCGGGCGGCAAGGTCGGCTTCTACAAGGGCCTGATCGACATCTCGCCGAAGGACGATCACATCGCCACCGTCATGGGCCACGAAGTCGGCCACGTGCAGGCAAAGCACTCGGCCGAACGCTACAGCCAGCAGGTCGGCGCGCAGGTCGCGATGACGGCGGCGCAAGTGGGACTCCAGGGCCAGCAGAATTCCAACGCCTGGCTCGCAGCGCTTGGTCTCGGAGCCCAAGTCGGCATCCTCCTGCCGTACTCGCGCCTGCAGGAAACCGAAGCCGACCGCGTCGGTGTCGATAACATGCATCGCGCCGGCTACGACGTGCGCGAGGCGGTGAAGTTCTGGGAAATCATGGCGCAGGAAGGCGGCGACCGTCCGCCGGCCATCATGTCCACTCACCCGAGCCCCGAGGGCCGCATGGCCGAGCTTCGCGCCTACATCAACCAACGCGGCTACGCGCGGGTGTAGCGTTCGCCCGGAGGCGCGCTAGAAGCCTCTGGTGACAGCGGAATCGACGCCACGCACGCCGATCCCGGCGCAGGACCTCGCCGCGCTCGTCGCGGTGGCGGCGATCTGGGGCGTCAACAACGTCGCTGCGAAGATCACCGTCGATCACCTGCCGCCGCTGCTGACCACGGGGCTTCGATTCCTGCTGACGGCGATCGTCCTCGCGCCGTTCCTGCGGACGCCCCGCGCAGGCTGGGGAGCCCTTGCGCTCGTTGTGGCATTCACCGGACCGCTGCACTTCGGCGTGCAAAATCTCGGCCTCGCTGCAGCGCACGATCTGTCGCCGATGATCATCGCCATGCAGCTGTGGATACCGGCCTCGGTGGTGTTCGCGGCCCTGCTCCTGAAGGAGCGGGTGAACGGTTGGCGCCTCGGCGGCATCGGGCTCGCCTTCGCAGGGGTGGCGGCGATGGTGTTCGACCCCAACGTCTTCGCCCAGGTCGGCGCGCTCACGCTCATCGCCATAGCCGCCTCCTGCTACGGCATTGGCGCGGTGTTCGTCCGCCGGGCGCCCGCGCTGCATCCGCTGACCTTCCAGGCGTGGATCTCGCTGGCGTGCGCCGCGACCATGCTTCCAGCATCTGGGATTTTCGAGCACGGACAGGCGGCGGCGATGCGGACCGCGCCCTGGTACGTCTGGGCCTGCCTCGTATTCGGCGGACTCGCGTCGAGCGTCGTGGCCAACGCGCTCATGTTCCGGCTGGTGCAGCGCTACGAGGTCTCGCGGACGACGCCGTTCCTCTTCCTGTCTCCGGTCGTGGGGATCGGTCTCGGGGGCATGGTGCTGGGAGACAAGCTGACGCTCCAGATCCTGATTGGCGGGGTCCTGACGCTGGCCGGGGTGGCGCTCGTGGCCATGGCCGAACGCCTGCGGCGCTAGGGGCGCAACGGCCTCCCGGCATGGCGCGTCCGGGGGGCGCATGCTACTTCCGGTAACCTTTTTTCAACAGCCTGAGTCGCCCGCTTTGACAGACGTTCCGCCATCCGATCTGCCCCCCTCTGACGGCCCGCCGAAGGAGCCGCAAAAGGGCATTGCCCCCATCGCCATCGAAACGGAGATGAAGCGCTCCTACCTCGATTACGCGATGAGCGTGATCGTCTCGCGGGCGCTGCCGGACGCGCGCGACGGCCTGAAGCCGGTGCACCGGCGCATCCTCTACGGCATGAACGAGGGCAACAACACGCCCGACAAACCGTACCGCAAGAGCGCGAAATCCGTGGGCGACGTGATGGGCAACTATCACCCGCACGGCGACAGCGCGATCTACGAAGCCCTCGTGCGCATGGCGCAGGATTTCTCGATGGGCCTGCCGCTCATCGACGGGCAGGGCAATTTCGGCTCGCAGGACGGCGACCAGCCCGCCGCCATGCGCTACACGGAAAGTCGTCTCGCGAAGGCGGCGATGTTCCTGCTCGAGGACATCGACCAGGACACCGTCAACTACCAGGACACCTACGACGGCTCGATGAAGGAGCCGGTGGTGTTGCCGGCGCGCTACCCGAACCTCCTAGTCAACGGCGGCGGCGGCATCGCGGTCGGCATGGCGACGAACATTCCGCCGCACAATCTGGCCGAAGTCATCGATGCAGCCGTCGCGCTGATCGACAATCCCGACCTCACCGACCTCGAACTGCTTGAGATCGTGCCCGGCCCCGACTTCCCGACGGGCTGCGAACTGCTCGGTCGCGCCGGCGCAAGGCAAGCGCTGATGACCGGTCGCGGTTCGGTCATCCAGCGCGCGCGCTACAAGACCGAGACGATCCGCGGCCGCGAAGCGCTCGTGTTCATGGAAGTGCCGTATCAGGTGAACAAGGCGTCCGTTTACGAGCGCATCGGCGAACTGGTGAAGGAAAAGCGCATTGAAGGCGTCGCCGAAGTGCGCGACGAGTCGAGCCGCCTCGGCATCCGTCTCGTCGTCGAAGTGAAGCGTGATGCCGTGCCGGACGTGGTGCTGAACCAGCTCTACCGCTTCACCGCGCTGCAGACGTCGTTCTCCTACAACATGCTCGCGCTGAACAACGGCCGGCCTGAGCAGATGAACCTGCGCCAGCTGCTGCAGGCATTCCTCGCATTCCGCGAACAGGTCATCACAAGGCGGACCAAGTACCGCCTCGCGAAGGCCCGCCAGAAGGGCCACGAGACGGTCGGTCTCGCCATCGCGGTCGCCAACATCGACGAAGTCATCCGAGTCATCCGCAACGCCCCGGATCCGGCGACTGCGAAAGACGAACTGATGGCGCGGGCCTGGCCCGTCGCCGACATGGCGCCGCTTATCGCGCTCATCGCCGATCCGCGCTCGGTGGCCGATGTCGACGGCGCCATCAGGCTCTCCGAAGAGCAGGCGCGCGCCATCCTCGAGTTGCGCCTGCAACGCCTCACCGGTCTCGGCCGCGAGGACATCGCCAAGGCCGCGACTGAACTCTCCGAGCAGATTCGCGAACTCCTCGACATTCTCGGTTCCCGCGAGCGCATCCTGAACATCATCAAGTCCGAGATGGGCGAAGTCCGGTCGCAGTTCGGCCAGTCGCGTCGCACGCCGTTCTCCGACGCCGACGGCGAGATCGACGACGAAAGCCTCATCCCGCGCGAGGACATGGTCGTCACCGTCACGCACGGCGGCTACGTGAAGCGCACGCCGCTCTCCGCCTACCGCCAGCAACGGCGTGGCGGGAAGGGCAAGGCCGGTATGGTCACGAAGGACGAGGATTTCGTCACGCGCCTCTTCGTCGCCTCCACGCATACGCCGATCCTGTTCTTCTCGTCGGCCGGCATGGTCTACAAGGAGAAAGTCTGGCGGCTGCCGCAGGGCGATCCCCGCACCAAGGGCCGCGCGCTGATCAACATGCTGCCGCTCGATGCGGGCGAGACCATCACCTCGGTGATGGCGCTGCCGGAGGACGAGCACGACTGGGCCCGCCTCGACGTCATGTTCGCCACGCGCTCGGGCCAGATCCGTCGCAACAAGCTCAGCGATTTCACGCAGGTGAACCGCGCCGGCAAGATCGCGATGAAACCCGACGAAGGCGACGGCATCGTCGCGGTCGAAATCTGCTCCGAGGACGACGACATCCTGCTCACCACCTCCGGGGCCATGTGCATCCGCTTCCAGGTGACGGATGTGCGCGTGTTCCAGGGCCGCACGTCCACCGGCGTGCGCGGCATCGACCTCAAGGGCGACGATCGCGTCATCGGCATGGCTGTGTTGAAGCACGTTGAGGTGACGCCCGAGGAACGCGCGACCTACTTCAGCTGGGACGCCTCCATCCGCGACACGAGCGGCGTCGAAACGGACGAAGACAGCACGGGCGCCCGCGCCGAAGTGCCGTTCGAGCGTCTCACGTGGTTGAAAACGCAGGAGCAGTTCATTCTGACGATCACGTCGGAAGGCCTCGGCAAGCGCGCGTCTTCGTACGAGTACCGTGTCACGGGTCGCGGCGGCAAAGGCCTCATCGCACACAAGGTCAGCGGCGACGCGCGTATCGTCGCGTCGTTCCCGGTGCGCGAAAGCGAGGAACTCCTGCTCGTCACTGACAAAGGGCAACTGATCCGCACTGGTGTCGGCGATATCCGCATCGCGGGACGCGCCACGCAAGGCGTCTGGATACTGCGCACCGCCGACGACGAACACGTCGTGGCGGCCGAGCGCCTGGAGGATGTCGGCGACGAGGGAGAGAGCGAATGACGACGCAGCGCGTCGGGCTGTATCCCGGTACCTTCGACCCGATCACCAACGGTCACCTCGACATCATCGAGCGCGCGGCGAAGATCGTCGACAAGCTCGTAATCGGCGTGGCGATCAACCGGGACAAGGGGCCACTGTTCTCGCTTGGCGAGCGGGTGGAGATGGTCGAGCAGGAGACGGCCCGCTTCAGCGGTCTCATGGAGATCAGCGTCCGTCCTTTTGACACATTGCTGATGAAGTTCGCCGAGGAAGTGGGCGCGCAGCTGATCGTGCGCGGCCTGAGGGCGGTGTCGGACTTCGAATACGAATTCCAGATGGTCGGGATGAATCAGAAACTCAATCCGGATATCGAGACCGTGTTCCTCATGGCCGACCCGACCTGCCAGGCCATCGCCTCGCGACTCGTGAAAGAGATCGCGCGGCTCAAGGGCGAGGTGACGCAATTCGTGCCGACGGACGTTGAGCGGCGTCTGAAGGCGAAGTACGGACTGGACTGATGAAAAAAAGAAACATCCTTTTCGCGCTGGCCGCCGTTTTTGCGATGGCCGCGGCGCCGGCGCCTGTGGTGGCGCAGCGAGCGCCCGATCCCGCGAAGTGGCGCCTTCTTGATCCGGAGAGCACGCTCTACATCGACACTGTCGACGGGCGCATTGTCGTTGAATTATTTCCGGAAATCGCGCCGCGTCACGTCGCGCGCGTGAAGGAGTTGGCGCGGGCGCGCTTCTACGACGGGCTTGCGTTCCACCGCGTGATCGACCGCTTCATGGCGCAGACCGGCGACCCGGGTGGGGACGGGCGTGGCGCCTCGCCGCTGCCGGACCTGCCACAGGAATTCACCTTCAAGCGCGGGCCCGACCTGCCGTTCGTTTCGGCGTCCGAACAGAGCGGCTCGTGGCAAGGATTCTACAAGAGCCTCGCGATCGCGACCTACCCTGACGCCCAGATGGCGCTCACCGCCGACGGCAAGACGCGCGCCTGGGCGCTCCATTGTCCGGGGGTCACATCCATGGCGCGCTCCGGCATCGTCAACGGTGTCGACCAGGTCAACAGCGCCAACAGCCAGTTCTTCCTCATGCGCGCGCCGTATCCGTCGCTCGACACCAACTACACGGCCTGGGGCCGGGTGGTCTGGGGGCAGGATGCAGTGATGAAGATCCCGGTTGGAGAGCCCCCGCCGAACCCCGGGCGCATGCAGACGGTGCGTCTCGCCGCAGACATGCCGGAAGCCGAGCGCGCGCCTATATACGTTCTGCGGACTGACTCTCCTGATTTCAGGGAGTTGCTGGAGAAGACCCGTCGCGACCGCGGCGCCGATTTCTCCGTCTGCGATGTCCAGATTCCAGTCCGCGTTCTTGACCAGAGCGGGCGCAATGCAAGGGAGCGGCCCTGGTGGCGCAACATTCCTCTGATACCCTGATCCTTACGCTCGAAGCCGGGCCCGTCGTCATCAAGACGCGGCCCGACCTCGCGCCGAAGCACGTCGCGCGGATCACGGAGCTCGCCGAGAGCGGATTCTATGACGGCCTGACGTTTCACCGTGTGATCCCCGGCTTCATGGCGCAGGGCGGTTGCCCGCGTGGACAGGGCACGGGCGGATCGGGCCAGAACATTCCCGCCGAATTCAGCGCGGAGCCGCACGTGCGCGGCATCTGCTCGATGGCGCGCTCCTCCAACCCGAACTCCGGCGACAGCCAGTTCTTCATCGTGTTCGACGACGCCAATTTCCTCGACAAGCAGTACACGGTGTGGGGCGAAGTGGTTTCCGGCATGGAGCACGTCGACGCGCTGCCGAAGGGCGAACCGCCCTCCAAGCCGGGCAAGATCATTTCCTTCAAGCGTGCCGAATAGTGCACGCGCCGCCGGTCTCGCGGGGCGCTGGAAAGCGCTCTGCGAAGCGGCCGGACTGACAGCCGCGGTGGGGGAAGGCGAGCGGTTGATCGCCGCCTATTCGGAGCCGCATCGCCGATACCACGGTCTCGCGCATGTCGCTTTCCTGCTCGACGAGATTGATCGACGAGCGGCCCTGTTAAGGGATATCGAAGTCGTCGCGTTTGCCGCGTGGTTCCATGACGCCGTCTATGATCCGCGCGCGAAAGACAACGAACTGCGATCGGCCATTTGGGCCGGTGAGGTGCTTGCTGCTGCGGGTTTCGCTCCGGAGCGAACTCAGGCGGTTGAGGCGATGATCCTGAAGACGATCTCTCATCACACGGGCGAAGCCAGTGCTGATGAGGCGCTCTTTCTGGACATGGACTTCGCCATCCTCGGCGCGCCGCCGGCTATCTATGCCGACTACGCCGAGAGCATTCGCGCGGAGTACGCCTTCGTGCCGGACGAACAATTTCGTGCGGGACGCGGTGCATTCCTGGTGGCCGTCCTCGCCCAACCACGCATGTTCCGTACCGAGATCTACGAACAGGAGCGCGGCGCGCAGGCGCGCGCCAACATACACTCCGAGATTGCGCGGTTGACGGCCTAGTCGCCGCTTGCACCCTTCGGCGCCGGGACGTGGAAGCCGCCAACCGGTCGCTCGCGCAGCACTTCGCGGCGAAAACGGAAAAGCTCGGCCGGTCTGCCCCCCGTGCGCGCCTCCAGTTCGCCAGTGCCGACCACAAGCGTGCCGCGCTCGAGCAGGCGTCGGAAGTTCTGCTTGTGCAGTTCGATGCCGGAAATGGCTTCGACAACACGCTGTAAATGCAGAAGTGTGAACCGCTCCGGCATGAGTTCGAACACCACCGGGCGATACTTCAGCTTTCCCCGCAGCCGCGACACGGCCGTCGCAAGGATGCGACGGTGGTCCGACCGCATCGGTTCTCCGAGGCCTGCGCTTGCGGCTTTGGTGTCGACTTCCGTCTCGCCCTTACCTCCAAACCGCTGCGCGTCGCGCTGGCCTTCCGGGGCGAGACCCGCCTCATAGACAAGTTCGTAGCGTTCCAGCGCGCGTTCCTCGTTCCAGGCCGCGCCATCCAGGGCGAAAGCCAGCCGCGCCCGGTCACGCCGCTCGGCCTTCGCACCGGCCCAGTCGCGCAGGCGCGGCGCGATCACCGTGTCGATGATCGCAGGCCGTCCGCTGCGCCAGTCTTCCCATGGAAAGTAGTCGTACCAGTCACGCCAGCCCGCTCCCGCGCCGTCGACCGTGACCTTTTCCGGCGCGAGCGCGAGATACCCGATCGAAAGCACTCGGTCCGCATCGGCCGCCAGCGGCGCTTCGCGACCCCTATCTCCGAAGGTGTAGAGCTGTTCGACGTAGCCGATCTCGAAGCCCGTCTGAGCCGCCACCCATTTGCGCAGCGTGAGTTCAAGCGTGCGGTCGCCTGCGGGATCGAAGAGTCCGAAGGGCAGGCTCGTCAGTGCGCTGTCGCGTTCGCGGGTGACGAGTACGAACGGCGCGTCTTCCGTCATCGCCACGACGACGGCCGAAAGCCCAAGGACGATCTGCGTCACGTACGGACCTCGAAGAGGCTTGCGATCTCAAACGGGGTGTTCTCGCCCGCTTCCTCCCAGCTCAGGCCGGGGCCGATCGCATCGATTCCGCGCACCATGCGACCGCCGCGTCCGAGTTCGGCGTCGGCGAGCGCAACGATCCTGCGGTTCGGCCACGCCACTTGCGAAGCCGCACGCAACGCCATCGCGATCTCCTCTTCATCGAATCCGGGATTGTGTACGCACGCGGTGATGAACGCCGTCGCTGTCGAACGTGAAATGCCGGCGTAGCAATGGATCAGGATTGGCGCGCTTCGTTCCCAAGTGCCGATGAAATCGAGGATTTCGGTCATGTGAGCGCGTGCGGGCGCAATGGAGCCTGGCGCGTCTTCCGTGATGTCGTGGACGCTGACTTTCAGGTGACGCCCGCCCGGACTTGGAAACGGTGAATGCGGATCGAGCAGGCTCACCACGTGGGAAGGTTTGCGCGCGCGAACCACTTCGGCGACGCGCGACAGGGGGCAGACGAGAATGGCCATTGCTATGCCTCGGCGGTGAGTGTCTGGAACGCTTTGCCGAATTGCTTCTGCGCATCGGACGCGGCGAGCGGCGTAAGATCGAACATCGCCTCCATGGGCGGTATCTTGAAGAAGCGGCGGCATTCGTCATCGCTGAAGCCCGCGAGCTGGCGCGCCTCCAGAAACGCCGACATCAGGTCCGCGCGTTTGATCTGTGTCTTGAGCGCGGCCGTCGGCTCCGCAGGCAATCCGAAGCGCAGATGGATTGCCGTCGCGAGACGGTTCTCGAACGCGCGGTAGTCCAGACCCAGTGCATTCTTGAACGGGCTGATCATGTCGCCGATCACGTACTCGGGCGCATCGTGCAGCAGGGCGAAGAGTTGCGACTCGCGCGACAGGCGCGGCGCCGTCACGCGGAGGATGTCGACGACCACCAGTGAATGCTGCGCGACGGAGAAGGGGTGTTCGCCGCGCGTCTGGCCGTTCCAGCGCGCCACCCGCGCAAGGCCGTGGGCGATGTCCTCGATCTCGATATCGAGGGGGGAGGGATCGAGCAGGTCGAGCTTGCGTCCGGACAGCATGCGCTGCCAGGCGCGGGGGCCTGTGCCGGCGGGACGGGCGCCGCTCATGGTCGGCCTCGCGATGATCCCCGGTGCGTCAGTTTAGCCGCCCACTCTTCCATAATTCGCCGTGTCCGGTTAGCGGACTGCCATGACGGACGTCCCAGCCAACCCCGGCGCCGATCGTCGGGTCGATCTGGACTGGCTCCGGATCGTCGCGTTCGGCATCCTGATCCTCTATCATATCGGCATGTTCTACGTGTCGTGGGGCTGGCACGTGAAGAGTTCGCGCGCCTCCGACGCCATCGAGCCGCTCATGCGCCTGGTCAACCCTTGGCGCCTCGACCTTCTGATGTTCATTTCCGGCGTCGCCACGCGCTTCATGTCCGACAAGGTCAGCGCCGGGGCCATGGCTGTCACGCGCTTTCATAGGCTGTTCTGGCCACTGGTCTTCGGCGTATTCATCATCGTGCCGCCTCAGGCCTACTACGAGATTGCCGAGACCGTCACCCGCTTCGGGCCGACCGCTTCGCCAGGGTTCACCGGCGATCCCTGGACTTTCTACCGGAGCTACATCACGGCGCAGTATGCGATGTCGGCGGAGGGCGGTCGCCTCATCATGCCCACCTGGAATCATCTTTGGTTCGTCGCCTATCTGCTCGTCTACACCATGCTCATCTGTCTGGTGATGCCGCTCGTGCGCCGTATTCCCGCAAGCATCGTGTCCGCAACGACGTTTCTCATCGCGCCATTCTTCTTCCTGTGGGCGACGCGCGCGGTGCTGTTTCCGCTCTTCGGCGACACGCACGCGCTGGTGGACGACTGGTACAATCACGTCACGTTCGGTGGGCTTTTTCTGCTGGGGTTCGTCATTGCGCGCACAGATGCGCCGTTTGAGGCGGCCATGCGCTGGCGCTGGTGGGCGCTGGGAATTTCGCTCGTCGCATGGCCCGGCGCGCTGGTGTTTGACGCGCATTCGGACATTCCAATGCTGCACCAAGGCGCGATTTGGGGGCGCGGGTTCAGGTCAGTTCAAACATGGGCGGCGATCATTGCGTTGCTGGGCTTCGCCTGGCGCCATTGGCGCACAGACAATCCGACGCGCAGGTATCTGACGGACGCCATATTCCCGTTCTACATTTTCCACCAGACGGTGATCGTAGTGGCTGCGCACCATCTCGATCGGCTGAAGTGGCCGGTGGCGCTGGAAGCGGCGACGCTGATCGCGATCACGGCTGCGGCGTGTTTCACCGGCTACGAGATCGTGCGACGGGTATCATTCCTGCGACCGTTTTTCGGATTGCGCCCCCTGGCGAAGGCGACTGCCGGGGGAAGGACGTTGCGACACGACGCCCGCGGCCCCATCTAGAGGTCTAGAGGCGAGTCGGAGGCGGCGATGTTCTGGATCGTGGTGATCGTCAGCGTGCTGATCATCTTCCTGCTCACCTGGTTCGGTGCGAAGATGACGCGTCAGGGACTTCCCAACGGCTGGGAAGGCAAGGGTTCTCGTCGGCGGCGCGGCGACCATGGCGCGCCCATCTATGGCCCCAACGACCACGACCCATTTGTCTAGCCCGAAGCGTGAGGCGACTGGACGTACCGGTTCCTGCGGCGTTTGATGGCTGGCACTGGAGGCCCGGTGAGCCAAATCCGCATCCGGCGCGCAAACGCCAATGACGCCGACACGGTCTGCCGCTTCGTTGCGGAAGCCGCCGGCGAAGAGGCTCTGCCTCCGCCTGCGATGTCGGCAGACCTCTTTCGCCGGGATGCATTGGGCGCCGCCGCGCCGCTGGAAGTCTGGATTGCCGAGGACATTGCGGGGCATGGGTGCGGGCAGGCGATCGCGTGTCGCGGCTATGATCTGCAGCACGCGATGCCGACGATGGAATTGTTGCACCTCTATGTTAGGCCCGAGCATCGGCGCGACGGTTTAGCGCGCATGCTGATTGCGGAAGTCGCCAACCGCGCCATGGATCTCGGCGTACGTGAACTCACCATCACGACCGGTGTCGACAACGCCGTTGCACGTCGTTTTTTCGCTGCGATCGGCGCGCGCGAGGATCGTCTCGCGCGCTACCTCATCGAGCCTGACGGCATCGAGTGGCTTGCCGCCGAAGCGCAGTGATCAGATTGGCTGGTTCGCGACCGGTGCAGTCGTCGCGACCCCTGCAGCAGGTGTCGGCGGCTTCGCAGGGACCACGAGCCTGTCCCCGGCGAAGATGAGATTGCTGCCTGAGAGAACGCGACCGTCGGTCAGCATCAGCTGACGTCCGTCAAGGCACGACGCGTTGCGCTTGGCGATGTGCGTCAGGCCCTCAGGTGAATCCATGAACACACGGCCGGCCACGTCGAACAGGCGTTCGCCCTCCAGTACCTCCACGGTGAGTTCCTTTTCCGTGGGCGTGAGACGGCAGTAGCGAAGTTTGGCGACCTGCGTCGGCAGCATATCCTGCAGCGGGCCTGCCATGATGGTCGACTGCGTCGGCGCAGGCGCGATGATCGTGGGTGCGGGTGGCGGCGGGACGGGCATGGCTGCGGGTGACACGACAGGAGCGGGTGCCGGAGCGGCGATAATGCTCGGAGTCGGCGGGCGCGCTGCGACCACCGGCGGCGGTACGAGTGGTGCGGGCGGAGGGGTGACCATCTTGGCGGGCGCCGTCTCGTTGGACGCCGTCTGGAACGATGGTCCGTCCGGCATCAGCCGCTGGATCTGCGGACCGGCGACGAGCAGGCCGAGACCGACGGCCACCGCTGCGATCGGCCAAAGGACGAGACCGCCGCCAGAGGACTTGGCACGGACCCGACCGAAGCGCTCGCCGTGCAACTCGCGCAAATCGCGCGGATCGATCAGGTCGGCGACGACGGGCGCGCCTTCGCCTGAGCGCTGGAGGCCTGCCGCGGCGAGCAGCGGCGAAAACGGCAGCGCCAGTCGTCCTACTTGGCCCCAGAATTCGCGGTCGTTGCGGGAGAGGGCTTCTGCGTAGATGCGGGCAAGACCCTTGCGGGCCGTTGCAGCCTCCGAAAAGTCGACGAGCGCGGCGCGGATGTCGCTCGGATAGTCCATGGCCGCGAGGGCGGCGTAAGCGGACCTGAACGCGGCTTCACGGCGGGTCGCGGCAAGCGCAGGCAGGGATTTGCCGCCCCGTTGGCCCTGATCGGCGCGGACGTAGGAAAACTGCGAGCCAAGGCGACGTTGGGCTTCTTCGGACGGCAGGACGGCGCCGGCGCCTGAGGCCGGGGCAGCCACCGGACCGCGCGCCTTGAGCGCCCGGACACGTCCGGCGACGGGGGCCAGCTTGCGGTCCAGCATTTCGGCGGCGTTGGAGCCCCAGCCGTTGGGCGCAATGTCGCCCTCGAAGACATCCGTGACCTCAATACCGGGACCGTCGCGGAACACTGCAGGGATCAGGTCGCGCTCAAGCGCCGGATCGGTACGGATAGAGACGGTCTGGCCGAAATGCGCGCCGATGGCGGCTTCTGTCGCCACCCAGTCGCAGCGCAGCGCGTCTCGTGACCAGAGCGCCACGACGGCCGTGCAGGCGTCGATCTCGTCGTAGAGACGCGTGGGCCAGTTCGGGGCGTACTGAAGAGGGCCGCGGGAGACCGATAAACCGGTCCGTTCCAGCGCCTTGGAAATCCGCAGGGCGAGTTCAGCGTCCGAAGGCGCGAAGGTCAGGAATACATCAGCCATGGGCTTGGTTAACAAAAACGGGCGCGCGCGCAAACCTTCGGTTTGTTCATGGCTCCCTTCGGTCGGCGTTCGCCGGCAAGTGCGTCTTCGGCGCCGCAGCGAAAAGGGTTCGCGGAGGCCGGAGAATCTCGATTGAACAAGAGGATGGCTGCTGCGCGACCCGCCCCGACGCTCGAACCCCCGAGGGCCTTTCTGGACGTCTCCCGGTCGTTGACGGGCAAGCTCTGGCGGACGCGCGAGGCGGACGAAAAGCTTGTGGCGGACCACCGACGCCAGTTCGGCCTACCCGAGGTCGCGGCGCGGCTGCTCGCGGGGCGTGGCGTCGGATCCGCCGAAGCCAAGTCTTTCCTCGAACCGACGCTGCGGGAATTTTTTCCCGACCCCTCGTCCTTCATGGACATGGACATCGCCGCCCGGGTGATCGAGGACGCGATCGTATCGGGACGTCCGACAGCTGTGTTTGCTGACTACGACGTCGACGGCGGCACGTCGGCCGCGCAACTCGTGCGCTATTTTCGCGCACGCGGACGCACCCTCACCATCTACGTTCCCGACCGCATGACCGAGGGTTACGGCCCGACGGCGGGCGCGTTCGAGCGCCTGAAGGCTCAGGGCATCGAGTTGGTCATAACCGTCGATTGTGGCGCGGCGGCGCACGAACCGCTGGAAGCAGCGGCCGCGATGGGTCTCGATCTCGTCGTGCTCGACCACCACCTGATGTCCGGCCCGCCGCCGCCGGCGCTGGCGGTCGTCAATCCCAATCGCCCCGATTGCAAATCAGGCCAGGGCGATCTCACCGCCGCCGGCGTGGTCATGGTGACGCTCACCGCCGTCAATCGCGAAGCACGTCGACGCGGTTCGATTGGTTCGAACAATTTGCCGGATTTGCTGTCGAATCTTGATCTCGCAGCGCTCGGCACGGTGTGCGACGTGGCGCCGCTCACGCGCTTCAATCGCGCGATGGTGGCGCAGGGGCTGCGTGTTCTAGCGCGCGGTGAGAACATTGGCCTGAGGGCGCTCGCGGCAAGCGCCGGCAAAAGCGAAGTCGGTACGGTTTATGATATCGGTTTCATCCTCGGCCCGCGTCTGAACGCAGGTGGACGCGTCGGCGACGCCTCGCTCGCAACGCGCCTGCTTTCAACGGAAGACCCCGCAGAAGCCGCCGATCTCGCGGCGCAACTGGAGCAGCTCAATACTGATCGGCGCGCCAAGGAAGCGCAGATGCTGATTGCGGCGCAGGATCAGGCGGAGACTGAAGCTCTCACCCGCGCCGTCGCAGTCGTCGGCGATCCCTCCTGGCACCCGGGCGTCATCGGCATCGCGGCAGGGCGCCTCAAGGATCGCATCATGAAGCCCGTCATCGTGCTGGGCGGCGGCGGGGAAGGCGAACCGGCAAAGGGTTCGGGACGCTCTGTACCGGGCGTCAATCTCGGCCGCGCAGTGGCCGCTGCCGCGAAGGCCGGGATTGCGCGCGCTGGCGGCGGGCACGCCATGGCGGCTGGCCTCACCGTGGACTGGGATCGCGTGGACGACCTTCGAGACTTCCTCTCGGAAAATCTTGGGCTCGAAATTGCCGGCGCCGACGGGGAGGCGCGGGCGCTCTGGATCGACGCTACGGCCTCCATCGGCGGCGCGACCTCGGAACTCATGTCGGCCCTCGACCGGATCGGGCCGTTCGGGGCCGGTCACCCGGAGCCGGTCTTCGCCATCCCCGAAGTGCGTGTGCAATTCGCCAGCGCAGTGAAGGGCGAGCACGTCCGGTTCGTGCTGCAGGATGCGCGCGGGGATCGCATTCGCGGCATTTCCTTCCGGTCGGCTACCACGCCTCTGGGCGAAGCTCTGCTCGCGCGAGAGGGCGCGCTCCACGTCGCGGTGAAACTGAAGCGCGACACCTACGGGGGTGGAGACAAGGTCGAAGCGGAGCTGCTCGACGCCGCCCCTTTGGGCTGAGCAGTGTTCCCGGCGTGCTTGCCACCGGCGGCGGAGCCTATTATATCCCCCGGCTCGCGATCGGGCATGCCTTTGGGCGGTGTCCCGGGGGCCCTTCGTCTATCGGTTAGGACGTCAGGTTTTCATCCTGAAAAGAGCGGTTCGACTCCGCTAGGGCCTGCCACTTCTTCGCCGCGCTCGCGCCTTCAAAGAGCGCTCCCCGGAAGCTTATGTGCGGCCTTTGGCGGCGTGAGCGGCCGTGGACACGGACGGCGCCTTCCGCTCTAGTCCGCGCCCGCGACGGTGGCCCACCCCGGCGCGGGTTCGTGACGCAGGCCTTACCGATGAGCATGATTTTTACACGTCGCGCGGTGTTCGGCGCTCTTCCGCTGGTCGCTTTGGGTGCAACGCCAGCGTTCGCCGATGGCCTGATCGAGCGGCGGGAGTCGCAGTACAATACGATCTACATCACCCGAGAGGGCCCTTACGTGGCCATGCAGTTCGGCGTGAACAACCAGCTCTCCACCGAGAACCTCTACGATCCGTCGCGTCCGAAATTCCTGCCCATGGAATATACGCGGATGATGACGCTCTCGCTCGCCTACGCGGCCAATCCGGCGAAGGTGCTGGAAATTGGGCTCGGGGGCGGACGCACCGCCGTCTACCTGACCGATCATGTGCCCACGCTTTCGGTGACGGCGGTGGAGCTTGATCCCGAAGTCGTGGCGATGGCGAACAAGCATTTCGGTGTCCGTCCGTCGGCGCGCTTGCGCGTGGAGACGAGCGATGGCCGGATATTCCTGACCCAATCGCGCGATCGCTACGACATCATCATCGTCGACGCCTATCGCGGCACCTTTGTGCCGTTCCATCTGACCACGCAGCAGTTCTTCATACTGGCCAAACGCAAACTCAATCCCGGCGGGGCCATCGTGCAGAACATTGCGCCAAACGTGGTGCTGACGGAGTCCATGATCGCGACACTGCAGGCGGTATTCACCAATGTTGATACCTACGAGATCGCAGGCAGCGTCATCGCCATCGCCTACGACGGTCCAGCGAAGACGCAGGCCGCTCTCTTGGCGCGCGCGACCGCGCTGCAGACCCGGTACCGCTTCACGCACGCACTGCCTGCGCTCGCCCGCAGTCGCCGCACGCCGCCGAAATCCGCCCGCCGCCCGCTGACGGATGACTTCGCGCCGGTCGAACACCTGCGCGGCATCCAGGCGCACAATGCGAGACGCAAGTGACCCGCAACAAGTCGATCCTTATTCTCGTCTACGGCTTCCTTATTGGCATCGCGGTGATGGGACTGCAGATGGCGACCAGCCGTCCACTGACGCCGCACTTCGGCAGCGACATCTTCGTGTGGTCGTCGCTCATCTCGGTGACCATGCTGGCGATGATGGTGGGCTACTATGTGGGCGGGCGCGTCGCAGACGCGGCGCCGCGCTCGGAAGTGTTGGGTTTTTGCGTTCTGGCGGCGGCGGCGTACCTGGCGATTGTCCCTGCGCTGCTGCAGCAGGAGTTCATCGCCGACCCTGACCCGTTCTTTCCGGGACTGAAGAGGTCGGTTCTCGCCTGGATTTCGGCAAGCGTCCCAAGCTTGCCACTCGGCGCGATACTCGCGTCCATGCTGCTCGTCTTCGTGCCGTTTACGCTCCTGAGCTTCTTCTCGCCGTTCTGTATTCGCCTGTTGCTCGCGGATGCCGAACACGGCGGACGCATTGCGGGCTCGGTCTATTCGATCACTACGTTCGGCAACATCATCGGCGTGCTCGGCACATCGCTCTGGCTGATGACCTTTTTCGGGACGCGCGAGATCACTTATCTTTTCGCCGGCTGGCTCGCTGTTTGCGGAGTTGGACTCGTGCTGCTCCGCGCGAAGGCCACCGATGATCCGCGCTAGTTTGGTCGCCTTCGCGGCGCTTCTTGGCTCTGCCCACGCCGAGGTGATCGACGCGACGGCGAAATACCCTGAAGGTCCGCTCTGGCAGGGCGACACGCTCTACGTCGCTGAAATGGGCGTCGACACGGTTTTCGCGCACCAACAAGGGCGCAAAAATGTGTTCTGGAAGGACGATGGATGTGGGCCGACGTCTGTCGCGCCATATGGCGACGGCTTGCTCGTGCTGTGCCATCTTGGCCGCGCCGTGGTGGCGGTGAACGCCGCCGGGGTTGAGCAACGTCGTTGGCGCGCGGCCGCGAACGGCGTGCGTTTGCGCGATCCCAACGACTCTTTCGCCGATGGCCGAGGCGGTGTCTACTTCAGCGATCCGGGCATTTTCTCGATCAATACGCGCCCGCACGGTGCGGTGATGCATTTGGGCGCCAATGGCGTCCTGCGTCGCGTCGCCGAAGACCTGCACTACCCGAACGGTGTGTTCGTCGACCGGCGCGAGAACACACTTTACGTGGATGAGCACATGCGTCGCCGCGTGCTGCGCTATCCGATCGCCGCCGACGGCTCGCTCGGCGCGCAGGAAGTGTTCGCGGATATCAATGCGCTGACACAAAAAATGGGAACTTACGCCGAGGCTGGCCCTGATGGGATAGAGCGTGGGCCAGATGGCGACTTCTATGTGTGCCTGTATGGGGAGGGGCGGGTGCTGCGTCTTTCCTCGCGCGGGACCTTGGTGGCGTCCATCGCTGTGCCGACGCCGTACCTCACGAATATCGCCTTCGGGCCAGATGGCGCGGCATATCTCACCGGATCATACGACAACACCACGCCGCCGTTTCCCGGCGCCGTATTGCGACTTTCGCCTGCCGCACTGGCGCCGCGCCGCTAGCGTCGGCGCGCGTGAGCGTCTACATCACAGGCGATCGGGGCGTAGCTCAGCCTGGTAGAGCACCTGCTTTGGGAGCAGGGGGTCGGGAGTTCGAGTCCCCCCGCCCCGACCATTTTACACACGCACCGGCCTTCTCAGGTCGAGTGTCAACGGAAACTCGAGATTGTGCTCCTGCGGCGGCGCGGTGACCTTTCCGGGTGTGTGGCCGTGGTCCTGAAACCGCGCGAGTCGACGGGCTTCAGCTTCGTAGTTGTTGACTGGAAAAGTCTCGTAGCTGCGCCCGCCCGGATGGGCGACGTGGTAGACGCAGCCGCCGCGCGAACGATCCGACCAAGTGTCGATCAAATCGAAAACGAGCGGCGCGTTCACCGGCAGCGTCGGATGCAGCCCCTCCGGTGGTTTCCACGCCTTGTAACGCACGCCAGCGACGTACCTGCCTTCCACCAGCGTCAGCGGCACGCGACGTCCGTTGCAGGAGAGTATGTGACGCGCCGGGTTGAGGCCTTCCGCGCTGACCTCCAGTCTTTCAACCGATGAGTCTACATAGCGGACGGTGCCGCCGATCGCGCCTTCCTCACCGAGCACGTGCCATGGCTCCAGCGCCTGGCGCAGCGTGATCTTCACGTCATCTCGCACGACCGCGCCGCAGAACGGAAAGCGAAATTCCCATTGCGCAGCGAACCACGCGGCGTCGAGAGCATACCCGGCGCCTTGAAGGTCGGTGAGCACGTCGTTGAAGTCACGCCATACGACATGCGGAAGCATGAACCGATCGGCGAGCGCTGTGCCCCAGCGCACCAGATCGCCCGTCTGCGGCGTGCGCCAGAACCAGGCCAGAAGTGCGCGCAACAGCAGCTGTTGCGCCAGACTCATGCGTGCATCCGGTGGCATCTCAAAGCACCGGAATTCCACAAGACCGAGCCGGCCGGTCGGACCGTCCGGCGAGAAAAGTTTGTCGATGCTGATCTCGGTGCGAGGGGTGTTGCCCGTTACATCCGTGAGCAAATTGCGGAGCAGACGATCGACGATCCATGGCGCAGGAGCAGCGCCCTCATCGGGCAAGGGAAACTTCGCGAACGCGACTTCGAGTTCGTACAGCGTGTCGTGCCGCGCCTCGTCGACGCGCGGCGCCTGGCTTGTGGGGCCGATGAACAGGCCGGAAAAAAGATACGAAAGCGAAGGGTGGCGTTGCCAGTAGATCAAGAGGCTCTTGAGCAGATCTGGGCGACGCAGGAAGGGCGAGTCGTTGGGCGTCGCCGCGCCGACGACGACGTGATTGCCCCCGCCCGTGCCCGTGTGACGACCGTCGAGCATGAATTTTTCGGCGCCGAGACGCGTCTGACGGGCTTCCTCGTAGACCGTTGTGGTGGTCGTCACGCAGTCACGCCATGACGAAGCCGGATGAATGTTGACCTCGATGACGCCGGGGTCGGGCCCGACGCGGATCACATCGATGCGCGGGTCCCACGGCGGCGGGTATCCCTCGATACGCACCGGCAGGGATTGTTTGCGCGCGGCGGCTTCGATCGCCTCCACGAGATCAAGATAGTCCTCGAACCGCTCCACCGGTGGCATGAACACGCACAACACGCCATCGCGCACTTCCGTGGCGACGGCGGTCCGAACGTCGTCAATGCCGATCTCCTGTGCGATCTGCTCCTGACGTTCGACGCTCGATGCAGTCACCGCCTGCGAACGTTGCGGACGCGGTTGAGGGAGCGGCGCGCGCTCCTCAGCCGGATCGGCGGGAATGATGTGAGGATACTTCGCCGCCGGAATGTGGGGAAGCGACGACAGTGGCAAACGGTAGCCGATCGCGCTGTCGCCGGGCGCCAGATAGAGCTTGCCGCGCCGCAGTTTCCAGCTTTCCGAACGCCAAGCGCTCGATGCCTTTGCGTTCCATCGCTGAACCGGCAGGACGAAGCCGTTGGGTGCTCCGAGGCCGCGTTCAAAGACGCGCGCCATACGCGCACGCGCTTCCGGATCGGCCAGCTTTGGATCATCGGCGCTGACGTTGACCGGCAGGTCCGCCTCTTTCAACAGCCAGTGCGCGGGATCCTCGTACGCTGGAATGATGTGCTGTGGGTCTACGCCCAGTTCCTCGGCCACCGACGCGAGAAAGACGCCTGCGGCTGCTGGCGCCGGCTTTTCCGATTCTCTTTCCCTGCTGGCGTCGGCGATCAGCGCGGGATCGCGCCAGAGCGGTTTGCCGTCCTTGCGCCAGTAGACCGAGTAGGTCCAGCGCGGCAGCGTTTCGCCCGGATACCATTTGCCCTGACCGTAGTGCAGCAAGCCGCCGACGGCAAACCGATCGCGCAGGCGCTGCAGCAACTTCTCCGCAAGCGGCGGTTTGGCTGGTCCTACCGCGTCAGCGTTCCATTCCGGCGCCTCGTAGTCATCGATGGAGACAAACGTTGGTTCGCCGCCCATGGTCAGGCGCATGTCCTGCGCCTTGATGTCGGCATCGACATCGTCTCCCAGCTTTAGCAAACGATCCCACGCCTCATCGGAAAAGGGCTTGGTGATGCGCGGCGCTTCGGCGAGGCGCGTGACACTCATGGCGAAATCGAACGAGACGCCGGCAGCTTCGATATCCCCGCTGATGGGCGCGGCGGAGCGATAGTGCGGAGTGGCCGCGAGCGGTATGTGACCTTCGCCGGTGAACAAACCTGATGTGGGATCGAGGCCGATCCAGCCGGCGCCGGGCACGAACACCTCTGCCCAGGCGTGCAGATCGGTGAAGTCCTCCTCGGCGCCCGATGCGCCATCGAGAGCCTTCAGGTCCGGTTTCAGCTGGATCAGGTAGCCCGACACGAAGCGCGCTGCGAGGCCGAGGCGACGCAGCACCTGCACCAGAAGCCATGAACTGTCGCGGCAAGAGCCCGACTGCAGCAACAGTGTATCGTCTGGCGCCTGGACGCCTGGCTCCATGCGGATGAGATATTTTACTTCTTGCTGCAGGCGTTGATTGAGCGCCACGAGAAAATCCACGAGCGGCGTCGGTTCGGTGGAGATCGTGCGCATGTAGGCCGTCAGCTTCGCACCTGCCTTTTCCTTTTCAAGGTAGGGCGCGAGTTCCTTCTCCAGGTCCGGCGAGTAGGCGAACGGGAACTTCTCGGCATAAGGCTCGATGAAGAAGTCGAACGGATTGAACACCACATGTTCTATCGAGAGGTCGACCTCGATGCTGAAGTGATCTGTCTTCTCGGGGAAGACGAAGCGCGCGAGCCAGTTGCCGAAGGGATCCTGCTGCCAGTTCACAAAGTGCTCGGCGGGCGAAACCTTCAGTGCATAGTTCAGGACCGGCACCCGCGCGTGCGCCGCCGGACGCAGCCGGATGGTCTGCGGCCCGAGCGCAATGCGGCGATCGTAGGTATAGCTCGTGCGATGATTGAGGGCGACGCGGATGGTCATGGAGGTATCCTGACTCTTGTGTTGACCTTATCGGCGCCCGTGCGGGAAGCCCATGGCGGTGGAAACGAGTCGGCCAACCCGTGCGGCCTGCTCAAACCGAAGGCGTTGCGCGCCTGTCTTCGGGGCGCCGCGAACCCCGCTTAGGCAGTAGAACGGCGGAACTCCCGGTCAATCAATTCGTTGCCTCCACCCGGTCTCCCCTCCAGAGTCCCCGCATGCGCCTCACCATTCGCCACGAGACGGTCTATCAGTACGAGCGTCCGGTCGCGTTCGGGGGGTGGCGATTGCTCATGCGTCCGGTCGATTCCCATGCCTTGCGCATTCTTGATGCGTCGCTCGAGTTCACGCCGTCGGGCGTCACGCGCTGGAGCCAAGACGCGCTCGGCAACAGCGTGTGCGCGTTCCAGCCGCAGGGCGAGAGCGACATTTTGAGGGTTGTCAGCAATTTGCTTATCGAGCGGTTTCCCACGCCGCTCGAGGCCGCTGGACGTTTCGATCCCAATCTGGCGTTTCCGATCGTCTATTCGCTCGACGAGCGTCTGATCCTTGATCCATTCATGCGGCCGGCAACTGATGGCGACTCGCCGGCCTACCGTGACTGGCTCTCGCGATGGTCGACTGCCAACTACACGCTCTCTGTTCCGTTTCTTCAGGACCTCAACACGGCGATCCATAGGGACTTCACGTACGGCGAACGTCAGGAAGAGGGGACGCAATCCCCTTCTGAAACAGTCGGACGCGGCGCCGGAACTTGTCGGGACTTTGCTTGGCTCATGGTCGAGAGCCTGCGCCGCCTCGGTTTCGCGACGCGGTTCGTGACGGGCTATCTCTATGCGCCTGGCCTCAACACCCGTGGCGCGGGCGCGACCCATGCATGGTGCGAAGTCTTCCTGCCCAGCCTCGGCTGGATCGAGTTCGATCCGACGAACGGTCTGGCGGAATCTGTCGATCTCATTCGTGTGGCGGTGTCACGCACGCCGGATGAAGCCTCGCCAATGACGGGCTCGATCATGGGACATGCCACCGCGCAACTGATCGTTTCCGTGAGCGTGACGCCGGTGGTCACCGTCGGGGAAAACCTCGACGCCATCTGACGCCCGCTGCGCTTGACGGTCTTTCTGGGCGTGGACAAGGTGTGCGCCAGCCTGGGAGGAATTCATGCGTCGCACGGGCGCCCGCCATATTGTCGATGCGCTGGTTGCGCACGGCGTCGACCGTGTGTTCTGCGTGCCAGGCGAAAGCTATCTGCCCGTACTCGATGCGCTCCACGATGTTTCCGACAAGATCCAGCTCATCGCGTGCCGCATGGAGGCGGGCGCGGCAAACATGGCGGAAGCGCACGGCAAACTGACGGGACGCCCCGGTGTCTGCATGGTTACGCGCGGTCCGGGCGCCACGCACGCGAGTGTCGGTGTCCACACGGCGCAGCAGGATTCGACACCCATGCTCCTGTTCATTGGGCAGGTGTCCACCGCCGACAAAGGTCGCGAAGCGTTCCAGGAAGTCGATTACGAGGCCTTCTTCGGGCCGTTGGCGAAGTGGGCCGTCGAACTGGAGGACGCGTCGCGTGTGCGCGAGATTGTCGATCGGGCGTTCGCCACTGCACTACAGGGACGTATGGGGCCCGTCGCGCTGGCCCTGCCGGAAGACATGCTCGCCGCCGAAGCAGAGTCCGATTTCGCGGCGCCGCGCGCTGTCTCGTCACAAGGTCTTGATCCCGGGACGCTCGCCGATATTGGCGCGCTCCTCAGCGCCGCGAAACGGCCGCTGCTGGTGCTTGGCGGCAGCGGTTGGGACGCGGCGTCGTTGGCGGCGATCCGCACGTTTTCAGAACAAAATGATCTGCCGGTCGTGCTGTCGTTCCGGCGCAAGGATCTTCTCGACAACGATTCCCCCCAATTTGTGGGCGATCTCGGTCTCGGCCCTAACCCGAAACTTCTCGCGCGCATTCGCGAGTGTGACTTGATCCTCGCGGTTGGCGCGCGCCTGGGTGAAAATCCGACGCAGGGCTACACACTCTTCACGCGCGCCGAGACGGCCAAGAAGCTGGTGCATATCCACGCAGGCGCCGAAGAGATTGGGCGCGTCTGGCCGGCGCGGGTGGGCGCAGTTGCAGACGTGAGGGCCGCCGCCGCCGCGCTATCAGGTGTGCGTGTGCGCGGCGAATGGGGCGTATGGCGCGCCGCCGCGCGCAGCGACTACGAGGCATGGACGGCGCCGATCGCGGTGACCGGCGCAGTCAACATGTCCGAAGTCGTCGTGCACATGTGCAGTGTGCTGCCACACGACGCGATCATCACCAACGGCGCCGGCAACTACGCAGCATGGTTGCACCGTTTCATACGGCATCGGTCGTTTCGCACGCAGTTGGCGCCCACCAGTGGCGCCATGGGATACGGAGTGCCCGCCGCGATCGCGGCGAAACTGGCGCATCCGGATCGTGAGGTTGTCGCGTTCGCCGGTGACGGCTGCTTTCTGATGACGGGGCAGGAGCTTGCTACGGCCGTACAGTACAACGTGAACGTGGTGATCGTCGTTGTGGACAACGGCAGCTACGGCACGATCCGCCTGCACCAGGAGCGGCATTTTCCCGGCCGCGTCAGCGCAACGGATCTCCGCAACCCGGATTTCGCCGCCTATGCACGTGCCTTCGGTGCATGGGCCGCAACAGTTGAGAGCACGGAGGGCTTCGCGCAAGCGTTTGCTGAGGCCCGGAAGGCAGGACGTCCGGCGTTGCTGCACGTGAAGACCGACATCGAGGACATCTCGCCGGGCCGAACGATCGCGGGCCTTCGCGCCGGTAGTTAGGCCGCAAGCACGGCCATTCCGCGTCTGACGCCCTCGCGTTGGGCGAGGCGATCGCGGTAGCGCTCGAGGTTGGGAAACTTCGAAAGCCCGCCCGGTAGCTGCGCCGCCGAGACTGCGAGATGCGGATAGAGCAGTGCGTCGAGTACCGTAAAGCGCTCACCCGCCATGAAATGGCGTGTCGCCATGCGTTCCTCGAACACACGCAGCGTGCGCCGTGCATTGTCTTCGAATGTTTCGACCGCCCATGCGATGCGTTCCGGCGCCGATTTGTCCAGATAGGACGCTGCAGCGAAGTGCGGGCTGAGGCTGGCCGCGATCATGAAAGCCCAGTAGTCGAACTCCGCCGTTTCGCGGGCACTCTCTGGTCCCAGCTTGTGCGCTTTGCGCGCGAGATAAAACGCGATGGCCGCACTCTCACCGAGCGTGATAGGCAGGCCGTCGGGGCCATGCGGGTCGTGCATGGACGGCGTGCGCCCAAGCGGATTGGCGCCTTCCGCCGCGCGCGCCACGTCCTCGCGAACGGTGTAGGGCAGGCCCGTCTCCTCGAGGACGATATGGACCTTCTGGCCATAGACGGTGTGCGCGGACGTGAGTTCGATCATCGTCGTCTCCTACACGATCTGCCTGCGGCGCAGTTCGGCGATATCGGCGGTGCTGAGCTTTGCGAGATCACGCAGAACGGCGTCCGTGTCGGCGCCCAGCGCGGGGGGCGCGCGGTCGGCGACGGCGGGCGTACGCGACAGTTTCAGCGGGCTTGCCACCAATGTGACATCCGTTCCGTCGGTGCGCGTCATCTGGTGCGTCATGGCGCGCGCGCGGACCTGCGGATCGTCGAAGACCTGATCGATGGTGTTGATGGGACCGCAGGGCACGCCGGTCTGCTCAAGTGTGGCGATCCACTGGGCGGTGGTGCGTTTGCGCATGGATGCTTCGATGATCTCGATGAGAGCGGCGCGATTGGCGATGCGCGCCGGGTTAGTCGCGAACCGGGCGTCCGTTGCGCACGCGGCGATGCCGGCTTCAACGCAGAACGATCTGAACTGCCCGTCGTTTCCGACCGCGAGAACGATATGACCATCTGCGGTCTTGAAGACCTGATACGGCGCGATGTTGGGGTGCGCATTGCCGAGCCGCGTCGGCGCGGCGCCGGAGACAAAGTAGTTCATTGCCTGATTGGCCAGCATCGCCGTCTGGCAATCGAGCAGGGCGATATCGACGTGCTGTCCCTCGCCCGTGCGTTCGGCGTGGCGCAGCGCCGCGAGCATGCCGGTGACGGCGTACATGCCGGAGAAGAGATCCGCCACCGCGACACCGACCTTCAGAGGCTCCGCGCCAGGTGCGCCGTCCGGTTGCCCCGTGATGCTCATAAGCCCACCCATCGCTTGAACCAGATAATCGTAGCCCGCACGGGACGAATAGGGTCCGTCCTGTCCAAAACCGGTGATGGAGCAATAGACGATAGAGGGGTTGATCCGCGCCACGCTCGCATAATCGAGGCCGTACTTGGCGAGACCGCCGGTCTTGAAATTCTCCACCATGATCTGACAGTCCGGGATCAGGCCCGCGATGAGCGCCGCCCCCTCCGGCTTGGTAAAATCAATCGTCACCGAGCGCTTGTTGCGATTGGCCGCCAGAAAATAAGCCGCGTCACCGCGGCCCTCGTTTGCGGGCAAGAAGGGTGGTCCCCAGCCGCGCGTGTCGTCGCCGACGTCGGGCTTTTCGACCTTGATGACCTCTGCGCCCATGTCCGCAAGGATTTGTGTCGCCCAAGGACCGGCGAGAATGCGGGAGAGATCGAGGACGCGGACGCCGGAGAGGGCTGTAGGGGCGGTCATCTACTCGTCTCGCATCGTAAATTCACCTGCGCGGATGCGGGCGGGTAGCGCCGCGCAGAAATCCGCCACGGCGTCCGGTCCATGCATGTCGACCATATCGGTCAGCGCCGCGAAAATGGCCGTCGACGCTAGAAGTTCCGGTGCGACGCCTTTGGCGAGCGCCGCGTCCCAGGCGTTGAGCAACAGATCAAGCGCGATAGACTTCTGCGCAGCTACGTCGTGAAAATCGCTAGGCATCGTTTCAATCGCTGTGTCGAGCAGAGAGCGTGTCCGCGAGACGCAAGCCTTGTGACTTGAGCTCGCCTTCCTGCGTCTGTGCTCCCGGCGTGCAGGCGGGAAAACGCTCTTCTCCAGCTCGATAGCCGGCGTTGAAGGCGTCGACGAGGTCGGTGCGACGCGGGCCGCCCTCGCGGTCGAGAAGCTGACGCATGTACTCGCGCCAGGACTGGTCGCTGCGTCCTGCGCAGAGCAGGCGCAGGTAATGCGCCTGTCCCAGTACGTTGGCGAGCTGGCGTGTCTCGATCAGGTACAGCTGGCGCCGCCCCTCCGGCGTTTCAGGAGGCGCAGGCGGTTGTTGCGCCATTGCCGCGCCAGACAGTGCGATGGCGGTGATGAGCGTGGTGAGAAAGCGAGCGCGTCTCATGGCGTCAGGCTTTGCGCCCAACCATGGCGATACTGCGCGCTTCAATAGCCATCGGCGGCGCCATCCTTGCGCATTTCCGTGGCGGCGACGTACACGCCGCGTTCAGCGTCAAGCATGATCGCCTGGTAGCCGCCGAAGCTGCCGTCGCCGGGGCGAACGTCATGACCGCGTGCGCGCAAGGCTTCACGCACTGCGGGCGTCACGCCGGTTTCGAGGAACACCTTGCCCTTGCCTTGCGCGGGTTCGTCCGTCGGTTCCTGATCGTCGCCGTGTCGCCAGCGCGCGGCGTCGCCTGCCGCTTGCACATCCATGCCGTAGTCCACGATGTTCAGGATGATCTGCACGTGCCCCTGAGGTTGCACGTCGCCGCCCATCAACCCGAAGGCGATCCAAGGCTGGTTGTTGCGCATGGCGAAGGCCGGAATGATCGTGTGGAAGGGACGCTTACCAGGTGCATAGATGTTGGCGTGCCCATCGGTGAGGGCGAAGAGCTCACCGCGATCCTGCAGCATGAAACCCAGGCCATCGGGCACGAGCCCAGAACCCATGCCGCGATAGTTCGACTGGATGATGGACACCATCATGCCGTTGCGATCGGCGGTGGTGAAATAGGTGGTGTCGCCGCGCCGCAGGACATCGGGTCCCGGGTCGGGCGTGTCCATCGCGCGGTCCATGCGGATCAGTGCGCGGCGGGAGTCGGCGTACCGCTGGTCAATCAGGCGCGACAGCTCGGCAGACGCGAAGGCGGGATCGGCGAAGTACTTGGCCCGATCCGCGAAAGCGAGGCGTTTGGCCTCGATCTGCACATGCAGGCTGTCGGCGGACAAGAACCCGAGTGCGCGCATGTCGTAGCCGCGCAGGATCTGGAGCATTTGAAGCGCCGAAACGCCTTGCGTGTTCGGCGGAAGCTCGCACAGCGATACGCCCGCTCGATAGTCCACGCACAGCGGATCGACCCACTCGCCCTTGTGCGTGGCGAAGTCCTCGTAGCGCAGCCAACCGCCGATACGGCGCATGTAGGCATCCGTCGTGCGTGCTACGACACCTTGGTAAAAGGCGCGACGCCCGCCGGATTGCAGCGCGCGCAAAGTGCGCGCGAGGTCGGGGTTGCGGAAAAGCGAGCCGGCTTCGGGCCCGGCGCCGTTCACCCAGTAGGTCTTGCGCGCGTTGGCAATCTCTTCGAGCTGGCCCTCTGCGAAGGCGCGTTCCAGGCGACGCTGGTTGTTGGCCCAGTAGAACGCGATGGTCTGCGGGATCGGCGCGCCGTTTTCGGCGTAGTCGATCGCGGGCTGCAGCAGGCGGCGCATCGGCAGTCGTCCGAACCGCTCATGCAGCGCATACCAGCCATCCACCGTGCCGGGCACGGTCACCGAGGCGGCGCCGAACGACGGGATCGTTCCGCCGCCCTTTTCGCGCGAGACGCGACGAAGGGTTTCGAGATCAAGGCCGTGCGGCGAACGTCCCGAACCGTTGTAGCCGTGCAGTTTCTTCGTGCGTGGGTCCCAGACGATGGCGAACAGGTCGCCGCCCATGCCGTTTCCGGTGGGCTCCAGCAGACCGAGCATCGCGTTGGCGGCGATAGCGGCGTCCACAGCGCTGCCGCCTTCCTTCAATACATCAACGGCGATGCGCGTGGCGAGCGGGTGAGCCGTCGCCGCAGCGCCGTGCGGCGCGATCACAGGTGAGCGCGAGGACCACGGCGTGCCTGATACACGATCGCCGCCGCCAAATACCGGCTCAACCGTGGGGGTCTGCGCGTCAGCTACACCACTGAACGTGAGGGCGATGAAAATGGCAGCGACAAGGACTTTCATGGCCGCTCTCAGCTTGTGCGTCGCACGCAGAACGGCTGCGCGTTCAAGCTCGCCTGCAGATCGACGAGTTTGTTGCGGTCGCGAAAGGGGCTCCAGTAGCGAGATGCCCCGCGCCACGCGCCGGCATTGTAGCCCGCAATCACGCCGTCACGTTCGACCCAGCGGCCAAGGATCCGCACGGCGCAGCGGATGTTTGTCTCGGGATCCTGCAGTTGCTGCGCATCGGTGATGCCGCAGCCGTATCCGTTCGCGCTCTCCTGCGAGAGCTGCAGCAATCCACGGCTGACGACCCGACGCCCCGATGCATCCGAGAACGATTCCGTGAAGGTCACCGACGGATCGAAATTGCTTTCATAGCGCGCGAGTTCGGCGAGCAGTGAGACATAGAAGGCGCGTCGCCCCTCGGCGTTGGCGGCGCGATAGCCGGGGCAAAACGCGTCGATGTCGCCAGGCGTCAGCGTGACGAGCTGTGGCGCAAGCACCGCGACCGCCTGATGCGCCACCTGCGTCCACGCGCGCCCTTCCGGCCGCACGTCCCATGCCGCTGCCGGCGGCCCCGAAGGACGGCCCGGTCCCGGCCCAACTCCGCTGGTGGTTTCGCATGCGGCGAGCAGGAGCATCGCCGCTGCCGCCAGAGCCTTCACGATTGTGCGCATGAGCTTACTCCGCAGCGGCGGTCGCGGGCGACTTCGCCTGCAATGCGGTCACGCGGGCGATCGCTGCGTGCGCCTCGCGCATGATGTCTTCAACGATGGCGCCTGCGGGCTTCACGTCGCGTACGCCACCGGCGGATTGACCCATGGCGAAGCAGGATCGATCTTCCTCAAGTCCCTCCATCTGCCCGCCGATCCCGCCGAGCACGCCGTTGCGCACGCTGAGCATCGCCTGCATCGGAAAAGACTGGATGTCCTGCGGTCGCGTTTCCCAATCAGCGACGTAGCCGTTCTTCTTCACGCGCATCGGTTTGCCGGAGTAGCAGCGAGTGCGGATGGTATCTTCGTCACTCGCTGCGACGATGGCGTCGCGGTACATCTGCGCGGCATGTGCTTCGACGGAGGCGATGAAGCGCGTGCCCATCCATACGCCCTGCGCACCAAGAGAAAGCGCTGCGGCGAGACCTCTGCCGTCATAGAGCCCGCCTGCGGCGATCACGGGAATTTTCACGGCCTCGACAGCCTGCGCCACCAGCGGCGCCGTGCCGACGAGACCCGTGTGACCGCCTCCTTCGCCGCCCTGGCAGATGACCGCATCGCATCCGGCCTGTTCGGCCTTCACCGCGTGCTTCACTGCACCGCAGACGACCATGACCTTGAGACCGGCCTTCTTCAGCGTTTCCATAATCGGCATGGGAACGCCGAGACCGGCGATGAAACTCGATGCGCCTTCGCCGATGATCACATCAACGGACTCGGTCAGTGACTCGGGGGATGCCGCGAGCAGGTCGACGCCGAACGGGCGCGACGTGAGCGTGCGCACCTGGCGCATCTGCTCCTTGATGAAGGCAGGAGACGTCCCGGCCATCCCGAGCACGCCGTAGCCACCCGCATTGGAAACCGCCGCCGCAAGTTCGGCGTAGGAAACGCCGCCCATGCCGGCGAGCAGAATGGGATGCTCGATCTGGAGCAAATCGCAGATGGGGGTATGCAGGGACATGGGCGGGCTCCTAAGGTTCAGTTCTGGCGCGGACGTCCGTCGGCGTCCATCTCGCTGATCCATTTGCGAACGAGTTCCACGCCTTCGGCGTCGATGGTGCTGCGACCGAGTTCCGGCATCATGACGCCGGGGTCGGTACTTTCCATGCGGTGCAGCAGGATTGAGCGTTCCGGTCGACCCGGATCGATGGCGAATGCGAGGTCGCCGGAAGCGCGGCCCGCCGCGATCGGTCGCTTGCGCACGCCCCATTGGGCGGGATCCGCTTGCGCGGCGCGCAGGTCGAGGCCTGATGTATTCGCCGGCCCGGCAGGGCTATGGCAGTGGGCGCAGTTGATGTCGAGGTACGCCCGCGCGCGGGCGTCGGTTCCGCTGATGACCTCTCGCGCCGTGGCAGGCGCGCCTTCAATGAGACCGCTGTCCCGCCAGCGTTCGAGTGTGGATGGCACGTCTGCAAGCGTCAGCTGAAAGTGTGCGGCGCTCGGACCGATCGGCATGAGATCGCCGTTCACGGCGTGGCAGCCCTTGCATTGGTTGCGATTCGGAATGGCGTACGCGATGTCGCGCGCACCGACCCGAACAGAAACCTGCGATCCCGCAACTTGCCGGTGCGCCGCTGTGCCCTCGGCGTTCCAGACGTAAGTTTCCGCGGTCCAGCCATCGCGCTTTCGGATGAGAAGGCGGGTCTCGATGGCGCGGAATGCGCGCCCCGGCGTGTAGGCAGGGAAGGCGAATGTCTTGACGAGCACGGCGCCGACGGGAAATTCGAACGCGCCCGCGCTCCTGAAATGCGCGCGCACGCCTCTCGGCAGAAACACGTACCGTTGCTTGATCGCGCCGTCGGAATAGAGCGGCGATGCGAGGTCATAGGTGGTGACGCCCGGCGCCGGCGAGAGAGCGCCCGCATCCGTGAAAAGGCCGTATGCAGCGAGAGTCTCCGCTGGCCGCTCCGCGAGGATGACCGACAGATCAGGTCCTGCCGGGCTGGGCGCTGCGCGCGAGGTCGCGAGTCCCAGAGCCAGAAGCGCGAGCGCGCCGAGCAGAAAATCGGACGCCCGCATCAGTCCTGCGGGACGCGCACGGGCGCGGGCTCGGCGATCGCGAGCGGACCGGGCATGGTTGCGTCAGGCTGCGCGTCGGTCATGGGGGAGGAGGCGATGGACAGGCCCAGCGACAGGAAGCTCAGCGGCCGGTTCGTGGTGGAGCGGTTGTCCCTGATGCTGATGCGCACGGGCTCTTCGCGAGGCCGTCCGGCCCCGACGAAAATGGTGGTTCCGTCCCAGAGCACGTCGCCGAAGGGAACGCCGGCCTGCCGCAGCGCCGCAAAATCGCCCGCTGGCGCGAAGCCGCCGCGGCCAAAAATATTGTTCCGAATGACGATGTCGCGCGGCAGCGGATTGTACGTCGCGTCCGTGATCTCCTGCCGGTAGGCGGTGATGATCACGTTGGCGGTGCCGTTCTCCGCGATCGTGTTCTCGAAGATGTGCACGTTCCGGTTCGCCATGACGATGACGCCTGTGCCGGTAGGCACGCCCGCAACAATGTTGCCGGCCGGCGCGAAGTTCGGCGTGTCGTTTTGGACAATCTGGTTGCGGAAGACGCGTGTGGAGTGACCGCCTGTCTGGGGCACGCCAGGTAGGTCGAAGACGAGAATGCCGCCGGTGTTCCGGCGGGTGATGTTGTCGAAAACATCGGCGTTGATACTGTTTTCGATCTCGATGCCCGCGACATTGAATTCTGCGAGCGAGCGTCGAACGATGATGTTCTGCGACTGACCGACGTAGATGCCCGCATCAGAGGCGCCGCGCACGGTGACGCGGTCGATCAGCACGTCGCGGGACCCGACCGGGTAGACACCGTAGGCGCCGTTGTCGCGATGCGGCCCACGCGTCCATTCTATGCGGAGGTCGCGGAAGGTGATGCGGTCGGCATCCTTGGACTTGATGCCGTCGCCACGCGCGTTCTCGACGGCGAAGTTACGCAGTACGACGTCGTCTGCGGTTACTAGCAGGCCCTCGGCGCCGCCGGTCTGTCCGCTGAACGAAAGGATCGACTTGTCGGCGCCTTCGCCCTGGATCGACACGCGGTCCACATCGAGTGAGAGACCTGCGGTCAGCTCGAACCGGCCCCGCGCGAGTCGCACGCTGTCGCCGGGCTTGGCCTCGATCAACGCCGTCTGGAGCACAGTCTGCGCGTCCGGACCCGGGCGGACACGCCAGGTCTTGGCTTCCGCCGGTGTGGACAGAAGCAGCGCACCGCATGCGCCCGCCGCAAGAATGCGCAGCATGTTCCGGTCTCCCCTATATTTTCCCCGGACCTTCACCGTCGCCGGGCGCCCTGTAAAGCCTAGCGCACCGTTTGGACTTCAGTTCGGCGCGCGACCACCGCGCCAGCGCGCCGGACCACGATTTCTGCACGATAGTCACCGGCCGGCCACGCGGCGCCGGGGCGGCGCTTGCCAACGAAGAGCGCGTACTGGGTCTGATCACGCGGATGCGGTACACGACTTTCCGACAGTATGGCTCCCTCCGGGCTCAGCAGTTGCAGCGTCGTCTCGTCGCCACGGCGTGGACCCATGATGATCGTCCAAGCGACCAGCGCCGGTGCGATACGCGACCCGGAGGCGGGGGGCGCGTCGTCGGCGCGGGCGGCTTGCGTTGGCGGAGCGTCCGAAAACCCCGCATCGACAATGGCGGTGGCGACGTAGCCGGGCGCCCGCTCCCACAGTCCGCGCGGCATTCCAGTGCGGCCGGTCGCGCATGTTCCGCTCGAGATCATCGCATTCCTGAAGGGATCGATCTTCTGACCGTCGCGGCGCAATGAGAAGTGTAGGTGGGGAAATTCGCTGGAACCTGAGAGGCCGACGCGACCGACCGGATGTCCAGATTGGACCCGTTGGCCCGTGCGAACCGCGATACTGCCGCGCTGCAAGTGGCACAGTTGCGTTTCCAGCCCGGCGCCGTGGTCAATCACAACGCCGTTGCCGCACTCCCGGCCCGCCGCCGCGACCCGCCCGGTGGCGCGGTACACGCCGTCGCTCTCGCCTTCCCGAACGGCGCGTACGACACCTGCTGCAGGCGCCCTCACAACGACTCCGGAGCGGAGTGCGCGCATGGGCACGCGAATGTCGAGGCCGTCATGGCCATCGTATGAGAGGGGGCCGCATGCCGGGTCTGCCCGTCCCGGTCCCGGATCGAGATCAATCCAGTTCTGGATGAAGCACGTCTCTCCGAGACTGCAATCGATGGGAAAGCGCAGTTGCTGCGCATGCGCGGTGGCGGGCGCAACAATCCACGCGAAGCTAGAGAGAAAGAGACTGAACCAGACGGCCAGATTCATAGCGACCCGCCTCGACGACACGCCCTTGCGACGACCAGAGCACGCCAAATCCATTGGCTTGTCCGTTCCTGAATTCACCCTCGAACCGCCGTCCGTCGGCGCGCGTCTCCACGCCGTGCCCCGTCAGGGCGCCGCTGACCACAGCGCCCGCTTGTCGCGATCCGTCGGCGCGAATGATGACGCCCATGCCCACGAGCTGCCCGCCAGTGAACTCGCCGCCATAACGCACGGGTCGGCCCGCCTGGCCGCTTGTGCTTTCGAAGATGCCGACGCCGTTCCACATGCCGCCAAGCAGTTGCCCCTGAAACCGGTCACCTGCGAAACGCGCATCGCCCTGCACGTAGACGCCGAGGCCATTGGCCTTGCCGTTGGAGACTTCGCCTTCGTAGGTGTCGCGATCGCGGTAGCGAATGACATTGTAACCGCGCGCGTTGGCGCGCGCCTGCGTCGCCGCCGCGACAGCCATGTTCGCTGCGCGCTCCGCCTGGGTTTGCTTTGCGGCTGCTTCCTTCGCCGCATCACGCGCGGCGCTGGCGACGGCGGCGACCGTGGGATGAAGGCGCCCAAGGTCGAACGGCGGGCGACTGGTTTCGCTGGCGGCGCTTACGAGTTTCGTGCGCGCTTCCTTTGCCTGCTTCTCGAAGAAGCCGCCGGGAAACGCGTCGAGGTAGAAGGTGTAGGCGGCGACGGTGTTGGTCTGCACGGCCGTGGTCCACGCCTGCGCTTCGGCCTGCGCAGCGGCGTTCACCTTCGCTTCCGTTGCGACGGACTCCAAAGTTGCTGCGTCGCGCGCCTGCGCCGCAACGCGCGTCGCATCGCTCTGACTGGTCTTGGCGCCAAGCATGTCGACGAAATCAGCGCCGTTGGCGAGGGCGCCCGCTCCCGCGCCAAGGAGGCTGACAAGGCCGACCACCGCCGCCATCCGTGGGCGCGACTCGGCCAGATCCTTGATCGTTTCCCAGTTCATGGCGCTCCCCAGCGGTCGCGAAGCACGACGTCGGAAGACTACCAGAGGCCATTGAGCCGAGGAAATGGCGGTTTTGCGGCGCGGCGCTCAGAAGATGGCGTAGCCGCCGTCGATCACGAAAAGATCGCCGGAATGGTAGCTCGATGCGTCGGACGCCAAGTAGACCGCGACGCCACCGAAGTCCTCGGGCTTGCCCCACCGGCGAGACGGCACGCGGGCGATCACCTTTTCGGCGAATACCGGCGACTGCTGCGCGAATTCGGTCATGTCCGTGGCGATCCAGCCGGGCAGCACCGCGTTTGCCCGCACGCCGTAGCGCGCGTGTTCCACCGCGATCGCCTTCATCATCGAGACTACGGCGCCCTTGGTGGCGGCGTAGTGCTGACCGCGCGCCTGTCCTTCGATGGCCGCGAGCGATGCAATGCCGACGAGCGAGCCGCCCGGATCGCCGTTCTTCGCGCGTTCGACGATGTGTCGGCACGCCGCGCGCAGGGTGAAGAAGACGCCGTCGAGATTGACCGAGAGCACCTTGCGATAGGTTTCGGTGGGCATCTCCGCAAACGAGGGCGCGGCCGCGCCTATGCCCGCGTTCGCTATGACGGTGTCCACGCGACCGAAATCGGCGAGAGTGGCGGCGAAGGCGTCATCGACACTCGCTTCCGAGGCCACGTCTACGGTGTAGCTGCGGGCTTTACCGTACCTCGAGAGCGTCGCGACCGCTTCGTCGTTGCGCTTGGCGTCGCGGCCCCAGATTGCGATGTCCGCGCCCGCCTGCGCGAGCGCTTCCGCCATGCCGAAGCCGATGCCACGATTGCCGCCGGTGACGAGGGCGACCTTGCCGGAGAGGTCAAACGGCGCATAAGCCATGATCAATGTTCCGCGTTGAGTGATGTGTGGACATTAGCGCCGAACGCGGTCCCGGCAACCAAGTCGCGCTTGACGGTTGGGAAGCTTGCGGCGCTGGGAGAGAGGCGTGATCTCATCGCCGGGCGATCAGGTCGGTCGCGGAAAGCGTTGCGCCGCCTCCCGGATGATGCGGGCCGTCTCCGGCCAGAGGTTGTAGCGTTCAAGTTCTCCGAGAGGCGCAAAGAGGGCCTCGGCCGCATCATCTCCAGCTGACGGTTCACCTCTGATCCAGTGGGCGGCAAAATCGACCAGCACATAGTGCGCCCAGATATCGTCAGTCTCGCGTGCCTGGAAAATCGCGTCCACGACATCAATGAGACCGGCCAGTTGCGCCTCCACGCCGGTCTCCTCCACAAGCTCGCGCAGCGCGGCGGTCTGGACGCTTTCGCCCCACTCGACGCGACCTCCGGGCAACGACCATTCGCCCTTCCTCGGCGGGGAGCCGCGCCGAATGAGCAGCACCTCGTCACGTCGAAAGCACACGATGCCGACAGCGGGCGTTGGCGTGCGGCGGGGTTGCGTCATCGGAATTGTCTCGAATTCGCCTTGAGCGCCGCGATAGACTGCGCCAAGTCCCGGAGCCAGTCCATGCGCGCCCCGTTCATCGCCCTTGCCGCACTCTCTGTGATGACGGCGGCTGCCTGGGCGCAGACGTCAGGCTATCTGAGCGCTCCAGAGGTGCGGCGCGTCTTCTATGGTATCGACATGCAGGGAACGCATCAGCCATCCGGCGCGGCCTGGCGCGAGTGCGTCGACCCTGATGGCAAGACGTCCTATTGGCACGGCGGGGCATACGACGAAGGTCGCCTGACCATCCGACAAGATGGCGCGCTCTGCTTCAGCTACGTTTCCTCGGGCTATCGCGACAACGCGTGTTGGAAAGTGAAGCGCGCCAACGCGACCAACTATCGGTTCGAGAGCGTCGACGGTGATGAGGGCGTGTTTGTGACCACGCGCACGCGGGCCGCGCAGACGTGTCCCGGTCGCGATACGCCGGTATCGTGATCAGTCATTCAAACAGGACGCGCGGGTTCATGAGGTTGTCGGGATCAAGCGCCCGCTTCACCGCGCGCATAGTCCTGAGCGCGACCGGTTCCTTGAACCGCGCGAGCTCCGCGCGTCGGAACACGCCTATGCCGTGCTCCGCCGAAATCGAACCACCCAGGAGACTGGCGGCGTCGTGGACGGCGAGGCTGATCGCTTCCGCCGGAAACGCCGCATCCGGCGAGGCGGCGATGGCCGTGTAATGAATGTTGCCGTCACCCGCATGGCCGAACGCCACGGTGCGGGCGCCCGGCGACAGGCGTTCCACCGCCGCGTCCGCCGTGCGTAAGAACTGCGGGATCGCCGACACTGGCGTCGACGTGTCGTGCGAAACCTGCGGGACATTCACCGCGCGATGGCCCGCCGACATCAGTTCTCGCAGCGCCCAGAAATCCGCTGCGGCCTTCTCGGACGGCGCGATGGTCGCATCGATGATGACGCCGGCTTCAAGGGCGCTGGCCAGCATTCCTTCTATGCCGGCGGCGAACCCCTCCGCGTGCGCGCTCTCGAATTCCATCAGCGCCAGCCATGGCGCCTCGAACGGCGCGCGAACATTCGGTAGTTTTGTCGTCAGTTCTACGCCGAGACGGTTCATGATCTCGAACGCTGCAAGGGCGCCTGTCTCGTCACGCGCCCGCTGCAAGAGCGCCAACGCATGGTCGGGGGACGTAACCGCAGCGATCGCGACGGTGTGCGCAGCCGGGATGGCGAAGAGGCGAAGTGTCGCCGCCGTCACGATACCCAGCGAACCCTCCGCGCCGATAAACAGCTGCTTGAGATCGTACCCTGTGTTGTCCTTGCGCAGCGATTTGAGCCCGTTGAGAATTTGGCCATCAGGCAACACCGCCTCGATACCCAGCACAAGGTCGCGCATCATGCCGAAGCGCAGGACATGCACGCCGCCTGCATTTGTCGAGATCAGACCGCCGATGGTGGCGGATCCCTGGCTGGCGAGACTGAGTGGAAAACGTCTACCGGCCGCCCTCGCTGCGTCGTGGACGTTGGCGAGGATCGCCCCGGCCTCGACTGTAATGGTGTCCGCGGTTGCATCGATCGTGCGTATTGAAGACATGCGCTTCAGCGAAAGCAAAACTTCGCCTTGAGGTATCTGCCCGCCCACCAGGCCTGTGTTGCCCCCCTGCGGCGTAATTGAAACGCCCGCATCGCCGCACAGTCGCACGATAGTGGACACCTCTTCCGAGGAGGATGGCGCCAGCATGAAGGGTGTCCGCCCCACGCCGCGTCCCCGCCATTCTTCAAGGTGTGGCGCGATGATATCGGCATCAGTGACGATGGCGGCGGGATCGATCTGCGTGCGCAGGCGTGCGAGAAGGTCGGCAAGAGCTGACATGCGGTGATCCTAACGCCCCGCCGCCGCGCGCGCGAGCCGGTCGTTGATTGCTTCGCCGAGGCCGTGTTGCGGAATCGGAGAAACGGAGATGATCTCCGCGCCTGTGGCGTCGAGCCTGCGGAGGTAGGCAAAGAGATTTGCGGCCGCCTCCGTGAGGTCGCCGCCTGGAGAGAGATTGAGCGCGGGTGTGTGGGCATCCTTTCCGAATGCAAGGTGCATCTCCCCGGGAGCGGGAGCGGGAGTGGCGACGTTGAGACGAAGCTTTGCTCGCGGCGCGTAGTGCTTTTCCAGCATTCCGGGTGACGTAGGCGCCGCCGAGACGTGAGGTGACGCGAGTTCGCCGACTATGCTCTCGATGTCCTCTCGCGCAATCGCGCCTGGACGCAAGAGCGTGGCGCGTCCGTCGTCGCCGACGGCAACCACGGTCGATTCGAGTCCGAGCCCGCAAGGGCCGGAATCAAGGATGAACGCGGCGGCCTCACCGATGTCCTCAGCGGCATGGGCGGCGTGGGTCGGCGAAAGACGTCCCGAACGATTGGCGCTGGGCGCCGCAAGGGGCGCCCCAGCGGCTGCAATCAGCGCTCTCGCCACGGGGTGTGCCGGCGCACGCAGCGCGACGCTTGCGAGCCCGGCGCATGCCAGTTCGGAGATGGGGCTGTCCGCTCGTCTGGGCGTCACGAGCGTCAACGCGCCGGGCCAGAACTTCTCCGCGAGGTTTCGTGCAACGGGGTGCAGGCGACCATGGCGGTCGGCGTCCTCGGTATCCAGTACATGCGATATGAGCGGATTGAACGTCGGGCGTCCTTTGGCGGCATAAATGCGCGCCACCGCCAGTGCGCTCGTCGCGTCGCCCGCGAGGCCGTAAACCGTCTCAGTGGGCATCACCACCAGTAGTCCATCACGCAGGGCGCGCGCTGCGCGCGCAATGGTGTCATCGTCGGCGAGGACGATTGTCACGGATTTCGCGTGGCGCGTACGACGACATTGATGGCAACGGTCTTCGCGACCTGGCCGCCAGAGGGATCGAACTGCATGCCGAGGCCCAGACGCGTGCGATCGACGTTGACGCTGGCGCGCATCTCCGCCTGCGCGCCGTTTATGGTGAGCGTGAAGGGAAGGGTGAACGGAATGGCGCGGCCTTTTACGGAAAGCGTGCCGATGGCTGCGTACGTGTTGGCCCCGGTGCTGCTGATATTGTTGGTGTGGAAGATCACCTGAGGGCTGCGCGCCGTGTCGAACCAGTCGGCTTCGCGCAGCGTGCTGTCCCGCGTGCCGTCGCCGCTGCTGACGGATGCAGGCTCTACGATCACGCGCGCGCTGGAGCCCGCGAGATTGGCAGGATCAAAGCGGACGCCGGCCGTCCAGCGCGTGAACGAGCCCCGAAACGCTGCGCCATCGACGGAGCCGGAAAAGCCGATAGATGATGCAGCACGATCCACGGTCCACAGCGGTGCGTTGACGACCGCTGTGGCCTTGGCTGTCGGCGCGCTGGCCGAAGGCTGGGCCAGGACAGGGGTCGCGATCAGGGCGAGAGCAAGGAGAAACCAGCGATTCATGAGGACTTTCGGAGGGACTTAAGAAAGGGAACCATGCGGGTCAGCACGTCGTCCCGGTTGAAGAAGTGATGCTTCAGAGCTGCGGCGACATGAAGGCCGCCGAGGACGATCACGCCCCAGGCGAGCTTGGAATGGACGTTCATGGCCGTCTCGCCAATCGCCTTTCGTGCTTCTTCAGACTGCCCGGCGACTGGCGCGAGGTGCGGCACTTCCACAAGTCCAAACCAGGTCGTCGCCACAGGGAAGAAGCGCTCGAAGGTCACGGAATAGCCGGCGGAGACATACACCCAGCCCGTGACCGGCAGGGCGATCATGAGAAAATAGAACAGCCAGTGCGTCAGCCTGGCGACCGACCTTTCCCAATCCGGCATCGCCTGCGGGAGTGGCGGCGCCTTGTGCGTGAGCCGCCAGACAAGGCGCAGGATCGTAAGCCCGAGGATCGTGAAACCGACGGACTTGTGCAGCTGGAACGCCTGACCCGCCTTCGAGCGGAAGGCGGGATCGAGCACGGCGTCCGACATCCACCAGCCGACGGGGATCATGCCGAGGATGAGGATCGCGAGCGTCCAGTGCAGGACGATTGCGACCGTGGTGTACCGCGTGCTGGAAGTGAGTTCGAGCGTCATGCGCCTACTGCTTGATGAATTCGGCGTTGATTTCGACGTCCACAATGTCGCTCACGAACGCATCGCCCAGAGGGTTGCTCAGCGATGCGCCGAAGTCCTTGCGGTTGAATGTGCCGCGCGCCGAGAACCCAAGCACCTGCTTGCCGCGGAACGTCACGAACTTGCCGCCTTCAAACGAAGCTTGCAGCGTCACCGGCTTGGTTACGCCGCGCAGTGTGAGATCGCCAGTGATCGTACCCGTGGTCGGGCCAGTGACGTTGATGCTGCGCGAAACGAAAGTGATCTGGGGATTGGCCGCAGATCCAAAGGCTTGCGTGGCGATCTCGCGGTCGAAGGCGCGCTCGCCGCTGTTGTTCAGCACGCCTGTACTGACCGAGGCGGCGTCGATCGTCGCCGTGATGGAGGAAGCAGCGGGGTTCTGAGGATCGAACGTCAATGTGCCGGAGAGCGTGTCGAAGCGCGCGACGAAAACGCCGATGCCGCCGTGGCGGATGCGCCAAATGACGCTCGCATGGCGTGGATCGAGGGCGTAGGCGCCCGCGGGCTGCTCCGCCGCCGCCCGCGAGGTGTCCGCTGGATACGGCACCAACGATGGAACATAGGCGCCCTGTGGCGGGGGCGTGACCGTCGCCGACGTGGTGGCGCAGGACGCAAGCGCAACCGCAGCGACAAGGACGAGAAGATGGGGGCGCATGGGAACTCCGTGAAAGTGGTCTTGGCTGTGATGGCCGACGTTGACTCAACCTCTACCACGGCCCCGCTTCCCCGCGAGGTCGATTTGGGAAAGACACTGTTCAGCTTTGCTGGCCCATGTCCCGGCCAGATGGGGTAGGATCGCCTCCGGAGCACACCAATGAGCTACACCGCCCCGATTGCCGATATCCGCTTCGCGCTAGATGCCTGCGCCGGGCTTTGGCGGGTGCGCGAGACAGGCGCTTTTCCGGACCTGGATGAGAGCTTGCTGGAGGCCATTCTTGAAGGCGTCGGTGCGCTGTCGGGCGATGTGCTCGCACCGTTGAACGCTTCCGGAGATCGAGAAGGCGTCCGCTTCAGCAACGGTCGCGTCTTCGCGCCGACCGGCTTTGCCGCCGCCTATTCACAATTCGTGGAGGCCGGCTGGCAAGGCATGACCGCTGACGTAGCGCACGGCGGGCAGGGCATGCCGCGTGGGGTGGCGCTCGCCGCCCATGAGACGATTCATTCCGCCAATATGGCGTTCGGGCTCGCGCCAATGCTCACGCTCGGGGCCATCGAGGCGCTCGAAGCGCATGGTTCCATGGAGCAGAAAGCGATCTATCTGCCGAAGCTCGTCAGCGGCGTGTGGTCGGGCACCATGAACCTGACAGAGCCGCAGGCGGGCTCCGACGTGGGGGCGCTGCAGACGCGCGCTGTTTCTGCCGGCGACGGTTCTTACCGCATCACAGGCCAGAAGATCTTCATCACCTGGGGCGATCACGACCTGGCGGAAAACATCGTGCACCTCGTCCTGGCGCGCCTGCCAGACGCGCCGGCGGGATCGAGGGGCGTATCGCTTTTTCTTGTGCCGAAGTTCCTGCCTACGGATGCTGGTGGTGTTGGACAGGCCAACGCCGTGCGTTGCCTCGGCGTCGAACGGAAGATGGGCATCCACGGATCGCCCACCTGCACCATGGGATACGAGGAAGCCACCGGCTGGCTGATCGGCGGCGAGAACGAAGGCCTCGCCATGATGTTCACGATGATGAACTCCGCACGCATCAACGTCGCGCTTCAGGGTGTCGCGGTGGCGGAGGCGGCGTACCAGAAGACCATCGCCTATGCTCATGAACGCCTTCAGGGACGCGGAGAAGGTGCGCCCGCGAAGGGCGCCTCGCCCATCGCGATGCACGCCGATGTACGCCGCATGCTGCTGACGATGCGGGCGCTTATCCAGGCAGGACGCGCAATCTGCTATGCGGCAGGTGTGGAGGCGGACATCGCGACGCACGCGCAGGACGATGAGACCCGACGCGCTGCGCGCGCGCGTGCGGACCTGCTCGTGCCGATTGCCAAGGCGTGGTGCACTGATCGTGGTGTCGAGGTCGCGAGCCTCGGAGTGCAGGTACATGGCGGCATGGGCTTTGTCGAGGACGGCGGCGCAGCGCAATTCTATCGCGATGCGCGCATTGCGCCGATCTACGAGGGCACCAACGGCATTCAGGCGATCGATCTCATCGGTCGCAAGGTGGCGGGCGACGGCGGCGCGGCCATGCGTGCGTTGATCTTGGAGGCGCGCGATGTGGCCCATCGTGCGCGCGACAGCGGGCGTCCGCGACTTGCGCGCATCGGCGTGCGCCTTTCGGCGGCGGCCGACACGATGGATGAAGCGACGACGTGGCTGCTTGCCGTTTCTGATTCTGCGCGGCGTGATGCACTGGCGGGCGCCGATACCTACCTGCGGCTTGCCGGCGACCTTACGGCCGCGATGCTGACGGCGCGTGGTCTGCTGCAGTCTGATGTAGCGACTGCCGAAGCGCAGGAAACGGCCGCGCTCTTCTTCGCGGAGACGATACTGGCGCTCGCCCCATCGCGTCTGGCGGCGCTGACACTTGGCGCAGACGTCCTCTTCGACACAGACCTCGGTGATGCGGTCGTCTGATCAGCCAAAAAGACCGCGCTTCTTCTTCGGTTCGCGGTTCACTAGATCGACCAGAGTCGCCATCAGCGCCACAGGTCCTGCAATCTCCTGCAGCGCGGGCATGTAGAATTTCAGGGGCGGCGGCCTGTAGGGCTTCTTGCGCAGCGCCGGGCTTGCAGTGCGTAGCGCCACAGAATTGTGGAGCGTCGCCTCGGCGACATCGCGCGCCACCGGCTCACGCATATCGGCGATGCTGCGCCACCGTCCGGGCCAATTGATCGGATTGAGGCTTTTGGGAAAGCGCGAACGCGTGATCTGTTGCGCCGGATCGAGGCACACCGGAAGCTGGGTCTGCGTAAGCGGCGAATGCGACGCGCGATCGAAGGAAAGCCCCGCGCGCTCGGCGCCGTCTACGATCCACGCGAGCGGGAAACTGGAGAGTGTGGAGGGATTTCCGCCGCCGATGTCGCCGTGAGCGCCGACGAATCAGCGCTGTTCGTAAGCATCGCGCGCGCCGCCGCTGGCGGCCGACTTGGCGTTCAAGGCCTCCAGATTGGTCCAGAACGTGGGCCGAAAAGCGGAGCGCCTTTCGTCGATGGCCAACGCGTGCCGCGCCGACCTGACGTGACCGCCGAGATCGAGATCGTGGAAGGCGTACTTCTCGTTGCCCCAGTCCGAAAGCGGCCCGAGCGCGGATGGCAGGCCACGTTGGCCAACGGTATCGAAGATGCCAAGATAGTTGATTTGCGGACGAAAATCGCGGCGGTCCGCGCCAACGGCGTCGCCGAGGTGCTTGCCGAACGACGTGCGAAATTCCACGGCGCGACCGCTGTCGGCGGTGCAGTCGGGATCGCGATAGAGTTCGAACGCCTCGCCTGCCTTGTCGGCGTAGCGGCGGCTGAGAATGCCGCATTTGCCGATCAGCGCCGCAAGACTGCGCGCAGAAAAAGCGCCACGGCTGAAGCCGAAGATATAGATTTCGTCGCCGGGTTCGTAGTTGAAGGCGAGCCGCAGGTAGGTGTCGAGGATCGCATCCTCGAGGCCGTCGCCGAACACGCCGCCAATGAAGGAGCCGAGCGACGCCGCAAAGCCGCTGATCCCGGACTGCACACCCTTGAGGGCGTCCAGTGTCGAGCCCACGCCGGGCATGTAGATCACGATCTGCTGGATGTCGCCGACGTGGAGGGACACGCTCCGGGAGATGATGTTGATGTTGGTGGGGCGATCCTGGCGCAACTTCTGCCAGGTCCCGTCCATGCAGATGGCGATGCGCTTCATGCGCATGCTCCCCTTCGATTTATCCCGGTGGTGAGCTTAGCGGCAAAATGAACGGGATGCGAAGCCCGCCTTTACCAGCGCAGGGGTTCACGCCATCGTGCCGCAAACCGGAGATTTCCATGACCGCCATGGACGGCCTTGAGGACGCTGCGGCCGATACGCTGGTCCGCCCCAAGCTCGACTACCCTTTCCCCGACATTCCCGGGGCGGGGGAGACACTGGAGGTCGCGCCCGGCGTGATCTGGGTGCGCATGCCACTGCCGTTCGTACTGCAGTGGATCAACTTGTGGCTGATCGAGGACGGCGAGGGCTATGCGCTGGTGGATACCGGCGTCGCCACCGAGCCAGTGCGGGAGCACTGGCGGTCCGTCTTCGAGCGGGTGTTGAAGGGCCGCCCCATCACCCGGGTCATCTGCACCCATATGCATCCCGACCACATCGGCCTCGCTGGCTGGATCACCCGGAAGTTCAATTGCCGGTTGTGGATAAGTCGGCTGGAGTACATCACCTGCCGGATGCTCGTCGCCGACACGGGGCGGGAAGCGCCGGAGGAGGGGGTCCGCTTTTACCGCGCGGCGGGTTGGGAGGAAGACGCTCTCGATTCCTACCGCGTGCGGTTCGGCGGCTTCGGCAAGGCGGTTTCGCGTTTGCCTGACGGTTTTCGCCGGCTTGTGGACGGCGAGACGATCGACGTTGGGGGTCGTCCGTGGACCATCGTGACCGGCAACGGGCACAGCCCCGAACATGCCTGTCTCTGGCAGCCAGACTTGAATGTCTTCATTTCAGGCGACCAGATACTGCCGCGCATTTCCTCCAACGTCTCGGTGTTTCCCACGGAGCCGGATGGTGATCCGCTGACTGACTGGATCGGCAGCTGTGAGAAACTCCATGCGACCGTGACGGGCAATCCTCTGGTTCTGCCGTCACACAACGAGCCCTTCTACGGCCTTCAGGCGCGCGCGCGGCACCTTGTCGTCGGCCATGAACGCGCACTCACCCGCATGGAAAATCGCCTGCAGAAGGGCGAAAAGCGCGCCATTGACCTGTTTGGCGCGCTGTTCGCGCGCTCCATTGGCGGCGACATTCTGGGCATGGCGACCGGCGAAACCATGGCGCATCTAAATTGCCTGATCGCGCGCGGCAAAGCGCGTGTCCGATATGATGATGGCGGCGTCGCCTACTACAGCGCTGTGGCGTAGCTGGCCTGTGGCCTCTGCTCTACCCGGCGCGCCGCCGCGAGCGCTGTAAGCGCAGCAAGCGCGGCGGTGGGCTCCGGCAGCAGCAGGATGATTCCGAGGACGCGGCCCTGCGTAACCATGTAGCCACGGGTGTCGAACGGCTGTGGCTCGCCCAGTCGCCACTCGGCCAGACGTCGCAAGGCCCAGTCCGCGAGTGTAAGGCCCGCGACGCTCGCCACCACGACCGTGACGACAAGCGGCGCTTCGAGACGGAAAAGGAGTGCGGAGGCGACCGGCGACCACCGGTAGACGACGGCCAGCCAAGGCGGCTCGGCGAGTCCGCAGGTTTCGGGAGCGCAGGCAATCTCCGACCAGCCGCGCCATACCAGTGCCGCGCCGACTGCGCCCTCCCAGCCGAACGCCGCGCCGCAGAGGGCCACGCCGGCTAGCGCCAGCAGCGCCGAAACATCGGAGGTCCTGTGAGCGCTCAAGCGGGCCTGCGCCGCAAAGGCGACGCCGACCGCGGCAAGCACGAAGGCGGCGCCCCACGGCGACACGAGCGTGAAGAGGCCGGCGGCGATCGCCAACCCCGCCTGTTCCACTTGCCCGTCGTCGCGCCGATGACCCATTCCGCAAAACTCTCCTTGACGAGGTGCACAAATCGCCAATCGGGGTGAATTCGGCGTAAACGAGGTTCGGGTTTCTGCGCCTTGTCGCCCGTGGCCTCTTCCGCTACGCGGGCCCCCTTCGGATCAGCCGGGTCGAACCATGAGCATCGCTTTCATTTTTCCGGGGCAAGGCAGCCAGAGCCTCGGCATGGGCAAGTCGCTTGCCGAAGTCTTCGGGGCGGCCCGCCTGGTTTTTGAGGAAGTCGACGACGCGCTCGGTGAGAAGCTGTCGCGCGTGATGTGGGGTGACGATGAGGAAGCGCTGACGCGCACCTCGAACACACAGCCGGCGCTGATGGCGGTCAGCCTCGCGGCGATGCGTGCGCTGGATGCGGAGTTCGGTGTGAAGGTCACGACGGCGACGTGCGTCGCCGGGCACTCACTCGGTGAATATTCGGCGCTCGCGGCGGCTGGCGCGTTTACCGTCGCAGACGCGGCGCGTCTTTTGCGCCGGCGTGGCGACGCGATGCAGGCCGCTGTTCCATTCGGCGCGGGCGCAATGGCGTCGCTGATAGGCAAGGTCGATGTGGCGCTCGCAGAGGAGATCGCCGCCGAAGGCGCCAAGGTTGCCGCGTGCGTGGTGGCCAACGACAACAACTACGGAAACGTCGTTATTTCGGGCGAAAAGGCGGGGGTCGATGCCGCGATCGAGGCCGCGAAGGAACGCGGTGTCCGCGCCATCCTCCTGAATGTGTCCGCACCATTTCACAGTCCACTGATGCAGCCTGCCGTCGCCGTGATGGCTGAGGCGCTTGATGGCGTCGAGATCGCGCCGCCTGCGTTGCAGGTCATCGCCAATGTCACCGCCGCGCCGACCTTGGCGCCGGCGGAAATACGCAAGCTGCTCCTTGAGCAGGTGACTGGCCGCGTGCGCTGGCGCGAAAGTGTCGCCGCCATGGCCGCGCTCGGCGTTACGCGCTTCGTCGAGGTGGGCGCCGGAAAAGTCTTGACCAACGGCATCAAGCGCGGCGCACCAGAGTGCGAAGGGCTCGCCCTGAACGAGCCCGCGCAACTTGAAGCCTTCGCGAAGACAGTCTGAAGAAGAGCGATGCCGATGTTCGATCTGACGGGAAGGAAGGCGCTAGTAACGGGCGCGAGCGGAGGCCTCGGCGGCGCCATTGCGCGCGCGCTCGCGGCCCAGGGCGCAACCGTGGCGCTCTCGGGCACGCGGGCTGAGGCGCTCGAAGCCGTGCGCGCCGAGATCGGCGATCAGCACCCCGTACTGCCTTGCAATCTCTCGGACGAAGCCGCTGTCGACGGCCTCATCGGTCGCGCCGAAGAAGCATTGGGCGGTCTCGATATCCTCGTCTCGAACGCCGGAGTCACCAAGGATGGGCTGCTGCTGCGGATGAAGGACGAAGACTGGACCTTCGTTCAGAAGGTGAATCTGGAGGCGTATTTTCGCCTCACGCGAGCGGCTCTGCGCGGAATGATGAAGCGCAGGCATGGCCGGATCATTGCGATCACCTCCGTGGTCGGCGTGACGGGCAATCCGGGCCAGACCAACTACGCGGCCTCCAAGGCCGGCGTCATCGGCTTCACCAAGGCGCTGGCGCAGGAAGTCGCGAGCCGCAACATCACCGCCAACTGCATCGCGCCGGGCTTCATCGCCTCGCCGATGACCGATGTCCTCGCCGACCAGCAGAAGGAAGCGCTGCTGGGACGCATCCCACTCGGGAGGCTGGGGGAGGGACGCGACATCGCCGCCGCAGCGGTCTATCTCGCGAGCGACGAAGCTGCTTACGTCACCGGGCAGACCTTGCACGTCAACGGCGGGATGGCGATGATCTGACCCCGTTTCCGCCTCCCGCAAGGGTCTGGGGCGGGCCGGTAGCCAAGCTGAAAGAGGTATGGTAGCGGAGCCCCCGTCAATCGATCCGGCCCTTTGAACCTGAAGGGCGAAGAGCCGTTCGTTCCCTTTTTTTCGACATCGTGAGGCGTCCATGTCCGACGTTTTTGAACGCGTAAAATCCATCGTTGTGAAGCACCTCGAAACCTCGCCCGACAAGGTGACGGACAAGGCGAGCTTCATCGACGATCTCGGCGCCGACTCGCTCGACAACGTCGAACTCGTCATGGCGTTTGAGGAAGAATTCAGCGTCGAGATCCCGGATGACGCCGCTGAGCACATCCAGACGGTGGGCGACGCCGTGAAGTTCATCGAAAGCAAGCTCGCCTGAACGCGGAGACGCCGCTTTGACGCGTCGCGTCGTAATCACCGGCATTGGGCTCGTGACGCCTGTGGGCGTCGGCCGCGAACATGTGTGGAAGCGCATTATCGCGGGCGAAAGCGGGATCAAGCGCATCGACCACATGAAGGTCGATGATCTGCCGTGCCGCGTCGCGGGCGTCGTGCCGCGCGTCGATGGTCGCGGCGGCGGCGGTCCCGACATCGAAGGTTCGTTCGATCCCGACAAGACCATGTCGGCCAAAGAACAGCGCCGCGTCGATGACTTCATCCTCTATGCGGTCGCCGCTGCTGATGAGGCGGTGGCGGATTCCGGCTGGAAGCCCGAGTCCGAAGAGGACAAGAAGCGCACGGGCGTGCTGATTGGCTCGGGTATCGGAGGTCTTTCCTCCATCGCCGACACCGCGCTCCAGCTGGAACGCGACGGCCCGCGCAAGATCAGCCCATTCTTCATTCCCGGCGCGCTGATCAACCTCGCTTCCGGGCAGGTCTCGATCAAGCACGGCTTCAAAGGCCCGAACCACTCTGTGGTCACGGCCTGCGCCACCGGCGCGCACGCCATTGGCGATGCTGCGCGTCTGATCAAGAACGGCGATGCCGACGTCATGGTCGCAGGCGGCACCGAAGCGGCGGTCTGCCGTATCGGCTTTGCGGGATTCTGCGCGCTGCGCGCCATGTCCACCGACTTCAACGAAACGCCCGAGAAGGCGTCGCGTCCCTATGACAAGGACCGCGACGGTTTCGTCATGGGCGAAGGCGCCGGCGTCGTGATCCTCGAGGAGTACGAGCACGCCAAGAAGCGCGGCGCGACGATGTATGCGGAAGTGAAGGGCTACGGCCTCTCAGGCGACGCCTTTCACATCACCTCGCCCTCCGAAGACGGCGACGGCGGTTATCGCGCCATGATGGCTGCGCTCGCAGACAGCGGCATGAAGCCCTCCGACATCGACTACCTCAACACCCACGGCACCTCGACACCGGTGGGCGACGAGATCGAACTGAAAGCCATTGAGCGCGTCTTCGGTGCCTCGGCGGCAAACCTCTCGATGTCCTCGACGAAATCGGCGATCGGACACCTTCTCGGGGCCGCGGGGGCGGTAGAGGCCGTATTTTGCACCCTCGCGATCCGCGATGGCGTCGCCCCGCCGACGCTCAACCTGGACAACCCGTCCGTGGAGACGGCGATCGATCTGGTGCCACGTACGGCCCGACGTCGGCCGATACGCGCCGCCATGTCGAACTCGTTCGGCTTCGGGGGCACCAACGCGGCGCTGATCCTGACGGCGGTCGACTGATGGCCGTCGACAGGCGGCGCTCGCCCTTCGGCGCATTCTTTTCTCTGCTCTGGACGTTGGCTTTCGCGGGCCTCGCGGTCGGCGTCTTCGCTCTCTGGGAAATCCACCGCGACGGCCCGCTTGCGCGCGATGTGGTGTTTGTCGTCGAGCGCGGCGACGGCGTCATGGAAATCGGGCGCACGCTGGAAAAGGAAGGCGTCATCCGCAACGCCTGGGTGTTCCGCGCGGCGGCTGAGCTTTACACGAAGCCCGGTGGTCTGAAGGCGGGCGAGTACATTGCTGCGCCGGGCGAACCGCTGCGCAGCGTTCTCGAGAAGATCGAGTCCGGCAGAATGCGGCTCTTCCCGATCACCGTCGCCGAGGGCCTGACCAGCGACATGATCCTCGACATCGTCAAGAAGTCGGACGTGCTCACCGGCGAGGTGACACTCTCCACATTGCCTGAAGGCTCGCTGCTGCCGGAGACCTACATGGTCATGCGCGGCATGGATCGCACCGAACTGCTCGAACGCATGCGCGCCGACCAGCAGAAGGTGATCGACGAACTCTGGCCCAAGCGCGCGGCAAACCTGCCGATCAAGACGCCGGAGGAAGCGATCACGCTGGCGTCCGTCGTCGAAAAGGAAACGGGGATCGCCTCGGAACGCCCGCGTGTGGCTGCTGTGTTCGTGAACCGGCTGCGCCAAGGCATACCGTTGCAATCGGATCCAACGATCATCTACGGCATCACGAAGGGGCGTCCCCTCGGGCGCGGCATCCGCAAGAGCGAGCTTGAACGGCGCACGGCCTACAATACTTATTTCATTCCGGCGCTGCCGCCGACGCCCATCGCCAATCCGGGCCGCGACGCCATCGAAGCCGTTCTCAATCCACCGACCACGAACGATCTCTTTTTTGTCGCGGACGGGACGGGCGGTCACGTGTTCGCGGCGACCGTGGAAGAGCACAACCGCAACGTCGCCAATTGGCGCGAAGTGGAAAAGCAACGCGCAGCCGCTGCGGCGACCGCGCCAGCGCGGCCCTGAGATGGCCATTTCAGGCATGACAGGTTTCGGGCGATCGGACGGCGCGGTCGCCGGCCGTCGCTGGATCTGGGAAACGCGCAGCGTCAACGGACGCGGACTGGACATCAAGACTCGGCTGCCGAGCGGACTGGAAGTTCTTGAGGCGGCGGTAAGGGAAGCCGCCACGCAGCGTTTCAAGCGCGGCTCGATCCAGACGACCCTCACTGTCACGCGCGACACGGAAGCGAGTAGCGGCGTTTCCGTAGATCATGCCCTCGTCGCGCGACTGCTCGACGCCAGCCAGCGCTATGTCGCAGACGGCCGTGCAAGTCCGGCGCGCTGGGACGGCCTGCTCCAGGTGCGTGGCGTCATCTCTGTCGATGAGGCGGTCGAGGATGCCGCTGAAACGCGCGCGCTTGTGGAAGCGGCGGCGCGCGACGGAATCGCTGCGGCGTTCGACGGACTGGCGGCGGCGCGCACCCAAGAGGGACGTGTACTCTCTAGCGTGCTGGAAGCGCTCGTGGAGCGGGTCGAGGCGCTGACACATGTGGCGCGAGAGAACGCGGCAACGGCGCCTGCGGCGCTCGCAACGCGGCTGCAGGAGCGCCTAGCCGCGCTCGCGCCGGACGTCGCTCTGGATCCGGCGCGACTTGCACAAGAATCGGCGCTGCTGGCGTCGAAGGCTGATGTGCGCGAAGAGCTGGAACGCCTGCAGGCGCACGCTGAAGAGGCGCGCAGTCTCATCCGCGGGCCGGAAGCGGCGGGCCGGAGGCTCGATTTCCTGTCCCAGGAACTGAACCGCGAGGCCAACACGCTCTGCTCCAAGTCCTCCGATCTCGCCTTGACGCGGATCGGCCTCGACCTCAAGACGGCGATCGACCAGTTCCGCGAGCAATGCGCCAACGTCGAGTAAAGCCATGCCGGGTAATGTTGTGAGACGCCGCCGCGGGCTGATGCTCGTGCTCTCAAGCCCGTCGGGCGCCGGCAAGACGACGCTGACGCGCATGCTGACCCGCGATGATGCGGAGATTGAACTATCGGTGTCCTGGACAACGCGGCCACCCCGCCCCGGTGAGATCGACGGGATGCACTACATCTTCAAGACCAAGGACCAGTTCCGCGAACACCGCGCGGCCGACGGATTTCTCGAGTGGGCGATTGTTCACGACAATTTTTACGGGTCTCCACGAGAGGCCATTCTCGATGCACTCGACAAGGGACGCGACGTTCTCTTCGACATCGATTGGCAAGGTGGTCAGCAACTGACCAACAGCGCGCAGGCCGATGTGGTGAAGGTGTTTCTGCTGCCGCCATCGATGATCGAGTTGCGTCGGCGCCTCGACGAGCGCGCGGCCGACGACAGGGCCGTGATCAAGAAGCGAATGTCCAACGCCTACAGCGAGATCAGCCGCTGGGATGGATACGACTACGTCCTTGTCAACGAAGATCTGGACAGCAGCTACATGCAGCTCCGATCCATCGTTGCGGCGGAGCGCTTACGCCGCCAACGTCAACCGTGGCTGCCGAACTTCGTGCAGAACCTGCTTCAGGAAGATACCTGAGCGGCGCGCCACAGCGACGCCAGCCGGCAGAACGCGGTGACTTCGATCCGCTCGGCGCGCTCGGTCGGTAGAATCTCTGCGGCTTCAAGCAGGGACTCCGCCCGGGCGCCCGCCAATGAGGCAAAGCTCGACCGCAACATCTTGCGACGCTGCCCGAAAGCGGCTGCGGTTACACGTTCAAGCGCATCGAGATCGGCAAACTTGTCAGCGCGATCCACCAGATGCACCACTGCCGAGGCAACCTTGGGTGGTGGGGTGAAGGCGCGCGGAGGCACACGCAATACGATCCGCGCTCGCGACACCGCCTGCGCGAGCACCGCCAGTCGTCCGTAAGCATCCGATCCAGGAGCGGCGACGATGCGTTCGGCGACCTCAAGCTGAAACATCAAGGTCATGGGCCCGCGCCACGGACCAGCTTTCAGCCATTTGACCAGCAACGGCGTACCGACGTTGTATGGCAGGTTGGCAACGATCGGCACGCCCTCGACGCCGTCGAAAAGTTCTCGCTCGTCGACCTCCATCGCGTCGGCCTCGACGACGCGCAATCGATTTTCAGACCAGGGCGCCAGCTCCGAAAGGATGGGGAGGAAGCGTGCGTCCTTCTCGATGGCGACCACTTCCGCAGCTTCGGATTCCAGCAGCGCGCGCGTCAGCCCGCCGGGGCCGGGTCCTATCTCGAGGACGGGCTTGCCCTTCAACTCGCCGGCCGCGCGCACGATGCGTCGTGTGAGGTCGATATCGAGCAGGAAATGCTGGCCGAGACTCTTGCGCGCCCACAGCCCCTCACGTTCGAGCAGGCTCTTCATTGCTGGCAGGTCGTCGGCATTCATTGCGCGGCGGCGCGTCTGATTGCGATCGCAGATGCCGCGTGAAGGGCCGCGATGAAACTGTCGGCGCGCGCGACGCCTTTGCCGGCAATGTCGAAGCCGGTGCCGTGATCAGGCGACGTGCGGACCACAGGCAGACCAAGAGTGATGTTCACGCCGCCCCAGAAGTCGAGCATCTTCAACGGGATCAGGCCCTGGTCGTGATACATCGCGACAACGGCGTCGTAGCGGGTGCGCGCCTCCGCGTGAAAGAGCGTGTCGGCCGGTCGTGCATCGCTCACATCGTGACCTTCTGCGCGCAGCAGGGCGGCGGCGGGATTGATGATTTCCACTTCTTCGCGACCGATCGCGCCGCCTTCGCCCGCATGCGGGTTGAGCCCCGCGAGCACAAGCCGCGGAGCGGCGATGCCGAAATCCTGCTTCAGCGCATGCAGTACGACGCGCGCCGTGTGCGCCAGCGCCTCTGTGGTGAGGTGTGCGGCGACGTCCTTGAACGGCGCATGGATGGTCGCAAGGGCCACGCGCAGGCCCTCTGTGGCGAGCATCATGACGGGACCGCGTGGCCCCCCGCAGGGCAGGTCGCGAGCCAGGTCAGCGATGAACTCCGTGTGGCCCGCATGGCGAAAGCCCGCTTCGTAGAGCACTGCCTTCGCGATCGGCAGCGTGACGACTCCGGCAGCGTCACCTTCGGCTGCCTGCGCCACGGCGCGCTCGATGGCTTTGATGATTGCGGGCGCGTTGCGAGAGTCCGGAATGCCCGGCGTTTCCGGCGTTGCGAGCGGCGAGGGCAGCACGGGCAGCGCGCGCTCAAAGAATCCGCGCACCTGAGATGGATGCCCGATGATACCGACCGGGCATTTTACCCCGAGACGCGCCACCGCGCGCATCGCTGCGCCGCTGTCGGCGACGAGATAGAACGGAGGCAGACGGCTGCGGCGGTTGCACCAAGCCCGCACGGCAATCTCAAGACCGATCCCGGCAGGATCGCCCATTGAGACCGCGAGCGGGAGCGCCGACATGGCGCTGCGTCAGCGCGTGATGATGGTGGAGTCGCGACGCAGGTTGCGGAGATAGCGCTGTGACAGCATGGCCATTTCCTGCTCGAACAGGCGGTTCTCGATTTCCTGGCGAGAGGGGAGACCGCCGCCACCGGTCGTCCGCGCGCACACGACGAGCGCGGCGAGACCCGTAGGCGTCTCATAGACGCCGGATGCCTTCGAGTCATCGACATCCGCGATGCGCCCGCGCACCTCTGCCGACAGTTCCGATTCAAGCGTATCGCCGAGTTCGACAATCTGGGCGCCGTTCACGTTGGCGACAGTCCGCTGCAGAGTGTCGCATCCATCGACGCGGCGCATCTGGCGCTCGAAGAGATTGCGCGAGGTCGCCGGAGCCGTCACCTGGCGGAGGGAGATGTTGGTCGCCGACGCCGGATCGACGCCGGCGCGCTTTTCCCGCACTGCTACAATGTAGATGCCGCCGGGCGCCCGCACTGGAACCGAGACCTGTCCCGGTGACAGCTGATCGACGACCGACTGAAGCTCCGGGCGAAGTTCGCCCTGCGAGAGCCAGCCCAAGTCTCCGCCGGAAGCGGCGGAGGAGGCGCCGGAGAACTGACGCGCAACGCCGCTGAAGGGGGCGCCGGCGCGGATTTCCTCCAACAGGCGCGCGGCGATGCTCTGCGCCTGCGCAATCTCTTCGTCGCTTTCCGCGGAGATCATGATCTCTGACACGAGCGCCTGTGGCTTCGAGGCGTTGGCGGTGACACGCCCAAGCGCATCGGTCACCTTCTCGTCGGAAATACGAATGCGTTGACCGAAGCGTCCGTTGACGAGCCGACGCCACGCGATGTCGGACTCGATCTGCGCGCGCAGGGTCTGGATACCGATTCCGCTGGAAGCGAGCTGTGAGCGAAGCGTATCGAGCGTCGTGCCGTTCTGGCGTGCGATTTCCGCGATCTGGCGATCGACCTGCGCGCTTTCGACGTTGATCTTCTTTTCCTTGGCTTCCTGCATCTGCAGGCGCTCATCAACGAGATCGCGCATGGCCTGTGAGCGTGCCCGTTCCAGGTTTTCCTGGGAGGACTCCATTCCGGCGCCGGCGAGCAAGAGGGCGGCGCGCTGGTTCACATCATAGGTCGAGATCACATCGTCGTTGACGATCGCCGCGACGCCGGCAGCCGGATTGACGCGCCGCGCCGGGGCGGGTGTCGTCGCCGCAGTCGGCGTCGGGCGCACGGCAGGCTGCTGCGACACGGCAGGGGCGGTGAGAAGGCTTGCGCCCAAGGCGGCGACGATGGCGGCCGACGCCAGGGTGGTCTTCCAGGTCATGCGAAGGAACTCCGTACGCGCGTTTCGTCGACAGGACGCTGCGCCATTTCTCTCGGTTCTCAGTCGCCGCCGCCGAAGACGCCCAACGACGTGAGCCCGACCCGGATCTGGAACCCTTCGTTGGGCCCCAGCACGCGGTCGGTAGTTTCGGACCGGACGTAGCCGAAATCGAGGAAGGTGCAATCGTCCCGATACATCAGGTGGATGTTCTGGGAGAGATTAATGTCAGAATCGAGATCACGCTGCAGGCTGTACGAAAAGCTCCAGCGATCGGTGATCCGGAAGCCCACGCCGCCCCGGATTTCCCGGTTCGGGTCGCCCGGACGGAGCGCTTCGTCGACCTGGAAGTACCGGGCCTCGGTGGACAGACGCCAAAGCGAGGCGCGGACCGAGGCGTCCATGCGGACGAGCGACAAGTCCTTGTCCGCCACCCGGAAGCGGACGTTCGCCTGCAGGTTCTGCCCGAGATCGGCATCCACCGCGCCGACCCAGTCGGAAGTCTCGTCGTCGAGGTTGGTCAGGCGGTTGAAGCGCGGTTCGGAGTCCTCGCGCCAGCGCCGGCCCAGCATGACGCTGGCGGACTTGTCGTCGTGACTACGGGCGGTGGCGCGGACGCCGAGGCTGCCGCGGGCGCCCGATTCCCAGAGATCGAAGTTGGGCGCCGCGTTCGGCCGGAACAGGTTCGTATCGTCGAGTTCGAAGGCGAGGCTGTCCTCGTTGACGATGCGGGTGTCGTTGTCGCCGTAACCGATGGCGACCATGCCGATCGGCTCGATGATGACGTCCACGTTGGCGCCGGGGCGAACGAAGGGATAGCGAACCTCGACGCCGGCGAGACCGACGCTGCGCGTGAAGGTTTCGTCCTTGGCGGCAGGGGCGTTGCCGGTGCGATAGACGTCTGCACGGGTCTGCGCAAAGGGCGCGACGACGATGCCGGGGCCGACGATGCGGTCGAGCCGCCATTCACCGCCGACGGAGACGCGCGCGCTGTCGACGCCGTTGTCCTGACGATAGAGCGAGGCGGTAGACGCCTGCAGTTTCAACTGCCCGTCGAAGAACGGATCGCGCATGACGTGTTCGAGTTCGCCGAGCGGGAGGACGAGCGGGAGCACCGCGCTGTCATCCACCGCGCGGAGACCCTGAATCGACACCATCGAGAGCGAGCCGAACGTGTTTTCGCTCTGACCCGTCGTGTAGAGCTGCGACACGAGCCGCAGGTTGTCGCCGATGATCGGCCCGCGCGCACGGCTATCGCCGTTGAGATCGTAGCGGCGCAGGTAAAGGTCATCGGCAGCGCGTTCGACACCGAAGCCCCACGACCAGAAATCGTCGATCTTGAAAAGGCCGTTGCCGAAGATGTGGCCGCGCAGCGACTCATCGCCAAACTTGTTGCCCTCGCCGTCAAAGTCCTGATCGAACGATGCCGATCCCTCGAGCCGGAGATCGCCGGAATAGAAGCGCTTGCGGTATTGCAAGCCAAGGATTGGATTGACGTTCGCGTGGATGCGCGGCGCGATGGTCAGATCCTGGAAGGGTGAAATCGCCCAGTGGATCGGCTGCTGATAGAAGGCGCCGAGGCGGCGGTTCGAACCGATGTCCGGCGGCAGCAGGCCCGAACGAGGGCCGCTCGAAGGATCTGGGTGCGAGAAATACGGCAGGTAGATGATCGGGACGCCGCCGAACTGCACCACGACATCCCGATACGAGATCATCTTGGTGTTCTGGTTCTGCGTCGCGCTGCGGGCGCGGAGCGTCCAGGTCGGGCCCTTGGTTTTGCCGCCTTCGACCTTGCAGATCGGGCAGGCTGTATAGATCACGCGCTGAAGCTGGTTGATCCCGGCTGACGGGCGCACAGCAGACGCCGCCGCCGCTGTTCCACCACCCGCGAGGCGCGCGCCGAACCCGGTGGCGACGCCTGTATCCAGCTGCTCGTCGACCTCGACTTCGTCGGCATAACGGACGGTGCCGTCGGGATCGATGATTTCGACTCCGCCCTGGGCGCGGATGGTGTTGTCGCGAAGATTGTACACGAGGCGCTTGGTGCGCAGCGTGCGGCCCTGATAGCGCGCCTCGACATTGCCTTCGGCGGTGATGGTCTGGCTGGCGTCGTCTTTGACCAGCGTGTCGGCCTCGAGAACGACCACCGGCTGGTCGCTCGTGACCGGCACCGGCACGGGCACGGGTTCCTGGGCGGAGGCTGTGGAGCCGGCGGCGGCAAGCAGAATCGCTGCGAACGCTGCGGCCCATGGCCCCGGCGCGCGATCAAACCACCGATCGGCCACTTCCCCCGAACGGGACATCAAAGGCCCTCTCAACGTCGATTCCCCGGCGGCTACCTAGCCTTGCCAACGCCTGCCCGTAAAGCAGTCACCCCCGCATTTCCTCAGCCGTCCTCGACGAAGCTGAGGATGGCCAGGGCCGCAAAGAACCCCGTCAGGGGCGGCGCCCAGGCGGCGACGATCGGCGGCACCACGTCGGTGATGGCGAAGGCGGCCGCCAGCTGGCCGGCGAAATAGAGGACAAACCCTCCGATGATCCCCATCACCACGTATCCGGCGAGCCCGCCCAGTCGCTGCAATCGCAACGAGAAGACAGCGCCCAGGCTCGCCATGGCCGCGAGCAGGAGGGGGAGCGCGAGGAGACTCTGGTACTTCAGCTCGTAACGCGTGGGCGCCAGGCCCGCCGCCTTTGCCGAGTTGATGAACCCCGGCAAACGCCAGAAAGAGAGCGCCCCCGGGGTCACGAAGGTATCGAACAGCGCGTTGGCTTCCAGCGTCGTCGGGATGGACACCACCGGCTCCGGCACGGGTGTCTCGCCGGGGCGGGCTGTCACCAGATTGCGCAGCTCCCACATGCTTGACGGCTTGAGCACCGCCTCCTCGGCGTTGATGCGGTTGGCGAAGGAGAGCGTGCCGTCCTCGAGCACCTCAAACATGAAGAAGGTGACCTTCTTCAGTCTCGTGGAGTTCGGATCGATCGAGTCCGCGTGGATGACGGTTTGGGTCGTCGCGTCGCCCTGGCGAAGCCACACGCCGTTGCGGGTGACGACATCGGATTGGTTCTCGCCCTCCAGGCGCGCCTGGATCGCCTCGAAGCGCTCGTAGAGGCGCGCTCCGATCGGATTGAGAATGGTGGTGGCGAAGATGCCGATCACGATGGCGGCGGCGGCGGTCGGCCCGAGGAACCGCCATGCAGACACGCCGGAAGCGCGCAGCGCGATGAGCTCGCTGCGCCGGTTGAGCTGCACGAGACCGATCATGGCGCCCGCGAGCACGACGAAGGGCAGTGTCTGCTCGATGAGCATGGGCGTCTTCAGGGCGGTCAGTCCAAGCGCTTGCCAGAGCGAAAGGTCAACGCGCGCACCGACCGTGCGCAGTTGCTCCACGACATCGACAAGCAGGATCGACGCAGCCACCGCCGACAGCGCGATGCCGAAGCCGGTCAATGTGCGCAGGAAGAGATAGCGGCCAAGGCCCGTGAAGAGAAAATCCATCGCCTATCTCGCCATCGAGAGGCCGGCGACAGGCGCGGTGCGTCGCACGGGCTTTTGCGGCGCCTGCAGCATCCAGAAGGCGATGCCGGAAACAACGAGAGGGAAGATATACTGCAGCGGATTGAGCGCCGGTTCATCCACGCACGCCGCCTGAATCCCGAGCGCAAAGATGCGCACGATGAGCGCCGTTCCCGCCGCGATGGCGATGCGCCGTCCGTAACCGCGCCTGCTGAAATCGCCCGCCAGCAATCCCGCCAGGGCGATCAGCGCCAGCGCCGGATCCAGCAGCGGGCTCGACAGGCGGTGGTGGCCCTCCGCGAGAAAGCGATCGGCGTTGCGCTGGTCATAATAGTAGGTGCGATCGGGGAAGAAGAGTTCCGCAAGAAAACGGTCCGATGGTTTCAGAATGTACTCGTCATCTGCAGCGACAAACGCACCGAGTTCCAGCGTGTACTGGTCGAAGTCCAGCAGGTCGACGGCGCCGTCGGGTTTGGGCTGCTGGATCTGCCCGGCGCGCATCACCACCGCCGGCACGCCTGCGGCTGTGACGATGATGCCGGTCCTGGCGGTGTAGGTGGTAGGGCGATTGGTGTTGCGGCGGTCGTCAATGAAGAGGTCGCGCAGCACGCCGCCCGCACCGACTTCACGCGCGTAGAAAGTCAGGCCGTCGGCTGGCGTCGTGAATTCGCCGGCGCGCACGAGCGAGGCGGCGAAGTCCGTGCGCATCGCGTGCACGGTCTCGCGCATTTCGCGGTAGCTGGCGGGTTGGATGAGGACATTGACGGCGAGGTGCGCGAGCGCGGCAAGCGCCGCGAGTTTCATGATCGGCGACACGATCTGCCACGGCGATACGCCCGCCGCGAACGCCACCGCGATCTCTGACTCGGTGTGCATGCGGTTGACCGCGTAGGTCACCGCGAAGAACACCGCGAGCGGCATGATCAGCGAGATGAGCTGCGGCATGGACAGCAGCGTCACCCACACGAACGCCAGTGTGGACTGGCGCTGGTCGACGATCAGGTCGAGTTGGTTGAGCCCCTGGGTGAGGATCGCGACGCCCGCCAGGCCCCCGAGGATGGCCAGCAGGGGAATCATGCCCTGCCGGAAGAGGTAGGCCTGCAACGCTTTCATTCGGTCCCTCTGCCCGCCTCTCTGGCTGGCCCCCAAGGCGCGACTGTGGCGCCCGTGTTCGGCCTGCACCTGATGCGGGCGCAATCTTTCCAACCCGGCGGCGCACAGCTACCACTGACCCGAACAAGGTTGAAGCGGTTCGCGCGCACGGATGCGCCGGGCCGTCGACGAGAGGCTCCCGGACACACCCATGGACATCACTTTCAAGAACGAAGCCCGCGCGGACGCCGTGGCGGTCATGGCAAGCGAGGGCGGCGTGCTGCTCGCGGCCGCCAAGGCGCTCGACGAGAAATCCGGCGGCGCGATCACCCGCGCCATCCAGGCGTCGCGATTCGCAGCGTCGCCGTCGCAGGTGCTGGAAATCCTGGCGCCCGCCAATCTCGACTTCGGCCGCCTGCTCGTGATCGGCGTCGGCGCCCCGGACAAGGCGGACGCGCTTACGGTGGAGAAATGGGCAGGGCAGGCGGTGCGGCGCACGCTGACCACGGGCGCTGAGTCGCTGGCGCTGCACGCCGAGGCGATTGGCAGCGTCGCCGGCGCGGATTCAGCGGCGCGTGCGGCCGTCGGCGCGCGCCTCGCTGCCTACAAGTTTGATCGCTACAAGACCAAGGTGAAGCCCGACCAGAAGACGTCCTTAAAGGACGTCACGGTGGTCACCGAAGGCGCCGCCGGCGCCAAGGGCAAGCACGACGCGCTCTCCGCCGTGGCTGATGGCGTCTATTTTGCGCGCGACCTCGTGTGCGAGCCGCCGAACATCTTGCATCCGCCGGAATTCGCCGATCGCCTGAAGGCGCTCGAAAGCCTCGGCCTCGAAGTGACCGTTCTCGATGTGGCGGATATGACAAAGCTCGGCATGGGCGCGCTGCTCGGCGTGGGGCAGGGCAGCGTGCGGGAAAGCCGCCTCGTCGTGATGAGCTGGAAGGGCGCGAAGAACAAGGCCGCTCAACCCATCTGCTTCGTCGGCAAGGGCGTGACCTTCGACACCGGCGGCATCTCGCTGAAACCCGGCGCCGGCATGGATGAGATGAAGGGCGACATGGGCGGCGCGGCGGCCGTGTCCGGCGTGATGCTGGCGCTGGCGAAGCGCAAGGCGAAGGCCAACGTCATCGGCATTGTCGGCCTCGTGGAAAACATGCCCGACGGCAACGCGCAGCGCCCGGGCGACATCGTCACTTCAATGTCCGGCCAGACCATCGAAGTGCTCAACACGGACGCGGAAGGCCGTCTCGTCCTGTGCGATGCGATCACCTACGCGCAGGAAAAGTTCAATCCGACCGCCATCGTCGATCTCGCCACGCTGACGGGCGCGATCATCATCTCGCTCGGTCACGAGCATGCGGGCCTCTTCTGCAACAACGATGCGCTCGCTGCCGATCTCACGGCGGCAGGTGTCGCGGAGGGTGAAGCCGTCTGGCGGCTGCCGCTGGGCGCCGCCTACGACAAGATGATCGACACGCCCAACGCCGACATCAAGAACATCTCTGGCAAACCCGCCGCCGGTTCGATCACCGCCGCGCAGTTCCTGCAGCGTTTCGTGAAGGACGGCGTCGCGTGGGCGCATCTCGACATCGCCGGCACCGCCTGGAAGCCCGCGCCCTATGAAGATCCCACGTCCCCGGCATGGGCGACGGGTTATGGCGTGCGCATCCTCAATCGCCTGGTGGCCAACCGCTACGAGGAATGAGTTCGCTCTGGTTCTACCATCTCGAGCGATCCTCGCTCGAAGCCGCGCTCGCGCCTTTGCTGGAGAAGTGCCTGCAGCGCGGCTGGCGTGTGGTGGTGCGGGGCACGATCGAAGAACGGCTCGACGCACTCGACGAGGCGCTCTGGACGGTGCGCGAGGATAGTTTCCTCCCGCACGCACGCGCCGGGCGCGCCGCGCCCGAAAAGCAGCCGATCCTGCTGACCAGCGAGGGCGGCGCCCCAAATGGCGCTAGGGCGCTGTTTCTGGTTGACGGCGCGGAGCCGGGCGCGATCGACGCCTTCGAGCGCGCCAGCATCATGTTCGACGGGCGCGACGAGGCGGCGGTCGTTCATGCGCGGTTGCAGTGGAAGGCGGCAAAGGACAGCGGTCTGGACATCGCCTACTGGAAGGAAAGCGACGCCGGCAGCTGGGAAAAACAGGCCTGAGGAAATCGATCATGCTGAAGCCGATCATCGTCGCGGCTGCCTTCGGAGCGCTCGCCGCCTGCGTGGCGATCAACGTGAACGAGGCGCCCGACTCCCGACCCGCAGGCGGCGCGGAGACCTGTGACGCAAGCCTGTATGTCTATCTCGTAGGGCAGGACGAAAGCGCCATCGACCGTACGCGGCTGCCGAAGGCGCACCGCATCGTGTGCGCGGAATGCATGGTGACGATGGACCACAACCCCAATCGCCTGAATTTGCACCTCGGCACGGACAAGAAGGTCGGCTCGGTCCGCTGCGGCTGAACGTAGCGCTTTCTCCCCAATGGGCGGCTTGGCGGGGCGGGGGCGCCCGGTTATAGAGCGCGTCCATTTCATTGTTGCCCAAAATACCTGACAGAGCGGGAGAACCGGCCATGGCCGTCGAGCGGACGTTTTCCATCATCAAGCCGGACGCGACCGCGCGCAGCCTGACGGGCGAGATCAACACGATCATCGAGGGCGCCGGCCTGAAGATCGTCGCGCAGAAGCGTATCCGCATGTCGAAGGAGCAGGCCGAAGGCTTTTACGGCGTCCACAAGGAACGCCCGTTCTTCGGCGATCTCGTGAAATTCATGACCTCCGGTCCCGTCGTCGTGCAGGCGCTGGAAGGCGACAACGCGGTCGCGCGCTACCGCGACATCATGGGCGCCACGAACCCCTACAACGCAGCTCCCGGCACGATCCGCCGCAGGTTCTCCTCTGGCATCGAGGCCAATAGCGTCCACGGCTCCGACAGCCTCGAAAACGCGGCGACCGAGATCAGGTTCTTCTTCAAGGACGACGAGATCGTCGGCTGATCTCGCTTACGCGCGGTCCTCCATAAACGCATTTACCAGCATCGGCTGCGCGTCGCCCGGCAGGAGCGGCGCGCCGCCGCATACGAGCGCGAGACACGCCGGATAGAGCATGTGCTCCGCGTCCAGCGTGCGTGCAGCGAGCGTCGCCGGCGTATCGCCCGGCAGGATCGGCACCGCCGCCTGACCGATGATCGGCCCAGCATCCACGCCTTCCGTCACCCAGTGCACCGAGCAGCCGCCGAGCTTTGCGCCTGCGGCGATCGCGCGCGCATGCGTATCCAGACCGGGAAACGAAGGCAGCAGCGACGGATGGATGTTGATGAGGCGGTTCGCCCACGCATTCACGAAGAAAGGCGTCAGCACGCGCATGAACCCTGCCAGCGCGACGAGTTCGATATCGCGATCGCGGAGAAACGCATCGAGCGATCGTTCGAACGCCGCGCGATCCTTGCCGAACACGCGGTGATCGACGGCCGCCGCTTCGATGCCCGCCTCACGCGCACGATCGAGACCGGCGGCGCCCGGATTGTTGGAAACCACGAGTACGATTTCGTACGGACACAATGGTCCTTGCGCATCGAGCAGCGCCTGCAGGTTTGAGCCGCCCCCGGAAATGAGCACGGCGACGCGCCTGCGCGTCATGCCCGCACCACGCCGATCTTGAAGACTTTTTCGCCGGCCGCTTCGAGGCGCTGCGCGACAGCGTCGGCGTCCTTCGGCGCGACAGCCGCCACCATGCCGATGCCGAGGTTGAACGTGCGGCGCGCGTCTTCCTCCGGCACGTCGCCGGTTTCGACGAGCCAGTCGAACACGGCAGGACGTTTCCATGCCGCCCAGTCGAACTCGACGCGCCAACCCTTCGGCAACATGCGCGGCGCGTTCTCCGTCAGACCGCCGCCGGTGATGTGCGCGAGCCCCTTGATGAGCCCATCGCGGATCAGCGGCAGCAGCGGCTTCACATAGATGCGTGTCGGCGCCAACAACGCTTCCGCCAGCGTGCCGTTCGCGAACGGCGCCGGTGCATCCCAGGCGAGGCCCGAACGCTCGACGATGCGGCGCACGAGCGAATAGCCGTTGGAATGCGGGCCACTTGAAGCAAGTCCCAGCACGACGTCGCCGTCGGCCACGTCGCGGGGCAGCAGGCTGCCGCGTTCGGCTGCGCCCATGGCGAAGCCCGCGAGATCGTAGTCGCCGGCGCCGTACATGCCCGGCATTTCCGCCGTCTCGCCGCCGGCGAGCGCGCAGCCCGCGATCCGGCAGCCCTCGGCGATGCCCTTGATGACGACGGCGGCTTCGTCGGCGTTGAGTTTGCCGGTCGCGTAATAGTCGAGGAACAGGAGCGGCTCGCCGCCCTGCGCGACGAGGTCGTTCACGCACATCGCCACAAGATCGACGCCGACCGTCTCATGACGGCCCGATTCAATCGCCACCTTGAGTTTCGTGCCCACGCCGTCGGTGGTGGCCAACAGAATGGGATCGGTGAAGCCGGCGGCTTTCAGGTCGAAGGCGGCCGCAAAACCGCCGAGGGCTGCGTTCGCGCCGGGCCGTGCGGTGGCCTTCGCGGCGGGGCCGATGAGGTCGACGAGGCGCGCGCCTTCGTCGATGTCGACGCCTGCGTCGCGGTAGGTGAGGGAGGATTTGGAAGTCATGCAGGGCGCTATCGCAGGATTCGGAACCGGGGGACGTGTGAGACCAGTCAGCGGACGGCCTTTCGGCTTGGGCGCGGTATTGCTAGGTCTGCCCCGAAAAGGCGAGGACCCGATGCACCGCTTGGCCGGACTGATAGCGATTTGCGCAGCCTTCTGCGCGTTCATTGTGGGGCCTGCGGCTGCGCAGGCTGGCCGTGGGGACATTTTCCTCGTGTCCGGGGTCCGGGTGGACCAGACTGCCCCCGATGGCGCGCAGGCGCGCACGCAGGGCATGGCAGCCGCCCAGCGCGCCGGGTTCGAGCGTCTCGCCCGCCGGATCACGAGCGCAGAGGATCAGGCCCGCCTGACCATCCCGCGCCCGGAAGACGCGTCCTTGAACCAGCTTGTGCGCAGCGTGGACGTGGAAGAGGAGCGCCGCTCCGGCACCCGCTATATCGGCCGCTTTGCGGTCCGGTTCGACCCGAACGGCGTCCGCACGGCCCTGCAGGCGGCCGGTTTCCAGGTTCTTGAAGCCCGCGGCGCGCCGGTGCTGGTCGTGACCCAGCCCGTCCCAGCTGACGGCGCGTCCGACATCTGGCGTCAGGCCTGGGAGCAGGGCGGATTCGGCGGAGAACTTCTCCCTGTCACTATCGCCGCACCCACCGCGCGGGCAGACTGGCCTTCGCTTCAGCCCATCGCCGCCGCCGCCGGTGCACAGACCATCATCGTCGCCACCGCCCGCCAGACCGGTGCAGCACTCGTGGCTGATCTCGTCGAGTACGACGCCAATGGCGCCCAGACCCCGCGCGGGCAGGCAAGCGCGGCCGTTCAGGGAGGCGACGCCGGTCTTCCGGAAGCCTATCGCCGCCTTGCGGAAGCGGCCAACGCGCGCCTCCAGACACTATGGAAGACGGGCCTCACGCTACAGGCCTCGCAACGGACCCGCATCGTCGTGTCTGCGCTCTATCGCGACATGCCGGAATGGACCCGCGTGAAGCAGGGGCTGGAACAGGCCGCGCAAATGACCATTTCCGACATCCGCATCGAGGCCATCGGGCGCGAGGGCGCGGTGGTCACGTTCGCGCACAGCGGCTCGGTGGAAGATCTTTCCCGCGCGCTGGAGCGGTACAACCTGCAACTCGCGCAATCGTCCCAGGGCCCCGTCCTGCGCACGGCGGGGCGCTAGGCAGGCCGCCATGGCCGACCAGCCGCGCCTGTTCGCCGCCGCCGAGGACTTCACCTCCGCGACCCTCGAGATCGGGGACGCCAACCGCACCGTCTGGACCATGCTCGGCCGTTGGCGCGACTGGCCGAACGGCGCGCTGGCGCTTGCCGGCCCCAGCGGCTCCGGGAAGACGCACATGGCGCGGGCGTGGGCGGATATTGTCGGCTCAGATGTCTGGAACGGGCAGGGCCGCGCGCTCGACGCCTTCGAGACCGGCGGGAGGAAACTCGTTATCGACGACGCCGACCGGTTCGCCGACGAGCCGCACCTTGCTCTCCTGCTGGATGCCGCCCGGACCGGCGGGGGTGCGCTCCTCCTGACCGCGCAGGAGCCCCCGCAGGCGTGGCCTGTCGGTCTCAAGGATTTGCGCTCACGCCTTGCGGCCCTTGCGGTAGAGCGGGTCGAGGAACCAGATGATGCGCTGCTGGCGCGTGTTTTGGCGCGGCTCTGCAAGGCTCGGTTCATAAAATTGTCGGATAAAGCAGCCACTTACCTGATGGCGCACATGGAGCGCTCGTTCGCCGCCGCTCACGCCGTGGCCGAGGCGATTGATCGGGTCCATGTTCGGGGCAGCAAGCCCATCTCGGTGCCTATCGCGGCCCGGGCCTTGCGCAGCCTCGGCCTCGACCCGCCGGACCCCGGCGGCGATGAGGACGCTTCAGACACCCTGCCGGAGGACGCATGACTGCCGAGACCCGATCCGCCAAGCGCCGCGCCGCCCAAGGTCGCGCCGCTGCGACCGGGATCTCGATGGAGAGCCCCGAGCGCTTCATCAACCGCGAGCAGAGCTGGCTGTCGTTCAACACCCGCGTGCTGGAGGAAGCCGAAAATCCCGCGCACCCGCTGCTGGAGCGCCTGCGCTTCCTGTCGATCTCGGCCAACAACCTCGACGAATTCTACATGGTCCGCGTGGCCGGCCTGCATGAGCAGGTGAAGGCCAACGTCCAGACGCGCAGCCAGGACGGTCTCACCCCGCTGGAACAGCTGGAGCGCCTGCAGGAAGAAGCCACCGCGCTGATGAACAAGCAGCAGGAGCGGTGGGCGGCGCTGCGCAAGGAAATGGCGAAGGCGGGCATCAGCGTGCTCGACGCCGGCGATCTCACAGCGTTCGATCTCGAAATGCTGCGGCCGCTTTTCCAGGAGCGCGTCTATCCGCTGCTCACGCCGCTCGCGATCGATCCCGCGCACCCGTTCCCGTTCATCCCGAACCTTGGTTTCGCCATGGCGCTGAAACTGAAGCGGCGCGAGGACGGGCGCGCGCTCAATGCCCTTGTGCCCATGCCCACGCAGGTGGAGCGGTTCTTGGAGTTGCGGGACTCCACCCGCGTCGCGAGCGCGCCGGCGGAACGGCGCTTCATCGCGCTGGAAACGGCGCTCGGGCTTTTCCTTGATCAACTGTTCCCAGGCTACGAAGTGCTCGCCAAAGGCTGCTTCCGCGTCGTTCGCGACAGCGACATCGAGAACGTCGAAGAAGCTGAAGACCTCGTGCGCGAATTCCGCACGCTGCTGAAGCAGCGCCGCCTCGGCGAAATCGTGCGCCTCAAGATCGAAGCATCCATGCCCGTGGACCTGCGCGATTTCATCATCCGCGAGATCGAAGCTGATCCCCACGACGTGGTGATCGCGGAAGGCATGCTCGGCCTCGCGCAGGTGTCCAATCTCATCGTCGATGACCGCACGGACCTGAAGTTCGAACCCTACGAGCCGCGCTTCCCCGAACGCGTGCGCGACTTCGGCGGCGACATTTTCGCCGCCATCCGCGCCAAGGACATGTTGGTCCACCATCCGTTCGAGAGCTTCGACGTGGTGGTGCAGTTCCTGCGACAGGCCGCAGCCGATCCGAACGTCGTGGCGATCAAGCAGACGCTTTACCGCACCTCGAAGAATTCCCCGATCGTCGCGGCCCTCATCGAGGCCGCTGAAGCCGGCAAGAACGTCACCGCCCTTGTGGAGATCAAGGCGCGCTTCGATGAAGAGAACAATCTGAAGTGGGCGCAGGATCTCGAACGCGCCGGCGCGTCGATCGTCTATGGCTTCATCGATTACAAGACCCACGCCAAGGTCAGCCTCGTGGTGCGCCGCGAGGCCGACGGCCTGCGCACCTACACGCACTTCGGCACCGGGAATTATCATCCGATCACGGCGCGCGTTTACACCGATCTCTCGCTCTTGACCGCCGATCCTGCGTTCGGTCGCGATGCGGGGCGCCTCTTCAATTTCGTCACCGGGTACGCGAAGCCCGCGGAACTCGAACGCATCGCGATCTCGCCGATCTCGCTGAAGGAAACGGTGCTCGAACTCATCGACGCCGAAATCGCGCACGTGAAGGCGGGCCGTCCCGGCAGCATCTGGGTGAAGCTCAATTCGCTGGTCGATCCCGTGGTGATCGACGCGCTCTACCGCGCAAGCCAGGAAGGCGTGAAGATCGAACTCGTCGTGCGCGGAATCTGTTGTTTGCGGCCTGGCGTTCCGGGGCTCTCGGAAAACATCCGCGTCAAATCCATCGTCGGGCGTTTCCTCGAACACGCACGCATCGTCTGCTTCGGCGACGGCAAGGCGCTGCCGCATCCCGAAGCGAAGGTCTTCATGTCCTCGGCCGACTGGATGCCGCGCAATCTCGATCGCCGCGTCGAGGTGCTGTGTCCGATCCTCAATCCGACGGTGCACCAGCAGGTGCTGGGGCAGATCATGCTCGCCAACCTCAATGACGAGGCGCAGAGCTGGTACATGAACGCCGACGGCTCGTTCACGCGTGTGGACCGTGCGGGACTCGACGAACCGTTTTCCGCCCACCTCTACTTCATGCGCAATCCGAGCCTCTCAGGCCGCGGTCGCGCGCAGAAGGGCGACCTTCCGCCTGCATTCGATCATGTGGGACCGCGCGCACCGCAGGTGCGTCCGCAGTAGACGCGGCCGCAGGCTCGTCGCAAGCTTCGGAAGGCGCGAAAGGCGAGGCGACACATCATGGCTAACTATCTCGGCGCAGTCGGTATCGCGGTGCGCGACATGGAGGCGTCTGCGACGTTCTACGCGCATGCGTTCGGCATGAGAGAGCTGCAGCGCTTCAACCTTCCGCACATGGACGAGATCGTCATGGGTTTCGAGGGACGCAGCGCCGCGGTTGTGTTGATGCAATATACCGATGACATCGCACGTCCGCCGCACGCGTTCGCGGGCAAGCTCGTGTTCTATTTCGAGGACGTCGTGAGCGTCGCAAAACGCGCGGTCGAGGCGGGAGCCGTCATGGTGCGCGAGCCGGCGCCCGTGCCCGGTCTCGGACCGACGCTCATTGGCTTCGTGAAGGATCCCGACGGCTACACGTTGGAACTGCTGCAGCCCGCCTGATCTCGGAGCTTCGCATCAGTCGCAGGGGTCCGCGCCTTGCCCCGCCCCAGCCCCGCCGCTAAGTCCCCCTCGTGCGCGAAGCGGCTGTCATCGATGTGGGATCGAACTCGGTGCGCCTTGTGGCCTACCGGCTGGACGGGCGCGCGCTGACGCCGTTCCTCAATGAGAAGGTCATGGCCGGCCTCGGGCGCAATCTCGGGGTCACGGGGAAACTCTCCCCGGAGGGGATCGAGACGGCGTTGAAGGCGCTCTCGCGTTTTGCGCTCATTATCAAGGGTTTGGGCCTGAAGGACGTCTATGCGGTGGCGACCGCCGCGGTCCGCGACGCCAAGGACGGCGCGAAGTTCGCCGATCGCGTGCGCAAGGAAACCGGGATTGCGCTGCGCGTGATCGAGGGTTCCGAAGAGGCGCGTCTGTCGGCGCTTGGCGTGCTTGCGGGCGCGCCGGAAGCGACGGGCGTCGTGGGCGATCTCGGCGGGTCGAGCCTGGAACTCGTGGAGATAGGCTCCAATGGGCCGGGTCGGGGCGAGACGTGGCCGCTCGGGCCGTTCTCGATGATGAACGGCGAGCCCTTCGATCCTGATCGCGTTGGCGCCGTCGCGACGGAGTGTCTGAAGCAGTCGGCGGTCCTGAAAGACGCCGCGCAGGGCAGCGCCTTCCATGCCGTCGGCGGCGCATGGCGCGCGCTCGGCCGCATCGACATCGCCATGCGTCGCCATCCCATCGCTGTGCTGCACCATCACCAGATGACGCGCGCCGAGGTGCTGCGGGTCGCGGAGTTCGTGCGCAAGCAGAGCCGGAAATCGCTGGAGCGTTTCGAGGACTCCGCCGCCAAGCGAGCGGATTCCTTGCCTTATGCTTCGGTGGTCCTGGAACGCGTGATGGCGCTGGGCGCGTTCGACCGCGTGATCCTGTCATCCTACGGCCTGCGCGAAGGCCTGCTAATTGAAAATCTCGCCAGCCAGATGCGCGCGACGCATCCGCTGGTGGCGGGCGCAGAGGCCTTCGTCGGCGCATCGCCGCGGGCGCGTGTTTTTGGTGAAGCGCTGGAGAAGTGGCTGACGCCGCTCTTCGAGTCGCAACCGCCGGTGTTCGACCGCGTGCGCGACCGCATCCTGCGCGCCGCCGCTGCGCGGCTCGCCGATCTGGGCTCGGCGCTCCATCCCGAACAGCGCAGCGAAATCATCTACGATCTCGTGCTGCGCGCGCCGTTCGCGGGCATATCGCACGCCGAGCGCGCTTTTCTCGCCGCAGCGGTACATCACCGCGTGACGCGCTCCGCGCCGGACAAAGAAGAAGCATATCTGCGCCTGCTGACCGAGGAGCAACGTAGGGCGGCGGCGGCGCTGGGCGCTGCATTGCGTCTGGGCGCCGACCTCAGCGGGCGTGCGGAACCGATCCTCGATGCCTTCGATCTGACGCTTGCGGACGGGAAGCTCACGCTACGGACGGATCGCACGCACGGACGCGTGATAACGGAGCAGGCGGTCAAGCGGCTCGATGTCTTGGCGACTGTCCTCGGCGTACCGGCGGGCGTCGTCCAGCCGGACTAGAGCATTCCGACGAAGCGGATGCCGGTTCGTCGAAAGAAAATGCGGCCGAACAACAATCTAGAGCCCCGATCCAATTCTATCGGATCGGAAGCGGCTCTAGATATCGCGCAGTTTCACGCGGCCACGTTCGAGTGTCAGGGCCACGCGACCGTGCTTCAGCGCAAGAGCGCGTTCACCGAACACTTCGCGCCGCCAGCCTTTCAGCGTGCGGGTGTCGGCAGTGTCGTCCACCGCGATCAGTTCGAGATCGCTCGCCGACGCGATGAGGCGCGCAGCGACGCCGATGCTCTCGGCTTCGTGGCGCAGCAGGACCTTGAGCAATTCCACCGTCGCCCCGCCGTTCTGCGGCGTCGGGGGGCCGCGTTCCAGCACCGGCGCATACTCGGCGGCATTGGTCAGTGCTGTGTCGAGGGCCGCCGCCAGCTCCTGACCCATGCGCGAATTGCCGAAACCTCGCGGCACGGCGCGCAGGCGATCGAACGCGGCGGCGGTGCGTGGCTTCTGCTCGGCGATCTCGTAGATCGCGTCGTCCTTCAGGATACGCGCGCGCGGCACGTCTCGGCTCTGCGCCTGGCGGTCCCGCCACGCGGCAGCCGCGCGCAGGGCTGCGAGATAGTCCACCGTCGTGCGCCGCACCTTGAGACGCGCCCAGGCGTTCTCCGGCTCGGTGTCGTAGATCGCGGGATCGGTGAGCGCGGCGTGTTCCTCCGCCACCCAGGACAGGCGACCAGCCGTTTCCAGCTTCTCGCGCATCATCGGGTAGAGGTCGCGCAGGTGCGTCACGTCGGCGAGCGCGTAGATGAGTTGGTCCTCGCTCAGCGGCCGGCGCGCCCAGTCGGTGAAGCGATGGGATTTGTCCACGCGCCGCTTCAGGAAGTGTTGCACGAGCGCGTCGTAGGCGACGGAGTCCCCCAGCCCGCAGGCCATGGCGCCGATCTGGCTGTCGAACAGCGGCGCCGGCATCACGCCGCCGGAGAGCTTGAAGAAGATTTCCAGATCCTGCCGTGCGGCGTGGAACACCTTCTCCACATTCTTCGCGGCCATCACCTCCCAGAGCGGCGCGAGGTCGCCAGGGCTCAATGCAATGGGGTCGATGACGGCTTCAGCGCCGGGCGCGGCCGCCTGGATCAGGCAGAGCTTCGGCCAGAAGGTCGTCTCCCGCATGAACTCGGTGTCGACGGCGACGAAGGGCGCCTCAAGGAGCTTGGCGCAGAAGGCTTTGAGGGGACCGCGCTCGGTGATTACGTCCATGGACGGGGGCCTTAGCCCGCGTCGGCGGCGCACTCAACTGGAACTGCTGCGGCGTTCCGCTTGCAACCGGAGCCGATTCCTTGACTTTCCTCGACCGCGCGTGTGCTTGACGCGCCCGGTTCGCCCCGAAAGGGAACACCGGACGCCCCGCCAACCGCGCTTCCAGAGCCTTCGGAGCCTTCCATGCACGCCTATCGGACCCATGACTGCGGCGCCCTGCGGGCCGGCGACGCCGACAAGGCCGTGCGCCTCTCGGGCTGGGTGCACCGCAAGCGCGATCTGGGCGGCGTCCTGTTCGTGGACCTGCGCGACCACTACGGCATCACCCAGCTCGTCGCGAACCCCGGTTCGGCGGCTTTCCCGATCTTCGAGCGCCTGCGCGCCGAGAGCGTGGTGAAGGTCGACGGCAAGGTCGTCGCGCGCCGGGCCGATACCGTGAATGCACAACTTGCCACGGGCGAGGTGGAAGTGCGCGTCGACACCGTCGAAGTGCTCAGCGAAGCGAGCGAGCTGCCGCTGCCGGTGTTCGGCGAGCCCGACTATCCGGAAGAGACGCGCCTCAAGTACCGCTTCCTCGATCTGCGCCGCGAGACGCTGCACAACCACATCGTCCTGCGCTCGAAGGTGATCTCGTCCTTGCGCAAGCGGATGATCGACCAGGGCTTCACCGAGTTCCAGACGCCCATCCTCACGGCGTCTTCCCCCGAAGGCGCGCGCGACTTCCTCGTCCCGTCGCGCATGCACCACGGCAAGTTCTACGCGCTCCCGCAGGCGCCGCAGCAGTTCAAGCAGCTGCTGATGGTCGCGGGCTTCGACCGCTACTTCCAGATCGCGCCGTGCTTCCGCGATGAAGACGCGCGCGCCGACCGTTCGCCCGGCGAATTCTACCAGCTCGATTTCGAGATGAGTTTCGTCACGCAGGAAGACGTGTTCACCGCCATCGAGCCGGTGCTCGCGGGCGTGTTCGACGAATTCGGCAAGGGCAAGCGCGCCACGGTCGGCGCGTTCCCGCGCATCAAATATGCCGACTCCATCGCGAAATACGGCTCCGACAAGCCGGACCTGCGCAACCCGCTGGTTCTGCAGGACGTTTCCGAGCACTTCCGCGGCGGCGGCTTCGGCCTCTTCGCGCGCATCCTGGAAGGCCCGAAGAGCGCCGTGTGGGCGGTGCCCGCGCCGGGCGGCGGCAACCGCGCCTTCTGCGACAAGATGAATTCGTGGGCGCAGAGCGAAGGCCAGCCGGGCCTCGGCTACGTGTTCTGGCGTGAAGGCGAAGAGGGCGGGGCGGGCCCCATCGCGAAAAACATCGGCCCCGAACGCACGACGGCGCTGCGCGAGCAGCTTGGCCTCAAGGTCGGGGATGCGGCGTTCTTCGTCGCGGGCGATCCGGCCAAGTTCTACAAATTCGCGGGCCTTGCGCGCAACAAGGTCGCCGACGAACTGAACCTCGCCGACAAGGACCAGTTCGCGTTCTGCTGGATCGTCGACTTCCCCATGTATGAGTGGAGCGAGGAAGAGAAGAAGATCGACTTCTCGCACAACCCGTTCTCGATGCCGAATTTCGACCACGAGAAATTCCTCGCGCTCGACAACGCCGACCGCGAGACGATCGAGAACATCACCGCCTTCCAGTACGACATCGTCTGCAACGGCGTGGAGCTGTCGTCCGGCGCGATCCGGAACCACAAGCCCGACATCATGCTCAAGGCCTTCGAGATCGCGGGCTATGGGCCGGAGGTCGTGGAAGAGAAGTTCGGCGGCATGCTGAACGCGTTCCGCTTCGGAGCGCCGCCGCACGGCGGGTCGGCGCCGGGCATCGACCGCATCGTCATGCTGCTCGCGGGCGTGGACACGATCCGCGACGTCATCGTCTTCCCGCTGAACCAGCAGGCGCAGGACCTGATGATGAACGCGCCGGGCGAGGTGACGCAAAAGCAGCTGCGCGAACTGGGCATCCGCATCGCGGACGGGCCGAAGGGGTAACTGTCTCTCGCCGACTCCACTGGGTCCCGGCTCTCCGCGAAGCGTTGCTTCGCTGCGGCTGGAATGACCGAGCGCGGGTAACAGACGTTCTGTGCTATGGCAGCATACCGTGGAAGCAACATACTCCGAACTCAAAGCGAGGTGGCGCGCAGGCGAGCGAGACCGTGAACTTGCGCTGCATCTTTTGTATTTTGCCTGGATGCATTGGGCTGATCCGCTCTTTGTCACCGGCATGAATGACGACAATGACGCTATTCCGCTTTGGTTCAAAGTATTCGAGTTCTTCGGCGCAGAGGCGTCCGCCGACGCTGAATTCCTCTACGTGACCGCCATTATGGCGACGATCACGCCAGAACTCTGGGCGCCGCGTATCGAGCGCCTGAACGCCAGATCAAGAAGATTGCGGCCAGAGGGTTTCGGGCCAGAAGTTTTCGAGGGACGCGGCGACTACGGGTACTATTTTGCGCATCAGTCACGCCAATAGCCCAATGTCGGGAGTGGGCCAGACCCGGAAACGTCGGCTCCACGCAAGGGGAGAATGAAAACATCTCTCCTCTCACGCGAACATGACAGGCAGGTAGGGGGACAACGGAGTCCTCCGTCCCTCGCTTTGGCGGGCGGCTGAAAATCATTTCCGTTGGCGCGCAACGCTTCCCGGCGGCTGCTGCAGAAAAATCAGCAAAACAATCCGACCGGGTCGCGAGCGCCCTGACACTCCTCCCACGTCGCGCCGGAATGGTCCGGTCGCCGCGAAGAGGAGAGCCAGAATGCAGATCGCGAGACCGCTTCGTCATCGCCGCAGCGCCTACGCCGCCGCCGCGCGCGAGCTGCATCTGTGGCTGCTGCAGGTGATGGCCTGGCTGATGGCGCGCGTGCCTGCGCCGCGCTTTCTCCGCCTCGATTTCCAGGCCGATATCCGCAAGGCGCGCCGCGACATCCGCATGCTGATCTTCCTCAGCATGTGTTCGCGCATGACGTTCCGCGTGGATCGTCACAAGTTCACCGTGAGACCGCACGGCATGCGCGGCTATCGACGTCGCAGGCTCCGTTTGCTCCGCGCCTATACGCGTGGCGTCGCGCTGCGCTCCGTTCGCGACATGCGCGATGCGTTGCGGAATTTCGACCGGACCGTCATCTGCGCCATCGCGCGTCTGCCGAAGAAGGGCGGCGCGCCCGGCGCCATCGTCACGGTGCTTGCCGTGATGATTGCTCTGCGCACAACCGCAAGCGCACCTGCCGCTGAAGCTGCAGACACGTCATGACTGTAGAAACAGGACCGCCGGCGCCTCGCCGGCAATCGGTATCGAACCAACGCGAGATTCTGCGGAGTCTGGCGGCGCACGCGCATGCCGGCGAGGGCGCCGGCGGTCCTCCTCGTCGAAAGCGGCGCCTAGACCCGCTTCATGCTGCCATAGCCGGGTTGTTCAATGCGGACGCGATCCACTACCGTCGCGAGCAGGTGATCCGCCAGTCCCGGCGTCGCGATATCCATCTCGCCCGCCGTCAGTTTCGCGCAGAGCGCGCGGCGCAGGGACGGGAGATCGGCGTCGAGCTTGAGCAGCGCCGACAATCGTTCCGTCTCGGCCTTCGCCGCCGCAGGCCCCAGCTCCAGTTCGCGCGCGACGATGGCGAGCACGTTGGTGGCCACGCGGGCGTGGAAGGCGGCGTGGCCCTCAAGCTGGGGCGCCGCGACCTTTTCCAGAAAGGACGCCGTCGCCTCGACGAGTTGCTTTGCGGTGGGTTCGCCCAACATCAGAGTTTTCCCGTCAGCATGAGCATGAGATCGAGTTCCGTTTCACTGGCGCGCCGCCCGATCGCCGCACGCTCCACGCTCGGGTCCGCGCCCGTCTCGAACGCGCGGAACATGGTGAGGCACATCACACCCCACTTCAGCGAGCCGAAGATCGTCCACCAGCGCACCATGTCCGCCGTAATGCGCGGATCGCCGCCCGCCTCGCGGTATCCGGCGAGCAGATCTTCCACCGCGCCGAAGCCGCCGACGGGATTGTCCATCTGCCCGAAGCGCCACGAGGGCATGCAGATCCACGAGAGGTCTTCCGTCGGGTCGCCCACGTGCGCGAGTTCCCAGTCGAGCGCCGCCACAAGACCTTCAGGCCCGACCATGATGTTGCCGAGCCGGAAGTCGCCATGCACCAGCGTCGTCATCATCGGCGTCGGCGCGCGATCGCGCAGATGCTTGAACGCCAGATCGAAGATCGGCCGCGGCGTATCGAAGGAGCGATACACTTCTTCGTACCGATCCAGCTGTTCGCGCGCCCCGGAGAAGGGGAGCGGCGGCAAGGCGTCGGCCGGCGTCGCATGAATCCGCGCCAGCGCTGCGCCGCACTGACGGGCGAGCACCGGCCGCGCTTTTTCAAACGTCGCATCGCGCAGGATTTTGCGAGCAATCGTTTCGCCCGGAATGCGCTCCATCACATAGGCTGCGCCGAGACCGTCCGCCTCGTTGCACACATGCGCCACCGGCGGCGCCGGCGAGCCGCTCGCGATGGCGGCGCGGATAACGCGTGCTTCTGTTTCAAGCCCGATGGATTGCGCCGACGTTCCGATCGCCACGCCGCCCGGCGCGCGACGCAGGATGTAACCGCGCGACTGATCGCCGGTCTCGATGTCGAAGGACCACGTCTCCTGGCTCGCGCCGCCGGAAAGACGTCGCAACGCGGTGGGCCGCGCATCCGGTCCCGCAATGGCGCGGGCGACGCCCTCAAGGCCGTGCGCGATATCGCTCAAGTCGCTCATGGATTCACGTTGCCGTCTTCTCTCTGCGTCAATCAACCCGGCTCAGCCGGAGCGCGCGCGGCCCAGCCCGTCGTCGACGCCGAACAGGCGCGCCGCATACGCGATCGCCTTGCCGCGCGGGGTCTCCAGTTTCGGGTCGCGCTGGATCGCCAGCCGCGCCTCGCGATCTGCGGACCCCAGCATGTCGCCATGCGTGTCGGGGTGGACGAAGCGGAAATCCGGAAACCCGCTCTGACGCACGCCGAGAATGTCGCCGGACCCGCGCATCTTGTAGTCGAGTTCCGCGATGACGAAGCCGTCGTCGGTCTTGCGCAGCGCATCGAGACGTTCCTTCGCCGTCTCAGAAAGGGGCGGGCGCCACAGCAGCAGACACGTGCCGGGCTTGTCGCCGCGCCCGATGCGACCGCGCAGCTGGTGGAGCTGCGCGAGGCCGAAGCGCTCGGCGTGTTCGATCACCATGATGGTTGCTTCGGGAATGTTGACGCCGACCTCGATCACCGTCGTCGCCACGAGCACGAAGGCCTCGCCAGACTTGAAGCGCTCCATGGCGCGGTCGCGTTCCGTCGCCGACATCTTGCCGTGAACCACCGCCACGGCATCGCCGAAATGCGCGCGCAGATCTTCGTATCGATCCTCCACCGCCGAGAGATCGGAAAGCTCCGACTCCTCAATCAGAGGGCACACCCAGTACGCGCGGTCGCCCTGCGCCGAAGCGCGCGTGATCGCGTCGATGACGTCATCGATGCGGTTGGTCGGCAGTGCGCGCGTCTGGATCTGCTTGCGGCCCGGCGGCTTTTCGTCGAGCACCGAGACGTCCATGTCCCCATGCACCGCCAGCGCCAGCGTGCGCGGGATGGGCGTGGCGCTCATCACCAGCACATGCGGGTGTCCGCCCTTGGCGACGAGCTTCATGCGATCGGACACGCCGAAGCGATGCTGCTCGTCGATGACGACGAAGCCGAGATCCTTGAAGATCACCTCGTCCTGGAACAGCGCATGCGTGCCGATCACCGCAGCGATCTCACCGGACGCCAGTCGCTCCAGTATCCGCGCGCGATCCTTGCCTTTGTCCCGACCGGTAAGCACCACCGCTTCAAGACCCGCCGCTGCAAGCAGCGGCACGACGCTCTCGCCATGCTGGCGTGCAAGCAGTTCGGTCGGCGCCATCAGCGCGCTCTGCACGCCGCACTCCGCAGCACGCGCCATCGCCAGCGCCGCAACCAGTGTCTTGCCCGAACCGACGTCGCCCTGCAGCAGCCGCAGCATCGGCGACGGCTCGGCGAAGTCGTTCGCGATATCGCGATCCGCGCGAACCTGCGCGCCGGTGGGCGGGTACGGCAAAGACGCGAGAATCTTCTCGGCGAGCCGTCCCGTCGATGGAATGCTGCGACCCGCGGTGTCCTTGCGCGCCGCGCGCCGCAGATGGAGCGCCACCTGCCGCAGGAAGAGTTCGTCATACGCGAGCCGAGTCCGAAACGGCGCCTCGGGCAGCACGTCTGCGGGTTCTTTCGGTTCGTGCAAGCGACGCAGCGCGGATGCGAATGCAGGCCAGTCGCGCGCTGTGAGCGTCGCGGGATCGAGCCACTCGTCGGGCTCGACCAGCAGCTTCATCGACTCCCGGACGAAGCGCTGCACCTGGCGACCGGACAGACCCTGCGTCAGCGGATACACGGCTTCGACGTCGGGCGGCGTCTCGCCCGTCGCTGGATCGACCACATGATCCGGGTGCAGCATCTGGCGCTCGCCGGAATGGATCTGCACCTTGCCGCTCACGAGGCGCTTCTGTCCGACCGGCCACATGCGCTTGAGCATGTCGGCGCGCGGCCGGAAGTAGGTGACGGAGAGAAACCCCGTCTCGTCGCGCAGGCGGATGCGGTAGGGCGAGTTCCGGTAGGCCGGAATGTGAGCGTCGACTTCCGCCTCGATGGTCGCGATCTCGCCCTCGGTCGTGTCGGCGATGGATACCTTGTTGCGACGGTCGATGGCGCCGGTGGGAGCGAGGAACGCGAAGTCACGCGCCAGTGGCCCGCCCGCCACATGCGCCATCAGTTCAGCCGTATCCCGCCGGTATCCGCGCGGGAGCGGGGCCGGGGCGAGCAGGCCCTCCGGGCGGCTCGGCGGATGGCTGGGAGTATCGGTCATGGCGCCCATTCGACGCGCTGACAGGCGCGCGCCCATCGTCTATAGCGCCTGCCTCTCGATCGGGCGCGACATGTTGGATGAACGGCGGAAGAGGCTGAGGTTCCGGGCATGGCGTCGGGGGTTCCGGGAAATTGACCTGATCCTCGGCGGATTCGCCGATGCGCGCCTTGAGAGCCTCAGTGATTCCGACGTAGCGGCGTTCGAGGCGCTGCTCGAGGCCCCTGACCAGGACGTCTACGACTGGGTCGTGGGTCGGACGCCGGCGCCTATATCCCACGAGACGCCGCTGCTCGGCGCCATCCGCTCTTTTCAAGCCGCAACCGGGAAACCCGACGACGCATGACCGCCATTCTCCCGCCCGCCCTCATCGACGCCATCGCCCGCACCGCCGGCCCCCTCGGGGTGTCGAGCGCGCCGGACGGCGTCACGGCGCCGGCCTTCTCGGCGGCGGCGCGCTTGCGGGGCGGGGTGTCGCTGTTCGTGGCGCGGGAAGAGACGAAGGCGGCGGCCTTTGAGGCGGCGGTGAAGTTCTTCACGCCGGAAATGGACACCGCGCGCCTGCCGGCCTGGGACAGCCTTCCTTACGACCGCATCTCGCCCACTCCGGCCGTCGCCGCCCAGCGCTGCGCGGTCCTCACGCGCCTCGCGACACGCAAGCCCGACGCGCCGGCGCTGCTGGTGATCACGACTGCGTCGGCCGTCGCGCAGCGCGTACCGCCGCGCCAACGGCTGGCGGCCGGCGCCTTCTCGGCGCATGTGGGTGCGGTGGTCTCGCCCCAAGAGATCGAGGCCTACGCGCAGATGAACGGTTACGGTCGCGCGTCGACCGTGCGGGCCGCCGGCGACTACGCGATGCGCGGCGGCGTGCTCGACATTTTCGCGCCGGGCGCCGCCGAACCGCTGCGGTTCGATTTCTTCGGCGACCAGCTTGAAACCATCCGCGCGTTCGATCCCGAAACGCAGCGCTCCACGCGCCAGATCGTTCAGGCCACGCTCACGCCGGTCAGCGAAATTCTCTTCGACGCCGATACGATCAGCCAGTTCCGTCGCACCTTCGCGCAGTCCTACGGCGCGGTCAGCGACCTAGTCTATGACTCCGTCAGCGCGCGCATCCGTCGTCAGGGCGTCGAGCAGTGGCTGCCGTTCTTCTACGAGCGGCTTGAGACCGTTTTCGACTATATCGGCGAGAACGCGCTGATCGGCTTCGAGCACCTCGCGGAGGACTCGCGCCGTGAGCGCGTCGAGCAGGCGCAGGAGCACTACGATTCCCGGGCCAACGCGCCCGTGCCGCGTGGTTCGCCGCCGTTCCGTGCGCCGGCGCCACCGTCGCTGTATCTGCAGGACGCCGATTGGGAGCGGGCGCTCCATGGACGACCGACGCGCCGCTTCAATCCATTCGACCCGCCGGGAGGGTCCTCGATCTCGCTCGGCGCGCGCACAGGCCGCAACTTCGCGCCGGAGCGCAATCAGGTCGACGCCAACGTCTTTGACGCCGCGCGCCAGCACATCAACGACGAAATCGCCGCCGGCAAGCGCGTGTTGTTCGGCGCGTGGACGGACGGTTCCGCAGAACGCCTCGCGCATGTTCTGGGCGATCACGGCCTCGCGGACGCGACACTGACGCCGAACTGGCCGGAGGGACTGAAGGTCCCCGCCAAGCGGCCGCTCATCGCCGTCCTGCCGCTGGAACAGGGCTTCGAGACCGACACCATCGCCGTGCTGTCTGAACAGGATCTGCTCGGCGATCGCCTTGCGCGCCCGCGCCGCAAGCGGAAGGCGTCGAGCCTCATAGCGGAAGCGGCGGCGCTCTCGCCCGGCGACCTTGTCGTGCATTCCGATCACGGGGTGGCGCGCTATGAGGGATTGAAGACGCTCGACGTGCAGGGGGCGCCGCACGACTGCCTCGATCTCTCTTACCATGGCGGCGACAAGCTCTATCTCCCGGTCGAGAACATCGAACTCGTCTCACGCTACGGTTCCGAAGACGTCTCCGCGCAGCTCGACAAGCTGGGCGGCGTGGCGTGGCAGAGCCGCAAGGCGCGCGCCAAGCAACGCCTGCGCGACATGGCGGAAGAACTAATCCGCATCGCCGCCGCCCGTGCGGCGCGCACCGCCGAAGCCATCGAGCCGAACGTCGGCATGTTCGACGAGTTCTGCGCGCGCTTCCCCTACGAGGAAACCGAAGATCAGCTCGCCGCCATCGAAGACGCCATCGGCGATCTCGGCTCCGGCAAGCCGATGGACCGTCTCGTCTGCGGCGACGTAGGCTTCGGCAAGACCGAAGTCGCGCTGCGCGCGGCGTTCGTAGTGGCGATGACGGGCAAGCAGGTGGCGATCGTCGCGCCGACGACGCTGCTCTGCCGCCAGCACCTGCGCACCTTCCAGGAGCGCTTCCACGGTCTGCCGGTGAAAATTCGCCAGCTGTCGCGCCTCGTTCCCTCGAAGGAGGCGAACGAGACCAAGCAGATGATCGCCGACGGCACGTGCGACATCGTCATCGGCACGCACGCGCTTCTGGGAAAGGGCATTGCATTCCGCGACCTTGGCCTGCTGGTGATCGACGAGGAGCAGCACTTCGGGGTGAAGCACAAGGAGCGCCTGAAGGAGCTTCGCGCCGATGTCCACGTGCTGACGCTGTCGGCGACGCCGATCCCGCGCACGCTGCAACTCGCGCTTTCCGGCATTCGCGAGCTGTCCGTTATCGCCACGCCGCCGATCGACCGCATGGCGGTGCGCACGTACGTGACGCCCTTCGATCCGCTTACGGTGCGCGAGGCGCTGTTGCGCGAACGCTATCGCGGGGGGCAGTCCTTCTATGTCGTCCCGCGTATTGCGGAGCTTGAGGAAGCCGAAAAATTCCTGCGCCAGAACGCGCCCGAGCTGAAATTCGTGCTCGCACACGGGCAGATGGGCGCCACCGCGCTCGATGATGTGATGACTGCATTCTATGACGGTGAGTACGACGTGCTCGTCTCGACGACGATCATCGAATCCGGCCTCGACATTCCGCGCGCCAACACGATGATTGTTCACCGTGCGGACATGTTCGGACTGGCCCAGCTTTATCAGATGCGTGGTCGGGTAGGCCGTTCAAAGGTCCGGGCATATGCCTACCTGACGACTACCGCCGACAAGGCGCTTTCTGCCGGCGCCGAAAAGCGCCTGCGCGTGCTGTCGTCGCTCGACAATCTGGGCGCGGGCTTTACGCTGGCCAGCCATGACCTCGACATGCGAGGCGGCGGCAATCTTCTCGGTGAGGAACAGTCCGGTCACATCAAGGAAGTCGGCGTCGAACTCTATCAGTCCATGCTCGAAGACGCGGTGCTCGCGATCAAGGAAAACCGTGAAGACGCTGGGGAGCAAAAGTGGTCGCCGCAGATCAACGTCGGCGCCTCGGTGCTCATTCCGGAAGAGTATGTGCCGGATCTCACGGTGCGTCTCTCGCTCTATCGCCGCTTGGCGGAGCTTGCAGAAGACAACGAACGCGAAGCGTTCGCCGCCGAGATGATCGACCGTTTCGGCGCGCTGCCGACGGAAGCCGACCAGTTGATCGCGGTCGCAGGACTCAAAGCGCTGTGCCGCCAGTCCAGCATCGCCAAGCTCGATGCGGGCCCCAAAGGCGCCGTGCTGACGTTTCGCGACACAGGGTTTCCCGAACCGCTCGCGCTCGTACGCCTCGTCCAGTCGCGCCCGCTCGATTTCAAGATGCGCCCCGACGGCAAACTCGTGATCCAGGGAGACTGGCCTGACCCCGCACTGCGCCTGAAAGCGCTGCGAGGCGTGCTCGACAGCGTGGCGAAGCTGACACGGAAGGCGGCCGCCTAAAGCGCAGCTTGTAGACAACGTGTGTAGGCCGCAACGCTCTCGGCGCCCTGCCGCGCGAACTTCTGATTGAAGATCACCACCGGCACGCCGCGCACGCCGGCGTTGACAGCAGCGTTGTGTGCATCCGCGACGTGCGCCCAGTCCTGCTCGCCGGCGAGTAATTCAACGACGATGGTGCGATCAAGACCTTGTTCGGCGGCAATGTCGCACAGCACGCCGTCGTCGCCGATATCGCGCCCATCGACGAAGTACGCGACGAAGAGGGCGTCCACCATTTGCTCAAGCCGCGACTGGCCGGTGGCCCATTCGATCAGGCGATGTGCGTTCATGGTGTTCGGCAGGGTCTTCGCAGCATCCAGATCGAGAGGCGCGCCCGCATCGTCGGCGGCTACCTGTAGCGCCGCTCGCGACGCCAGCGCGCGCTCCGGTTGTCCGGCAAACAACTTGTCCAGATATGCCTTGCGACCGAAACCCTCCTTCGGCGTGTCTGGTCGCAGTAGAAACGCGCCCCAACGCCGTTCGAATGTCACGTCGGGGTGCGCCGATATGGCAACATCAAGCGCGCGCCATGAAACATAGCACCACGGGCAGCAGAGATCGGCGACGAAGTCGATCCGCACCGGGATGCCGTTCACGCGCGCACGCCTTCGGCAGGGAATGGATCAAGCGCCCGCGCGAGAAACGCGCCGCCGCCTTCGCCTGGATTGAGTTCCACGACGCTGTGCTCCAGCACGATGGGGCCGGCGGCTCCCTCGCCGGAGGCAAAAGACGTGCACTCGACCACGCTGGAGACGCGTTTGGCCGCGTGGCGGCCCTCCTCCGCGTGTGAGCCGGGCAGCGCGATGACGATGATGTCGTCCTGAAGGAGCGAGGCCGCATCGTGCGCACGTACGAGGCGCCCGGCGAGTTCGCCGATCTGCACAACGCTGCGATCCCAGGCGGTCGCCGATCGCGTGCGCGCGCCGGGCGCCAGGCAGATGCGCAGCGCCGCTACCGTGAGCGGCCGTCCGCTGATGTGCGCCGCATCCGCAAGTCGTGTCAGATGGTCTGCGAAATAGTCTGAATTGAAGAGACCCCCAGGCCCCACGCAGACGCGCTTCACAGCCGCAAGACCTGCTTCCACGTGCGCGTGCCGACGGCCTCGACGCACTTTTTCGAAGAGCCAATGCAAGGTCGGCTCCGGCGCCTCATCGGCATGGACAATGAGCGTGGCGCCGCGGTCCACAGCGCCCACGATTGTCGCTGTGTCGCCGCGCTTCACGATGACTGCTGTCGGAAGATGGTGCAGGCGCGCGTTGCGCCGGAGTGCGCCACAGAGGGCGAGCGCGGTGGCTGCGTCGTTGGTGGCGTTGAGCGTAACCGCGTCGAAACGGGAGTCGTGCAGGAAGTCGAAGCCCATGAAGGAGCTGAATGCCGCTTCGAGCTTCCCATCGACCGCTTCGAAGGCGCGCTCCTGTGCGAGGAAGAAGGGGCTCGGCTCACCGATGTAGAGCGCCCGCCACGGGCCGTTCGGCTCGGATGCAGAGGATGCCACGCCCCGCGCACGCGCGGTTTCGATTCGCCGCAGGAGTTCGGTGCGAGCGGCCGAGTGGCGCTGGATGGAGACGAGTTCCCGCTCGATGACGCCATCCGGTGCATCGATCTGGACCCAGGCGTCAAAGGCGGTGGCGTCGTCGACGGGCGGGTCGCCGCTGCGGCTGGCCGCCACGATGGATGTGGGGCGGTTTGCGCTGCGCGCGATCCGGCGCGCTTCCTCTTCGGCCCACGCGAACGCTTCGGGGGCGGCGTCGATCAGCGCGATGTCGTCGGAAAGGTGCGTTCTGGAGGGCAGCGGGCCAACGAGCGCCACGGCCTCGACGCCGCCCGCAGCGAGCGTCTCCTGCAAGGCGCGTGCGCGGCGCGCATCATATGACCGAACGGAAACGCGCATCTGAGCCTGCTTCGCGTCCCGCCCGAGCGCCGGAACCTCTTGGGCGCCATTATCACCTGGGGCGCCGTAAAGGGAAGGCGCAGAAATGGTTGACGGAGGCGATATCGACAGCCAACGGATCGCAAGACGCGATCGAGGAGAAAAGCCATGGCGCAAGGTCCGCTGAGTGGGGTCAAGGTAGTCGAGTTTGCCGGCATCGGGCCAGGACCGTTCACGTGCATGCTGCTGTCGGACATGGGCGCCGACGTCGTGCGCGTGGACCGTAAAGGTGCGCGCTCAAGCAAGTTCGACATCACGAGCCGGGGGCGTCGCTCGGTCGCCGTGGATTTGAAGTCACCCGACGGCGTGGCCGCGTGTCTCGCGCTGATTGCGAAGGCCGACGTGCTGCTCGAAGGCTTCCGTCCCGGCGTGATGGAGCGTCTCGGCCTTGGGCCGGACCTTGCACTCAAGTCGAATGGCAAACTGGTTTACGGACGCATGACGGGCTGGGGGCAGACGGGGCCGCTCGCCAACGCCGCCGGCCACGATCTCAACTACATCTCTCTGACGGGCGGCCTGCACGCGATGGGTCGCAAGGACGACAGCCCGCCGCCGCCGCTTAACCTTGTCGGCGATTTCGGCGGCGGCGCGCTCTACATGGCGATGGGCATCTGCGCAGCGCTGTTCGAAGCGCAGCGCTCCGGCAAGGGGCAGGTGATCGACTGCGCCATGACCGACGGCGCGGCTTCGCTGGCGTCGATGTTCTACGGCATGCGCGCGATGGGCGTCTGGAGCGACCAGCGCGATGCAAACCTGCTCGATGGCGGCGCGCACTTCTACGACACCTATGCGTGCAAGGACGGCAAGTGGATATCGGTCGGTTCGATCGAGCCGCAGTTCTATGCGCTGTTGCTGGAAAAGACCGGCCTCTCGAAAGACGCCGCCTTCCAGGCGCAGATGGACCGCGCCGCCTGGCCTGCGCTTTCCGAAAAACTCGCTGCGGTGATCAAGACCAAGACACGCGACGAGTGGTCGGCGCTGATGGAAGGCACGGACGTCTGCTTCGCGCCGGTGTTGTCGTGGGCCGAGGCGCCGGAGCATGCGCACAACAAGGCGCGCGAAACCTTCGTCACCGTCGAGGGTGTCGTGCAGCCGAACGTGGCTCCGCGTTTTTCGCGCACCGCTTCGAAAGTGCAGGGTCCGCCGCCCGAAGTGGGTGCCCACACCGAAACGGCGCTGCGCGACTGGGGCGTCGACGCCGCGATCATCGACAAGCTGATGGTAGGCGCTTGAACATCGCCATTGGGGCGGGACGCCGCTCGCGGCGGCGCATCTATTTGATGCGTCACGGTCGCGTGGACTATTTCAGCGACGAGGTGCTGCAGGCGCGCGACCATCGTGTTGCACGTCTGACCGACGAAGGCCGGACGCAGGCGGAGACGGCAGGCATCGCCCTGGCGGAGCCTGTGCTGACGCGGGCGATCTCGTCGGGTCTGACGCGCACCCGCGAAACGGCAGAGATCGTGTTGGCGCAGCGCGCCAGGGCGCCCACGCTCGCAGCGGACGGCGAACTTGAGGAAATCCGGGGCGGCACCATCGCGTTCAATGGCCGTGCCGAGGCCGCCATCGCCATGGCGGCAGAGTTTGCGCGCGCCCACGAACCCGGCGCCCGGATGTTCGACGGTGAGACATTTGTCGAAGCGCAGGTCCGCACCGTCGCGGCGATACGCCGGGTCGTGCTCGCCGATGATCCATCCGCCGATCGCGGGGCGGCGCTGGTGGTGGCGCACGAAGGCGTGAACCGCCTAATCCTGAGCTGGGCGTGTGGCGCCGGTCTGGCGGCGGCGTCTGCGTTCGAGCAGGACACTTGCTGCGTCAACGTCTTGGACTTCGATCTCACGCCCGACGGCGCCGAGATCGGCCGCATCATCGTGAAGGCGGTGAACATCACGCCCTACAACTGGCTCAAGCACGGGATGTCGCGGACCAGCCTCGAAGCGATTTTCGCGGCGGACTGAACCGTTCATGCCGGGTTCAAGCTGTTGGAACCATTCTCTCCCTCGACGGCGCGCCTTTCTCGTCCCTCGCTCGCGTGTCCGTCCTGGGTAACCAGCAAGCGCCGGCCGCCGGCTCAGCGGCCGGCGCGACCCTGTTTTCTTCGGCGCGCGGCTCATGCTGCGGCGCCGTTGCGTCATCGCCCCTCGCGCCTTACACACCCCGATCCCATCCAGAGAGCGTGCAATGGCGAACAAAGTGCTGCCTGATGCGGCGGCGGCCCTTCAGGGGCTGACCTTCGATGGCATGACGGTGATGTCAGGCGGCTTCGGCCTCTGTGGCATCCCGGAGAACCTGATCGTCGCCCTGCGCGACACCGGCGTGCAGAACCTGACCGTCATTTCGAACAACGCGGGCGTTGATGAGTTCGGCCTTGGCCTTCTTCTGAAGACCCGCCAGATCAAAAGAATGGTCTCGTCCTACGTCGGCGAGAACAAGGAATTCGAGCGCCAGTATTTGTCGGGTGAGTTGCAGCTTGAATTCAATCCGCAAGGCACGCTCGCGGAACGCATCCGCGCGGGCGGCGCGGGTATCGCTGGCTTCTACACGAAGACCGGCGTCGGCACGCTCGTCGCCGAGGGCAAGGACGTGCGCAAGTTCGACGGCGAAGACTATGTGCTGGAGACGGGCCTGAAGGCCGACCTCTCGATCGTGAAGGCCTGGAAGGCGGACGCCGAGGGCAATCTCGTGTTTCGCAAAACCGCGCGTAACTTCAATCCGATGATGGCGACGGCCGGAAAGGTCTGCGTCGCTGAGGTCGAGGAGATCGTACCGGTGGGCGCACTCGATCCCGACCAGATCCACACGCCCGGAATCTACGTTGATCGCGTTGTGAAGGGCATCTTCGAAAAGCGCATTGAGCAGCGTACCATCCGCAAGCGGGAGGCGGCGTAATGGCCTGGACACGCGATGAACTGGCTGCCCGCGCCGCGAAAGAGTTGCGCGACGGCTTCTATGTCAATCTCGGCATCGGCATTCCGACGCTCGTGGCGAACTACATTCCCGCCGGTATGGAAGTGACGCTGCAGTCCGAGAACGGCATGCTCGGCATGGGGCCGTTTCCGTACGATGACGAGGTCGACGCCGATCTCATCAACGCCGGCAAGCAGACGATCACCCAGCTGAAGAAGACGTCCTATTTCTCATCATCCGACAGCTTCGCGATGATCCGTGGCGGGCACATCGATCTGTCCATTCTCGGGGCGATGGAAGTGTCCGAGAAGGGCGATCTGGCGAACTGGATGGTGCCCGGCGAAATGGTCAAGGGCATGGGCGGCGCCATGGACCTCGTCGCGGGCGTCAAGCGCGTGGTCGTGGTCATGGAGCACGCGGCCAAGGACGGCTCGCCCAAGCTCCTGAAGAAGTGCGGACTTCCACTCACCGGCGTGCGCGTCGTCGACCGCGTGATCTCCGACCTCGGCGTATTCGACGTCGACAAGAAGGGAGAAGGGGGCCTCGCCCTTCTCGAAATGGCGCCGGGCGTGACGCTTGACGAAATCCGCGCCAAAACAGAAGCGGAAGTCCGCGCGGGCTGAAGCACCGGCGCATGGATGGGTGGCCGAGTGGCTGAAGGCTCCAGTCTTGAAAACTGGCGTAGGCGCAAGTTTACCGTGGGTTCGAATCCCACCCCATCCGCCA
>Ga0163144_10000140_pt1 | contig 163104 bp, 130 predicted proteins | sample OliLak19BULKMAT1_FD_123175 | JGI IMG/M metagenome (GOLD analysis project Ga0163144, IMG submission 123175) | Freshwater microbial mat bacterial communities from Lake Vanda, McMurdo Dry Valleys, Antarctica - Oligotrophic Lake LV.19.BULKMAT1 | ecosystem: Environmental > Aquatic > Freshwater >...
CGCCGAAGACGGCCTGTGGCTGTGCGCACTCGGCACCTGCCAGGTGGGCGAGCGGCTCGGCAACCGCTGTTTCAGCATCGACGACTACCTCACCCTGCTCGACGCCACCGGCCGCCTGCTGAAAGCAGGCAAGCGTGGCCGCATCCCGCCGGAACTGGCGCCGATCCTGGCCCGCCTCGATCTCAGCGTCGAGGCCTGGCTGGCGACGATGCTGGGCTGGCGGATGTTCGCCTTCACCTCGGCGATCGGCCACGCGGCGTCGCGTGCCGCCGCGGCTGGGCGTCGCGGGGTGCGCTGGATCCGCAACCGCTGCCCGTTGTTTGCGATGCCGTCGAGGGATGCGGCCGCCTGAGATTGCGGTGGGTCGAGAACGTCGATCCGGCGGGGCGGGGCGGGGCGAGGTAGGGCCACTCAGCGGTGTGGCTCCGCCACCGCTGCGACCGCCGACCGCCTCGTGGCGCAGGTCGTTCAGCACCAGCCGGCGGTTGGCGTTGCCACTGCCGATTCTCGCTGTCATGCCGAGCCGACCGCAGTAAGCGATGACCTCCCATGCCTGCATCTCCGAGGTTTCCAAGGTGCGTCGCCATGCCCCGGTCGTTTCCGTGTCCCTTCCGTTCGCTCCTGATGACCACTCTGGCGGTCGCAGGGATGGCGGTCACAGGGACGGCGGGCGCAGTTGGCGCCGAGCCCGCGGAAACCGTGACGCCGGTTTCCGCAGTGGCCCAACTGCCGTCGGGCCCACCGCTGCTCACCCAGCCGCGGCGACATGGCGCCCGGCCGGGCCGGCCAGTGCTCATCAGCCTCTCCGCCAGCGGCGCACGCCCGCTGCGCTTCACGGCGACCGGCCTGCCTGCCGGGCTGGAGCTCGATAGCGCCACGGGACGGATCAGCGGACGTACCGACGTCATTGGCACGCACCGTCTGGAAGTGACGGTCATGAATCAGCTCGGCGCCCATCGCGATGTGGTGGAGGTGGTCATCGGACCGACGCTGGCACTCACCCCGACCATGGGCTGGAACAGTTGGAATTGCTGGGGCAAGGCGGTCGATGACGCCAAGGTGCGGGCGGCGGCCCAGGTGATGGCCGATGAACTGCTGCCGCACGGCTGGTCGTACGTGGTGATCGATGACGGCTGGCAGGGGAAGCGCGACGAGGCCGGGGTCATCCATCCCAACGAGAAGTTCCCGGACATGCCCGGTCTGGTGCGGTTCATCCACGACCATGGCCTCAAGGCCGGCATCTACTCGACGCCGGGAACGATCTCGTGTGCCGGCTTCGTCGGCAGCTACCGCCACGAAGCCCAGGACGCGAAGCGTTTCGCGGAGTGGGGATTCGATTTCGTGAAGTACGACTGGTGCACCTACGTCGCCATGGTCCGGGACAACAGCCAGACGGAACTCAAGAAGCCCTACCGGTTGATGGGCGACCTGCTGGCGCAGACCGACCGCGACATCGTCTACAACCTCTGCCAGTGGGGACTCGGCGACGTGTGGGAATGGGGCGCCGAGGTCGGTGGCCACAGTTGGCGCACCACCAGTTCGATCAAGGACACCTGGAATGCCGGACTGAAGCAGAGCTTCGAGCAAGGCGGCCGTGCGCGCTTCGCCGGACCGGGGCGGTGGAACGATCCGGACATGCTGCTCATCGGCGTGCTCGGCTGGGGCGAGTTGCGACCGACCCGGCTGAGCGTCGAAGAGCAGGTCACCCACGTCACGCTCTGGAGCCTGCTGGCGGCGCCGCTGTTCCTGGGCTGCGACCTCACGCGCCTCGACGACACCACGCGCGCGCTGATCACCAACGATGAGGTGCTGGCGGTCGACCAGGATGTGCTCGGCCGGCAGGGGGTGCGCGTCACCAAGGACGGCGATCGTCAGGTGTGGGCGAAGCCGTTGGCGGATGGCACCCAGGCGGTCGGACTGTTCAACCTGTCGGGGCGCGCAGCCACGGTGACGGTGACCTGGGCCGATCTCGGCCTGACCGGTCCGCAGCCGGTGCGCGACCTGTGGAAGAGCGTGGATCTCGGTGTGCTGGCTGACGGCCACAGCGAGGAACTGCCGCTGCATGGCTGCCAACTGCTGCGGGTCGGCGCGCCTCGGCCGGCGCCGTAAACGCGGTGGACCTGCCCGAGCCGCACGCGGCGCCGATCGTGCCAGGCGTGTCGCCCGCCGTAGCGGATCTGCCGCTGTCCGCTGACGACAGCGAAGTGTCCATCGTCCTGCCCCGCCTCGACGAAGCCGCTGCGGTCGCTGACTGCGTGCGCGAGGCGCTGGCCTGGTTGACGGGCGCTGGCGTGGCCGGTGAGGTGGTGGTGGCCGACAACGGCAGCCGCGACGGTTCGCCGGCTATCGCCGCAGCCGCCGGAGCGCGGGTGGTGGCGGTGGCCACGCGCGGCTATGGCGCCGCCGTGCGTGCCGGGCTGACGGCAGCGCGCGGACGCTACGTCATCGTCGCCGACGCCGATGGCAGCTACGACCTCTCCGGACTGGGGCCATTTCTCGACGCCTTGCGCGCTGGCAACGACCTGGTGGTGGGCAATCGCTTCGCCGGCGGCGTGGCGCGCGGAGCCATGCCGTGGGCCAACCGCTGGCTGGGCAATCCGCTGTTGTCGGGCCTGGGCCGGCTGCTCTACGCCACGCCGGTGCGCGACTTCCACTGCGGGCTGCGCGGCTGCGCCCGCGTCGCCATGCTCGCCCTCGATCTGCGCAGCGACGGCATGGAGCTGGCCTCGGAGATGATCACCGCTGCCACCCGCCGTGGCCTGCGCGTCGCTGAATTGCCCACCACGCTGCGTGCGGCGGCGCCGGGTCGTTCGTCCAAGCTGCGACCGGTGAGCGACGGCCTGCGCCATATCCGCCTGCTCATTGGCCGGCGCTGGGGCGGGCGGTAGACGGACGGCGCGGCCGGGCCGGGAGGGGAGGGGTCGCCGGTCAACCCCGGACTCGCCGTAGCGCCGCCGCGATCCGAGCGAAGCTCCTGCAATGCCTTCCACCGCGATGGACCCCGGCGATCAGGCGCACTTCCGCTTCACCCAGTTGTGGACGGCGGCGCAGCCGGCGGTCGCGGGGTTCGTGCGCAGCCTGGTGCGCGACCGGGTCGCGGCGGACGACGTCCTGCAAGAGACCGCGCTGGCGCTGTTCACCGGCTTCGCGGGCTATGACGCGCAGCGGCCGTTCCTGGCCTGGGCGCTGGGGGTGGCGCGGCACAAGGTGCAGGACCGCTGGCGGCAACAGGCGCGCAACCAGGTGCTGGTGCAGGACACGGCGCAGCTCGACGCGCTGGTGGCGGCCAGCGTCGAACTGGCCGATGACCTTGATCGCCATCGCGTCGCGTTGGAGGACTGCGTGCGCGGCGTCGATGGCCGCAATTGGGATCTGCTGCGCCTGCACTACCACCAGGATCAGCCGCCGCAGGCGATCGCTGAGCGCCTCGGCCTGCCGGCCAGCCATGTCCGCGTGCTGCTGACCCGCCTGCGCCAGTCGCTGCGCGCCTGCGTCGAACGTCGGCTGGCGGGTGGCGCGACCACCGGGACCGCGACATGACCATGCCCAAGGTTCTGCCCGAGCTGGTGGCGCGGTGGATCGATGGCGACCTGACCGACGCCGAGATCGCCACGCTGCGCGACTGGCTGGCCGGCGATCCGCTGCGCCTGCGCGACTACCTGCGCGCCGTGCACGCCGCCGAGGATCTGCGTCGGCTGGTGCGCGCGCGCGCCGAGGTCGGTGCCATCACTGCCGGTGGAGCGTCCTCGCAGCGCCGGCCGGGCATCAGCGCAGCACGCCGTCGGCGTTGGCCGGTGGCGGTGCTCGCGGTCGCAGCGGTGCTCGGTCTCGCTGCGCTCGGCCGCTGGCTGATGCCGAGCGCTCCGGCAGTGATCGCGGCCGCGCAGGACGCGACCATGGTGCGCGCTGACGGCACGTCCGTCGATGCCGTCGGCATGCGGCTGCACGGCGGCGAGCGCCTGCGCACCGCCGCTGCCGGCCGCGTCGAACTGCGCTGGGGCGACGGATCCAGCGCGACCCTCTCCGCGGCTGGTGAACTGCTGGTCGACGGCGATCAGCGTGCGAAGCGCCTGCGCCTGATCACCGGGGCGTTGACAGTCGACGCCCAGCCGCAGCCCGCTGACCGGCCGTTGACCGTGGCCACGCCGCACGCCGAGGTCGTCGTGGTCGGCACCGCCTTCGCGCTGCACGTCGATGCGCAGGGCACCGCGCTGGCAGTCGAGCACGGATCGGTGCGCGTCCGCGACCAGGCTGGCGAGCGCACCGTCGCGGCCGGTGAACGCCTCGGCCTGCGCGCGGCGGCGCGCAGCGCGGTGGATGCCCGCATCGGGCTCGAACTGCCGGCGGTCGGGCCGGACAGCGATGAACTGGTCTTCGCCGATGCGTTCCGCCAGGCGCGGCCGTGGGCGCCGCGTCAGGCCGGCCCCGGTGAGGCGCCGGCGCTGGATCTCGATGCGCTCGGCTGGCCGCGTGCGCTGCTGCCCGGACAGTGGGCGGAGACAGTGCTGTGCGAGCGCTTCGCCGGCCACTATCCCGGCGGCACCTGGACGTGCCGTTGGCAGGGCAGCGGCACGCTCGAGTTCGCCGGCGATGCGACGCTGCTGACGCAGGCCGCCGGCGCGGCCGAGATCGCGGTGCGGCCGAGCGCGCGCGGCATCGTCATCCGCCTGCGCCGCAGCGATTCCGCCGATCCGCTGCGCCGGCTGTCGCTGTTTCCGCCGGGCTGCGCTGGCGCCACCTTCCATCCCGCCTTCCTGGCGCGTTGCCGCGGTGTCGCCGCGGTGCGCACCTGGGCGTGGAGCGACCGTCGCCTTGAGCAGCCGTTGGGCTGGACTGACCGCCTGACCGCGGAGCACGCCCCCATGCCGGCGGAGCGCGGCGTCGCGCCCGAGTTGGCGCTCGCCCTGGCGGCAGCGCTCGACGCCGATTGCTGGCTGTGCCTGCCGCCGCAAGCCGACGACAGCTATGTCGACGGTCTGGCGGCGCTGGCGCGCGCGCGTCTGCCGGCGGGTCGACGCTGCTACGTCGAGTACGGCCACGATCTGTGGGACGCGCACCTCGCCGCTGGCGCCTGGGCGCAGCGCCAGGGCGTGGCGCGCGGACATCCGCCCGCCGTCGCCAACCTGCGGTTCACCGCCGAGCGTTCACGCGAGGTGTTCACCCGCTGGCGTGCCGCCTTTTCGGCGACCAGCGCCGACGATGTCCGCACCGTGCGCGTCCTCGCCGGCATGATCGGCAATGCCTTCTTCGCCGACGAAGTGCTGTCGTGGCGCGATGCCGGACTGCACGCCGACGCGCTGGCGATCCATGCCGCCCTGGGTGGCGGGGTCGGCGATCCCGGCGCCGACCGCGCTGACGTGGCGGCGATCGAGACGCTGAGCGCCGACGCCTTCCTCGACCAGTGCCGGCGGACGCTGGCGGCGAACCAGTCCGCACTCGCCGAGGACCGCGCGTTGGCGCAGCGCTGGGGCCTGCGCCTGATCGCCTACCACGGCGGCGCGCGCATCTGGTCGCACCAGCGCGGCCTCACCGGCGCCGCGCATCGGCGCATGGCCGAGGTGTTGCACGATCCGCGCATCGGCGAGTTGGACGCGGCGTGGTGGTCATGGTGGCGCAGCGAGGCCGGCGACCTGCTGTGCGCGTTGGCGCCGCTCGACTGGCGCGCGGCGGGACGTCTGCCCCCGGCACCGACGGCAGCGCTGCTCGACCCATCGGCGGTGCCGGTGTGGCGGGCGCTGCGTCAGGTGGTGGAGGGGGCGCCGACGGGCAAGTAGCACATGCGGCCCTCAGGGCCCCACCGCCCGCAGCCGCACCAGCAGGCCGAAATGGTCGGAGGGGAACAGCAGCGGGTCGTCGGCGCGCAGCGGTTGGTCGCCGATGATCTCGGCGGCGTCGGCGCGCCAGCGTGATGAACGCAGCAGCACGCGGTCGAGCCGACGGCTGGGTTCACCGGGAAACGAGTTGGCGCGCGCCAGGGCGTTGCGTTCGATGTCCCAGGTGAAGCCGGGCGCAGCGCCGTGCAGCACGCTCCAGACGTCGGCGTAGGCGGGGTCGATGGCGGCGGTCTCGTCGCGGTCGGCGTCGCCGAAATTGCAGTCGCCGATGATGGCGGCGTGTTGGTGTCCGGCGAGCGCCTGCGCGCAGGTGGCAAGCTGACGGACGCGGATGCCGCGATCGTTGGGCATGCTGTCGAGATGGACTCCGACGATGGCGAGATGATGTCTGCCGAGGTCGATCTCATGCAGCACGCCGACGCGGTCGAGCCGGCTGGGCAGCACCACCACTCGCGCCGGAGCCAGGGACAACCGGCTGAGCACGAAGATGCCGCCCGGCGCCTGCACCACTCCGCCGACCGTCGTCCGTCGGTAGGCCTGCGCCCAGGGCTGGGCGAGCAGGCGTTCCAGAAACCAGTCGGTGACCTCCTGCATGACGATGACGTCGGCGTCGGCCTTGGCGATCAACGCAAACATTGCCGGCAGACGCCGATCGGCGCTGGTGCGATCGAAGAGGACATTCCAGGTCAGCACGCGCAGCGCCGTCGTCGGCCGCACCAGCGGGACGATCTCGCGGTCGATGGCGACCGGCAGCGGAACCTCGCCGGCGGCGAGCAGACCGATGGCCAGGATCAGCAGCGCGCGCATGGCCGTATCAATGCGCGCCGCCGGCCGCCGTCGAGGGCCGCCACGCCGACCGCAGCGGGCAGGACGCTGCCGCGTCCCGCATCCTTGCTGGCGCTCACTCGCGGACATACTGCATCGCCATGGCCCGTCCGCCCAAAGCCCGCAATCCGCTCAAGGTCGCTGCGCTCCAGCTCTTCGTCGAGAGCGGCGTGCATGCCACCGGCATCCGCGAGATCGCGCGCCATGCCGGCTGTTCCGAGGCGGCGCTGTACCGCCACTGGGCGAACAAGGAGGCGCTGGTCAACCACCTCTTCCACGAGCATCTCACCGAGGTCACGCGCATCCTCGACGAGGCGATCACGGCGGGAAAGACCACCGAGCAGAAAGTGGTGAACGCCACCAAGGCCGCCTATCAGCTCTACGACGAGCAGCCGCTGGTCTTCCGTTTCGTGCTGCTGGTGCAGCACGAACTCGCCAAGGAACTGCCGGCCGACCTGCGCATGCCGCAGGACGTGGTCACCGATCTGGTCAAGGGCAGCGAGGCCAAGGGCGATCCGGTGCTGCTCGCGTCGGCGCTGGTCGGGTTGTTCCTGCAGACCGCCACCTTCGTGCTCTACGGTCGTCTGCCCGGCCCGCTGTCGACGTACGCGGATCCGGTGGCGAAGATGGCGATGAAATTGCTGAAAGGCTGATCGTAAGCGGTTGCCGATTGGCTGGCCGGTCGGGCCGATCGTGGTCTGCCCCACGCGACGGCCGGCATGGTGGCTTGGACGCGCCGCCGAATCGGCCCTTACCGCTGCACCCGTCCGCTGCCATCCCCGCCGACCAGGGCTTCGACCTCGGCCAGGCTGACCAGGTTGAAATCGCCTGAGATGGAATGCTTCAGCGCGCTGGCGGCGGTGGCGGTTTCGATGGTGCGCTGGCGGTCGTAGCCGGCGAGCAGGCCGTGGATGAGACCGGCAGCGAACGAATCGCCGCCGCCGACGCGGTCGACGATGGTGAGGTCATAATGTCGGCTGAAGCTGTGGCCCTGGGCGTCGACCAGCAGACCCGACCAGCCGTTGGCGCTGGCGCTGCGGCTCTCGCGCAGGGTGATGGCGACGCGCTGCACGGCCGGAAAGCGTGCGCGCACCTGCGCGGCGACGTCGAGGTAACGCTCGCGGTCGAGGTGCCCACCAGCGATTTCGCTGCCGGCGGCCTTGATGCCGAACACCTTGTCGCAGTCCTCTTCGTTGGCGATGGCGACGTCGACGAAGGGCATGAGCGCGGCCATGACCTGGCCGGCCTTGGCCGATGACCACAGCTTCTTGCGATAGTTAAGGTCGAGCGACGTGCCCAGTCCGCCGGCCTTGGCCTCTTTGAGCGCTTCGATGCAGGCCGCCGCGGCGCTGTCGCCGAGGGCGGGGGTGATGCCGGTGAGGTGGAACCACTGCGCGCCGGCCAAGGCCTCCTTCCACTTCACCTCGCCCGGCCGGATGGCGGCGATGGCCGCGCCGGCACGATCATAGACCACGTTCGAGGCCCGCTGACTGGCGCCGGCTTCGAGGAAGTAGATGCCGAGCCGCTCGCCCTGGCGCAGGACATGGCGGGTGTCGACGCCATGTCCGCGCAGCACGTTGATCGCCCAGTCGCCGATCGGGTTCTTGGGGAAGGCGGACACGAAACGCGCGTGATGGCCGAACAGCGCCAGCGACACCGCCACGTTGGCCTCGCCGCCACCAAAGGTCGATTCCAGGTCGCTGCACTGGGAGAAGCGCAGGAAGCCCGGCGTCTTCAACCGCAACATCAGTTCGCCGAAGGTGACGACGGTGGACATGCGACCTCGGTGGAGCGGATGGATGCCGGATGACTGCCGGGATGCTGGAAAGCTCGCGCCGACCCTAGTCCAGGTGCCGCGCCCGGCAACCGGGCGCGCGACGCCGGCGCAGCCGCGGCGTCCGCGTCGGCCGATCAGGTCGACTGGTCGGTGTCCGCCCACGCCACGCCCGGCGACAGCGCCCAGGTCAGCGCCCAGCGACGCTCCTGGATGACCCGGCCATGCACGGCCGATTCCAGGCCACCCGGCCAGGACGACGCCAGGTCGCAGGTGCGTGCGGCGTGGTGCAGGCAGTAGTAGGCGTCCTCGCGGGCAGCGATCTCGGCCAGCGGTCGCAGGGCGGCGGCGGCCAGCCAACGTTCGGCGTCATCCAGCGCCGGCGTCTGACGGGTGAACACCGTCACCGAGGCGTCGCCATCGAGCGGCGCGATGGCCTCGTCGAGGACGCCATCGCAGCCGAGGCACCAGCACAGGGCGGCCAGGTTCTCGAGCTTCCAGCCGATGTGATCGCGTTCGCTGTCCTGCACCTGTGCACGCGGCCGGGTGAGGATGGTGCGTTCGTCCTCGGCCAGCCACCGGCGCAGGCGCAGGCGCTCGGCGATGGCCTGGATCGCCGTGTTCGCGACCACCGTCGGCGGCGCCAGCACGAAGGTGACCAGGGTCTTCAACGCCACCACGCGCAGCGCGATCTCCTGGACCGGACGCACGGTGCCCGGACCACGGATGGGCAGGCCAGGGGACACCGGCAGGCCAAGCGCATCGGCAAGAGCCAGGCTGCACCGGCGCACCGGGTCGACGGTGGGGATCGGCGCGCGCGCGGTGGCGGCTGCGGACGCGCTGGAGGCGGCCGGCGGACGGGGACTCTGCCAACGGCGACGGCGACGCATGTCCGCGGAGGGTGCGTGCCAGGCCCAGCGTTCAACCGGACAACGCAGGCTCGCTGCGACGTGGGTGGTGCGGCGCGCCTTCTCGTCCCGCCGGCGCGACCGGTGCTTGAGTGTCGCCGCCGTGCCGTGAGCGTCAGCGCCTCCACCGCTGAGGACTTCCCATGCCCCGCATCGTCGCCCTGCTGGCGCTGATCACCGTCGCCATCGCTGCTGATCTCAGCGTGGTTCCCGACCGCGCCGATGGCGTCTATCAGCCCGGCGAAGCGGTGACCTGGACGGTGACCGCCACGGGTGAGGCGCCGACCGGTCAGCGCTTCAGCGTGCGTTCGGGCGGAGTGGTCGAGGTGGTCAGCGGCGCGCTGACTTTCGCCGACGGCAAGGCCACGGTCACCGCTCGCCTCGATCAGCCCGGCACGCTGCTGCTCGAGATCCCGGTCGGTGCCAAGCGCGTGCTCGGCGGCGCTGCGGTCGCCTGGGAGCGCATCCCGGTCTCGGCGCCCGAACCAGCGGATTTCTCCGCCTTCTGGCAGGCCAAGCTGGCCGAACTGGCGGCCGTGCCGGCCAATCCGGTGATGACCCCGGTCGAGTCCGGCAACCCGGCGGTGAAGCTGTGGACGATCACCATGGCCAACATCCGCGGCACGCAGATCCGCGGTTATCTGGCGCGTCCCGCAAACGACGCGCCCTGTCCGGCCATGCTGGTGGTGCAGTACGCGGGGGTGTACGCCCTGGACAAGGCGTGGTCGGTCGGGCCGGCCGCCCAGGGCTGGCTGGTGCTCAACATCAATGCCCACGATCTGCCCGTCGACCAGCCCAAGGATTTCTATGCCCAGCAGAATGTTGGCGCGATCAAGAACTACCCGGCGATCGGTCGCGAGGATCGCGACACCAGCTACTTCCTGCGCATGTACCTGTCCTGTTACCGCGGCGCCGAATACCTGGCGACGCGGCCGGACTGGAATCGCACCACGCTGCTGGTGCAAGGTGGCAGCCAGGGCGGCTTGCAGGCGATCGTCACCGCCGGACTGCATCCCGCGATCACCGTCGCCACCGCCAACGTACCGGCTGGCTGCGATCACACCGGCGCCGCGCTCAAGCGCACGCCGGGTTGGCCACGGTGGACCACCGACGATCCGCGCACGGTCACCGCCAGCACCTACTACGACGTGGTCAACTTCGCCCGCCGCGTGCGCTGCCCGGTGCTGGTCGGCATGGGCCTGATCGACACTGTCTGTCCACCCGGCGGCGTCTTCGCCATGTACAACCAGCTCACCGGCGCCAAGCGGCTGGTGCTGATGCCCGGCGCCGATCACGGCGGCCCGCATGGCCCCTACTACGGCGTGTTGAATGCGTGGTGGACGGCCGCGCGCGATGGGAAGCCGCTGCCGATGCGCTGAGCGGGCAGGCTGCTGAAGAGCCCGCGGCGGCCGTTCGCGTGACCGGCATGGAGCTTCCCCTCCGGCGGCGACCGTCCACGTTCCTCCCCGGCGCGCGCTGCTCCGCTGGTTCGGCCTTCCGACCATCAGACCCTGGGACCCTTCTGCATGGACTTCTCCAAGCTCCTCTCCGACGACCCTGACGCGCTCGGCGAGATCCAGCGCCTGACCCAGGGCGGCAATTTCGATCCCTTGGCGATGTTCCAGGGGCAGGCGCGTTTCCATGCCGTGTTCATCGCGCCATTCACCCCCGCGCTGGCCAAGGCGGTGACCCAGTTCCTGACCGACGGCAGCGGGGCGTTGGCCGGGGTGGCGCGGATGTTTCAGGGCCAGGGCGCCTCGGCGGCCGAGGCGCTGGTGTCGGCGCAGGAGATGTTCCGCGCCGCGCACGGCATGTGCGTGGTGGTGCTCGCCAACGACCAGGGTCTGGACACCGTCCCGCAGCTCTTCTTCGGTCACCTCGAAGAAGCCTACCGCGACCAGGTGGTGCGCCTGTGCGGCGATGATTTCAAGGATGCGGTGCCGCTGCGCGCGGCGCTCGCCGATCTCGCGGCCAAGGCCACGGCCGGCGCTGCGGGGCCGGCGTTGATCAGCGTGCCGGGCAAGGCTGGTGCGGCCGCAGCGCGGGTGGGCTGGGAGGTCTGGCTCGACCTGGCGCGGCGGCTGGCGGCGTCGCTCGATGCCGGCGTGCCGTCGGGCAGTGGCGAGCGCCTGCGCGATCTCGCCTGGTGGGTGGGCACGGCGGTCGGCGCGCTGGCGACAAGCGGAGCTCCGCCCCAGCCCGTTGGGCATTCTCGGGGCGTCGCCCCGCTGGCGCCTTCGTTTCGGGGAGCTTCGCCCCCCGTGCCCCCCGGCACGCGCATCGATGGCGCCACCGCGGCGGCGGTGGCGCGCAGCCTGCTGCTGTGCGGCGAGGTGGCCTCGGCGTTGCCGCTGATCGACGTCGCCCTGCAGGGAGAGCTCGACGACGAGGCGCGCGTGCAGCTCATCCATGCCGCCGTCGACGCCGCCTGCACCGCCCAGCATCCCGCCCTGGCCGGCGACTGGCTGCGTGCGCACATCGCCGCCGCCGATCACGAGCTGTTCGCCAGCTACGACGCGCTGCTCGCACTGTTCCGCGTCCAGGCCGCCGCCCAGCTCGGTGCCGACGCCCTGCTCGACACCGCTGCGCGCCTGGCCAAGGCCAACCGCAAGGCGGTGCGCCATGATCTCACCCGCGAGCCCCTGTGGCGGGTGTGCGTGGCCGAACCCGGCGAGCTGCTCGACACCGCCGCCGCCGGTGAACTGGTCGGCCGCAGTCCGACCTTCGTCGCCAAGCGCCTGGAGTCGGGCACCATACCCTGGCTGCGCCAGGGCGACCAGGTGCGCCTGCCACGCGCCGCGCTGGTGGCGTGGAAAGCGGTGATGGACGCGCATAAATTGTTGGATTAGACGTTCGGGGGTTCGGGGGTTCGGGGGTTCGGGGGTTCGCTCCGTGCGGAGTGCGATCCGAACGTCCGCACGACCAAACGTCCGCACCTCGATTCAGCCTTTGCCCATGGAAGCGCTTTCCTACAACCGCCCGCCCATGGCCGGTGGCCCGACCATCTACGACATCGCTGCCCGTGCCGGGGTCGGCATCGCCACGGTCAGTCGCGTGCTGAACGCGTCGGATCGCGTCGCCGAGCCGACCCGCCAGGCCGTGCTGCGCGCAGTCGGTGACCTCGGTTTCCGCGCCAACCGGGCGGCGCGCCGGCTGGCGACGCGCGGGCCGGACCGGCCTCGGGTGGCGGCGCTGATGCCGTTCTCCAGCGCCAATTTCTATTTTTCGGTGTCGCGTCCGTTGTCGCAGGGACTGGCGCTGGCCGACATCGACCTCGCCCTGCACGACGTGCGCACGCGCGAGGACAAGCAGCGCATCCTCGACCGCCTGCTCGCCGAACGCTCGTGCGAAGGCGTGGTGCTGTGCAGCATGGGCATCGGCGACGAACGTCGCGCGCACTTCCGCCGACTCGGCGTGCCGCTGATCAGCGTCGACTATCCGCTGCCCGACCTGCCCTGCTGCACCGTCGACAACGTCGCCGGCGGCACCTTGGCGGTGCGCCGGCTGCTCGACGCCGGCAGCCGCCGGGTCGGCCTGATCACTGGTCCGCTGGCGGCGCTGGCCTTCCGCGATCGCGAGCGCGGCTTCAGCGCCGTCGCCGGCGGCGACGCGCCGATCGTGCGCGCCCGCACGGTCAGCCGCGAAGAGGGCCGCGCCGCCACCGCCGCCCTGCTCGAACGCCACGGCGATCTCGACGGCGTGGTCTGCGTCAACGATGTGCTGGCGGTGGGCGCGCTGGAGGAACTGCGGCGGCTCGGGCGCGGCGTGCCCGACGAGGTGCAGGTGATCGGCTTCGACGATCTGCCGCTGATCGACGTCATCGGTCTGAGCACCATCCACCAGCCCATGGCCCGTTTCGGCGAGTGGGCAGCCGAGACCATCGCCGCCCTGATGACCCGTCCTGGTGCCGCCGCTCCGCCTTCGGTGGTGCTGCCGCTGACGTTGGCATCGCGCGCGACGACGCGGGCGGTGCTGGCTGACGCGCCTCCCGATCATGACCGCCCGCAGAACGGACACCGCCGCGCGCAGCCGAGGAAGGCTGAGCGGCGGAGTCGTTGAGAGGCTGAGCGGCAGCAACGCAACCAACCTCCGCCCGCGACCTCGTCCACCGCTCAACCACTCCACCGCTCAACCTCCCCCCGGTCCGCATGCCCTACAACGAACCCATCAAAATCGGCACGGTCGTCAACGGCAACGCCAACCTGCCGCGCTACCTCAAGCAGGTGGTGAAGCACGGCTTCGAGTGCTTCCAGGTCAGTTTCGGTCACATGCAGTTCGACCATGGCCTCGACCTCGAACGGCTGGGCAAGGAATGTCAGGACGCGCTCGCCGGCAGCGGCGCCAGCATCAGCGCGGTCAGCGCGTTCGGCAACCCGGTGGCGGGCGACGCCAAGGGCATCGAGGTGCGCGAGGGCTGGAAGAAGCTGGTCGAGAACGCTCACCATTTCGGAGCCGGCATCGTCAGCGGCTTCAGCGGAGCGCTCGATGGCCGGCCGGTGCCGGAATCGGTGGTGGCGGTGGCCGAGGTGTTCCGGCCGATCGTCAAACGCGCCGCCGAGAAGGGGATGCGCATCGCCTTCGAGAACTGCCCGATGGGCGGCAGTTGGAACAGTGTGCGCATCAACACCGCCACCAGCGCCGCCGCCTGGGAACTGCTCTTCGAGGCCCTGCCCGACGACAACGTCGGTTTGGAGTGGGAACCATGCCACCAGATGATCGAACTGGTCGACGTCATCGCCCAGGCGCGCACCTGGGCGCACCGCTTCTTCCATATCCAGGGCAAGTGCGCGACCATCGCCCACGACATCCTGCGCACCTATGGCCGCAACGGCGGCAAGACCTGGTCGTGGCACCGCACACCCGGTTTCGGCGACCTCGACTGGGCCGACCTGATCAGCGTGCTGCGCCAGGCCAATTGGCAGGGCGCCATCGACATTGAGGGCTGGCATGACCCGGTCTACAAAGGCGACCTCGAAATGACCGGTCAGGTGTTCGGACTCAACTACCTCAAGCAATGCCGTGGCGGGACCTACGTCCCCAATCCGACGGTCTGAGCCCGCACCGCACCGCACCGCACCGCGCTTCCGCACCATCCCAACCCAGGAGATCCCATGCCCATCCGCGTCACCGTCTGGGGCGAAAACGTCCACGAGCACAAGAACGAGACCGTTCGCGCCATCTACCCCAAGGGCATGCACACCTGCATCGCCGACGCGCTCAACCAGGACCAGGAGATCACCGCGGTCACCGCCACCCTCGACCAGCCCGACCACGGTCTGACCGATGCGGTGCTGGCGACGACCGACGTGCTGAGCTGGTGGGGCCACATGGCCCACGACAAGGTCGACGACAAGATCGTCAGCCGCGTGCACAAGCGCGTGCTCGAAGGCATGGGCCTGATCGTCCTGCACAGCGGTCACTACGCCAAGATCTTCAAGCGGCTGATGGGCACCACGTGTTCGCTGTCCTGGCGCGAGGCCGGCGAGAAGGAACGCCTGTGGGTGTGCAACCCCGGCCACCCCATCGCCCAGGGCATCGACAAGTATTTCGAACTCCCCAACGAGGAGATGTACGGCGAGCCCTTCGGCATCCCGTCGCCCGATGAACAGGTGTTCATCTCGTGGTTCGAAGGCGGCGAGGTCTTCCGTTCGGGCTGCTGTTATTTCCGCGGCAACGGCCGCATCTTCTACTTCCGCCCCGGTCATGAGACCTATCCCACCTATCACCACCCGCAGGTGCAGTTGGTGATGCGCAACGCGGTGAAGTGGGCGAAGTGCCAGGGCGGGATCTGGAAGGATGGCTGCCCCAACGTCCCGGTCGACAAGGCTCCAGAGAAGATCACCACCAAGGGCCCGACCATGCACAAGCCGGGCGAGGCCGGGTATCGCTGACATCGCCGCGGTCCAAGGGTCCGCGGGTTGCGGGACGGCGGCGTTCATCGCCCTGTCGTCGCGCGACCTGCGGGCCTGCGGACATGCGGGCCTTCGGACTACAGCGGACCGTCCGGCCCACATGCTTCACCGGAACCAGGAAGGATCCCATGAAACTGATTCAAGTCGGCGTCGGCGGATTCGGCAGCCAGTGGCTGCAGCGGATCAGCAACGCACCGGAACGCGCCCGCCACGCGGCGCTCGTCGATGTCTCGCCCGAGACCCTGGCCAAGGCCGCGGTCGAAGCCCAGGTGCCGGCCGGGCGCTGCTTCAGCGATCTCGCCACCGCCATCGCCGCGACCCGCGGTGAGGCCGACGCGGTACTGGTGGTGGTGCCGCCGCAGCATCATCGCGCTGCCGTGGTCACCGCGCTTGAGGCCGGCCTGCCGGCGCTGTGCGAGAAGCCGATGGCGGGGACGCCCGAGGATTGCGCGGCGATGGTGGCGTGTGCGCAGCGCACCGGCGTGCCCTTCGCGGTCAGCCAGAACTACCGCTATCGCCAGGCGATGTGGACGGCGCACCGGCTGATCAAGGAAGGCACGCTCGGCGCCATCGGTCAGGTCCGCCTGGACTTCTGGCTGCACTGCGATTTCCGCGGCACCTTCCGCGAGACCATGGCGCATCCGCTGATCCTCGACATGTCGATCCACCACTTCGATCTCATCCGCTTCGTCACCGGTCTCGACGCGGTGAGCGTGCGCGCCGAAGGCTGGAATCCGCCGTGGAGCCAGTTCCGCGGCGATGCCTCGGCCGCCTGCCTGTTCGCCATGAGCAACGGAGCGCGCGTGCTCTACAACGGCTCGTGGCATGCGCGTGGCCCGCACGACGGCTGGAACGGCTCGTGGCTGATCGAGTGCGAGCACGGCTTCCTGCGCATCCACAAGGATCGCATCACCCGCCACCTCGGCCCCGAGTCGGTCAAAGGCGTGCCTGAACCAGGCGAGGAGGTCGAACTTGACGCGCTGCCCCTGCGCGATCAGGACTTCGTCCTCGACGACTTCAGCCGCGCCGTGAACGAAGGCCGTCGCCCGCTCACCGATGGCGAGGACAACCTCAAGAGCATCGGCATGGTCTTTGCCGCCGTCGATTCGCTGGCGTGCGGCGAACGGGTGGAGGTCGGCGGATAAAGGAACGGCGCTCCCGACGCCGTCTGGTCAGACGCTGGCGCCCAGCCGCTCCGCCACCTCCTCGACCGTGCGTGCGGGCGCCAGGCACGAATGGCCGATGCACAGCAGCACTTGCGGTTCGCTCAATTCGCGGCGTCCGTCCAGGCACGACCAGTCGCGCTCGCGGCAGGAGGCGACCGGGATGATGCCGAGCGTCGGCTCCGGGCTGGCGCGGCAGGCGGCGAGCAGGGCGATGGTGCGCGGGTCGTCCGCGGCGCCCGCGACCACGGCGGTGAGCGCGCCGCGCTGGGCATGGCGCCACGCCGACAGCAGGGTGGCGCAGGCGCTGGGGGCCTGCGTCGCGGTGGTGGCGGCGGCTGAGAAGATGCCCTCGGCGAGGGCGCGCCAGCGCGCCACGCCGGTGCAGTTCCACAGCCGCAGCAGGCCGACCGCGAGGGCGTTCTGGCCCGACGGCCAGGCGTTGTCGGTGTGCTCGCGGCTGCGCCGCACCAGGTCGCGGCGGCCGGCGGGGGTGGTGTAGAAGCCGCCGTCGTCGGCGCGCAGGCGGTCGACCGCCTCGTTGGCGATGGCGGCGGCGCGGTCGATCAGCAGCGGATCGCCGATCAGATCAAAGGTCGCGGTCAGGGCGCTGACCAGATGACCATAGTCGGTGATGAAGGCGGCGCGCGCCGGCCGTGCGCCGTTGGCGGGCAGGCGCACCAGGCCGTCGGGCAGGTGACGGGCGGTGAGCACGGCGACGAGGTCATGGCAGGCAGCGGCGAAGCGCGGCTCGGCGACGTGGCGGGCGAGGGCGGCCAAGGCTTCCAGCGCCAGCGCGTTCTGGTCGGTGAGCAGCTTGTCGTCGCGGCCCGGCCGCGGCCGCGCGTCGCGTGCCGTGCGCAGGGCCGGATAGTGCGCCTCCCACATTGCCCGCCGAGGAATCGCCCCGCCGGGGTCGGCGAGGGCGCGTCCGCCACGGGGATGCGGGATGTGGCTGGCCACCGGCTCGGCGTGGCCGCTGTGGCCGAGGTGCGGCGCGCCGGGGCGCAGGTCCCAGTCCGCAGCCAGGCGCGCACCGAGATCGGCGCCGAGCACGGCGGCGAGCTGGTCGGGGCTCCAGGCGTAGAAGCTGCCCTCACCGCCCGGATCATCGGCGTCCTCGGCGGTGGCCAGGCCAAGCAGGGAGCCGGTCGGCGAGCGCACCGCGAGGTCGCGCAGCAGGTAGTCGGCCGCGTTCACTGCCGTGCGCAGGAAATCGTTGCGGCGCAGCGCGGCGCCCGCGCGGGCATAGGCACCGATGAGCTGGGCATTGTCGTAGAGCATCTTCTCGAAGTGCGGGACCCGCCACGCCGCGTCGACGCTGTAGCGGTGAAAGCCGCCGCCGACGCGGTCATGCAGGCCGGCGTCCTGCATCGCCTCCAGGGTCGCCGCCGCCTGCTCGCGCCACGCTGGCCGGCCACTGGCGACGAGCAGCGGGATGAGCTGGCTGGCCGGGAACTTGGGCGCGCGCTGGGCGTTGTAGGCCCAGCCGGGATGGGCGCGGTCGAAGGTGCGGCGCAGCACGGCGTCGAGGCGGTCCCAGACCTCGCTGGTGAGCGCACCGCCGGGCTGGTCGGCGCCGCGCAGGTGTCCGGTGATCTGCTCGGCCACCTGGGCGATGCGGCCGCGGTCCTCGCGCCACAGCCGATGCATCTCGCCGACCAGCCGCCGCCAGCCCTCCGCCGGGACGTAGGTGCAGGCGTAGAACGGTCGCCCGTCGTGATCGACGAAGGCATTCAGCGGCCAGCCACCGTGGCCTTCCATGGCCTGCACCGCGTCCATGTAGATCTCGTCGACCTCGGGGTGCTCCTCGCGATCGACCTTGATGCAGACCAGGCGCTGGTTCATCCACGCCGCGGTGTCGGCGTCCTCGAAGCACTCGTGCGCCATGACGTGGCACCAATGGCAGGTGCTGTAGCCGATCGACACCAGCACCGGCACATCGCGGCGCCGCGCCTGCGCGAAGGCGTCCTCGCTCCACGACACCCAGTCCACCGGGTTGTCGGCGTGCTGGCGCAGGTAGGGATTGAGGCTGTTGGCGAGGGAGTTGGGCATGTGGTCGATGGGCGAGGTGGCGAGGTGGCGAGGTGGCGAGGGTGCGAGGGTGCGCAGGCGAGCGGCAGGACCGCTGAGGGGGACGGCCGACGGTGACGATGGCGATGGCGAGGCGGAGGGTGGCCGGCAGGCTGCGTGCGGAGATCGCATGCTGCCTCCCGCACGCTGCCTGGCCATCGCCGTCTCGATCGCCGCCATCGCCGTCAGCGCCGCGCTCGCCGCCGGCGAAGCGGTGGTCGTCCACCTCAGCCCGACCGGCGACGACGCCTGGAGCGGGCGTCTCGCCGAGCCGGATGCGGCACGCCGTGATGGTCCGGTGGCGACGCCAGGGCGTGCGCGCGATGTCGTGCGGGCGCTGCGCGCGGCCGGCGAAAGCGGACCGGTGAACGTGCGCCTGCGCGCCGGCACCTGGCGGTTGGCCGAAACGCTGGTCTTCGCGCCCGAGGATTCCGGTCGCGCCGGGGCGCCGACCACCTGGGAGGCGGCGCCCGGCGAGCGCGTGGTGCTCAGCGGCGGTCTGCCGCTGCCGGCCTGGACAGTCGGAGCCGACGGGGTGTGGACCAGCGACGCCAGCGCGCTGCCCGACGGCTTTCGCCAGCTCTGGATGGATGGCCAACGGCGGTCGCGGTCGCGCCTGCCCAAGACCGGCTTCTTCACCGTCGCCGGTTTCGCCGGCGTCGATCCCAAGGGCAACTACCGCAAGCCCTCCAACAAATTCGAATTCGCGGCTGGCGACATCGATCCGGCGTGGAGCGACCTCACCGGCATCGAGGCGGTGGTGCTGCACTTCTGGGTCGACGTCCACCTGCCGATCAAGCAGGTCGACGCCGCCACCCGGGTGGTGGAGTTCCGCCATGCCAGCCGGCGGACGCTCACCGACGACTTCAACGCCAAGGGCGCGCGCTACTACCTCGACAACGTCGGTGCCGCACTCGCCGCCGGCGAATGGCATCTCGACCGCGCCAGCCGTCGGGTGCGCTACCAGCCCCGTCCGGGCGAGGACGCCGCCGCCCTGCCGGCGGTGGCGGCGCGTCTGCGCCGGCTCCTCGACGTGCGCGGGGACGCCGTCGCCGGCCGCCTGGTCGAACACCTGATCTTCCGCGGACTGGAGTTCGCCCATCAGGAGTTCGAGCTGCCGCCCGGCGATGCCGGCGACCTGCAGGCCGCCACGTCGGTGCCCGGCGCCGTGCTGCTGACTGGTGCCCGCGATGTCACTTTCGAACGCTGCGCGGTGCGCCAGGTCGGCGGCTATGGGGTGCAGCTCGAAGCCGGCTGCACGCGCATCGCGCTGGCGCACTGCCGGATCGAGGACATCGGCGGCGGTGGCGTCCGGCTGTCCGGCGGCAAGCCCGACGAGGCCGCCGCACTGCGCACCCATGGCAACACCATCGCCGACTGCACCATCGCCGGCTTCGGCCGCATCTGGCACAGCGGGGTGGGCATCCTCTGCCAGCACAGCGGCGACAACGCCATCGTGCACAACCACATCCACGACGGCTACTACACCGCCATCTCGGCGGGCTGGATCTGGGGCTACAAGCCGAGCGCGGCCAGCGGCAACCGCATCGAGGGCAATCGCATCCATGACATCGGCCAGAAGCTGCTCTCCGACATGGGCGGCATCTACCTGCTCGGCCCGGCGCCGGGGACGGTGGTGCGCGGCAACCTCATCCACGACGTCGATTCGTGGGGCTACGGCGGCTGGGGCATCTACACCGATGAAGGGTCGAGTGAGGTGCTGATCGAGAACAACGTCGTCCACCGCACCAAGACCGGCGGCTTCCACCAGCACTACGGCCGCGACAACATCGTGCGCAACAACGTCTTCGCCTTCGCCCGCCAGGAGCAGCTCCAGCGCACGCGTATCGAGAAGCACCGCAGCTTCACCTTCGAGCGCAACCTCGTGCTCTGGAACCAGGGCAAGCTGTTCAACAAGAACTGGACCCGCGACGGCATCGTCTCCACCGGCAACCTGTACTGGAATCCCAAGGATTCCGCCGCGCGCTTCGCGGAGGGCGATTTCGCGGCCTGGCAGGCCACCGGACTCGACGCCGGTTCGCTGGTCGCCGATCCGGGTTTCGCCGATCCCGCCGCCGGCGACTTCGGACTGCGCGCCGACTCGCCGGCCTTGAAGCTCGGCTTCAAGGCCATTGATCTGTCGGGGGTTGGTCCGCGGCCGTAGGGGCGGGTCTGCTGGCTGCTGGCTGCTGGCTGCTCGCCGGTTCCGGCGGTTCTGCCTGCCGCTGCGTTCACTTGAACGTGGCTGCGGCCGGCTGGCGGACGATGTTCTTTCCATCAGCCATCAGCCATCAGCTATCGATTCACTCCGGCGGCAACGCCGCCAGCCATTCCGGCAGGCGATCCGTCACCGTCGTCGGCAGCGCGCCCTGGTCGCGCAGCGCGCCCAGCGCCGGCGCGAGATGACGCAGGTGGGTGCGCAGCAGCAGTTCAGCGGCGCGACGCTGATCGCTGTTGCGATGGGCGAGGCCACGCGCCAGGCCGACGGCGAGGGTGGCGAGCTGGCTCGCCGGCGGCAGCGGCGCCGGGGCGGCGCCGGCAAGGGGGGCGCGGATGCTCACCGCCACGTCGTCGATGCGGATGGTCGACGAGAAGGTGTAGATGCCGAGCCGGCGGTTGACCAGACCGATGGCTTCCTCGTCGGTGATCACGCGCTTGGCCACCATGGTGCCGTCGATGGCGGCAGTGAGGACGTTGTCGAGACGTTCGACGCGCACCGTCTGCCAGGTTCCGGGGGTCGCTCGCGCGCCGCAGTCGAAGGGCTTCCAGTCCTTGTGCGGCTGTTCATGCACCAGCCAGAAGCTGCCCTGGTTGAAGTGGGCGCCGAACTGGAACATCAGGCCGTCGCGCCAGGGGAAGGCGCCGCGGTTCTCGTGGCCGGAAACCACCGCCGAGAGGTCGCAGACCTTCTCGCCCAGCGCCTTGGCGCGGTAGGTGAAGGCGACGTCCTCGGGCCAGTCGAAGCGCAGCATGACCGTGGCCTGCTGATTCTCGTTGGCGGAGAGTTCGATCTCACCGTCCTTGGTTTCCAGTCGTGGCGCCGGGCCCTTGCGATTGCCGGGCTCGTAAAGGTACCAGTGCGCGGCGAGCGCGCCGTCGACGGAGTCGCGCAGCACCTCCTTCCACTGCGTCGCGCCGCCGGCGCCGCGGCGGGCCTCCAGCGCGCTGAGCGCCGCACGCTCGTCGGTCGTCAGCAGCAGCAGGCCGGACGCGGTGTCGGCCAGGCGGGCGGCGCGGTGGCCGGCGCGCTGATCGATGACGCGGCCATCGGCGACGATCACCGGCTGGGTCCGCCGCAGCACGGCACCGATCCGGCACTCGGCGAAGACGCTGTGCAGTCCGCTCGCCAGCACCGGCGTGATCAGCGTGAACGGGACGGCGGTGGCGACGCCGAGGCTGCGATCGCCAGCGAACCACTCGACGCGCTCGGGCGGGGCATCGAGACCGGCGATGCCGAGCGTCAGCGCACCGCTGCCGGTGACGGTGACGGTGGCCGCGTCCGCCGACGACATCGCCCGCCATACCGCCACGCTGGCGGCGTCGGGCAGCCAGACCGCGCGCGCCTTGTCGCCGGTGAACTCCGCGAACGGCCGGGCCTCGCCGCCCCAGCGCTGCGCGAAGTCGCAGTCGGCGATCAGCCAGCCCTGATCTTCGGTGAACGGTTTCAGTCTGACCGGACCCTGGCGGGGATCGGCATCGGCGGGGACACGGTGGCGATGCACGGCCTGCACGAATGGCCAGTACATGCGTCCGTTCTGCACCGGGGCATGGCCGGTGCCCCATTCCACGCAGCCGCCCTGGGGCAGGCCGGCCTGGCGGGCGTTCCAGTACAGTGTCTGCAACCAGTCCATGCCGCCGACAAACGGATCGATCGAGCCGTTGACGGTCATCACCGGAATCCCCTGCCACAGCGCCGGCCGGTCGACGCCCGGCGGTTTCCCCGGGCCGCCGCAGGCGAGCAGGCAGAGGATGCGATCGGGGATGAGCGCGGTCAGCCGCGCCAGGGCGCCGACGTTGCGCGAGCCGCCGATGCAGGTCCACGGGACGTTCGCGACCTCGGCGTGGCCGAGCGCGGTGGCGAGTTCGGCGAGCTGGGCGGGCAGCAGTTCCTCGAAGCCGACCCAGCGGGTGAGGACGCCGTAGACCGCGAAGCCGAGCGCCTTGGCGACGGCGTGCAGGTCGGTGCGTTCGGCCTCGCTGGCGCGGTGCAGGCTGAGAATCACCCCGCGCACCGTCTCGACGCCGTCGGGGATCCACAGCGCGACGCGCTGGTCGCTGCGATCACTCTGGTAGAGGAAGCGCCAGGCCAGGCGACCCGCCCCGCGCGTTTCGACCACGATGGCGTCGGCTTCCAGCGGCGGTGGTCTGGGCGCTTCCCCGGAACTGGCGCAGGCGACGCAGGCGATCAACGGGATGAGGACGCGTATGCGCATGGGGACTCCGCGCGCTTCGCTGCGCATCCAGGGTACGGCCAGCGCCGCACAGCCGTTGCCACCGTGCGCATCGGCGCAAGCGTCGCGCGCATCAGCGCAGAAATACGGGGCTCAGCGCCCGTGCTTGGCCACCCTGGCGGGCATGCCGACGCGACCTATACCCTGGCTCATGTCGAGGCATCTGCCGTGCGCGCTGCTGATCGTCGCGTGGTGCCTGGGTGGCTGCGGCCGATCGCAGACGCCGTCGTCACCGGCAGCGCCGGCAGTCGCCGTCGACGGTCTGACCGCAGTGCATCAGTTGACGCCCAGTGTGTACACCGGCGCCGAGCCGGCTGACAACGCGGCCTTCGCGGCGCTGCAACGGCTGGGTGTGCGCACCGTGATCAGCGTCGACGGAGCCGTGCCCGACGCCGTCAGCGCGCGTCGCCACGGCCTGCGCTACATCCACCTGCCAATCGGCTATGACGGCGTCCCCGACGAGGTCGCGCTGGCGCTGGCCAAGGGCCTGCGCGAACTGCCGGGGCCGATCTATGTCCACTGCCACCACGGACTCCACCGCGGTCCGGCCGCGGCCGTCACCGCCTGCGTGGTCGCCGGGCTGTTCGATCACGCGCAGGCCGAGGCGGCGCTCCACGCCGCCGGTACCGGCGCCGCCTATGTCGGCCTGTGGCAATCGGTGCGCACGGCGCGTCCGGCCGAACCGGCCGCGCTGCGCGCGCTGGCGGTCGAGTGGCGCGAGGCACGGCCAGGTTCGGCGCTGGTGGTCGGCATGGTCGCAGCCGGGGAGGCCTTCGCGCATCTCGGCCACGCCCGTGCCGCCGGCTGGAAGACCCCGCCGCAGCGCGTCGACCTCAGCCCCGCGCATGCGGCGCTGCTGCTGCGCGAGGCGTTCGACGAGCTGGTGCGCGGCGACGCCGCGGCCGGTAAGTCGGCGCAATTCCGCGAATGGCTGCTGCGCGCGCAGGTCGAATCACGCGCCCTGGAATCCGCCCTCGGCGCCTGGGCGGGGGCAGGGGCCACCGCCCCGCCGCCGGCGGCAATCGAGCAGCGCTTCGCGGCGCTGAAGGCGGGCTGCGGACAGTGCCACCGCGCCCACCGCGATCAGCCAGCTCCGCTGCCGCAGGTACTGCCTACGCCGCAGCGAGGCCCCTAAACGCGGCCTGGCGCCTGAACGCGGCAGTTGGGCTACGATGCAAGGCGGCGACGGAGGGAGATTCCTGGTGGAACGACCGACGGAGCCAACGCCGCAGCGTGGCCCAAATGCCGCGTTTAGGATGACAGGAAGGCCGGGGACTGGGTCCCCGGCCTTCCTGCGTCAGCGGGAATTGCGAGCGCGCGTCAATCGTGCTTGGCTTCCAGTTTCTTGGCGGTGTCGAGATGGGCACGCATGGTGGGCAGGTGCTTGGCAGCGAAGGCGCGGACATCGGCGTCCTTCGCATCCTTGACGGCCTCCTCGAGGTGGGCGACCCCATCCTTGTGGGCGGCAACCTGATATTCGAGCCAGGTCTCGACGTAGGCCTTGTCCTTGGCTTCCTCCTGCTTGGTGAGCTTGTCCTGATGCTTCTCGTCGATGATCGTCTGGCTGGCGAAGCCCTTGCGCTTGGCCAGCTCGTCGAGTTCCTTGCCTGCCGTGGTGTGATCGTCGATCAGGCGTTCGGCGAAGCGTTGGACCTCGGCGGGCAGACTGTGCTTCATCGCCATTTCGGCGCTCTTCACTTCGTACAGGCCGCACATGCGGGCCTTGGTGATGAACTCCTGGTCGGCCTTGGCGATGGCGATCGGAACGTTGGCAGGCTCGACGGCGGACACGGCACCGGCGACGAGCAGGGCGGTGATGAGGAAGGCGGGGTACTGCATGGAGATCTCCGAAAAAAGGGTGGGATGCGATGGCTGAGGAATGAAGGCGCAGGAACGCAAGCCGCCTGCGTGCCAATGCGGGGGACGTCGTTGCGAGAGTTGCAGCATGGACCTGCGAGCGCTCAGCGAGCGCACGTCGCTCATGGCGCACGATGCGCATTTCCCATCCGCTGCGTGCTGCACGGCTGGGGGAACCCGGGCGGGTCCACCGATGCCACGGGACCGGCGCCCGGTTTCGCGAGCGGTGTACGGCGCGGTCAGCGACCAGGCAGGATGGTGACTCCGGCCTGGAGAGCCTGGTCCCGTGTCGCGAGCTGTGTCTTGAGCAGAACGACCGCCTTGGCCCGGTCGTCGGCGTGCACCACCAGCATCACCGCAGCGTCGCCGGGCGAACCCGGCGAGACGACGCGCAGCTTGGCGCTGGCGAAGGCGTCGAGCAGGGCTCTGGTCTGATCGGCGGGCCAGCCGTTCACGGTGGCGAATTCCTGGTTGCGATCGGCGGCATCGACTGGCGCCCCGGCGTCGCCGTGCAGGTCCTTGCCGGTCACCGTCCAGCGGTAGTTGCGGTAGCCCGCCATCATGCCGGGAGCCTCGGCGACCCACACCTGCACCCAGTACGACCCCGGAGTGGTCGGCGTCCCCGACCAGGTGCCGATGTCGGCGGCGAAGCGCATGTGGTTGGGGTGCACCATCTCCTTCTTCTGCCACGGCACGTAGGACACCAGATCGCCATTGAGCTGCCAGCGGGCGGTGGGCCGGTCGGCGGTGAAGGTCACCGTGTACGGCTTGCCGGTCTCGCCGGGTGGCAGGCTGGCCGGACCGGTGACCGTCGGCGGCGGCGGGCCGGCGATGAACTCGGCGCTGTGCACGCCCGACGGCGTCATCCCCGGGGCGACCGTGATCGCCTTCACGGTGGTGCCGGGAGCGACGGTGAGCGCAGTCTGGTAGACCGGACTCGCCGGCGTCGGCGTCGTGCCGTCGGTGGTGAAGTGGATGCTGGCGCCACGCGGGGCGAGCATGGTCACCGGCGTCGGCCCGGCGATGAGGCGCGGGATGGGGAGGATCTCCGGAGCGGGGGGCCGGGCGATCGGGCTGATCAGCTCGCGCACGAAGAAGTCGGCGATGACCACGCCCAGGCTCTTGCCGGGCTTGCCGTCGAGGTCGATGGCGTTGGCCTCGTCGTTGCCGCCGCGGCCGAAGAAGGGCGGAACGTGCACCGCCTTGCCCGCGAACTTGGCGCTGGTGAGTTCGCTGATGGTGAGACGGCCACCGGCGGCGATCAGCGCGTCAGCGTATTTCGGCCGCACTCCGCTGCCCGCCCACTGTTGAACCGCCGGAGACGCGGCGTCGCCGCATTCGACGCAGTAGCAGAAGTCGAAGGACAGGGCCGAGAAGCCACCGGCCTCGCCGGGCCAGGCCGGGGTGGGATCGTGGATCGGCTTGTACAGGGCGTAGGGGTCGTCCGGGTTCTTCACGGCGAGGCGCCCCCTCCTGGCGAGGATGTCGCCGGTGGTGCCGGCCCGCGACTGCCCGGTCTGCCAGTGATCGCCGTCGGGCATGGCGGCGATGCTGATCAGCCAGCCGCCGGCCGAGATGCCGTAGGCGCCGAAACGCAGCGGATCGATGTCGAAGCGCGTGGCGTGTTTGCGCAGGAAGCGGGCGGCGTTGTGGAAGTCCCAGTAGATCTGCGGCCACACGCCCTTGGGCAGGAGCTGGTAATTGAAGCCGCAGAAGGCGATGCCGCGCCCGGCCAGCTCCTGGGCCAACTGCTGCTGACCTTCCTTGCTGCCGCCAGTCCACGACCCGCCATGGACGTAGAACACCACCGGGAAGGGGCCCTTCCCGTTCTTGGGGGTGTGCAGGCTGAGCAGCAGTTCGTAGTCGCCGCGCGCGGAGACGGCGTCGCCGGAATAGCGGTCATCGGTCAGGTAGCGGAGCGCGAGGTGATTGGTCATCCCCGCCATCTCGGTGTGCCTGATCGGCTGGTCGCCCAGTTCGGCGGCTGCTGGTCCGGTGATGGCCAGGCCGACGAGCAGGACAGCGGCGCTGCGCATGCAGATGATCATGGTGGTGGTCGCGTCATTTCCCGGCGAAGCAGCTGACCGTTCCGTCGGCGGTGACCACCAGCACGCGGCCGTCGGCGCAGGCGATGCCAGCGAGAATGGGTTTGGCGGGCAGGGCCAGTTCCTGACGCACGCTGCCGTCGGCCAGCGCCAGCGTCTGCAAGCGGAAGGCCATCGCCTGGCGCTCCCGCCAGCGATCCCGGTTGGTCACCTCCAAGCCGACCAGCAGGGTGTCGCCGGCGACGGCAATGGCGCTGATGCCGTCGCCGCGCGGCAGATCCTCGCTCTTCTCCCACACCACCTCGGCGCCGAGCAGCTTCTTGCGCATCACCGTCGGGTCCTTGCCGTCGGGGACGGCGATCTCCTTGAGCTCTGGCAACCGGCGCATGCGGCGCAGGCGCGAGTCGCCCTCGCCGCCACGGTGCTGCAGCGTCGAGGAGCCGCCGACCATGACGAAGTCGTCGCCCTTCCAGGCGTACAGGCGTCCCTGGGTGTAGCTGAATGCGTTCAGCTTGTAGCCGCCGAGGAAGCCGACGCGGTTGATCATGCCCTGGTTGCCGGGCACCAGTACGCCGGTCTGGTGGCGCTTGGCCCAGAAATTCGGCTCCCACTGGCCGGTGATGTCGTGCAATGCGTTCCATGCCACGAGGCCGTCGCCCACGCGGCGTGCATGCAATCCGGCGAGCAGGAAGTGCTCGGCGTCCATGACCGCCGGCGTGTTCATGCCGGTGGGGAGGGACTTGCCCGGATTGCCACCGCCGTACGTGGTGGATTTGAGATCGTCGGATCCGAAGCGGCCGTGACCCAGCACCGTGCCGGTGGCCGCTTCCAGCCGCCACCACCACAGCCCGCCGTCGCTGTCGGTGTGGCGGCCGGCGACGGCGTGGATCCCCCGTTCATCGACGTTGACGGTGCCGAACAGCGGCCACGGCGATTCGAGCTGGCCGTCGACGGCAATGCGGCTGCGCCGCGGTGCGCACAGGAATCGCCACACCAGCGCGCCACTGTCGCGATTGAGCGCGTAGAGCCAGCCGTTGCGCGTGCCGGCCAGCACCAGCCCGGCGTGGATGGTCGGCGCGGTGTCGACGCGACCGTCGACGGTGGTGCGCCAGCGTTCGGCGCCGGTGGCGGGATCGAGCGCCACCACCTGCTGGCGATGCGCGATGGCGACCACGACCACGCCCTCGGCGGCGCTGGCCTGGCTGACCGGGCCCTGCGCATACCAGTGGCCGGCCCAACTGCGCGCCAGCATCTCGGTCGGCGCCGCGCCGGCCGGCTTGATCGCCCACGCCGGCGCCAGCGTCGCCGGCAGCGTCGCCTCGGTCCAGGCGCCGCGGCGGTTGCCGTGCAGGTACATCGGCCAACCGGCGCCGGGCTTGGCGGCGGCCGGCGTGGCGGGGCCGCGCTCGCGGCGTTCGCCGGCGTCCTCGCCGGTGATGCGGCGGGGATGGAAGGCCATCGAGCCGGGCAGGTAGGGTTGGCAGAAGCAGTGGTTGGGCGTGAGGTAAGTCAGGCCGTTGGCGGGGAAGGCACCGACATCGCAGGAGGTGCGCGCGACATCGGTGTGGAACACGCGCTGGTCGTCGAGGCCGTAGACGGTGAGCGAACCGAAGATCCAGTTCGGCGAGGCGCGGTAGGCGGTGCAGCCCACCGGTCGCAGCAGCTTGCCGTACCGGCGGTCGAGGCTGGCGGCGTCCTCGGGCCTGGCCAAGGCGATGCTGCCGGGCAGCGCGATGATCGTCGACAGCCACAGCCGGTCGCCGACCGGGATGACGCGGGCGCTGGAATGCCCGCCGCCGATCTCGCCTTTGAACACCGCATTCTCGCCGAACCAGGCTTCCTTGCCGGTGACCGCATCGACCACCAGTCCGCGCAACTGGCCTTTGCCCTCGGCGGGCTGGCGCAGGGCGAGCCCGAGCCGACCGGCGCCGATGACCATGTTGTAGGCGGTGGCGGGCTCGCGGTCGGCCGGCCAGGCATAGGCCCAGCGTTCGGCGCCATCGGTCAGCGCGAAGCAGCGGATGCGCATCACCGTGGCCACCGGCCAGTGGGTGTAGCTGTAGGACTGGCTCGGTCGGCCTTCGACCACGTGGACGGCGTCAGCAGCGAGCACCGGGTGCATCCACACCTGGCCTTCGCCGGCGGTCTTCGCCCAGCGGCGCTTGCCGGTACGCGCATCGAGCACCACCAGATCGCGCGCCGCGACCTGGAGCAGGCTGCCGTCGTCGCCCAACCGCGCGCTGAGATCCTTGCCGCGTTCATCCAACGCCTTGAGCACCGGATCGGCGGCCTTGCGGTCCTTGGGCAGGTCGGCCGGTGCGCTGAAGGTCAGCCCCTCACGGTATTCGAGCACGGTGGCGCCGGTGGCGGCATCGAGGGCGATCATGCATGGCGCCGGGACGCCCTGGACCGCGCTGGGCTGCACGTAGACGCGTTCGCGGTCGACGATCAGCGCATAGCGCGAGCGCGGCATGAGGTCGTCGCGTCGCCACAGCGGCAGGCCGCTCCAGGCATCGCGGGCGATCAGCGCCTCGGCGCGAACGCCGTCGGGCGCCCCGTCGAGCATCAGGCAGACGGCGCCGGAGACGCGCACGCCGTGGCTGTGCACGGCCTGCGGTCCGCTCGCCCACTGCAGCCCGTAGGCCGGTCCGGCGCGGCGGTCGGCGGAGCAGTCGCTCATCGCCGCGTCGTGGTGGTACTGGCCCCAGTCGTCGATGTCAGCAGGTCGCGGCTTCTCGATCACCTGCCACGAACCGCCCTGCTTCAGCCAGGCCTTGCCCTGCGGCCGCAGCACGCGCAGCAGTTCATCGCGGGACACGCCCAGCGCGGCGTCGAGGTCGGCGACCACGGCGGCGGCGGTGTCGTCGACCAGCGGCAGCCGGCCGACGGATGGCGAGGTGGCGGTGGCCTGGCCGTGCACGCCGGCGGCCACCAGGCGTTCGCGCAGCACCGCTTCCGTCGTCGCATCGGCGGCCACCGCCAGCACCACCACGGCTTCGGCCTGGGCCAGGGCGATGGCGAGGGCGCCGTCCTGCGCACCGACGTGGACGATCAGACCGCGCCGGGCGTGAGTAGCCGCGAACACCGCCTTGGCGTCGGGCTCGCCGGCGGGTGCGCTGGCGATCCCGAGAGCGAGGAGGGCGGCGACGACGGCAGGGCTTCGGGCGCTAATGATCATGAGTCGATTCTACACCGTCGACGGCACTCCGCTGACGCGGGCGCCGGAAGGAGCGTGTAAAAACTATGTGATTTCACGCAGCGATCCGGCCGCGTGCGCCGGATCATCCCGCCTGCGCTGCTTCAGGGCGTCGCCGGTGGCGTCCATTCCATCGCCGGCTGCGGCTTCCACGCCTCGTCGCAGAAGCCCGCGGCGATGACGCGGCGGCGGCCGGGAACGGCGGCGACGATGGCCCAGTCCGGCAGCACCGGGTTCATGCGCGCGTTGCTGGCGGAATGGTATTCCGCCGCCCAGGTCAGGCCGCTGTTGAGCACGATGTAGCGGGCGGGATTCAGCGGGTTGGGATGGATGAGCAGCGGCACGTGGCTGGCGGCGGCGACGGTGCTGCCGGCGATCTGCACGTTCTGCGCGTCCCAGGTGATCGGCAGGCGGTCGGCGATGCGCGCGAGCACGGCGTTGGAAGCCGGGTCGCCCCACAGCACCAGGTTGGCGGCAGCGATCAGTGCGTCGTCGACGGCGGTGTCGTCGACGATGAGCGGCTCGCCGCGCATGGTGCGCCGCCACAGCGCGCAGGCCTGGGTGAATTCGCGGTCGATCCACGCGCCGACCTCGGCATTGCGCGCCTTGCCGGTGGGCCGCACGAAGACGAAGCGGTCCATGAAAGCGTCGTCGATCGGCCCTTGCAGGCCGTGACGCTTGCGCACGCCGGACGGCGGCGCCTCGGCCAGCGCCCAGCCCTGGGCCGTGCGCACCAGGTGGACCTGCCAGGCGCCGGCGGCGGCGGCCGGACCATCGAGGCGGCCACCATCGATGGACAACACCGGCTTGCTGCCGACGGCGAAGGCGCCGGCGGGCAGATCGATGGTCAGCGCGGTGACGTTGACGGTGGTGGCGGTGACGCCAGCGGCCGTCAGTTCGGCCTCGACGCGGGCGCGCTCCCAATGCTTGGCGAGGCCATCGACGCGCAGCCAGCGCAGGCGGTCGTAGCGCAGCGTCCAGGTAGTGAAGCGCAGCTTCTTCGGCAGCGGATCGCGGCCCTTGGCGACGGCGGCGTCGATCAGAGTGTTGATCTGGGTCTTCGACTCGGGGTGGTATTTGTGTTCGGTCTTCGGGCCGATGACGTGGGTCATGGCGATGCCTTCCTCCTTGAGCGCCACCGCCATGACCTCGGCGGCCTGGCGCTGGCGGTCGATCTCGCCGCTGTAGGCGACCAGGGTGAGGTTGGCGAGATTGACCGCCCAGTCGCGGGCGTCGTACCAGCGCCAGAGCAGGCGTTCCCACGGCGGCACCGTGGTCGGATCGACGTGGCTGAAGGCCGGCGTTTCGGCGAAGCCGGCGCCGGGCGCGGCAGCGCACCAGGTGCCGGCGTGGTGGACTGCGAACTGCCAGCAGGCGGCGCCACCCATCGAGAAGCCGCGCACCACCAGCCGGTCGTCGTCCAGCGGTCGCGTGCTGCGCAGGTCGGCGAGGGCTTCGAGCAGGTCGACCTCACCGGCGAACTTGTTGGCATTGCAGAAGCGGCCGTAGGCATGAAGCACGATGGCGTTGGCCGGAGTGAACTCGCCTTTGCCGGTCAGCCGCTGGCTGAGGAAATTGACCTCGGTCAGCTTCTCGTCGCGGCCGTGGAACCAGGCATCGACGCGCGCCGGCTGGTCGCCCTTGGCCAGGGCGTCGGGCACCACCAGGCCATAGGGCTGCGCGCTGCCATCGATGCGTGAGCGGTAGCCGCGCACCACCAGGCCGGACTGGGTCAGCCACGGCGCCGAGCCGGCCGCGAGGCGCTCGGCACGTTCGCTGCCCAGGGCGAGCAGCTTGCGGGCGCTGTCGACCTCCTTGGCGGCGAGGAACTCGTCGTGATCGAGCGCCGAGCGCACGGCGCGGTGGAACACCTCGACGTCGGGCAGCCGCGCCGCCAGCGCCGGCTTGCCCGCGAGCGCGCTGCGCAGGTCGGCGATGCGCTTGGCGAGCGCGTCGCAGGCGGTGGACAGTTCCTGGCGCACCGCCGGTTCGATGGCGATGCCCGGCCCGGGGATCGCCTTGGGTTTCACTGGCGGCGTCGCCGGAGCCTGCCCGGCGATGAGCGCGGCGGCGAGGAGGGAGAGCAGGCAGGGCAGCAGGGGGGCGCGCATGGCGCGGGTGCTACCAGCGCACGGATGTCGCACCACGCCCCAGGTCACCATTGGCTGACGGTGCGCCGTGCACGCCGCCATCGCGAGGCTGGGCCGACGCCGCTGCGAGCACGCCGGGCGATTCATGCCCAGCCTCTCCGGTCTCGACAAGCCTGCGGGACCGGCCTACCGTCCGACCATGCCCTCCGCCTCCGGATCGCGGCGACTCGAGCTGCGCGTCGGCCTGCTCATCGTCGCCGGGCTGGTCGCCACCGTGGTCATCATCATGGCCTCCGACCGCTTCACCTGGGACACCAGCTACCGGGTGGTCGCCTATCTGGAGAACGCCAGTGGTCTGCACACCGGATCGCGGGTGCAGCTCGATGGCCTCGACATCGGCAAGATCGCCAGCCTGTCCCCGACCGCGGATTCGCGGGGATCGATCAAGGTGCTGCTGGAGATCGAGGACCAGCACCGCATCCCCAAGGACAGCACGCTGCAGGTCGACGCCAGCGGCTTCTTCGGCGACAGCTTCCTGTCCTTCACCGGCCTCGGCGATATCAAGCAGACGCTGGCCATCGATGGCACCGCCGCGGTCAAGGCCAAGCGCGGCTTCTATGCCGAGGCTGGCCAGCGCGCACTGGTGATCATGTCCGGCCTGTCCGACCTGCTCGATGAGCGCATGCGCGAGAACTCCCGCCGGCTGGTGCAGAACGCCGCCGATCTCGCCGCCGAAGGCGTGCATCTGGCCAAAGACCTGCGCGAGCAATCGCAGCGCGCCGGCGAACTGATGGTCGAGCTCAAGTCGCTCAACGCCGACCTCCGCCGCGAAGTGGCCACGCTCGGGAATCGCACCGGCGAGTCGTTGCGCAGCGTCGACCGCACGCTGGCCGGCATCGACAAGGGCGTGGCCAACCTGGGACAGCAGGCGGAACAGGTCGCCCTGCAGGCGGTGGTGACCATGCGCCGGGTCGATGGCCTGGCCGCCGAGGGCGAGGCGGTGATCGCCGCCAATCGCGCCGACCTGCGCGGCACCCTCGCCCGCCTGCCCGACGTCACCCGTCGCCTCGACGAACTGCTCGCCGGCCTGCAATCCGGCCGCGGCGTCGCCGGCCAGCTGCTGGTCAGCCAGGAGCTGGCCAAGGATCTCAACGACATCTCGACCAACCTCACCGTCACCTCGCGGCTGATTCTCGAACATCCCGAATCACTGGTCTTCGGCACCGATCCCGAGGAGGCCGCTGCGGCGCGCGCCTTCCGGCTACGCTTGCAGCAGCGCCGGGCGTTCCAGGAGGGGTGGTTTGCGCCGGTACCGATGCCGGTACCGACGCCGGTGCCCAAGCCGGCAGCCGGGGGCAAGTAGGGGGGGTCGGGCTGCGGTCGTTGGCGGCCTAGTTCAACGCCCTCTGAGGAAAGCGCCTGCGAATCGCGGACGGCGGGGTTATTCAGCAGGGATGGACGACCGTCGTAAGAACCGCTCTCGCAAGTCGCCGACGACGGCGACCGTGCCGGATGACCGGCACGCCCGGCGCGGTGGCGCGGCCCTCTCGTGGCGGTGCTCGGCGCAATGCGCCTGCGCTCCGCCACTGCCGGGTTGCCTCGGCGGGACCCTGCCCGCCGAGGCGAGTTGCTGACGCTCTAAGCGCGTCGCGCGGTCGGGTGAGCGGGGGCGCACCCCCGCACCCCCTGCGGCTGGGTCGGAGGCCGTCCGCGCGCGACGAAGGATCCATGCCCAGCCGCTCACACCTCGAAGCCGCGTTGGACCAGATCCTTGAGGTCGAGCATGCCGAGTGGCCGGCGCTCGCCGTCGAGCACCGGCAGCTCGCCGATCTTGCGCTGCGCGCACAGGTGCAGCGCGGTCTGCAGGAGATCGCCGGCGATGACGCTCAGGCAGGGGGCGGTGGCGTGTGTGCGCACCGGCGCGGCGAGCAGCGCGGCGAGGTCGTGGGTGCGTGCGATGGCGCGACGCAGATCGCCGTCGGTGAAGATGCCGAGCAGGCGGCCGTCGTCGTCGACCAGCAGGGCGCTGCCGGCGCGCGCACGGGTGATGGCGTCCATCGCGGCATGCACCGGCGTGCGTTCGCTGACCACGGCGACGCGGTCGCCGGCGCGCATCGCCTCGGCGCAGGTCATCAGCTTGCGGCCCAGCGCGCCACCGGGATGGAACAGCGCGTACTGCTCGGGCGTGAAGGCGCGCAGGCGTTGCACGGTCAGGGCGAGGGCGTCGCCGAGCGCGAGCATGGCGGTGGTCGAGGTCGACGGCGCCAGGCCGAGCGGGCACGCCTCGGTGATCGCGCCGATGCTCAGCACGTGCTCGCTGTGACGGGCGAGCGGGCTGTCGGTGCGGCCGACCACGGCGATCAGCGCCACCCCGATGCGCTTGAGGCTGGGCAGCAGGGCGACCACCTCCTCACTGGCGCCGGAGTGGCTGAAGACGAGCGCGACGTCGTGCTCCTGGACCACGCCGAGATCGCCATGACGGGCCTCGGCGGGATGCAGGAACAGCGCCGGGGTGCCGGTCGAGGCGAAAGTGGCGGCGACCTTGCGCGCGATCAGTCCGGCCTTGCCGATGCCGCTGACCACCAGGCGTCCGGGCGCGCCGGTGCAGCGCTCGCGGATCAGCCGGCAGGTGCCGGTCAGCGCCGCCGCCTGGCTGCCGGCCAGGGCGGCGAGCGCGGCCAGGGCGTCGGCCTCGCTGCGCAGCACGGTGGTGATGCTGGCGAGGATGCCGGCGTCATCGCTGGCGGAGAGGGCATCGTCGCCGGACATGGCGCGGAGTGTGCGGATCTGACCGGGCGGTGAAAGGGGGGCGTGCGGAGTCGGCTCTGGGCGCCCGAAAGGTCGGGGCAAAAGGCAGGAACAACCAGCCGCAGATTCCGCAGATCGCGCTGATGCGAAGGGCGTGCTGCGTGCATCTGCGCGATCTGCGGCTGGTTGTCCTTCTTTCGTTTTCCTGCACCGCCTTGCGTCGGACTCTCGGGCGCCCTGGGAGTCGGCTGTCCGCGGCGAGCCGTTGGTGTTCCGCACTCCCCACTCCGCGCTCCATGCCGCTTCCCCCCGCTTGCTGGACGCCACCAGACGCAGCACACTCCTGGCGTGTCTTCCCCGGTCGCTGCGGTGTGGTGGGTGAATGTGGGCCGCGGCGCCTGCGGGGGACTCGCGCGCCCCCATCCGCGTCCGCTACCGGCGCGCGCTGACGACCGCACCATGCCCAGCCGAATCCGGCGGAGCCGCGCGCGTCGATGATCCGCGAACGCTGGCCCGACAACACCCGCTTCATCATGGCCGCGATCGGCGCCGCCGTCGGCGGTGGCTGCTTCACCGCCTTTCCGCCGGCGGCGCTGGCGCACGGCGGGGCCGCCTTCCTGATCCCGTGCATGGTCGCCATCGCCACCGTCGCCGGGCCGCTGCTCGCGCTCGAACTCGGAGTCGGCCTGTGCTTCCAGGGCGCCGCCCCGGAAAGCCTGCGCAAGGTGCATCGCCGCGCCGAGTGGCTGGGCTGGTGGTCGACGGTGGTGTGCGCCGTGCTCGCTCTGGCCGGAGCGGCGGCGATGGCGTGGTTCGCGCTCTACGCCTGGGACGCGGCGCTGGCGCTGTTCGGCAATCGGCCGCTGCCCTGGGGCACCAGCGTCGAGTCCGCGCGCGCGCACTTCCAGCACACCTTCCCTGACGCCGACCAGCAACGCGCCGCCGATGCGCTCGCCGGCCTGCATCCGTCGGGTTCCGCGCTGCTGCTCCTGGCCCTGGTCTGGCTGCTGCTGCACGCCGGCCTGGTCAACGGCTTCGCGCGCATCGGCAATTGGACGATGATCACCTTCCCGCTGGCGGTGGTGCTGCTAGTGGTGCTCGGGGTCGCCAACCTGTCGCAAGACGGCGCCGTCGACGGCGTCGCCACCTATCTCTCACCGCAATGGGGAGAACTGCTGCGCCTGGACACCTGGCTGGCCGCCTATGGCGTGGTCATCCCGTCGCTGTCGCTGGGACTGGGCGTGTTCACCGCCTATGCCAGCTACCTCAATCGCAACGCCGACGTCACTGGCGTGGCGATCATCACCGTGCTCGCCGGCAGCGGCTACGCCTTCCTCGCCGGCTTCGTGGTATCGTCGGCGGCCGGCGTCCTCGCCGCCGCCTCGCGTCTGCCGGTCAGCGAGGTTCCGCTTGATGCCCTGGCCACTGCCTTCGTCAGCTATCCGGCCGCGCTCGCCAACTTCGCCTTCCCGCACTGGGTGCAGGCGCTGCTGGCACTGGTGCTGTTCACCACCCTGTTCGCGCTCACCCTCGATACCGTACTCGGCCTGCTGGTGGCGGTGCTGTCGGCCCTGGCCGACCGCCTGCACCGGGAATGGAGCGACCTGGTCGCCTGGACCTGCGTGCTCGGCTTCCTGGCCAGCGCCCTGTTCTGCACCAATACCGGGCCGCGTCTGGCCGAGACGCTCGGTGATCTGCTCACGCCCTTCGGCCTCGCACTGGCGGCAGCCGGGCAATGCCTGGCGCTGGTGTGGACCACCGGCGCCGATGGCGTGCACCGCCATCTCAACGCCTACTCGGTGGTGCCGGTCGGGCGTACCTGGCGCTTCATGATCGCAGCGGCGACGCCGCTGGCGCTGCTCGCACTGGCCGTGCAGCGCGCCGTGCAGATGACCGATTCCGCACCGGCTGCCGATCAGCCGGGCTGGCTGCTCACCGGTGCGGCGCTGACCACCTGCGTGCTCGCGGTGCTGGCGGCGTGGTCGTTGACCGTGGGCCCACGGAGACTGCCATGAGGGGCCGCCTCATCGCCATCGCGTGGCTGGTGCTGGCGGTGGCGCTGGCAGCCAGCTTCGTTGGGCAGGTGGTGGGCGCCCGCGTGCGCGAGGACCACTTCGCGCAGCTTGCCGACTTCACCGTCGAGACCGATCCCGACGTGCGCGGCGTCCTGCTCACCGAGGCCGAGGCGGTGCTGGCTGGCGAACTGGCACGCGAGCGGCCGGACAAGGCCCTGCTGGTCAGGGCCTTCGCCGTCACCGTGGCCAAGCAGGGACCGGCCGCGGAAGCCTGGCGCGTGCAGGTGGAGACCCGCGCGCGCAGCCGCATCGAGACCGAGCTCGCGCGCCGCTCGCCCGACCAGATCGTGCTGCGCGAGGCCTGGGACGTGCTGGCGCTGGCTAATCCTGATCTCGCGCCCGGCCTGCTCGAACGCATCGCCGCGGTGACCGGCGACCATTCGGCCCGGCTCGCCGCCCTGCGCGAGGCGGTGGTCGACCTGGTGCGCCTGTCCGGTCACCCGGATGGCGATGACCGCCTGGAGCGCGTGGCGCGGGCGCGGGCGGATCTGATCGGCGAGGGGGCGACGCGGATGAACTGGGCTGCCCGCGAGAGCGCCCCGGTGACCACGCTGCTCAACGCCGCCGGCGCCGCGGCGCTCGGCCATTTCAACGCCCTGCTCGCGCCCTACCGCACCCAGCCGCCGGGAGAGCGCGCCGCCGACCAGCCGGCCCGGCTGCGCGCGGCCTGGGCGCAGCTCAAGGCCATGGATCTGGTCGCCGGCGACGCCGAGACGACAGCGGTCTACGCCGCCGCCGTGCGCCGTGACCGCGTGCCACCGGTCGGGGTGGCCTTCAGCGTGCTGATGACCGGCCTGCTCTTCGGCGGCTTGGCCGTAGCCTTCCGCCGGGTCGCGCGGGGACCATCGCCCATCGACCCGATGGCCGAGACCCTGGAAAACGTCGAGCCGATCGACCTCGACACCGACGCCGAGACCCTGGCGTCGAAGGGCCGGACGACGGGGGCGGACGAGACCCACGCGGATTGAATCCACAGCGGATGGCTGCTAGTTGCTAGCTGATGGCGGGATCGGTCGCCGGAGGTTGGTTCCGAAGACGGCTGGCCTCTTCCGCCAGGAGATCGACCTGCGAGGGCTTGCAGCCATCAGCCATCAGCCATCAGCAGCGCATAGCGCGCAGCGCCGCTTCCGAACTGCGCGGGCTCTACCGCCCGCCGGACACCGCACGATCCTACCGCAGTGCCGCTTTGCCTTTGCCAGGAGGTCGCCTAGCGTCCGCGGCTTCCCTACTGTCTACCGTCCCCCAAGCCGACCCCCGAGGGCACCATGGCCGAGATCGATCTCATCAACCTGGAGAAGGTCTACGACAATGGATTCAAGGCGGTGAAGGGCATCAACCTCGGCATCCGCGACAAGGAATTCATGGTCCTGGTCGGCCCGTCGGGCTGCGGCAAGACCACCTCGCTGCGCATGATCGCCGGCCTTGAGGACATCTCGGACGGCGAGGTCCGCATCGGTGGCAGCCGGGTGAATGAGGTCGAACCCAAAGACCGCGACATCGCGATGGTCTTCCAGAACTACGCGCTCTACCCGCACATGACGGTGTACGAGAACATGGCCTACGGCCTCAAGCTGCGCAAGTTCCCCAAGGCCGAGATCAAGGCCAAGGTCGAGGCGGCGGCGAAGATGCTCAACCTGATGGAGCAACTGCCCAAGCGCCCCAAGCAACTCTCCGGCGGCCAGCGCCAGCGCGTCGCCCTCGGCCGCGCCATCGTGCGTCATCCCAAGGTCTTCCTGTTCGACGAACCGCTGTCGAACCTCGACGCCAAGCTGCGCGCCGAGATGCGCTACGAACTCAAGACGCTCCAGCAGAATCTCAAGACCACCATGGTCTACGTCACCCACGATCAGATCGAGGCGATGACCCTGGGCGACCGCATCACGGTGATGAACCACGGCGTCATCCAGCAGGTGGCGGTGCCGACGGTGATCTACGATCAGCCCTTCAACCGCTTCGTCGCCTCGTTCATCGGCACCCCGATGATGAATTTCATGAATGGACGCATCGAAGCCGCCGGCAGCGGCTGGTCGTTCGCCCTGCCCGGAGCCCAGCGCGTTCACCTGGCCATGGCCAACCAGACCGCCGTGGCTGCCGCCGCCGCGCGCGACGTGGTGCTTGGCATCCGGCCCGAGCAGCTCCTGCCCGCCGCCTTCGTTCCGGCGCCCGCCGGCACCTCGACGGTGGCCATGAAGGTCAAGCTGCTCGAACTGATGGGCGACCACCAGTATGTCTACCTGGAGTGTCCCGGCGTGCCCGGCGTGATCACCATGAAGTGCAACTCGCACTTCCGCATGGCGGTCGGCGACCAGGTGCAGATCCACCTCGACACCACCCTCGCCCACGTCTTCGACGGCAACGCCGATGACGCCCGCAACCTGACGCTGCCGGAGGGTTTCGCGAAGCAGCAGTAGGGAGTCTGATGCCGGCGGGGTTGATCGTAGAGATCGGCACCGACCCCGGCTGCCCGCGCACGAAACCGACATCGTTGGTATGCCACACTCCACCAGCGTGGGCATGCGAGCCAGGTGTGTCTGGACGCTTCCTCGTCAGGGTGCCGGTCATGCCCACTCCCACTGGCCCCGCCTCCCGTCCCGCGCTCCTGATCGGCACCCGCAAGGGCGCCTTCATCCTCACCGCCGACGCCGATCGTCAGCACTGGACGCTGGGCGCGCCGCATTTCCTCGGCCACGTCATCCACCACGTCGTCCAGGATCCCCGTGATCCGGCGGTGATCCTGGTGGCGGCGAAGACCGGCCACCTCGGGCCGACGGTGTTCCGTTCCACCGACGCCGGCGCCTCGTGGACCGAGGCCGCCACTCCGCCGGCCTTCGCCAAGGCCGGCGAGGGCGAGAAGGGCCGCAGCGTCGACGCGGTCTTCTGGCTGACCCCCGGCCACGCCAGCCGTCCCGGCCACTGGTACGCCGGCACCAGCCCGCACGGGATGTTCGAGAGCGACGACGGCGGCGTCACCTGGCGCGGCGTCGCCGGCTACAACGTCGGCGTGCTCACCGATCCGGCGCTCAACAAATACGTCGACACGCCGGGATCGCCGGTCGGTCCGATCACCCATTCCATCCGCGTCGACCCGCGCGATGCGCGCCACCTCTACGTCGGCATGTCCAGTGGCGGCATCTTCGAGAGCCGCGACGCTGGCGCGGTGTGGAAGCCGCTGAACCGCGGGGTCGCTGCCGATTACCTGCCCGAACCGGATCCCATCGCCGGCCATGACCCGCACTGCGTGGTGCTGGCGCCCAGCGACCCCGATCGCCTGTGGCAGCAGAACCACTGCGGCATCTACCGGCTCGATCGTCCAGGCGAAGTGTGGGAACGCATCGGCAAGGCCATGCCCACGGACGTCGGTGACATCGGCTTCGCCATCGTCGCCCACCCCCGTGACCGCGACACCGCCTGGGTGCTGCCCATGGACGGCAGCACGGTGTGGCCGCGCACCAGTCCCGGCGGTCGGCCAGCGGTCTACCGCACCAGCGATGCCGGCGCGTCGTGGACCCGCCAGGACAACGGTCTGCCGCGGCCAGCCTGGCTGACCTCGTACCGTCAGGGCTTCTGCGCCGACGCCGGCGATCCAGTCGGCCTGTGCTTCGGCACCAGCAGCGGCGAACTGTGGGCCAGCCGCGATGCCGGCCTGACCTGGCGGCAGCTCGCCGCGCATCTCCCGGCGGTGGTGAGCGTCACCGCGGCCGTGCTGTGAGTGCAGCGGCCGTGCGGGCGGTGCGCATCGCCATCCCGCCGGCGCTGCACAGCTACAGCGGTGGGCGCTCGGCGGTGGAGGTCATGCTGCCCGCGGACGCGCGCCTGGCCGAGGCCATCGCCGCGGTCGAGGCGCGCTTTCCCGGCCTGCGTTTCCGCATCATCGACGAACAGGATCGTATCCGTCCGCACATCAAACTGTTCGTCGGCATCGACGCCGCTCCCGGTCTCGACACCGCGCTCGGCGGTGAACGCGAGGTGCACATCATCTGCGCCCTGAGCGGCGGGTAGGGCGGACCGTCTTCTGGGACCGCGCGCCGCTGGCGCGCTCTCCGCCGTGCGCGTCATCGTCCTCCCGCCAGCAGCGCAGTCAGTTCCTCCACCGTCGCCGCGCGTAGCAACCCGATCGCGAGATCCCCGGGCAGATCAAGTCCACCGATGCGGTCGCGGTGCAGGCGCACGACGCGGCCGCCCAGCGCGGTGATCATGCGCTTCACCTGATGATGCCGACCTTCGTGCAGGATCAGCGTCGCCTGACCGGGGGCGTCGATGGTCAGCGACGTCGGCAGGCACGGCGTGTCCTCATCGGCGATGACCAGTCCACCGGCCACGAGCGCCACCGCGTCAGCGGCGAGATCGCCGGCGAAGGCGATGCGGTAGCGCTTGGCCACGTGCCGACGCGGTTCGGTCAGGCGTTGGGTCAGCGCGCCGTCCCAGGTCAGCACCAGCAGCCCGGTGGTGTCGCGATCGAGCCGCCCGCAGGTGTGTAGGCCGGGATGGGCGACCGCGTCCGGGATGAGGCCGTAGACCAGCGGCGCATCGTCGGGCAGATGGCTGCACGCGACACCGCCGGGCTTGTGCATGAGCAGCACGCTGCACTCGGCCCGGTCGGGAACCACGACCCCCGCAACTGCGATCTGGTCGGTGGGGACGAGGCGGCGGTGGTAGTGCTTGCACCCCACGCCGTTGACCGTCACCCGGCTTTGCTGGATGGCGCGGCGCGCGGCCGCGCCGTCGACGGGAAGGCAGCGGGTCAGGAAGCGATCAAGCGGCTCGCCGCCCGTACCGTGCAGCAGGTCGGCAATCGTCGGTCGGGTGGACGCCTCGCGCCCGGCGGTCATTCAACCCGCGGTCGGCGGCGTCTCGGCGGGCTGGGCGGCGCTGTCCGCGGGCGCGGCGGCGACGGCCGGGACCTTCTTGGTGAAGCGCGGCGGCGGGTTGCCCTTGAGGGTGAAGGGCTCACCCGCGGGCAGGACGACGGCGTTCTTGAGCGCGTTGCGCAGCAGGTTGGCGATGTCGTCGGTGGCGTAGGAGGTGGCCAGCTTGAACGCGATGCCGACCTTGCCCTCGCCGTCCAACTCGCTGAATTTGACCCACACCAGATGCGCCGACTGGCCGCTCTCGAAGGGCGAGGTGATCCACACCTGGTAACGCACGGTGGCGTTCTGGCCGACCAGCGCGCAGGGGTAGTCGCGGTTGGGCTCGGCGGTGACGGTGAGGCTGTGCTCGCGGGCGAGCGCGTTCATCGCCTGGCGGGCGCATTCGGCGCTGGCCTGGATCTTCTCCTGCTGGCCGACCGACATCTCGAAGGTGCCGATCGAGAGCTTGCCGAGGATCTTGGTGGTGTTGGCGTTGATGTGCAGCCCGATCACGACCTTGGGCTCACGTTCGGGGAAATTGGCGTACTTTTGCGCGGTCATGCCCGGCGTTATAGAAGACAGCCACTTGGCCACAACCCCCTGGAAGCTGTCCGTGCAACCGCGGGCTTGTGGAGTGCCCTGAAGCAACAAGGGTTCGGCGCATGCTCCTGGCCTGTGAAGCGGTATCGCGCGGCGGCTCGACCTGCCTGGTCGACGCGACCGGCCACGAACTCGCCTTCGACGATCTCGCCGGGCGGCCGGCCGAGGTCGGTCTGGTCGCCGCCATGGATGCGCTGATCTGTGCTCACGGCCGGCCGGCGGCGTTGGCGGTCGCCGCGGGTCCGGGCAGCTTCACCGGTCTGCGCGTGGCGGTGACCCTGATACGTACGCTCGCCTGGGTCGACGCTCTGAGCGTGTATCCCGTCGACAGCCTGTGGGCGCGCGCGCGCGAGGCGGGCGATGGGTGCTGGCTGGTGCTCGTCCCGCTGAAGCGCGACACCACCTTCCACGCCCTGATCGAGGTCGTCGATGGCCGCTGCACTGCGCTCTCGGCCACGGCCGCCACCCTCGACGCCGCGCCGCCGTCGTGGCCGGCTGCCGTGGCCGCGGCCGTCGCCATCGGTCCGGCGCTGACCGCCAAGCCGGGCCTGGCCGAACGCTGGGCGCCAGGCATCCGTCTCGGCTCGCCCGCCGGTCTTACCGCCCGCGGTGTCGCCGCCGTCGCCCAGCAGTTTCCGGCGGTCAGGTGGAACGACCTGCTGCCGCAGTACCACCAGCGCTCGGCACCTGAGCTGCAGCGGGACCGGACGTAGGGGAGGGGGTCGAAGGGAGAAGGACGAGACGACGACGGAAGGCGGAGGATGAGGATCGCGGCAACCGCGAGTGGAAGCTGTACCTATCGGAGTGACGATCGCAAAGCGCCAGGGTGCTTGTTCATTGGCTGTCGTCACGTCCGCCGATCGCCGCGAGGCTGGCACGCCGGAGCGGGGCGCGTAGGACTCGACGCGTCACCTGACCTCGGACACCCGTCTGGTGAAGAATCCCGGCATCGTGCCGACCTGCTGACGTCCCTCGCCGAGGTACCGTCTTCGTCGGACGTTCACCTCCCCCGCCTCTCAACCGCTCAACCTCCCAACCTCTCAACCTTCTCCCTATGGCCTGGCGCAACCGCGTTGAAGTGAGTTATCGCGCGCTGCGCGCCAACCTGCGCGCCGTGCAGGCGGCGGCGGTGCCGCGTCAGGTGATCGCGGTGGTCAAGGCCGACGCCTACGGACTCGGGCTGGAACGCTGCGCGCGCATCTACCAGCAGGCCGGTGCCGCCGCGTTGGCGGTGGCGGCACTGGGCGAGGCCGACCGCGTGCGGCGTTCGGCGCCGGATGCGCGCATCATCCTGCTCGGCTCGCCGCTGCCCGAGGAACGTTCTGCGGTGGTGGCCAGCGCCTACGAGGTGTGCTGTTCATCGGCGGAGGAGATCGGCGAGTTCGCCACCCTGGCCAGCGCGCGCGCGCCGCATCCCGTGCACATCGCCGTCGACACCGGCATGGGCCGCTTCGGCGCCGTTCCCGAACAGGCCGGCGATCTGGTGCGTCTGGTGCTCAGTTCACCGACGCTGCGCCTGGCCGGCCTGGCCACGCATTACCCCATGGCCGGCGATGCCGCCCTGGCCAGCGACCAGGAGCAGCGCATGGACGCGCTGCTGAAGTCGCTGCCGCCGCTGCCCGCCGATTGCTGGATCCACACTGCCAATTCCGAGGCCTTGCTGCTGCGTCCGTCCGGCGCGGCGCATGCCGTGCGCATCGGCCTGCTGCTGACCGGGGTGCTGCCCGAAGGCGTGCGCGATCCCGGAGTGGTGGGGGCGGTGACCTGGCTGAGCGCGATCAGCCTGATCAAGCGCCTGCCCGCTGGCCACGGCATCAGCTACAACCGCAGCCATGTCCTCGCCCGCGACAGCGTGGTCGGCATCGTCCCGGTCGGCTACGCCGACGGCTACCCGATCGCGCTGTCCGGCAAGAGCACGGTGCTGGTGCACGGCCAGCGCTGCCCGGTGCTCGGCCGCGTGACCATGGACTACTGCATCGTCGATCTCACCGACCTCGCCCGCCCGGCGGTGCCCGGCGAAGCGGTGGTGCTGTTCGGTCGCCAGGGCGAGGAGTCGATCACCGTCAACGAACTGGCGGCGCTGGCCGGCACCATCCCCTATGACATCCTCTGCGGATTGCGCGGCCGCTGCGAAGTGGTGGGAGTGCCGTGATCTCGCCGACTACTTGGCGATCAGCAGCAGCGTCCCGTGCTCGCCTGAAAGCTGGATGCCGGACGGGTGGGCCGCCACGGTCAGCGGCGAGGAAATGACGCGGAGGAACTGCCGTTCGACCGCCATGGCGCCCTCCGGACCAGCCATCAGGGTCGAGAAGGGCGGCTGGCTGACGGTGAGCACGCCATCCTTCAGGAGATATCCGCCGCCATAGCGGTTGATGCCGGAGGTGCCGGATACCCGGGAATCCTTGGCGTCCAAGGTCAGGGTCGGGCTCGCCAGTCCGTCGAGCTTGGGAACCGGCGCGCCATTGAGCTGGGACACCGTGTATTCCTTCCCGGCTTGCAGTTCGACGGCGCCGAGCGAGCCCAGCATGGTCAGCACGAGGATGAGCGGAAACGGATGCATGGCTTCTCCGAGGCGTCTACGGACCGGGGGCGGCATTCTTAGTTACCGAGCCCAGAGCCCGCAACGTCACCAGCCGCCAGGTTAGGGGTGGAGTGGGGTAGAGAGGGGTGGAGAGGGGTGAGAGACGCTACGGCGCCGCCCGACCCGCGTGTTCGCGCACCACCTTCACGACCGCAGCCAGCCGCCCCTGATCCTCGGCAGGCAGCGCGTCGACGGCCGCGATGAAGGCGTTGCCCAGGCGCGCCGCGACCCCGGTCAGCGCGAGCGGGAGCCAGCGGTCGTCGGTGTTGCCGGCGGCGCGCAGGGCGGCGATCACCGTGGGCAGGGCGCTCGCAGGCAGCGGCATCTCGGCCAGGGCCAGGGCGGCGGCCAGGCGCACCGTCGGCTGGACATCGCTCAGGAGATTGCCTGCGAGCACCGCCGCCGCACCGGCGTCATCGCGCGGCGCCACCGTCAGCGCGGCCTGGCGCACGCCGGGAGCGGGATGGTCGAGCGCGGCGCGCAGGAGTTCGCCGTCCAGGCGCCCGAACGCGGCGAGCACGCGCACCGCGTGCAGGGCGGACGGACTTTCGCCGCGGGCGTCGACGGCGCGATCGCGCACCATCCCCGTCAACGCCGGCAGCGCAGCGATGGCCTGGCGTTCGACCAGCAAGCGCTGTGCGGTCAGGCGCCAGAACAGGTCGCCGTGGCCGAGCGCGGCCACCAGGGCCGCTTCATCGTCGAGGCGCGGAAAAGCCGTGCGCGCGCCACGGCGCACCCGCCAGATGCGGCCATGCTTCTGATCGCGGAACTCGGTGCGGTAAGCGCCGCCGGGACCGGTCTGGTACCCTTTGGGGGTGGGGTTGTGGCGGATGATGTAGTTGTACCAGTCGAGCACCCAGATCTGGCCGTCGGGTCCGATGGTGACATCGACCGGTGCGGTCCAGGCATCGCTGGAGGCGAGCAGATTGCCGGCGTCCTTGGCCGCGAAGCGGGTGCCGTCGCGTTCGAGGCGATCGAGATGGACCAGGTGCGAGGTCGGTTCGCAGACCATCGCCATGCGCTCCTGCCACTCTGCCGGCAAGGCGGATGAGGTGGCCAGAGCCATGCCGCAGGTGGCGGTGAAGCCGGGCTCGACCACGCGCACGTCAGTGGTGATCGGTTGCGGCTGGTTGTGATCGGCGATGGACAGGCTGCCGGTGGCCTTCCAGCCGCGCACTGCGGTGAAGTGGCGGTCGGGAATGGCCAACTGCAGGCAATGCGCGGCGTTGGCCTTGGAGATGAACGCATTGCCGATGGCGTCGAAACCCAGGCCCCAGGTGTTGCTGCCCGTCGCGGTGACGAACTCGAATGCCGAGCCGTCGAGGCGGCAGCGGAAGACGCCGGCACCGATGCTGTGCACCTGGCCGCCTACCAGGATCTTGCCGCCGCTGTAGCCGACCGTTCCCCACAGCCAGCCATCCGGGCCATGGCGCAGGTTGCTGACCTGGGCGTGGGTATCGCGGCGGCCGAAACCGGTATAGAGCACGCGCCGATCATCGGCTCGGCCGTCGCCGTCACGGTCGGTGAGCAGCAGCAGATCGGGGGCGTTGGCCACCACCACGCCGCCCGGGACCACCACCAGACCGGTGGGGATGTTGAGGTCGTTGGCGAAGACGGTGAAGCGGTCGGCGCGGCCGTCGCCGTCGCTGTCCTCACATATGCTGATGCGATCGTGGCCGCGGCCATCGGCGGCGAGGTCATGCGGATAGTCGGTGCTCTGCGCCACCCAGGCCCGGCCACGTTCATCGAAGGCGATGGCTATCGGCTTGACGATGTCCGGCTCGGCGGCGACCAGTTCGACGGTGAAGCCGTCGGGTACCTGCATGCGCAGCCGCGACTGCTCGGGTGGCAACGGCGCCGGCAGATCGGCGGCGGTCTCGGGAACGCTCTTCACGGGATGGCGCGGCTTGGGCTGATTCTCGCCGGCGGCTAGCACGGAGAGCACGGAGAGCACGGAGAGCACGGTGAGCACGGTGAGCCCGGCGAGCAGGACGGGCACGATCGGGTGGGCCATGGAGGGAAACTCTCGACGGGTGGGGGCGGCGTGGCCAGCAGATCGGCGACCGTTGCTGGCGTATACGATCGAGGGGCGGGCGCATTGCCGGGACCGGCGGGCCGGATTCGGCGTCAGGACTGCACGCTCCGGCCAGCCGTCAGCGCATCGTGCCAGGTCGTCACCCGCCGCGCAGGCCGCACCAACCGGTGCGGTTGCGGGGGCTGAACGGCTGGGCATCCTGGCGCTTCGATGCGAACTGTCGTCCTGCCCGACTTGGTCACCCGCCGCGCGTGGGGTATGGTCTACGCCGGATGAGCACCTCAATCGGCCATGGTTCCGGATCGGGCAACCCGGGTACCGCCTCGGTGTCCTCCCTGGTCGACCTCCCCGAACTGGTGCAGACCATCGCCACCCAGCGGCGTAGCGGCACCCTGGTCATCAACCAGGGCAAGCAGCGCCGGCGGGTGTTCTTCTCCTCCGGCCAGGTGATCGCGTGCAGCGGCGCACCGGCGATGACCTGGGCCAAGACGCTGTGCTGGGCCGAGATCCTCAAGCCCGACCAGCTCGCCGAATGCCTGGTCGAGCTGGGCGACGATTTCAAGGAGATGCTGCTGGTCGAGAGCCTGCAGACGCGCGGCCTGGTCAACCGCGACGCCCTGCTCGACGCGGTCGACTGCTACATCGAGGAATGCTTCTCCGAGATGGTGGCCTGGGCCGGCTGCCAGCTCCAGTTCGTGGCCAAGCTCGCCGCCGATCCCTGGGCGGCCTGGCAGGCCAAGATGGGCGTCAGCGTGGCGCCGGGCTCGATGCTGCTCGAGGCGATGCGTCGACTCGACGAGTTGAAGAGCATGTCGGCGCAGATCCCCGAGGCCTGGGACCTGATGCTTCCCGAGCCGGCCGCCGCGGTGCCGCCTGAACTCGGCAAGGACGAAAAGCTGCTGCTTGCCGCCTGCGGCACCGGCCGTGCCGCAGGCGAGCTGCTCGGCCACGCCGGCCTGCCGCCCTTCCGCGCCACCCGCGCCCTGGTCACCCTGCGCAAGCACGGCCTGCTGCGCGTCGGTTCCGCCGCCGAGCTGGTGGTGCAGGCAGACAGCGCGCACGCCCACGGCCAGCATCACCAGGCCTTCGGTCTGTACCGCCGCGCCGTCGCTATCGGCGTCGATAGCGCGCGCATCCACCTGCACATCGCCGAACTTGCCGAACAGCTCGGCGACCAGCCGGTGGCGGTGCGTTCGTACCTCACTGCGGCGGGATCGCTGGGCGATCAGGGCAGCGCCGTGGTCGCCATCCGCAACGCTCTGCGCCTGGGCGCCGAGCGCGAAGGGCCGCTGAACCTGTTGCTGGTCATCTACCGCCAGATCGGTGAGCGCGACGAGGCGATCACCGTGCTGCTCGAACTCGCCCAGCTCTACGAGGGCCGGCGCACCCTCGACGAGGCGGCGCGCATGGTGCGCGAGGCCCAGGAACTGGGTGCCGACCCGGCGACCTGCGCCGGCATCCTCGCCCGCCTGGCACGTGCCGAGGGCGACGTCGACCAGGCGGTGCTTCAGCTCGAACTGATGGCGCGTGCCGCCACCGCCAGCGGCAAGTCGGCGGAGGCGGCCGATGCCTACAGCCAGTTGCTCGAGCTCAGCCCCAGCCGCTTCGATTACGCCGCGCCCTACGCCGAACTGCTCGCCGGCGAAGGCCGCAAGGATGAGGCGGTGCGCGTCCTACGTGCCCTGGTCGAGAACCAGTCGGGCGCCGCCGAGGATGTCCAGGTCGGCACCTATGAACTGCTCGCGCGGTTGAATCCCGGCGACGGCCTGGCGCACGAATGGCTGGCCAAGGCCTATCAGCGGCGCAAGAACCGCGACGGCGCCACCGAGCAGCTCAAGCTGCTCGCCGAGTCGCAGGAGCGCGAGCACAACCACCCCGTCCTCGCCGCCACCCTCGAACGCATCCTCGAAGTCGGCGGCGAGAGCGTCGACGTGCTCAAGCGTCTGGCGCTGGTCTACTCGCGGCTCGGTCAGGAGGGCAAGGCCAACGCCGCGCTCAGCCGTGCCGTCGACGCGGCGCTGGCGCTCGGCCAGCTCGCCGAGGCGCGCCAGATGTGCGCGGTGGCGGTGGACATGGACCCGTCCTGCCTGCCGCTGCGCATCCGCATGGCCCAGATCGCCAACCGCGAGGGCGACCGTGCCACCGCCTTGGCCAACTTCCGATCGGCGGCCAGCCTGGCGCGCGGACAGGGCAAGCTCGACGTCGCCCGCGCCATGCTGCTGCAAGTGCGCAAGCTGCGTCCCGACGACGTGCTGGTGCGCAGCGAACTCGCCGAACTGGCGCTTGAGGCCCACGATCCCGAGTCCGACCGCATCCTGCGCGACCTTGTCCACCACGCTGTGCGCACCGCCAATTTCGGCCTCGCCATCGACCGCGCCCGCCTGCGCGTGCAGCTCGCCGAAGGCCCGGCCTGGGAGGCGCGCGACGAACTCGTCGAACTGCTGCGCCGCGTCGTCGATCATCCCGCCGAGCTCAAGGCCGGCCGCGAACTGCTCGACGACTACCTGGTGCATGGCGAGTTCGACCGCGCCACCACCCTGCTCCAGCGCCTGGTCGCCTCTAACCCGCGCAACGCCGACCTGGTGCTGCAACTCGGCGAACTCTACGCCGCCCTGCAGGACGAACGTCAGGCGCAGCGCTTCTACCGCCACGGCGTCTGCCTGCTCCAGCTCGAAGGGCGCGTCGACGAGGCGCACAAGACCCTCGATCAGCTGGCTGCGCTCGAACACGACGACGAGGCCATCGCGCTCGCCCACGACTCGCTCACGCGCGGTCAGGCCCTGGAGTGGGAGGCCATCCGCTGGAATCTCGCCCAGGGCCAGCGTCGCCGCCTCGCCGAGGAGATCGGCGCCGGCAGCGGCGTGCATGCGGTTGTGCCCCGGCCGCCGGACGCGGTGCCGGCGGGATAGGGCACGGCTTCAGATCCCAGCAGCGATCCGTCACTCCCGCGGGCGTCGTTGGACGCCCAGCTCCGGCGGCACCCGCTGCGCCTCCTGTTCGACCACCGTCCAGCCCGCGGCCGCGAGGTAGCAGCGATCGCCCAACCGTGCCACGGCGGCGAGACGGTGGGGATCGGGCAGGCCGTCGGCACCGGCGACGGCGTCGGCGATGTGCGCATGAACGACTTCGAGCAGGCACAGGTGGGTCGCGGGATCGCCGACCGGGATGATGCGGTGCAGCCGGCATTCGAGCGCGACGTCGGCGCAGGCCAGGCGCGGTGGCCGCACGCGGCGTGCCGGCAGCGTGGCCAGGCCGAGCAGCGCGATCTCGCTGATCGCGTGCGCGTACTCGCCGCCCGAGGCGTGGCAGTCGGCGAGCCGATCCGCCGGCACCAGGTGCAGCACCGCCTCGCCGGTGGCCTGGAGGTTGGCCAGGGTGTCCTTGGGCGGATCGCGGTGCGCGATCGCCACCGAGACGATCGGCGGCGAGGCGGTGACGCCGTTGAAGAAGCTGAACGGCGCCAGATTGGCGCGGCCCTGTGCGTCGACGGTGGTCAGCCAGGCGATCGGACGCGGGACCACCGCACCGATCAGGAGGCGATAGCGATCGCGGTGGGCGATCGCGGCGGGATCGATCTCCGGCATCGCGTCAGCAGTTCACAGGCACAGCGCGCGCAAGCGGTTGCTGCGCTCAGGGCGACGCGGTGGGAACCGGCGCCGGCGTGATGCGCAGCACGCGCACATTCAGCCGCGCCAGTTTGTCGATGTTCTCGCGGTCCTTGGCAGTGACCGGCTGATAGGGCTCCTGGACCAGCAGGCGGGTGCCGTCGGTGTTCCAGCGCGGGCGGTCGCCCTGGGCGGCGAGGATCACCGGTTTCTGCTGGCCGCTGAGATCGACGAGATGGAGCACTCCGGCGTTGTCGGTGATCGCGGCGACGGGATGGATGGGATGCGGGGCGACGGCGTGGGCATCCTTGAACAGCACCACCGGCTTGGCGCCGGGCGCGGCGAGGTGGACGACGTCGCTGCCGCCCTTCCACCAGCGCTGGGGATCGGTCGGATCGGCGCGCAGCACCACCGCGCACAGGCCGCCAGCCGCCGTCCAGGCCGGGGTGATCGCGCTGGGGATGGTGTCAACGTGCTTGGCATCCCAGCGCACGATCAGCGCCCCGCGCTGCGGCCGCGTTGTCCACAGATCGGGTTCGAGCACCGGCGTCTCCTGCCAGGCCAGTCCGTCGCCGTTGGTCTGCGGCACCGGGCAGAAGCCGGGTGCGAACTCCTCGCTGCGGCCCTTGCTGTCGAACAGGGTGACCTGATCGCCGACCTGGGCGACGATGCGCTCCTTCCACGGCCGTGGCCGCGTGCCGGTCTTGGACAGCACCTTGTTGTCGACGCTGCGGTCGGCATTGAGGGTGACCACCACCAGCCCTTCCGCTGCCGGCACCACGCGACCATCCTCGGTCTTGATCACCGAGGTCTGCGGTCCGAAGACGAACTGGTCGGAGTTGATCCACGCGGCATGGCGCATGTCGCGGCGTTCCTGCGAGCCGAAATACTGCTGACGATTGGAGCCCTCATCGAGCAGGGCGAAACCATTGGCGGCGCGTGCCAGCACCAGATTGGAGTACGGCGCCCATTCCGCCTCGGGATCGGGCACGGTGGCGTCCCAGCCATACGTGCGCAGCTCGCGGAATTCGCGCGGCCCGACCACCAGGCGTTCCTGGCAGCCGGTCAGGACGAGGGCGGTGGCGAGAGCGATGGCGGCGACAGCCGGGCGGACGCAGACGTTCATGGCCGATGAGCGTCGGTCGGGGCCGCCACGGACAAGTGGACAGGGGGACGGTGGGTGCGGCGTGTGTCTGAGGGGATAGCCGGAGCGGATCGGGTGTGCGCGGTCGGGACGGATCACGGCGCCACCGGGACCGGCGCGCCGGCGACCCCCGGGTCGATCTCCCAGGCTCCGTCGACCAGGCGCAGTTTCAGCGGCAGTGCGTGTTGGCGCGCGAAGGCGGTGAAGGTCAAGCGGACGCTGCGCTGGTCGCCAGCGCCGCCGATCTCGGTCAGCAGCAGCGAGTCGAGGAAGCGGTCGGCGTGGACGTCGTAGACGGCCAGCGCCTGCTTGAGTCCGGCCAGGGCCGGGCCCAGGCGCCTGAAGACGTCATCGAGCGCGAGCGCACGCAGTTCGGCGGCGCTGGCGATCCTGAGCGCCTGCACCGCGCCCGACAGTGCGGCCATGGCGGCGCGCAGCTTGGCGGGATCGTCGAGTCCGGCGGTGGGCAGCCACGCGGCCACGTCGCTGAGCAGCAGGCGCAGACTCTGACCCAGTACCGCGTCCGCACCGGCGACGGCGTCGATCAACGCGCTGCCATTGGCCGACAGCACCAGGCCAAGTTCCTGCATGTTCACCTGCTTGAGCTGGGCCGCGCCCAGAACGGCGAGCAGTTCGGCAGCTTGGGGATTGGTCAGCAGCGCCAGGCCCTGGTCGAGTTTCGCGTCGGCCTCGGGATCGGGCTTGGCGACGGCGTCCTGCCAGGCCTTGGCGGCTTCAGCGCGCTTTGCCGCCGGCGCCTGCGTGAACCAGCCGGCGAGATCGTTGGCGCGCACCGCCTGCAATGGAGCCAGCAGCGACGCCACCGGCGGCGGCTCGCCAGCGCCGACGGACAGGGCCAGGCCGGCGATGATGACGGCGAGCAGGGATCGGGGCAACGTGACCATGGTGGACTCCACTGGCGCGCACGCTGTCTCGGGCGGTCATGCCGGCAAGCGCGGGAAGCGCTGACCTGTCGCGTAACCACGGACCGGCGATCCGGTAACGCGCGCCGCGTCGCGACCCGGGAAAGCGGCATCCCGTTTGCTCCTCAGCCGGCATCCAGGGAGGAATGACATGTTCTTCGACCCCGTTTACCTCGCCATCCTCGGTCTCGGCATGCTGCTCTCGCTGGCCGCATCGGGCTACGTGAAGTCGAAATTCGCACGCGGCAGCGCAGTGCCGATCAGCAGCGGTCTGCGCGGCGCCGATGTCGCCGCCGCCATCCTGCGCGACGCCGACATCTCCAACGTGTCCATCGTCGAGCATCCCGGCTTCATGTCCGACCATTACAACCCGATGACGCGCACGCTGGCGTTGAGCCCCGACGTCTACCACGGTCAGAACGCCGCCGCCGCCGGTGTCGCCGCCCACGAGGTCGGCCACGCCATCCAGCACGCGCATGGGTACGCGCCGATGTGGCTGCGCAGCTTCCTCGTCCCGGTGGCCAACATCGGCAGCATGCTCGGCCCGGTGCTGGTCATGATCGGCGCGGCGCTGGGCGCGGCGCAGGCAGCCGGCCCCAGCCTGGGCCAGGGGCTGGCCATCACCGGCGTGGTGATCTTCGGCGCCGCCACGTTGTTCACGCTGATCACCGTCCCGGTCGAGTTCGACGCCTCCAGCCGTGCCAAGCGCTGTCTGGCCCACCTCGGCATCGTGCGCCCAGGCGAGGAGGAAGCCGCCGTGCGCGGCGTGCTCCTCGCCGCCGGACTGACCTACGTCGCCGCCGCCATCACCGCCGTGCTCCAGTTGCTGTACTGGGCCTTGCGCGCCGGCCTGCTGGGTGGCCGACGCGACGATTGAGCGGCTGGGCAGCATCGTGCGGCGCCTGGTCGGCCGCCCCTGCGCGGCCAACCAGGCGCCGCGCAGGGAGCGTCAGCAACCAGGCGCGTGCGGCCGCGATTCGTGCCGATCCGCTCACCGCAGGCTGCCATCAGGCTGCCATCAGGCGGCGATCGCAGCTCGGTTAGAGCTATCGTCCGCGCATCGACGCCGACGCGTGCTGACATGCGCTGGGCCACCAGCAGCTATCGGTGATCGGCGATCCGCCATCCGCGCGCGCCGGCGCAGCCGGCACGCTACCCCCTAGCCACCCCACGCACCGCACCTACCATCCGCCCACCATGACCATACCGAAGATCCTCGTGCCCCGCGGCAAGGACCAGCGCAGCCTGGACCTGACCTCGCGCCTGCTCCTCGACCGCATCATCTACCTCGGTCAGGAGATCGAGTCGGACTTCGCCAACGCCGTCGTTCAGCAGATGCTGGTGCTGCAAAAGGACGACGCCAAGAAACCGATCATCATGTACATCAATTCACCCGGTGGCTCGATCGTCGATGGCATGGCCATCTACGACATGATCAAGTCGAGCCCCTGCCCGGTGCACGCCGTGGTCGTCGGCATGGCCGCAAGCATGGGCGCGGTGATCCTCAGCGGCTGCACCAAGGGTGAGCGCGCCATCCTCCCGCACGGCGAGGTGCTGCTGCACCAGCCGCTGGGCGGCGCCCGCGGCCAGGCCACCGACATCGAGATCTCAGCCAACCGCATCATCAAGATGAAGCGCATGCTGCTCACGCTGCTGGCCGAGAATACCGGCCACCCCTACGAGAAGCTCGCCGAGGACTGCGACCGCGACTACTGGTTGGACGCGCCCGAAGCGAAGGCGTACGGGATCATCGACAAGATCCTGTAGCGCGGCCAGGTAGGCCGGCCTTCCAGGCCGCGATCGATTGGTGGGTCGGACGCTGGACCAGCAGTTGTCCTGGGATTCACGATGGCGGGCTGGAAGCCCGCACTATTTGCGCGCTTCCAGGGGGCTGGGCCGCCTCTCGCAGCGGTGCTCGACGCTGTGCGTCTGCGCTCCGCTGCTGCCGGCGTGGGGCCCTGCCCACGCAGCCGTGAAGGCCCGTTTGTTGGGGCGCGAGCCCTCACGTGGCGGTGCTCGGCGCCATGCGCCTGCGCGCCGCCACTGCCGGGATACCGGTGCGGGGCCCTGCCCGCACCGGTGCCCGGCGTCGAGCGCCCCCAACAGAAAATCAGTGCTGACCGCGGATGTACCCCATCTGCGACAGCTTCTGCTGCACGCGCACGCGTTCGTTCTCATCCACCGCGAGGTCGAGCGTGCCGCTGCCGTCGAGATGGTGGATCGAGTGCACGCGCTCGACGCCGCCGGTCTTGCGCAGGTCCTCCTCGTCGCGCAGCAACTGGTCCTGGCTCACCGCTGGCTTGTGGAACTGGTAGCTGTAGTTGCGCGCCCCGCAGGCGGAAAGCGCCAGACCAATCACCGCGGCGCATGCGACCAAGGGACGGGCGAAACGGACCATGGCGGTCTCCAGACGGCGCAGCATCGGCTGGTCACCGATGAGGCAAGCGTCCGACGCTGTTCCCTCGGTCCTCTGTCCCGCAGGGTCGCCGCGCGCGCTGGCGCCGTCGCCACGCGGGTCTCCGCACTCCGCACTCCGCGCGCTCATCGATACAGATTGTAGAACGTCTTCAACCCGAGGTACTGCGCCTCCTTGCCGAGCTGCTCCTCGATGCGCAGGAGCTGGTTGTACTTGGCGATGCGGTCGGTGCGCGAGGCCGAGCCGGTCTTGATCTGGCCGCAATTGGTGGCGACGGCGATATCGGCGATGGTGGCGTCTTCGGTCTCGCCGCTGCGGTGGCTGAGGATAGCGGTGTAGCCGGCCTTCTGCGCGAGTTGCACGGCGTCGAGGGTCTCGGTCAACGTGCCGATCTGGTTCACCTTGACCAGGATGCTGTTGGCCGCGCCCAGATTGATGCCCTTGGCCAGGCGCTTGGGATTGGTCACGAAGAAATCGTCGCCGACCACCTGGATCTGTTTGCCGAGGCGCTTGGTCATCGCCACGTAGCCGTCCCAGTCGTCCTGGTCGAGCGGGTCCTCGATCGAGATGATCGGGTATTTCTCGCACCAGCCCGCGAAGAGGTCGACCATCTCCTGGGCGCTGAACAGCTTGCCCGGATTCGATTTCCAGAATTTGTAGCCCTTCTTGCCACCCTCGTCGAAGAGCTCGGAGGAGGCGCAGTCGAGAGCGATGGCGAAATCGGCGTCGCGGCCGGCTTTGAAGCCGGCCTTGGCGATGGCGTCCATGATGAACTTGAGCGCCTCCTCGTTGTCGATGTTGGGCGCGAAGCCGCCCTCGTCGCCGACCGCGGTGTTGTGCCCCGCCTTCTTGAGCACGCCCTTCAGCGCGTGGAAGACCTCGCAGACCATGCGCATGGCTTCGGAGAAGGTCGGCGCGCCGACCGGGATGACCATGAACTCCTGGAAGTCGACCTTGTTGTCGGCGTGCTTGCCGCCATTGATGATGTTGGCCATCGGCACCGGCAGTTGGCGGGCGTTGCTGCCACCGATGTAGCGCCACAGCGGCAGATGGCGGGCGATGGCGGCGGCCTTCGCGGCGGCCAGCGAGACGCCGAGGATGGCGTTGGCGCCCAGCGTCGCCTTGTTCTCGGTGCCATCCATCTCGATCATCAGCCGGTCGAGTTGGCGCTGCTCGCTGGCGTCGAGGCCGACCAGTTCGGGCCCGATGCGGTCATTGACGTTGGCCACGGCGGTGAGCACGCCCTTGCCCAGCCACTTCGTCTTGTCGCCGTCGCGCAGTTCCACCGCTTCGTACGCGCCGGTCGAGGCGCCCGAAGGCACCGCCGCGCGGCCGAGCGAGCCGTCATCGAGGACGACGTCAACCTCGATGGTGGGATTGCCGCGGCTGTCGATGATCTGGCGGGCGTGAACGTCTTCGATGTACATGGCGGCTCCTCAAAGCGGTGGGGCCGGCATGATGTTGCGCTGGCAGAAGGTGTAAAGCGGGCGCGCCGGGCGGCGCGCCGGTGCGGGCGTTCGGCGGTTCGGACGTTCGGCTCGCACCAGTCCGAACGTCCGAACGTGCGAACGTGCGAACGTCCGCACGTCCGCACGTCCGCACGTCCGCACCGGGGCAATCACGCCAGTTGCGTCGGAGACCGGCTCTGAACAGAGTGGACGCCCTCAGCGGTCAGTCCGCCAGGGACCATGATCAAGCCTTTGCCGTTCCTTCGCTTCGCGCTGCCTGCCCTGGCCGGGTTGGCGTCGGCAGCGGTGCCAGGGACGCCGGAACCGCCGCGGCCGGGCCGCATGCCATCGCTGTGGTTGTCGTTCGGCAATGATTTCCTGGGCCTCAACAGCGCGGAAGCGGAGCACTCCGACGATTTCCGAACCAGCCACTGGACGCTGGCCGCGACCGCCTGCCAGTGGGTGGCGGTGGCCGACTATGCGATGCTGACCGACCGCGGCGCCGGCACGCGCAGCGATGAGCTGACGCTGACCGTCGGCCGCATCTTCACCGCCAGTCCGCATCGCGACGAACCCTGGGTGGCGGTGGGCGGCGGCGCCCGTTTCGCCGGCAACCTCAAAGGCCAGAACCTGCAGACCGAGTTCCACGACCTGATCAACTACGAGCCCACCGAAGTCTTCAGTCTCGACTACGACCACGATCAGTGGTCGGCGGCCGTGTACGCCCAGGGCAGCATGCCCTGGTGGCCGCACCCCAATGGCGGCGGTGAGATCGTGGCGGCGCTGCTGGCGACCAGTGAGCAGGAGATCCAGGCCGAGATCGCCACCCATCTGGTCGCGCGCTCGCGGCTGTTCCAGGCGCAGGCGTGGTGCGGTGGGCGCTGGCGTGGCCGCAACGGTGAGGCCGCCGGCGCCACTGCCGAAGCAGTGGCATCCTTCGAGCGCGGCTGGTGGTTGGACTTCGGAGTGTCGATCCACTTCCTGTCGTTCCAGGGCGCCTACGACCCACGAGGTCGCGAGTCGTACGGGACGGTGAGCATCGCGGTCGATTTTTGATTCATTGCCCCGGTTCGGGCGTTCGGTGGTTCGGACGTTCGGTTCGCACCCGTCCGAACGTCCGAACCACCGAACCACCGAACCACCGAACGCCCGAACCGGGGCAATTCTACCGGCAATCCTAAGCACAATTCCCCGGCGTCCGTGGATACGGGATGACATCGCGGATGTTCTGCGTCCCGGTCGCCAGGCAGACCAGGCGTTCGAAACCGAGGCCGAAGCCGGCATGGGGCACGGTGCCGAAACGGCGCAGATCGAGGTAGGGGGCGTACGCGGCGGGATCGAGGCCGCTGGCGCGCAGGCGCTCCTCCAGGACATTGAGGCGTTCCTCGCGCTGACTGCCGCCGATCAGTTCGCCCATGCGCGGAACCAGCACGTCCATCGCTGATACCGTGCGGCCGTCGTCGTCGAGGCGCATGTAGAAGGCTTTGATCTCCTTGGGGTAGTTGGTCAGCACCACCGGTCGCCGGCAGTGCTCCTCGACCAGCCAGCGTTCGTGTTCGGCCTGGAGATCGACGCCCCAGCGCACCGGGAATTCGAAGCGCTTGCTGCTCTTCTCCAGCGCGGCGACCGCGTCGGTATAGGTGAGGTGGGCGAACTCGGCGCCCGCCAGCGCCTCCAGGCCGGCGCACAGGCCGGGCGCCTGCTGCTTCTCCAGAAACTCCAGTTCCGGAGCGCAGTGCGCCAGCGCGTGCGCCACCGTCGCCTTGACGAAATCGCAGGCCACGGCGCGGTCGCCGTCGAGATCGCAGAACGCCATCTCCGGCTCGATCATCCAGAACTCGGCGAGGTGGCGCGGAGTGTTCGAGTTCTCAGCGCGGAAGGTCGGGCCGAAGGTGTAGACGTCGCCCAGGCCGCAGGCGTAGGTCTCGCCTTCGAGTTGGCCCGATACCGTCAGCCAGGCCTGACGGGCGAAGAAATCCTGTCCCCAGTCGATGGCGCCGTGGTCGCCGCCGGCAGCTAGACGCGGCGGCTTGCCGGGATCGAGGGTGGTGACGCGGAACTGCGCGCCGGCGCCCTCGCAATCGCCAGCGGTGATGATCGGGGTATGCACCCAGATGAAGCCGCGGTCTTGGAAGAAGCGGTGGACGGCATCGGCCAGCACCGAGCGCACGCGCATGATCGCCTGGAAGGTGCGCGTGCGCGCGCGCAGGTGCGGGATGGTGCGCAGGAATTCCAGCGAGGTCGCCTGTTTCTGGATCGGGTAGGTGGTCGGGTCGGCGTCCCCGAGCACGCTCACCGCGTCCGCCTGCACCTCGACGGTCTGGTTGCGGCCTTGGCTGGGGACCAGGCGGCCGCTGACGCGCACGCTGGCACCGGTGTGCACGCGCGCGACCACCTCGGCGTAGTTGGCCAGCGTCGCCGGCACCACGATCTGCACCCCGGCCAGGCACGATCCATCGCTGAGGTCGATGAAGCTGATGCCGGCCTTGGAATCCCGACGCGAGCGCACCCAGCCGCACACCGTCACCGGCCGTTCCTCACCGGCGGCGGGAGCGGGACCGGCGAGCAGGGCGGCGATGCGGGAACGCGGTGCGGGGTCGACCATGGGATGTCCTCGGCGGTTCGGGTCCGCTGTAGCGGGCCACGGTGGGACAGGCAACCGGTCGGCGGCTGGCAGGCAGATGAAAAAGCACCCTGCGCGGGTTTGGGGGCCCTGGCGATGCCTTCTCCAGCCCGCGTTTCTGGCCGCGGCAGTGATCGCGCCGAGGCCCACTGCGCCTAGCAGGATCACTCGATCTTCATCAATGCTGAACGCGCTAAGGCGGTTTTTACCCGATTTTGCATGGAGGGCATGCACAGTGCGGCAACCCCCGCCTCACTTGCCCTTAACCATATCGGCCTAGGGTCCGCCAATGCTCGATCTCGTCGCTCGCGGTTTGTTGCCTGTCTGGCTATGGCGCAGCGCGCCGCCGCGGCGCCCGCGGGACATCCGCTCCGCGCAGGATGGGATTCTCGCGCGGCTGGTCGAGGATCTCGCCCTGCTCCCGGTGGGCGTCCGCCTCGGTCTCGATCTGCTCAAGCCGGGTTCCGACCTGCCCGCATCCTTCCGCGCCGCCGTACCGGTCACCCAGTACGCCGACTATGCCGCCCTGGTCGCCCGGCTGCGCGCCGGCGAGGCCGACGTGCTCTTCCCCGGGCGGCCGGTGGCGCTGGCGCAGACCAGCGGCACCACCCGCGGTGCCGCTGCCGGCGAACGCTACGTCCCGCAGAGTGTCGCCCTGCTCAATCACCATCGCGCTGGCGGCTCGGCCGCGCTGGCACGCCTGTTGGCGGCGTCGGGTACCGGCCTGCTCGCCGGTCGCGCGCTGATGCTCGGCGGCTCGACCAGCCTGGAACTTCTTGATGGCCTGCCGGTCGGCGATCTCTCCGGCATCTGCGCGGCCCGACTGCCGGCGTGGATCGCCGGACGCTACGAGCCAGGTCTCGACATCATGGCGGAGCGCGATTGGCAACGCCGGCTTGCGGCCATGGCGACCCGCTGCGCGACTCGCGATGTGCGCCTGCTCGCCGGTATTCCGAGCTGGCTGCTGGTGCTGCTGCGCGCCGTCGCCGCCGTGGCGGGCACCACCACTGCGCGCGACGCCTGGCCGCGCCTGGGCGGCGTGGTGCATGGCGGCACCGCCATCGAACCGTTCCTGCCCGCGCTTGCCGAACACCTCGACCAGTCAACGCGGATGATCGAGGTCTACTCGGCCAGCGAGGCCTTCATCGCCATCGGCAGCCGCGCCTGGAGCCTGGGTGAGGGCACCGCCCCCGATCTCGAACTGCTTACCGCGCACGGCGTCTACCTCGAGTTCCTGCCCGAGGGCGGCGAGGACGACACCGCCGTCGGTGCCGAGGCCATCGAAGCCGGCGGCCTCTATCGCGTGCTGGTCACCACGCCGGGCGGACTGGTGCGCTACCAGGTCGGTGATCTGGTGCTCGGTCAGGGTCCGGGCCGGGTGCGCTTTGCCGGGCGCATCGCCACCCGGCTGTCGGTGTTTGGCGAACACGTCGAAGGCCACGCCCTGGCCGGCGCCCTCGCCGAGGCCAGCGGTGCCGCCGGCGCCGTGGTCGAGCACTACCATGTCGCGCCGTTGCTGCCGTATCCGGGCGAGCCGCGCGGCCGGCATGAATGGTGGATCGAGTTCCGCACCCCGCCCAATGACCTCGCCCGCTTCGTCGGCATCATCGACCGCCACCTGTGCGCGGCGGTGCTCGACTACGCCGCCCATCGCCAGGGCGACGCGCAGCTGCTGCCTCCGCTCGTGCGCGCGGTGCCGGCTGGCACCTTCCACGCATTCCTCGCCGCTCGCGGCCGCCTGGGTGACCAGCACAAGGTGCCGCAGGCCTGGCCCGACCATTCCATCGCCGATGCCCTCGCCGGCTGCGCGCGTGGTCTCACTCCCGTCCCCGCTTAGCGAGTAGCTGCTTGCATCGCATCCGATCCTTCGGGGGGCTGCGCTCCCCAACCCCAGCCGGAGACTCCTCCATGACCCCTCCCCGTGCGCTCTCCCTGACCGACCAGGAAGTCCCGAGAGGCGACGTTGTCGGCGGTGCGACGGGAGAACGGCGGGACCGTACCGGCAAGCCGGATCGAGATGCGACGGATCACACGTTCGACGCCGACCGCGCGACGACCAGCCCGCGGTTCACCGTGCATCCCGGCCGCCGTACCGGCCTGCACGCCATCTGCCTGCCCGGCCTGGTGCCGGATGGCCCGGAGACTTTCCTGCGCCAGCTCCACCTGCTGCGCGCCTTCGGCGGGGTGAGCATCGCCACCTGGCCCTATGACCGCTTCGCCTGCGACGATGTGCTGGCGGCGGTCGAGGAACGCCTGCACGCCGTGCATGCAGCCGGTGAGCGGCCGGTGCTGATCGGGGTCAGCGTCGGAGGTGGGCTGGTGCTCGAACTGCTGCGTCGCCGCGCTGGTGGTGGTCTGCCACTCGCGGCCTGCATCCTGGTCAGCCCGCTGACCTGCACGCGTGATCTGGCACCGCTCATGCAGCGGCTGCTCGGTCCCATCCTCGCCGCCGAGGACGCCGACGACCGGCTCGCCGCCCTCGAACGCGGACGCGCGCTCTTCCGCAATCTCGCCTGCCGGTCCATGCCCGGAGTGGAGGCGCCGGTCGGTTGGCGCGCGGCGCTCGCGCTGCTCACCCCCACCGGCCTGCGCGCGCATCGCGATCGCGCCGTGCGCCACCGCATCGAACGCACCCTGGCTACCATCCCCACCCAGGGCGCCCTTGAACGGGTGACCAGCCTGCGCGATCTCGCCGGCCTGGGCAGCGGTCCGGCGCTGTGCGCGGCGCCGACGCTGATCCTGTGGGGCAGCAAGGAACGCCACACCCTGCGCATGGACGGCCCCGGCACCGGCGTGCTCTGCCGTCCTGACCTGGCGGTGGCACATTTCCCTGACGTCGAAGTGCAGTGGGTCTACTCGCACGACGGCGAGGAGGTCCCGCATGCCTCGCTGCTGAAGCACGCGCATGCATTCAATCCGCTTTTGAAGCGTTTCCTGCGGCGGGTGGTGGGACAGGCAGCGGGGGCGAAGAAGGGGTAGGCGGGAGAATCGAGTGAAGGGAGTGATCCCACCTCGCGTCTCCGTCGCGGCTCAACTCCCACCTATCCCACGCTTGCTCCGCGGCGGTACTGCGTCGGCGTCTCGCCGGTGCGGTGATGGAAGGCGGCGCTGAAACGGGCGGCATCGCTGAAGCCGCTGGTGGCGGCGATCTGGGGCATGGGCAGGTCGGTGTCGGCCAGCAGCTGACGGGCGCGTTCGACCTGGATGCGCCGGATTTCCTCGGCCGGGGTGCGGTTGAGGTGGGCGCGGAAGCGCAGTTCGAGCGAGCGTCGCGAGATCGGCACTGCGCGCAGCACATCGCCGACGCCGATGCCGGTGCAGGCGTGCTCGCGGATGAAGCGTAGGGCATTGGCGAGGTCCTCGTCCTCGACCGCCAGGATGTCGGTGGACAGTCGGGCGTTCACCCGCACCGGCGGCACCCGGATCACCGCGGTCGGCAGTGTTTCGCCGGCCATCAGGCGATCGAGCAGCGCCGCCGCCTGCCAACCCACGCGTTCGGTGCCCAGCGCGATGCCGCTGAGCTGCGGTCTCGACATGGCGCCGACCAAGGGGTCGTCCTCGCCGGCGAGGACGGCGACATCCTCAGGCACGCGGATGCCGCCGCGCTTGCAGGCGTCGAGCACGCGCCGCGCGACCAGGCCGTTGAAGGTCATCAGGCCGAGCGGTCGCGGCAGGTTGCGCAGCAGTCCGATGGTCTCGGCCACCTCGCCGTCCCAGCGCCACTCCCGCGCCTGCTCAGGGCCGGGGCCGAGTTCATGGCAGGGGTAGCCGGCCTGACGCAGGCGCTCGACGAAGCCGGCGCAGCGCGCGGCTGAAGGCACGATGGCGGGATCGCCGCGAAAGGCGAAATGGCGGAACCCTTTCTGCAGCAGGTGGTCGGCGCCGGCAACGCCGATGGCGTGATCGTCGGGGATGACCTGGGGCATGCCGGCCATGTCCTCGGCCGAGCAGTTGACCGCGGGAATGCCGCCGAGGCTGGCGAGTGGCAAGGGGGCGACGCCGGAGGGCGGCCGCATGATCACGCCGTCGCAGTTCAGCGCCGCCAGCCGCGCAGCCGGGATCTCGCCCCAGGCGTCGATGGCGAACGACCAGTCGGAGCGTGTTGCGGCGTAGCTGGAGATGCCGTGGATGAGGTTCTGCTCGTAGGCGGTGGTGGGCGAGATGAAGAGCAGGACCTGGCGGGCGGGTTGCATGGCGGCCTCGTCCAGCCCTACCGGCGATGATCGGCGCCGTTGCGTAAGTGGCCTGCCGGCATTCGTTTTTGCGCACGATCGATCCGTCTTCCGGTCAACTCGACTCCGCCACGTACGGCGTCATCGGCTTTGGCGCGCGCGATCGAACGCCGTGCCTGCGCCTGAGTACCTCCTGGCCACCCAGCCGATCACGGCGTTGCCGCGGTCAGGCGCATCCCCACCCTGCCACCATGCGTGACTCCCGCCTGTTCGGTTGCTGGCTGCTCGCCCTCGCGGCGGCGTCCGCGCCGGCATGCAGCGTACCGGTCTTCCGCTATGCGCTCGAACGCTGGCCGGCCGATCCCCACGTGCTGACCGTCGGTGGCGCGTTGACCGCCGCGCAGCAGGCCATGCTCGATCGCCTGGTTGAACGCAGCGGCAACGGGCTGGTCAACGTCGACGTGGTCAAAGAGCCCGCAGCCGCCGGCGCCGCGCTGCGCTATCCCGGCAGCACGCTGGCGTGGTGGACCGGCGCCGTCGACGAGACCGCGCTGGCAATCGCGCTCGATTCGCCGTGGCGTCAGGAGATCGCCAAACGGCTGGTCGGCGGCGACTCGGTGGTGTGGGTGCTGGTGGAATCCGGCGACGTGGCCAAGGATCAGGCGGCGGCGACGCTGCTCGATGCCCGGCTTGTCCATCTCGCCAGCGTCCTCGAACTGCCCAAGCAGGACCCTGCGGATCTCGCCGACCTGCCGCCGTGGAAGCGCAGCAATTACGGCCCGCCACTGCGTCTGGCCTTCTCGTCGCTGCGGCTGTCGCGCACCAATCCGATGGAGACTGGTCTGGTGGCGCTGCTGCTGGGCAGCGATCCGGCCCTGGCCAAGGTCAGCGATCCGATCGCCTTCGCCGTCTTCGGCCGCGGTCGTTTCCTCGAAGGCGTGCATGGCAAGGATCTCAGCAACCAGACCATCGACGGGATGAGCCTGTTCCTGACCGGCGCCTGTTCGTGCCAGGTAAAGGAGATGAACCCGGGCACCGATCTGCTGCTGACCTTCGATTGGGAGGAAGCGTTGATCAAGGCGACGCCGAAGCCCAAGGAGGAGAAGGACGCCGCCACGGCGACGCCGGCGTCGGGTGCGGCGACCGCCAGCGCTCCGCCGGCGGCGGTGGCTGGCATCGTCGCGGCGCCGGTGGTGGAGACGCTGGTCAGCGAACCGCTGGCGACGGCACCTGCCGTTGCCGGCACGGCACAGCCTAAAAATGCACAGTCTAAAAATGCTCAGCGCGATGATGCTCAGCCCCAGGCTGTCGCGATTCCGATCGCGCGAGATCTCAGGCTGGCAGCCCTGATCGGACTCGGCGTGCTGGTCATCGGCGGTCTGACCGTGTTCGTCGTGCGGCAGCGGAAACCGTGAGTTTCCGCCCACCAGTTTCCGGTCGCACCACGGCGGTCCTGCTCGGCCTGCTCGCCGTGGTCGGCGTCCTGGTCGCCGCGCTGTGGTGGCGCGGCCGCGCGCCGGTCGACGCCGGCGGACCCGGCGCCCGGCCGGTGCTGGTGTTCGGTGCTGCCGGCCTGCAGAAGCCGCTCGACGAGGGCGCCACCGCCTACGCTGCGGTCAGCGGCCGTCTGGCCATGCGTCAGTTCCGCGCCTCGGGCACGCTCCTCGCCGACATCGAACTGGCCAAGGACGGCGACCTGTTCATCCCCGCCGATGAGACCTACATCGCCAAGGCCAGGGCCAAGGGTCTGATCCGCGAGGTCATCCCGCTCGCCCGGCAGACGCCGGTGATCGGCGTCGCCGCCGGCAACCCGAAGCGGATCGCCGCTCTCTCCGACCTGCTGCGCAGCGACGTCCGCGTCGCGCTCGCCGCCGACTCGGCCTCGATCGGCAGGATCAGCAAGGCGGTGTTGGAGCAGGCCGGCCTGTGGGGAGCGCTCAACGCCAAGCTGGTGACCCTGAAGCCGACGGTCGCCGACCTCGCCACCGATCTGCGCCTGGGTGTCTACGACGCGGCCATCGTCTGGGACGCCACCGTGGCGCAGCACACCGCCCTGGCCGCGATCGCGCTTCCCGAGCTGTCGGCGCGGGCGGAGACGGTCAGCGCCGCAGTGCTCTCCGCCTCGACCCAACCGGCGGCGGCGCTCGCACTGGCGCGCTTCCTGGCGGCGCCGACGACCGGCAACCCGATCTTCGCCCGCCATGGCTACGCGCCCATCGCCGGAGACCGCTGGGCGGCGCGACCGGAGATCACGCTCTACAGCGGTGCGGTCAACAAGCCGGCCATCACCAAGGCGCTGCAAGCGTTCTCCGAGCGCGAGGGCGTCCACATCACCACCAAGTACAACGGCTGCGGCATCCTCTGCGCCGACATGAAGGATCTCGCCGCCAGCACGGGCGCGGCCGGCTTCCCCGACGCCTACTTCGCCTGTGATCTCTGCTTCGTTCCGCCGGTGGCCGAGTTCTTCCCCGAGGCGGTGATGCTCAGCGAGACCGACATCGTCATCGCGGTGCCGGTGGGCAATCCCAAGGGCATCCGTTCGCTGGTCGATCTCGCCCAGCCCGGCCTGCGCCTGGGCGTCTCGCACGCCGAGCAGGCCACGCTGGGCTTCATGACCAAGCGGTTGCTGGAGGCGACCGGCCTCTACCAGTCGGTGATGCGCAACGTGGTCACCCAGACCCCGGTGGGCGACCTGCTGGTGGCGCAGATGCGCCTGGGCAAGCTCGACGCCGTGATCGTCTACGCCACCAACCTCCATGGCCAGGCTGAGCACTTCGAGCAGATCGCGCTGAACCATCCCGCCGCCAAGGCGGTGCAGCCATTCGCGGTCGCCAAGGATTCGTCCTACCGCCAGCTCACCGCCCGGCTGCTCGATCACCTCAAGGCCAACCGCGCCGCCTTCGAAGGTGCCGGTTTTCGTTGGCGCGGGGACGAGCCGGCGGTGAAGAGCAGCGCCATCCCGCTGCCCGAAGCACTGGGAGGTAAGCCCCCGCCGTTGCCGGCCGAACCGGTGGGAAGCGCTCCGCGTGGGTGAGCCCGTACCGGGTGCTGGCCCGCATCGCGCGGCCAGCGACCTGCCGCTGTGGGCATCCTTCGGCGGCCTGACCGCGGCCTGGCTGCTGCTGATCAGCGCGATCGTGGTGGCGACCATGATCTATCCCATGGCGACGCCGACCGGGCTGATCGGCCACCTGCGCCAGGCCTTCACCGACGTGGACTCGCGGTCGGCGATCGAGCTGACCATGCTCACCTGCACCCTCAGCGCCGTGCTGTCGCTGGTGATCGCGGTCCCCGTGGGCTGGCTGCTGGCGCGCACGCGCTTTCCGGGCAAGGCGCTGGTCGATGCGCTGTGCGACGTGCCCATCGTGCTGCCGCCGCTGGTGATCGGACTCACCATGCTCATCCTCACCCGCACGCCCCCGGGCATCGCCATCGAGAATGCCATGCAGGCGACGCTCGGCACCCGTCTGCAGTTCGCCGTGCCCGGCATCGTCCTGGCGATGGTGGTGGTCGGCGCCGCCTTCGCGGTGCGCGTCATGCGTTCGACCTTCGATCACCTGTCGCCGCGGCCGGAACAGGTGGCGATGACCCTGGGCGCCTCGCGTTGGCAGTCCTTCTGGCTGGTGGCATTTCCCGGTGCGCGCCGCGGCATGATCACCGCCGGAACCCTGGCCTGGGCGCGCTGCCTGGGCGAATTCGGACCGATCATGGTGTTCGCCGGCATGACGCCGCGGCGCACCGAGGTGATGTCGACGCGGCTGTTCCTGCACATCAGCGTCGGTGAGCTGGAAAAGGCCATGGCGGTGGCCTTCCTGATGGTGCTGCTCGCGCTGGTCGTGCTGACGCTGGCGCGGCTGTGGGGCGACCGCGGCGTGCATCCATGATCACCGTTGCCGGTCTGGCGCTGGTGCAGGGCGCCTTCCACCTGTCCGGCGTCTCGTTCACCGTGCCTGGGGGTGCCTATGGCGTGCTCATGGGCCCGACCGGTTGCGGCAAGACCAGCATCCTCGAAGCACTGTGCGGCCTGCGCGCCCTGGCAGCCGGACGCGTCGCCATCGCCGGGGTCGATGTCAGCACCGCCAAGCCGGGCGACCGTGGCATCGGCTACGTGCCGCAGGACGGCGCCCTGTTCACCACCATGACCGTGCGCGAGCACCTCGCCTTCGCGCTGCGCCTGCGCCGCTGGCCCGAGCCGGCCATCCGCGCGCGCGTTGACGAACTGGCCGGGCAGCTCGGCATCACCGCGCTGCTCGACCGCCGGCCGCACGGCCTGTCCGGCGGCGAGCGTCAGCGCGTCGCCCTCGGCCGCGCGCTGTCCTTCCGACCTGCGGTGCTCTGCCTCGACGAACCGCTGGCCGCGCTCGACGAGGACACCCAGGATGGCATGCACGAGCTGCTCGCCGCCAGCGCGCGCACGCACGCCGTCACCGTGCTGCACATCACTCACAGCCGGCACGAGGCTCGTCGCTTGGCGCAGGTGCTGTTCACCCTGCGCGATGGCGTCATCGCGCAGCAGCCGCTGGCGGTGTTGGACGCACCGCGTCCGGGCGCAAGGGTGACTGCGCCGTGACCACGCCGATCCGCCTCGCTGCTGACCACCTCGGCCTGCCCGAACTGACCGCAGAGGAACGCGTCACCTACGAATGGCAGTCGTGGGTGGCCGGCATGGATGAGACGGCGCAGCGCCGGTTGAAGGCGGCCAGCGTGCTGATCACCCGCTGTGGCGGCCTGGGCGGACCGGTGGCGATGGAGCTTGCCGCTGCCGGCGTCGGTCGGCTGGTCATCGCCCACGGCGGCGATCTCAAGCCGAGCGATCTCAATCGTCAGCTGCTGATGACCCACGCGGGCATCGGCAAGCCGCGCATCGATGCCATCGTCCAGCGCCTGACCGCCTTCAATCCACGACTCGCGATCACCGCCGTCGCCGTCAACGTCGACGATCACAACGCCGCCGGCCTGGTCGCCCAGGCCGACGTGGTGGTCGATGCCGCCCCGCTGTTTCCCGAGCGTTTCGCGCTCAACCGCGCTGCCGTGGCCCAGGGCAAACCGCTGGTCGAATGCGCTGTCTACGATCTCGATGCCCACCTCACCACCATCATCCCCGGTCGCACCCCGTGCCTGGCCTGCCTCTACCCGGAAGCGCCGCCGACCTGGAAGCGCCAGTTCCCGGTCTTCGGCGCCGTCGCCGGCACCATCGGCTGCCTCGCCGCCATGGAGGTGATCAAGCTGATCACCGGCCTCGGCGAACCCCTTGCCGGCACCCTGCTGAGCTGCGACCTGCGCGGGATGCAGTTCCGCCGGCTGCGGGTGGCGCGCGATCCGGGCTGTGCGGTGTGCCAAGGAGCCGGCGCCTCCGCCACGGTGCCGCGCGGGTCCTGAGCGGGCGGCGCTGGTCCCGGGCGGTTCCTCCCGCATAGTCCGGCTGCCGCAAGGCGAGGCATGGCCCACCAGACAGGACATCCGGTAGAAGACTGGCGCCGCGTGCGCGAGCGCACGGCGCAGTGGGACGCCGACCATGCCGCGCGCCACCCCGGCTGGTTCATCGAGGAGGTGAACGCGCTCATGGCCATGCACCACCCGCAGGCGTTGCCACCGCAGGACATCGCCGCCCTGCTCGCTGCGGCCGGCATCCGCTACGTGCTCATCGGCGCCCATGCCGTCGCGGTCTACACGCGGACGCCACGCGCCACCCATGACGCCGACTTCATCGTCGATGATTCCGCCGCCGCCGTGCGCGCGGTGCTCGCCGGCATGCCGGGTTTGACCGTCGCCAACGTCGGCCATGCCGTCGGCACCACCCTGCTGTCCGCGGATGGCACGCCGGTGATCGATCTGCTGCTGCCCACCCACCTCGGCCGTGACCAGGCCTTGGCCGACGCCCGGCCGGTGCGCGTCGCCGGTGTCCGTGTCCAGGTGCCGTCGCTGGAGACCATGGTGGCGCTCAAATTTATCGCTGTGCACTCTATTAATCCGGACGGGTCGCCCGGTCGGCCGCCGATGAAACGCATGTACGACAGCGGCGACATCCTGGGCATGATCGCTGCCCATCCCGAGTTCGATTCCCGTCGCGTGGCTGACTTCCTGGCCCGCGCGTGCAACGCCGACTTCGCCGCCCGTTGGGAACGCGAACTGCCCGACGCGCTGGTCGGCAAGGGCTTCCCTCCGGACTGATGGCGGACCCTCAGCCCTCGGACCATTGGACCTCGCCCAGATGCCGCTCATCGATCCCGCTCTCTGCCAACGCCTGCTGTCGACCGCGCTGTCACGCGGTGGCGATGCCGCCGACATCTTCGCCGAACGCAGCCGCATGCGCTCGCTGTCGTTCGAGGAGGACAAGGTCAAGAGCGCCAGTGAGAACACCCGGCTCGGCGTCGGCATCCGCGTCGTGGTCGGTGAACGCACCGGCTATGCGTACTGCGAGGACCTCGACGAGGCGACCCTGCGCGCCACCGCCGAGCGCGCCGCGCTGATCGCGAGCGGCGCTCCCGCCAGCGCCGCCACGCTCAGCGAGCTGGTCGGCCTGCCGGCGCGCTACGCCACGGCGCGGCCGATGGCCGGGGTGCCGGTGGCCGCGCGCGTCGAACTGCTGCGCCGCGCCAGTCGTCAGGCCTTCGCCCGCGACCGCCGCGTGCACTGGGTGAGCTGCTCGCTCAGCGACAGCGACAGCGAGGTGGTCATCGCCACCAGCGACGGCGTCTTCGTCACTGATCGCCGGCCGATGCTGCGCGTCGGAGTCAACGTCATCGCCCGCGATGGCGACCGGCGGGAGAACGGCAATTCCGGCGGTGGCGGCCGACTCGGGCTCGAATACTTCGACCGCCGCAGTCCCGAGGCCATCGCCGACGAGGCCGCGCGCCAGGCGCTGGTGCTGTTCGACGCCCGCGAATGCCCGGCCGGGCCGATGCCGGTGGTGCTGGCGCCGGCGACCAGCGGCATCCTCATCCACGAGGCGGTCGGCCACGGCCTGGAAGCCGACTTCAACCGCAAGGGCGTCAGCGCCTACAGCGGCAAGGTCGGCGACATGGTCGCCAGCGATCTGGTCAGCGTCATCGACGACGGTTCGATCATGGGCGACCGCGGCTGTCTCAACGTCGACGACGAGGGCGTGGTGCCCGGGCGCACCGTGCTGATCGAGAACGGCCGTCTGCGCGGCTATCTCAACGACCGCCTGTCGGCGCGCCTGATGGGCGTCGCCCCCACCGGCAACGGCCGGCGCGAGAGCTACGCCAGCGTGCCCATCCCGCGCATGCGCGTGACCTACCTGGCGGCTGGCAAGGATTCGGCCGCGGACATCATCAGCTCGGTGAAATACGGGCTCTACGCCGTCACCTTCCGCGGCGGGTCGGTCGACATCGCCAAAGGCGATTTCAACTTCAACGTCGCCGAGGCCTACCTCATCGAGGACGGCAAGGTCACCGCGCCGGTGCGCGGGGCGACGCTGATCGGGAACGGGCCCGAGGCGATGCGCCGGGTCAGCCGGGTCGGCGCCGACCTGGCGTTGTCCGACGGCATGTGGACCTGCGGCAAAGACGGCCAGGGCTGTCCGGTCGGCCAGGGCCTGCCCACCACGCTGGTCAGCGAACTCACCGTCGGCGGCCGCGCCATGGGAGCCCGCAATGGGTGAGCACGCAACGGCTCCCGACGGCATGGCCGTCCTCGACCTCGCGCTGGCCGCCCTGCGCGCCGCCGGTTGCGCCGGCGAAGTGGCGCTCGGCGAACGCGAGGAATGGTCGACGTCGGTGCGCCTCGGCGAAGTCGAGACGGTCGAGTCGGCCACCACCCGCGGCCTGCGCGTCACCGCCTACGGCGCCGGCAACCGTTCGGCGACCTGCACCACCTCGGACATCGCGCCGGAGGCGGTGGGCGCCACCGCGAAGGCTGCCGCCGAGCTTGCCGCCTACGCCGACCCCGACCGTTGGGCCGGCCTGCCCGACCCGGCGCAGTGCGGGCTGGCGGGCGGCGACCTCGCTTGCGAGGACCACGGCTGGCCCGAGCTCGATCGCCCGGCGCTGGTGCGCCGCGTGGTCGAGGCCGAGCGCATCGCCCTGGCCAGCGACCGTCGCATCACCAACAGCCATCGCTCGTCGGTGCACGCCACCCGCAGCCGGTCGCGCTACGCCACCACCGACGGCGTGCGCACCGCGCGCGCCGCCACCAGCTTCGGCTACCACGTCATGGTGGTCGCCCAGGACGCGCGCGGCGAACGTCAGAACGGTGCCTATGGCACGCGTGCCCGCCGCCTGGCCGGTCTCGACTCCGAGGCGGTGGTCGGCGGCGAAGCCGGGCGGCGCGCCGTGCGCGGCTTCGGCTGGCGCCAGCTGCCGTCCGGCCCGGTGCGCGTGCTGCTCCACCACGAAGCGGCCAGCGAACTGCTCGGCATCATCGCCGGCGCCGTGCAGGGCGGAGCGGTCTATCGCGGATCGACCTGGCTGGCCGGCGCGCTCGGCACCGACATCGCCGCGCCGGCACTGTGCATCGACGACGACCCGCTCCTGCCCGGTGAGCTGGGCAGCCGGCCCTGCGACGGCGAGGGCGTGCGCAGCCGACGGGTGGCGGTCATCGATCACGGCCGTCTGTCCAGCTTCCTGGTCAACGCCTACGCCGCCCGCCGCCTCGACCATCCCGTCACCGGCCACGACGGCGGCTGCTCGAACCTGCGCCTGCGCCCGGGCCGCGCGTCCTTCGACGATCTGGTGCGCGAACTCGGCGACGGGCTGATCGTCCACGATTTCCACGGCTTCGGCGTCGACCTCGCCAGCGGCACCATCTCCAAGGGCGTTGACGGCTTCCGCGTCGAGCATGGCCGGATCACCCATCCCGTCCAAGGCGTCACCGTCGCCGCGCGTCTCGGCGATCTGCTCACCGGCATCCGCGCCATCGGCAACGACCCCACCCCGCAGCAAGCGGTGGCGAGTCCGTCTCTGATCGTCGACGGTTTCACGGTCGGGGGGACGTGAACGAGCGAACCGACGGCGCAGTGCTCAGATCGGCTCGTCGCTGAGATTCAGCAGGCTGTCACCGAAGGCGAGAACGCCTTGCCGTTTGACCTGGTCGATCAGCAGGCCGACCTCGACCAGATCGTTGCCGGCATCGGCGATCACGTCGTCGTCATCCGAGATGGCGCAGAGCTTGCGCAGCCGCTCCTCGCGTTCGAGCAGCGACTTGAGCAGGACCTTGGCCTGCCCCTCAGCCAATTCGAGCGCCAGGCGACGGCTCACGGGGATACGCCGCTGGTCTTGAAGACGCGCTCGCAGCGCAGGGCCAACTCCTCAAGCAGACCTTTGTACTTGTCGACCGGCATGGTGACGGTCGGTGCGATGCAGTAGTGGTGCTCGTAATCATTGACCAGTTTGAGGCCGAACGGCAAAGGCGTGTTGATCTTGAACCGCCACACCCAACCGCTGAGCGGCACCTTCTTCAGGCCGGCCGCATCATAGACGCTGACGCCTTTGCCGTTGGCGATGATCACCGGAACGCCATTCTGCTCGATCACGTCGACTTCGCCGCCACGGATATGGCTCAAGCGCGGACTGGTCGCGTTGCCAACACGGAAGATCTCGGCGGGGACGAGGAAGAACTCGGTCGGGGGCATTGCGAAGTTCCAGCGGTTGGGTGGGTCAACGGGCGGGATGGGAGCCGTGCATGATGCCAGGCGGCGATTTCCGATGTGCTCCTCCCTACGACACTGCGGCTAATTCCCAGTATCGCGTCCAGCTTCGCGAAAGATTCGCACCAGATCCGATGGCAAGTTGTTGTCGATCAGAAATTTCATAGGTGCCCCTCACCTTCGCGCTCACTGATGGATTCGATGACGTTGCGCGCGTAGCGATAGACAGCCAGGAAATCGTCATCCTCCAGTTCTGGCCATATCGTTTCGTTCGGATGGATGCCGGCGTTTCCCCTGAGCCGAGCTGATCAAGGATGTCGCTGACGCTCATGCGCATGCCGCGGATGCAGGGGCGCCGTGCATCATGGTGGGATCGCGCGTTATGCGTTGGAGGGGGTCGAGGTATGCGGTCGGTCTAGATGGCATCTCGCCTCACGATTCCGGAGTGGTGTTGGCGGCCGATCGCCGCGCATGATCGACGACATGCTGGCATAGGGCGATTCCCAAGCCCTGCCGCTCACACCGTCCAGGTCGGTGTCTTTCCGAAGTCGCGGTAGAGGTCGCCGAGGCTGGCGTTGGGCGACTTGGCCTTGGCGGCGTCCATGGCGGCGCTGAGCTGCGCCTCGTAGGTCGGACGCGCGATCTTGCGCAGCACGCCCATGGCCATCGGGCCGGGGCTGTCGCAGCCCAGGCGGCAGAGCAGATCGTGGTAGGCGGGATCGCTGAGCGCCTCGTCGTGGACGACCAGTTCGCTCTCGGCCACGCCGCCCTCGCCGGTCTTTACGATCTCGAAGCCGAAGCCCTTCTGGCGGATGCCCTTGTCCTTGTCCTTGCCGAAACGCAGCGGCTTGCCGTGTTCGATCACCACCAGGGCCTCATCGCGGGCATCCTTGCCGTAGACGCCCTCCCAGGTCTCGTCGTTGTAGATGATGCAGTTCTGCAGGATCTCGACGAAGGCGGTGCCGTCGTGGGCGGCGGCGGCGCGCAGGGTGGTGGCGAGGTGCTTGAGATCCTTGTCGGAGCTGCGCGCGATGAAGGTGGCTTCGGCGCCGAGCGCCAGCGCGCAGGGATTGACCGGGTGGTCGAGGCTGCCGCCGGGCGACGACTTGGTCTTCTGGCCGGCCGGCGAGGTCGGCGAGTACTGGCCCTTGGTCAGGCCGTAGATGCGGTTGTTGAACAGCAGCACCTTGATGCGCGGGTTGCGGCGCAGCAGGTGGATCATGTGGTTGCCGCCGATCGAGAAGCCGTCGCCGTCACCGGTGACCAGCCAGACGTCGAGATCGGGGTTGGCCAGCTTGATGCCGGTGGCCACCGTCGGCGCGCGGCCGTGCAGGGTGTGGAAGCCGAAGGTGTTCATGTAGAACGGGAAGCGGCTCGAACAGCCGATGCCCGAGACGAACACCGTCTTCTCCTTGGCGATCCCCAGTTCGGGCATCAGACCCTGGACGACGGAGAGGATGGCGTAGTCGCCGCACGACGGGCACCAGCGCACGTCCTGGCCGGATTGGAAATCCTTGCGGGTGTAGGTCTGACGGTCGCTCATGGCGTTTGCCTTTGTCGTAGTCGTCGGTGATCGATGGCTGAGAAGATGCGCAAGAATCGCGAGTGGACGCGGCTGGCGGCACGGTTGGGTGATCCCCGCCGTGGACCGCTTACGCAGGTCGCCGACGACGGCGACCCGTGCCGGGCTGGGCCCGGCACGCCCGGCGCGACCGCGCCGCGTGCTACCGCTCTCAGCGTGCCGCGCGGCCGGACGCGCGGGGGGACAGGCCCCCCGCACCCCCCGAGGTTGGGCCGAATGGTTTCTGCGCGCGGGGGACGATGCATTCCCAACCTCAGGGCAGCAGCTTGCGGATCGCGGCTTCGACATCGCTGACCTTGAACGGCAGACCGCGCACCTGATTGAAGCCGACGGCGTCGATCAGGTACTTGGCGCGGATCAGGGTCAGCAGTTGGCCGCAGTTGTTCTCGGGGATGAGCACGCGCTTGAAGCGCGCCATGATCCCGCCGAGGTCGCGCGGCAGCGGGTTGAGGTGGCGCAGTTGCAGATGGCTGACCTTGGCGCCGGTCGCCGCCACCCGTCGCACCGCGGTCAGCACTGGGCCGTAGGGCGAGCCCCAGGAGATCGCCAGCACGTCGCCGGCGGGGTCGCCGGTGATCGCCGACGGCGGATACATGTCAGCGATCTTCTCGACCTTGGCCGCGCGCAGATCGGTCATGCGCTGATGGTTGTCGGGGTCGTAACTGATATGGCCGGTGATGTCGGCGCGCTCCAGGCCGCCGACGCGGTGCTCCAGGCCGGGCGTGCCGGGGATCGCCCACGGCCGCGCCAGGGTGGCCGGATCGCGACGGTATGGCTTGAAGTCGCTGGCGTCGGTGTGGAAGTCGCAGGCGATCGGCGCGATGGTGTCGGGATCGGGAATGCGCCAGGGTTCGGATCCGAAGGCGATGTTGCCATCGCAGAGCAGGATCACCGGCGTGCGGTACTTCACCGCGATGCGCACCGCCTCGATGGCGCAGGCGAAAGCGTCGGCCGGCGAACAGGCGGCGATGATCGGCAGCGGCGACTCGCCGTGGCGGCTGAACATGGCGTGCAGCAGATCGGCCTGCTCCATCTTGGTGGGCAGGCCGGTGGACGGCCCGCCGCGCTGGACGTTGACCACCACCAGCGGCAGCTCGACCGCCACCGCCAGTCCCAGGAACTCGCTCTTGAGATCGAGGCCGGGACCGGCCGAGGCGGTGACGCCGATCTGGCCGGCATAGCTGGCGCCGATGGCGGCGCCGATGGCGGCGATCTCATCTTCGGCCTGCAGCGTCTTGACGTTGAGCGCGCGCAGCGTCGACAACTGGTGCAGCAGATCCGAGGCCGGGGTGATCGGATAGCCGGAGAAGAACAGCGTACGCCCGGCCTTTTGCGCCGCCGTCACCAGGCCCATGGCCACCGCCTGGTTGCCGTTCAGCGAACGGTACAGGCCGGGTGCGATGGCGTCGTTGCGCGGCACCTGCACGCGCGCCTGGAAGGCTTCGGTGGTCTCGCCGAACGCCCAGCCCGCCTTGAGCGCGGTGAGGTTGGCCGGAATCAGTTCGGGCTTCTTTTTGAATTTCTCGTTGATGAAGGCGATGGTCGGTTCGAGCGGCCGGCTGTAGAGCCAGTAGGTCAGGCCGAGGGCGAAGAAGTTGGCGCAGCGCTGCGCCGACGAACCGGTGACGCCGAGCGGCTTCAGCGCGGCGACGGTGAGTCCGGTGAAATCGATCTGGTGGATCTGGAACGCACTCAGGCTGCCGTCGGTGAGCGGGTTGTCCTTGTAGCCGACCAGTTCGAGGTTGCGGGCGGTGAAGCCGGCGGTGTCGGCGATGATGGTCGCGCCCGTGGGCAGGTCGCCGATGTTCTTCCTGAGCGCGGCCGGGTTGAACACCACCAGCACGTCGGGGTCGTCGCCCGCGGTCAGCGTGGCGCTGGACGAGAACTGCATCTGGAAGCCGGAGACGCCGTAGATGGTGCCGGCCGGTGCGCGGATCTCGGCCGGGAAGTCGGGCAGCGTGGCGATGTCGTTGCCGGCCACCGCCGAGGTCAGGCCGAGCTGCTCGCCGATGGTCTGCACGCCGTCGCCGGAGTCGCCGGCGAAACGGATGATGACGCGGTCGACGGTGGCGGGTTGCAAGGCGCTGGCGGGTTGCATGCGGTCTCCGGTCCCGGCTTTTCGGGGTGGCGGGGATGCTAGTCCTCCGGGCCACGGCGCCACTGCCCGGCGCGCATGGCCGGCATGCGTGAGGCAATCGGTGGCAGGGCCGGCCGGACGCGGGTCCGCAGGCTGGGCAGCACGATCGGATCCGCCGATGGAGACGATGCCGACCGCCGATTGGCGCAGGTGCCGCCCGGACGCCATCCTCGCGCCGATCGGCGGTCAGCCCCGCCGCGGAGGCTTCCATGAACCCCACGCAAGAGTCCCCCACCCACCGCAACCTCGAGGCGGCGTTCGCCGGCGAGTCGATGGCCCACATCAAGTACCTGCACTTCGCCCGCATCGCCCGCGCCCGCGGCGATGAAGAAGCGGCAGCGGTCTTCGAAGAGACCGCCAAGCAGGAGGTGCTGCACGCGCTCGGCCACGCCGATTTGCTCTACCCGCAGGCAATACTGACCAGCGCCGATGTCCTCGACATCGCCGTGGCGGGTGAGACCTACGAATACACCGAGATGTATCCGGGCTTCCGCCGGCAGGCCGAGATCGACGGCGACGCGGCGACGGTGCGCGAGATGGACCAGCAGATCGCCGAGAGCCGCGAGCATGCTGCCCGCTTTCGCGCCACCCTCGACCTGGCGCGCAAGCGCTTCGCCGCGCTGGCCAAGGTCGAGGAACGCCACGCCGCCCGCTACCGCGCACTGCGTGCGACGCGGTCCTCGTCGGCACCGCGCTGATCGCCCCGGCTCTGCTTCACCCGATCCAACCCAAGGAATCTCACATGAAAGTCTGGCGCTGCGTGGTCTGCGGTTTCACCTACGACGAGACGAGCGGCATGCCCGACGAGGGCATCGCCCCTGGCACCCGTTGGCAGGACATCCCCGAGGACTGGGAATGCCCGGACTGCGGGGTCGCCAAGGCCGATTTCGAGATGGCCGAGGTGTGACCGTCGGGGCAGCCGTCACCCGGTGGCTGGCGACGGATCCGTATCAGCGAGGCGCCCCCGCGCGCAGCGCAGCGGCCAGGCGCTGCAACGCCGGCGCGCGTGGGTGGCTGCGCCGCCAGACCAGCGCGATGTGCCGGTTGGGCGGCGGGTCCAGAGCGACCATGGCCAGGCCGGGTTCCGCGCGCGCGGCGGAGCGCGGCAGCAAGGTGGTGCCGACGCCTGCGCGCACCATCTCGCGCAGCGTCGCCAGGCTGGTGCCACGGAAGCCGGTGTGTTCGTGCGCGCCGGCCTCGGCGCACACCGCCAGCGCCTGATCGCGCAGGCAGTGGCCGTCTTCGAGCAGCAGCAGTTCGCAACCCGCCAGCGCACCGATCTCGACCGTGGCGCGGCGGGCCAAGGCATGGCGGGTGGGCACCGCCAGGACGAAGGGTTCATCCCACAGCGCTTCCAGCTCGAGACCCTGGGTCTCGACCGGCACCGCCAGGATGCCGGCATCGAGCCGACCGTCGCGCAGCGCCGCGAGCAGGGGGCGCGTCTGCTCCTCGCGCAGCAGGAAGGTCAGTTTGGGAAAGGCGCGGCGCAGCGCCGGCATGGCCGTCGGCCACAGGTACGGCCCGATGGTCGGGATGGCGCCCAGCGTCAAGTCGCCGCTGAAGGGATCACGCGCCGCTTGGCCGAGTTGGGCGACGCACTGCGCCTGGGCGATGGCTTCGCGCGCCGGTGCCAGGCACTGCTCGCCGAGGACGGTGAGACGGGTGCGTCCGGATCCGCGCTCGAACAGCGGCGCGCCCAGCTCGCGTTCGAGGCGGCGCAACTGGCCGGACAGCGTCGGTTGCGAGCAGTGGCAGCGGGTGGCGGCCTGGCCGAAGTGGCCGACCTCGGCGACGGCGACGAAGTACTCGAGATCGCGCAGATTCATGCCGGGACGGTAGCCGGCCGCTCGTGGTCGGAAGCCGTTTGCCTGCGCTTGTCGTGGTGGCCGGGATGCGCAACATGCGCCGCCGCCTCAGGAGCGACCATGGTCCAGAAGTCCGATGGCATGAACTACGCCCCGCAGGGCAAGCCGGCTGCGGTGGTCAAGCCCGGCGAGTTCCGCTTCGCCGCCATGCACCTCGACCACGGCCATATCTTCGGCCAATGCAACGGCCTGATCGAGGCCGGTGGCGAGCTCGCCTGGGTCTACGATCCCGATGTGGTGAAGGTCGAGAACTTCCGCAAGAAGTTCCCCCAGGCCAAGGTCGCCACCTCGGCGGAGCAGGTGCTGGACGATCCCGCCGTGCGCCTGGTCGCCGCCGCCGCCGTACCCAGCGAACGCGGACCGCTCGGCTGCACGGTGATGCGCGCGGGCAAGGACTACTTCACCGACAAGGCGCCCTTCACCACCTTGCGCCAACTCGACGAGGCGCGGCGGGTGGTGGCGGAGACCGGCCGGAAGTACGCGGTCTATTTCAGCGAGCGCCTGCACGTCGAGTGCGCCATCCATGCCGGCTTCCTGGTCGAGACCGGCGTCATCGGCCGCGTCGTCCAGGTCCTCGGGCTCGGGCCGCATCGGCTCAATGCGTCGACCCGGCCGAAGTGGTTCTTCGAGCGCGCGCGCTACGGCGGCATCCTCTGCGACATCGGCAGCCATCAGATCGAGCAGTTCCTCTTCTATACCGGCGCCAAGGACGCGACCGTGCAGGCCGCCAAGGTCGCCAACTACCACAGTCCCCAGCATCCCGAACTGGAGGACTTCGGCGACGTCACCCTGATCGGCGACAACGGCGCCACCGGGTACCACCGCGTCGACTGGTTGAATCCCGACGGTCTCGGCACCTGGGGCGACGGCCGCCTGGTCATCCTCGGCACCGACGGCTACATCGAACTGCGCAAGTACATCGACGTCGGCGACACCACCAGTGCCGGCCGCGGCGGCGACCACCTTTATCTCGTCGACAAGCGCGGCGAGCAGCACCTCGAGCTCGCCGGCAAGGTCGGCTTCCCCTTCTTTGGCCAGCTCATCCGCGACTGCCTCGACCGCAGCGAGACCGCGATGACCCAGGCGCACGCCTTCAAGGCGGCGGAGCTGTGCCTGAAGGCGCAGGCGGCGGCGGTGAACCTGACGCCGAAGACCCTGACCGGCTGAACGGCTGGAAGCTCAGGCGGAAGCCTCGCCGCAGATCACGCAAATCACGCTGATCCCCAGCGAGCCATCCGCGCGAATCTGCGGAATCTGCGGCTGCTTGACCTTCTCCATCTCCTTGGCGACGCCGTGCGGCCGCTGGGCGGCTGCGCATTGCGCCGCCCGTCCGCGGGGGAGATGCTCCGCCCGGTCGCTGCCGAGTCCGCTCCACCCCAGCGGGTCATCCCACCATGCACCGGATCCTCATCGCCATGGCCATCGTCGTCTCCTGTTCGGCTGCGGACGGCCCTGCGCCGGGCCAGCGTCTGCCCCTTCCCCTGCGCGACCCCGATGCCGGGGTGACCGATGCGACGGCGCGCCGCGCGGTCTTCGCCGGCGGCTGCTTCTGGTGCGTCGAGGGCGTCTTCGAGCAGATCGCCGGCGTGCGCGACGCGCGCTCCGGCTATGTCGGCGGCAACGCGCAGACCGCGAACTACCAAGCGGTGTGCACCGGCGCCACCGGTCACGCCGAGGCGGTCGAGATCACCTACGACCCCACCAAGGTGACCTTCGGCCAGCTCATGCGGGTGTTCTTCGCCACCCACGATCCGACCACCAAGGACCGCCAGGGACCCGATGCCGGGACGCAGTACCGCTCGTCGATCTTCTGGGTCGATGAGCCGCAGCGCGCCGCCGCCGAGGCCTACATCGCGCAGTTGGACGCCGCCGCCGCCTTCCCGCGCCCGATCGTGACCCGGCTGGAGAAGCTGGGCACCTTCCATCCCGCCGAGACCGACCATCAGGACTTCGTGCGGCTGAATCCCAACCATCCCTACATCCGCCATCAGGCCTTGCCCAAGATCGAGAAGCTGCGCCTGATGTTCCCCGAGGTGCAGAAGCCGCCGGCTACGGACGCGCCGAAGCCCTGACGATTCGGGCCGAGCGAGCGATCAGCCGCCTCAACGCCCCCGCTCAGCCGCCAGCAGCGTCTTCAATTCGGCCACGGTGGCGGCGTGCGCCGGGTCGCCGGCGAGGTTGCGGCGCTCCTGCGCATCGCTGTCGTGATCGTAGAGTTCGCTGCCGGCCTTGCCGTCGTCCCACTCCGTGTAGCGCCAGCGCTCGCTGCGCAGGGATCGTCCGGCCTGGTTCTTGCCGCGCATGACCATGGTGAAGGCGGTGGTGCGGCCGGGCGCGGTGACGTCACGTAGTTGCGGCAAGAGGCTGAATCCTGACAGGCCGTCGGCAGGTGCGACCCGGCAGAGCGCGCACAGCGTCGGGTAGAGGTCGACCAGTTCGGCCGGACGGCCGCAGGCCTGGCCGCCAGCGCTGATGCCGGGGCCGGCGATGATCAGCGGCACGCGCGCGGATTCCTCGAACAGGCTCTGCTTCTGCCACAGGCCGTGCTCGCCCAGGTGGTAACCGTGGTCGCTGGTGAACACCACCACGGTGTTGGCGGCCAAACCGTTGGCGTCGAGGGCGGCGAGCACACGGGCAAGTTGGCTGTCCATGTGGCTGATGCTGGCGCGGTAGGCCTGGATCGCCTGGCGGCGCTGATCATCGCTCATGGCCGCCTGCTCGGCCTTGCCGCTGGCCAACGCCTGCTTGGGCACCGATGCCGGGTTGTCGGCGGTCAGGCGCGGCTCGGCGAGGACGATGCCGTCGAGCGGGTAGTGCGCGAACCACGGCTTGGGCGCGACGTAGGGGGTGTGCGGCCGGTAGAAGCCGACGGCGAGGAAGAACGGACGGTCCTTGAGTTCGGCGAGCTTGGCGACGGCGGCGGTGGCGGCGACGCCGTCGGTGAATTCCTCGTCAGCACCATCCTCGGCCAGCCAACTCAAGGTGCCGCCGAACTGGCCGGGACTGAGCGTGGTGATGCGCGGCTCGGCCTCCTTGTCGCGACCGCGCGGATTGACGACCTCGTCCCACGACGGCGCATCGTCGAGGCCGCTGGTGCCGATCTGCGCGGGCACGCCGTAGTGGTAGAGCTTGCCGATGCGCACGGTGCGGTAGCCGGCGCGGCGGAAGGCCTGGGGTAGGGTGACCACGTCGGGCAGGACGGTGCGCAGCGGCCTGGCGTTGTCCCTGATCTGCGTGCGGTCGGGACGCAGGCCGCTGAGGAACGATGCGCGGCTCGGGTTGCACAGCGGGAACTGGCAGTACGCGCGTTCGAAGCGCACCCCGCGCGCGGCCAGCGCGTCGATGGCCGGCGTGCGCATGCCGACGGCGCCATAGCAGGCGAGCGAGCAGTTGAGGTCGTCGCTGACCACCAGCAGCACGTTGGGTCGCGCCTCACCGGCGTCGATCAGGAAGCTGACCACCAGGGTGAGCAGCGGCAGCATGCGGAGGTGGAGCATGCCGGCTTGTAGCCCTCCGGTGCGAGCGCGGCAAGCGAACCGACCACGTGGGATGCGGGGTGACGCGACGGAGCATCACCATCACCCGTCGCGAAAGCAGAAGGCGTGACCACCACCCGCAGACCGCGCGGATGCCGCCGATCGCCAGCGGACAGCGGCGGAACTGCGCGGACTTCGGCTGGCTTGCCCGGCTGGTTTTATCGAGGCGCCCTGCTTGCGGCCTGGCAGCGCGCCGCTCCCATGCCGCCATGTCTGCGCCCAGCATCGTCGCCACGCCAGCCCGCCGACGGCCGTCCCTGGGCGTGGTCTGGCGCGAGGCGCGGATCCTGGTCGGTGAACACCGCGGGCGGCTTGCGCTGGGCGGCGCGTTGATGCTGGTCAGCCGCCTCGCCGGTCTGGTTCTGCCGGCCTCGCTGAAGCCGCTGTTCGACGAGGTCATCGGCAAGGGCCGTCATGGCCTGCTGGTGCCGTTGGTGGTGGCCAGCGGCATCGCCACGGTCGTCCAGGCGTTGTCCGGTTTCGCGCTGTCGCAGGTGCTGGGCGTGGCCGCCCAGCGCGCCATCGCCGACATGCGACGCCGGGTGCAGGCGCACGTGTTGCGCCTGCCGGTGCGCTGGTTCGACGCCACCCAGTCCGGTCAGGTGATCGCGCGGGTGATGAACGACGCCGAGGGCATCCGCAACCTGGTCGGCACCGGCATCGCCCAGCTCGCCGGCAGCGTGGTCACCGCCGCCTTCGCGCTCAGCTACCTGTTCTGGCTGAATTGGCGGCTCACCGCCGTGGTGCTGGTGGTGCTCGCCGCCTTCGGCGTCGGCATGGCCTGGGCCTTCAAACGCCTGCGTCCGCTGTTCCGCGAACGCGGCAAGCTGCAGGCCGACGTCACCGGCCGCCTTGGCGAGACCCTGGGCGGCATCCGCGTGATCAAGGCCTACGCCGCCGAGCCGCGCGAGCGCGCCGCCTTCACCGCTGGCATCGACCGGTTGTTCGACAATGTCCGCCGCTCGATGACCGGGGTGTCGGCGGCCACCGCGGCCTCGACCGTGGTCATCGCGGTGGTTGGCGTGGCGATGATGCTGATCGGCGCCCAGGCGGTGATCGCCGGGACGATGACCACCGGCGAACTGATCACCTACAGCCTGTTCACCGGCCTGCTGGCGGCGCCGGTCATGCAGATCGCCTCCATCGGCACGCAGATCAGCGAGGCCTTCGCCGGTCTCGACCGCCTGCGCGAGGTCTTCGCCGCGGTCCCCGAGGACGCTGACGATGCCAACCGCGCGCCCTGCCCGGTGGTGCGCGGCGACATCGCGTTCGAGCAGGTGTGGTTCGCCTACGAGCGCGCTCCGGATCCGGCCCCGCAGGCGACCGCTGACCGTCGTCATGCCGCGGCGGGAGCGCCACCCAAGCCGTCCCTCCCCGGCCGTCCGGCGCTGCACGACGTCTCGTTCACCGCCGCCGCCGGGTCGACAGTGGCGCTGGTCGGACCGAGCGGTTCGGGCAAGAGCACGCTGGTCGGCCTGATCATGGCCTTCAACCGGCCGCAGCGCGGACGCGTGCTGGTCGACGGCGTCGACCTCGCCGGACTGCGCCTGGCCGAGTGGCGGCGTCACCTCGGCGTGGTCCTGCAGGACAACGTGCTCTTCGACGGCACCGTCGCCGACAACATCGCCTTCAGCCGTCCGGGGGCAGCGCGCGAGGAGATCATCGCCGCGGGTCGTCTGGCGCATTGCCAGGAATTCGTCGACGGTTTCCCCGAGGGCTGGGACACCGTGGTCGGTGAGCGCGGGGTCAAGCTCTCCGGCGGTCAGCGCCAGCGCATCGCCATCGCCCGCGCCCTGCTCGCCGATCCGCGCGTGCTCATCCTCGACGAGGCCACCGCCAGCCTGGACAGCGAGAGCGAGGCCGCCATCCAGGCCGGTCTCACCCGACTGCGCGCCGGCCGCACCACCGTGGTCATCGCGCATCGCCTATCGACCATCCGTACCGCCGATCAGATCCTGGTGCTCGACGCCGGCGCCATCGTCGAACGCGGCACCCACGCCGAGCTGTTCGCAGCCGGCGGGCTGTACCGCCGGCTGCATGACCGGCAGCACCAGGTGGAAGCGGAGCGGCATGTGAATCCGGGCGAGGAACTCGTCGCGCCGGCGGCGGTCGCCCCCGCAGCGGCGCGGCAGTGACCACGCTCTTGGCTGACGCCGCCATCCCTGCGCCGCGCGAACATGCGGTGCGACGAGCAGGGTGCTGTTCATCAGCCGCCTGCTACAGCGCGTCGACGATCCCGAGCGCTTCCCGTTCGAGCACGCGCGCGCAGCTTTCGTAGGCGGCATCCGATCCACCGAAGGGATCGGGGATGCCGCCGGCATCGGCGGCGACGATGTGGAGCACGCCGGCGTCGACGCCGAGGTGGGAGAGCAGGCCGGCGTGGCTGGCGCTCATGCACCACACCGCGTCGTAGAGCGTTGGCTCGCGGTCTTCGACGTTGCGGCTGCGATGCGCCGCGAGATCGAGTCCGCGTCTGGCCATGGCGGCCTGGGCGCCGGCGCTGGCGCCTTGTCCATCGGCAGCGAAGGTGCCGGCGCTGTCGACGTGGACGTGGTCGATGCCACGGCGGACCAGTTCGGCGCGCAGCAGGGCGGCGAGCATCGGACTGCGGCAGGTGTTGCCCGAGCACACGCAGAGCAGGTGCACCCGCGCCGCGGCGCGCAGATCGTCCACGGGCAGGGTGCCGGCGCGTTCGATGACCAGCGCCTGGCCGGTCGCCAGGCGCAGCACGGCTTCGTCCGCGGGCGCTTCGCCGGCGATCAATTCGACGCCGCTGGCCGCCGCCGTCACTGGCACGCTGAGCAGGGGTTCGCGCGCGGATTCCGGCCAGGCCGCCAGCACCGGCAGCCGCACCAGCACCGCATTGGCGTCGCCGCCCAGGCGCACCGCCACCGCGCCGGGCAACAGCCGCAACAGCAGGCGCCGGGCGCGCAGGCCGGTGGGCGGCAGGAAGTCGGTCAGCGCCGCGACGCTGCCGGAGCCGAGAGCGAGCGCGGACACCGCGGCGCCGGGCAGGGCGAGCAGGCGCGCGCGTTCGGAGGCGCGCGCCAGCGCCAGCGCGCCGCTCGACCAGGGCAGGGCGACGATGGCACCCCGCTGCACCGCTGCGGCCACGTCGGCGGCGGCGGCCATGGCGGTCAGCTCTTCGGTTCGGCGCGGCGCGCCTCACGGCGGCGACCGATGTCGCGACGGTAATGCTTGCCGTCGAAGGCGATCGCGTCGCAGGCGGCGTAGGCGCGCTCGCGCGCCTGGTCGAGATCGTCGCCGAGCGCGCACACCGACAGCACGCGGCCGCCGGCGGTGACCAGTTGACCGGCCTTGTCGCGGGTTCCGGCGTGAAAGACGGTGGCATCGGTGACGCTGTCGATGCCGCTGATCGGCACGTCGATGGTGTGCTTGTCGGGGTAGCCCTTGCTGGCCATGGTCACGCAGATCGCGGTCTGCGCCGACCATTCCAGATCGACCTGGTCGAGGGTGCCGTCGATGCAGGCGGCGCAGACGTCGACCAGATCGCTCTTCAGCCGCAGCATCAGCGCCTGGCATTCGGGATCGCCGAAACGCACGTTGTATTCCAGCACCTTGGGCCCGCTGTCGGAGATCATCAGGCCGAGATAGAGCAGGCCGACATACGGCCGGCCTTCGCGCACCAGGCCGGTCATGGTCGGCACCAGGATGCGGCGCACCAGGTCGTCCTCGTGCTGCGGCCGCATCAGTCCGGGCACCGGCGTGAACGCGCCCATGCCGCCGGTCATCGGGCCGTCATCGCCGTCGCGCACCTGCTTGTGGTCCTGGACGTAGTCGAGGAGCACGGCGTTGCGGCCGTCGCAGAAGGCGAAGACGCTGATCTCCTCGCCGCGCAGCACCTCCTCGATCACCACCTGGCGGCCAGCCTCCTTGCCGAACTCCTGGCGGACCATGATGCGGTCCACCGCGGCGTGCGCCTCGGCCACGCTCTTGGCGACGGTGACGCCCTTGCCGGCGGCAAGGCCATCGCACTTCACCACCAGCGGACCATTGCAGTCGTCGATGTAGATGTGGGCGTCGCTGGCGCGGTTGAACAGCCGGAAGCCGGCGGTGGGGATGTTGTGGCGGCGCAGGAACTCCTTCATCGCCACCTTGCTGCCTTCGAGTTGCGCCGCCGCCTTCGACGGCCCCCACACGCGCAGGTCGCGCGCCTTGAAGGCGTCGGTGATGCCCAGCACCAGCGGCACCTCGGGCCCGATCACGGTGAGATCGATGCCCTTCTCGGTGGCGAAGCGCACCAGCGCGGCGACCTCGTCGACCTTGATCGGGACGTTCTCGGCCAGGGTCGCGGTCCCGGGGTTTCCGGGGGCGACGAACACCTTGGTCACCTTGGGGCTTTGCACGATCTTCCAGGCCAGGGCGTGTTCACGCCCGCCTGCGCCGATGACCAGGACCTTCACCGTGCCTCCATCGCCGGTTGCGCGGCGGGCGGGAGACTAGCAGGCAGATGAAGAACAGCATCCTGCTAGTCGCAGCGCATTTTCGCGCGGCGCTGGCGCGCCAATTTTGCGCGAAAACACGGTGCTTCAGCTTTTGCTTCAGGGGGCCTACGGCCCCCCAAGCCCCCGCAGGCTGCTTTTTCAGCAGCCTGCCTAGGACGCAGAACGGGGTAGCAACCACAGCCAGCATGGCTATCTGCACGACTACCCGCCTGAGATCGGGCCGGTGGCTGGGGTTGCAGCCGAGCGCGCTCGGCACGGCGTTCGCAAGCAGGTCCGCACACGATGGTGCTGAGTGGGGATGCGCATGATCGAGCCGAGGACACGTGAGCAAGCCGAACCAGACAGCGATCTGGCGTCGTCAACCGTGACGTCGCCACCCGCGCCGCCGGCGACCGGCGTGATTGGCCCCTACCAGTTGCGCGAATGCCTGGGCCATGGCGGCGCCGGCGCGGTCTACCGCGCCGTGCATGGACGCAGTGGACGCGAGGTGGCGCTCAAGGTGGTGCGGATCGCCGAAGAGGGCCCGGCACGCGATCTCGAGCAGGTCGCGCACGAGGCGATGGCCATGGCGGCGCTGCGCCATCCCCACGTCGTCACCTGTTACAGCTTCGGCGAGGATGGCCGTCATCTCTACCTGGCGCTCGAACTGCTCGCCGGTGGCGACACCGCCCGGCTGGTTGCCCGCAACGGGTGCCTCGACGAAAGCACCATCCGCACCTTCGCCAGCCAGTGCGCGCAGGGGCTGGCCGCCATCCACGGCGCCGGCCTGGTGCATCGCGACATCAAGCCATCCAACGTCCTGCTCGATGGGAAAGGCCACGCCAAGCTCGCCGATTTCGGCCTCGCCTGCCTGCGTGATACCCCGCATGCCGCCAGCGGCGACTTCGGCACCCCCGCCTACCTGCCGCCGGAAGCGGTCGGCGGCGAGCAACCCGCGGACTTCCGCGGCGACATCTATTCGCTGGGCGCCACCATGTTCTTCTGGGCCGCGGGTGCGTCGCCGTTCGCTGGTGACAACGCCCTGGCCACCCTGCACCGTATCCTCACCAGCCCGCCGCCCGATCTCGCCGCGCTGCGCAGCGATCTCTCGCCCGAGCTGGTCGAAATCATCGCCACCGCCATGGCTCGCAACCGGGAACAGCGCTTCCCCGACGCGCCGGCCCTGTTGGCGGCGCTGCGCGGTGAGCTCCCGGCGCTGGCCGCACCCGTCGCGACCATCCCGGTGCCGATACCCATCCCCGCGTCGGGCGCCGCGCCGACCAGGCCATGGCAACGCGTCCGCGTGGTGGCGCCGTGGGCAGTGGCGGCGGTGCTCGCGGTCAGCGTGGTGCTGTCGCTGTCCGGCGCCAACCGGGTTGCGATCCCCGCGCCAGTCGCGCCGCCCAACCCGGTTGCCGCAGCCCCCGCGGTCGCTGCCGTACGCAGCCGGGATGGCTACCGATTGGCCTGGTTGGGCGATCCCTTGGCGCATTTCGGCGAGGTCGGCGCGGTGCGCTATTCGCTCGCCGGTGCGCGCCTGCATCTCGCCGATGAGGCCTGGCTCGACGGCGCACCGGTGCCCGAGCTGGCCGGGCAACTGGCCGCTGCCGGCGATTTCGCCGTCGAACTGGTGATCGCACCGGCCAACCTGATCCAGGAAGGTCCGGCGCGCATCCTCAGTCTCGGACTGACGCCGCGCACCGCCTCGCTGATGATCGGACAGTCCGGCTCGCGGCTGGAGGTGCGCGTGCGCACCACCGCCACCAACCCGGACGGGACCAGGCCGCATCTGGTGAGCGGTGATGGCGTGCTCGGGGGCGGTCGCCAGCACGTGATTTTCGTGCGCACCGGCCATGCCCATCGCCTCTTCATTGATGGCCGCATGGTCGCTGACGTGGATGTTCCCGGGGATCTCCAGGCTTGGGATGCGCAGCACCCCTTGAGCGTGGGCAATGACCACCGCGGGGGATTCCCCTGGGCCGGCAGCATCGATCGCATCGTCCTGCGCGCAGGCGCCTGGACTGGCGAGGAGGTCGCTGCCCGGTACCGGACCTGGGCATCGAGCACCGAAGGCGGATTGGAGCCGGCGCCGTGACCGGGGCCGGTACGCGGAGCGAAGGGCGATGATGCTGGCCATCTGCTCTGATCAGGAACGCGCGCTGCTCGACTTGGCCGTCCAGCGCGGACTCGTGCATTCGGCAGTGGCCGATGCCGTGCATCGCCAGTTGGCTGGCCGATCGGCGGCGGCAGCACTGGTGGCGGGCGGGCACCTTGGGGCCGGCATGGTGCGCCAATTGCGCGAGGACCTGCGCCGACGCGCCATCCCGCGCGCCATCGATGGCTACCAGCTCGAAGAGGAACTGGGCTGCGGCGGCATGGCGGTGGTGTTCAAGGCCCGCGATCTGGTCGAGTTGCGGACCGTGGCGATCAAGGTGATCTCGCCCAGCGTGCTGGGCGACCACCTGTTTCTCGAGCGCTTCCAACGCGAGGCGCGCAACGTCGCCGCCGTCGTCCACCCCAATCTCATCGACTGCTACGGCAGCGGCGATTGCGACGGCAAGGCCTACCTGGTGCTCGAATACATGGAAGGCGGTGACGTCTCCGCTCTGGCGCGGCGCAACGGTGGGCGGCTGCCCGAACCCCAGACCATGTCCATCGCCCGTGACTGCGCCCGCGCGCTGCGCGCCATCGCTGTTCACGGCATGGTTCACCGCGATGTCAAGCCGGCGAACATCTTCCTCGACCGCTTCGGCAACGCCAAGCTCGCAGATCTCGGTCTGGCCAAAAGTGATGCCGTGGACGATCAGCTCACCATGCCGGGAACGCGGGTGGGCAGTCCGGGCTACATGTCGCCCGAACAGGCCTCCGGACAGGGCGAGCTCGACGCCCGAAGCGACATCTATTCGCTGGGGGCCACCATCTATCACCTGCTCGCGGGCAAGCGGCCCTTCCCGGGCAAGACGCCCTACGAGATCATCGTGCGCTCCCTCCGAGGCGAGCCGGTGCCGCTGCGCAGCGTGGCGCCGTGGGTGACACCTGCCGCCGCGATCATCGTCGCCCGCGCCATGGCTCGCGATCCCGCCGATCGCTACGTCGATGCCGAGGCGATGCTGGCCGATATCGAGGCCGCCTTGATCGGTGCGCCGCTGCCTGGCACGGCCGGCACCACCGCGTTGCTGAAGCCGGTGCGCAGCGTCGGCGCCTGGCTGGGCGGCTGGTGGCATCGCCTGCTGCGCCTGGTCCGGCGACGGACGGCGGTGGCGCGCAGGGTTCCTGGTGCGGGTAGCCGGCTGCCTGCCGCCAAAGCGGCCCCAGCGTCCAGCGCGCCACCGCCGCTGTCGTTGGCCAACGCGTCAGCGGATCACCACCCGGACGACATTGCCGGGGATGAGATCGGGCTTGGGCTGGTCGAGGTCGATACGGACGTAGACGGCGCTGGCATCGCGGATGCGGTCGAGCAGCGCCGGGTGGACCTTGTACTGGATGCTGCCGCCGGTGGTGATGCGACCGGACATGCCGGTGGCGCCGGTGGTCGGGTAGACCATGACCTGGGCGTTGGGGTGCAGGTCGCGCACCCGCTCCGGGGGCACGAAGGCGTTGATCCACAGCTTTCCGGTGCCGGAGACGCTCATCAGCGGTGAGTCCTTGGGGACGTTGCTGCCATCGGTGACGAAGACCTCGGTGACCACCCCATCGGCCAGGGCGCGCACCTCGGTGGGTCCGGCCAGCCGACGCAGGTTCGCCACCCGCGCTTCGAGCCCGGCGATGCGTGAGCGGAAATTCTCGATGCCGCGCAGCCGCCCCTTGTCGAGCTGGTCGCGTTCGCGGCGATAGAGCGCCTCGATGCGTTCGACGTACGCCCGTCCCTCCACCACCGCCGCGACCTGGCTTGCGCCCTCATCGCGTTCGCGCATGGCCTCGGCCTCGAACTGGGCGAGGGTGGCGGCGAGATCGGCGCGCGCCTCGTCCGCTTCGAAGCGGGCGTGGCGTTCGGCGACCGCAGCGGCGTCGACCTCGGCGGGTACGGTGGCACCGGCCTGGAGCAGCGTCCGCAGTTGGTCCAGGCGCTGTCCGTGTTCAGCCATGGCGGCGGAGCGGAAGGCCAGCGCGCGCTCACGTCGGGCGAGCTCCGGGCGCTGGCGGGCGACGGTGGCGATGCGGGCGCGCTCGCCCTGGGCGGCACGCCGTTCGGCATCCTGGAGCCGTGCCCGCGCCGCTTCGAGGTCGCGCAGCTCCTGGGCCGGATCGTCGAACGACGCCTGGTTCTGGCCGAGCACGGTCTCAAGGATGCCGCGCTGCTGGCCAAGGGCCTCCTGCGCCTCCTTGAGTTCGGTCTGGGCGTCGTCCGAGACCAGCACGCAGAGCACGCTGTCGGCGGTGACGCGGTCGCCGGGTTCGGCATGGACGGCGACCACGCGCGAGCGGATCGGGGCGTGGAAGAGCTCGACGCCAGTGGCGACGACCCCGTAGCTGTGGATGCGCGAACGGTCGAGGAACAGCCACAGGCCGTAAGCGCTGGCGCCGACGATGATCAGTGCGATGGCGATGCGGCCGATCGGCAGGTAGCGCGGCCGCGCTGCGCGCGACACGGTCTGTTCGGGCGCCACCGCCGTCTGCACCACGGTCGAACCATTGCGGGCGAAGCTCAATTTCATGGGAGATCCTCAGGCAGGGGGGCGGATGGGGCGGGACGCGGCGACGGTGGCGGCGCGGGGTCGGTGCTCGGGCCAGTGGCGCGCCGGACCAGTTCGTCGAGGTCATGCACCGCGACGCCGCGGAAGCGCGGATGGCCGGCGCCGGCGTCCTCGATCTCGCGGCGCAGCGCGCTCACCGCTGTCGGCGTCCAGGTCGCCAGGGTCTCATCGGCGGCACCCCCGGTGCGTAGCTCGATGCCGATCTCGATGTCCTTACGCCAGCCCGCCAGGGCGAGCTCGGCCATGGCGCGTACGCGCGCGCCGTCGGAACTGTAGCACATCGCGGTCGCCCCATCGACCGCGGCTGCGAGGCGTTCGCGCAGGGCGGCATGTTCGGGCCGGAAGAGCTGCATCGGCACATCGATCCACAGTGGCATGGCGAGATCGGCGCGCGCCCCGGCTACCAGCGCCACCCAACGCTCCGCCAGGGCGGCGCGTCCGGCGCCAGGGTCGGCCCAGCCCGGTAGCGTGTGCGGTTCGAGGTCGAGCTTGACGCCCTGGAGCCGTTGCGGCGAGGCGAGTTGGAATGCGGCGATGCGAGCACAGGCCGCGGCCAGGTGGTCGCTCGATCCGAACCATTCCGGTTCACCGAGCAGGCCCCAGACCGCGATGCGGGCGGCAGCGGCGTTGGCGACGAAGGCACTGATGCGCTCGCCCTCCGCCGCCAGCACCGCGGCGTCGGGTCCGAGGTAGAGGTAGATGCGGCTGATGCCGGCGGCGCCAGCGGCTGCGAGCGCCGCCGCACCGCCGTCAGCGAGCAGGCGGTCGCGTTGCCAGGCCCAGGTCGCGGCCGTCGGCATCGCGGCGGCGGCGTGGGCGGGCAGGCGCGCGGCTTCCTGGGCCAGCCCTCCGGCCAGTCCCTGGCCCTGGACGAGGCGGACGTAGCGCTCGGCGACCTGGCGCCAGGAATCGCTGGCGGTGCGCTCGGCGGTGAGCGCGGTGCGTTCGAGGCCGAACAAGGCGGTGGTGCCGAGCGGACCGTCAACGCCGGGTTGGCCGTGCTCGGCGCGCAGCAGCCCGGCACGGGCGGTTTCGCGCGTGCTGCGCACCAGGGCGCGCTGCGCGATCAGCTCGGCGCGCGCCTGGTGCCAGGCCGCCCAGGCATCGGCGATGTCGCGGCGCAGCTCCTGGGCCGCGATCTCCTCGCCAGCGCGCAGCGCCGCTTCCAGCCGCTGGTGATGTTCGCGTTCGAGATCGCGGTCCTTGAACCAGGCCAGGGGCAGGGCGCCGGTCAGGCCGAGGCTGACGAAGTCGTCGACCGGGTCGGTGGCATGGTAGGAGGTGTAGGCGTAGGCGGCGTTGACCTCCAACGACGGTCGCCAACGCGAGCCGGTCTGGCCGTTCCAGAACGCTTCACGCAGCGCGCTCTGGGCGGCGCGCAGGCGGGGATGGTTCAGCAGGGCGGTGCGCAGCAGGACGGGATAGGCGTCGACGTCGCTGTCCTCCCAACGTGCTGGTGCAGCCGTCTCGATCGCGGTCGCCGCGGGCAGACCGCACAGACCGCGCAGCCGGTCGGTGAGCACCTCCTGCCAGCGCTGGTCGGCAGCGAGTTCGCCGCGGCGGGCGAGCAGTTCGTGCTCCGCAACCAGCGCCTGCTGCTCGCCCGCACGTCCGGCGCTGCGTTGGCGCACCAGGGTGCCGCTCGCGCGTTCCGCCAGGGCGATCAGACGATGATCGATGTCGACGCGCTCGCGCAGTGCTTGCAGCGCGGCGTAGCACAGCGCCGCCTCGGCCTGCTGGCGGTTGAGCTCATCGGCGAGGGCGTCGCGGGCGATGCTGGCGCGTACCGTGCCAGCCTGGGTGAGCGCGCGGTTGCGATCGATGTCGAGCAGCGACTGGGTGACACCGACGACGCCGCGCACCAGGCCTTCGCCGAGAAAGTCGCCGGTGAACACCAGCGGGTCGGTGAAGATCCCGACCACCGGTGTCCAGAAGGCGCCGAAGTGGACGGTCGGCAGATTGGCGAGGCCGAGCTGCTGGGCCTCGATCAGCGATGCGGCGAGCAGCGCACGCCGGCGCAGCACGGCGGGATTGCGCGCTTCGACCAGCGCCGCCACCTCGGCGAGCGACAGCCGACCTGAGATGCCGACCACCACCGGGCGCAGGCGGCCGTCATCGAGGGCGCAGGCCACCGCCAGATCGCCAGCGCCGGCCAGGGCGCCCCCCGACCAGGGCGCGGTGCTGCCGCTCACCGGATCGTGGCGAAAGAGCCGCCACGCGGCGCCATCGCGTCCGGCGAAGACCACCCCGCCGGTGGCGTCAGCGCAGGGGAGGCGGCTTTCGCCAGCACGCTCCGGCAGCAACGGCCGTCGACCGCTGCCGTCGACGCTGATGCGCATCAGCGCATGCCGGCCGTCGCTGCCGGCGCGCTCGTAGATCACCAGGTCGCTCGCAGGCAGGTGCACCGGCAGGGCGTTGCCGCCGTCCTCGGTGAGCCGGCGCACGGCGGTGGCCGCCGGCGCGTCGCCGGTCCACACCAGATCGAAGCGGTAGAGATCGAGGGTGCCGGGCGAGCGGCTCAGCGACCGGGTCACCAGCAGGGCGCGGTAGAGAGAGAATCCGGCGGTGGCGACCGCTTGCAGACGCAGGCTGCGCGGATCGATGACGTAACGGCCGCCGTCAGCGGTGGCCACCAGCACGGCGATGTCCTCGCGGCAGCAGGCTTCGGCATCCGGCGAAGCCGCCAGCGGCGTGGCGCCGCTGGCGGACAGCGTCAGCGCCCACAGCCGGGTATCCGCTCGCGGCAGGGTCTCGGCCAGGCGTTGGTCCCCGGAGATCAGCGGCCGGGCCAGGCCGTGGTAGATCCGGCGCTGGGCATCGCTGGCGGCCTGCTGTTCGACCGCCGCCTGATCGCGGCGCGCGCAGGCCGCGACGGCGAACACCGCCAGGATCAGCGCCGCGGCAGCCAGCAGAGGATTTCGCCAGCGCATGGCTCAGCCTCTCGTCGGGGTGCGCTGGGCATGGCTGTCTTCGTCCTCGATGACCACCACCTCGCTGCTCGACGACAGTCCGTCCGCCGAACCGCTGATGCGCGAGATCGCGGACCCGTCGGTGCCCGGCACGCCGATCAGGGAGATCGCCGAGCCGTCGGATACCAGTCGGCCGACCGCGTCATTCACCAGCGCCTCGGCATCGGCATGACCGTCCCCGGCCTCGACCGCGGCCAGGGCGAGGACCGCCGCGGCGCCATCGGCGTCGGGATGATCCGCGAAGGCCTGTTCGATGCGCCGCGCCACCACCTCGGCGCCGGCCAGCGGCGTGCCCGGGAGCAGGATGGCGAGCACGCCCTCCTCCCACACGCACGGCACATCGAGATTGCGCAGGCCGCCGGTGGCCGCCTTCCACACCGCTGCGACCTCGTCGCCATAGCGCTCCAGGCTGGTCAGGCGCAGGGCGGCGAGGAAGCCGGCGCGCACCGCCACCAGCGCCACCGGGGTTGCGTAGCGCCGGCGCCGGTCGAGTTCGCGTTGCAGGGTGTAGAGGAAGAAGCTCTTGGCGTAGAGCCCGGTCTCGCGGTTGCGCAGCACGCTGGCCATGTGGTGGCCGCCGAGATCCTTGGCGCGTACCACCTCGTCGGCCTTGGCGGTCAGTTCGTAGCTGTGCAGCAGCACCTCGCTGACCTGATCCGGCGTCGACCGTGCCTGGCAGGACTGGCAGGAGGCATGCACCCGCGTCTCGGTGGCGATGAATGAGCAGGCGCGACAGCGGTAGCAGCCGGTGGGCTTTTCGTAGTCGCGCCCGATCTGGCGCAGCGTCTTCCGGCATTTCGGACAGACCAGCGCGCCGTCCAGGGTGTACGCCGCCTCGGTGTCCATGTGCGCGCAGGCGAAGTGGTGGATGATGGTTTCGCGCGCGAAATCGGGCGAATCGCAGCGCACGCACACCTCGCCCCACACCAACTGGTGGCCGGCGCAGGCCGGGCAGGTGCGCAGGCGCTGCGCGACCACGCGGCGGGCGATGCCCAGCTCGACCAGGCGTTCGAGAATGCCCGGCTGGTTGGACCCGGGTCCGAAGTGGTGGGCGACCAGGGGATAGCCGTGTCCGCAGCCGCCCGTCGCCAGCAGCGGCCGCAGGCTGCGCTGGCCAGCCTTCACCAGGCTGGAAAGGAAGTCCAGGTACTGCCCGTCGTCGACCATCGCCGGCTCGGCGGCGACCACGCCCAGGAGCAGGCGTTCGACCTCGGCGCGCAGTGCCTGGCTGGTGAAGGGTGCCGGCAGGACGCGGTCGGCCGGTCGCCGGTCCTTGGCGGCGGCGACGGCATCGAAGGCGGCGTCGACCAGGTAGAGCACGGCGCCGGCGTTGGCGCGCAGCACCGGATTGCCGGCCAGCACCAGCAGCGGCGACGCGCCGGTGGTGGCGACGATGCACAGGTGGTAGCGGTGGTCGCGGACGCCGATCTCCCAGGTGCCGCGCAGCACCACCTCGTCGATTTCCAGGGCCAACCGCCGTTCGCGGCCCTGGCCGAGGACCTGGTCGGCGACGATCTCGTCACCCAGGACGCGACGCAGCTCGGCACCGGCGAGATCGTCGTCGCAGATCAGCAGCACCCGGCAGGTGCCGCTGTGCGGGGCCGCGCGCGCAGGCGCGCTTGCCGACTGTGGTGGTGGCGCGGCGGTCGACTCCGCTCCCGCGGCACTGCGCGGAGAGGTCCGGGTGGGGTCGCGCCGATCGGCGGTGGACTCGGTGGCGCGTGTCGACGCGTCGGGTGCGGTGGAGGTTCCGTTGCTGCGCGGGTGCAGGTCGGGTCCGCGGATGCTGGTCGTGGTCATGGCAGCCCTTGGTTTCAGAATCGCGGCGTGTTGCGCCACGCCGATTGCGGGAGGTAAGCGTCTTCCTGGTTGATGCGCAGGATCTCGAGCACGGTGGCGGTGATGCGCACCCCGCGGAAGATCACCTCGTTGTACAACGGCAGCAGCGGCGCCCAGGCCAGCAGTCGCATTTCTTCGCTGCGGCGCTCGCTGCCGGCCACCATCACCGCCGTCGCGATCACGCTGAGCACGGCGTACAGCCCCATGCACAGCAGCCAGATCGCGGCGAGCAGCGCCGGAGCCACCACCAGCATGACCACGACGTAGACGGCATAGGCGAGATTGGCGATCACCGAGACCAGCAGCACCTGGGCGAGTTCGACCGCCACCCGGGGCTGGAAGCGGCGGGCGTCGAGCAGGTCGAGGTGCTTGCGGAAGGCGACGCGCACCAGGTCGCGATCCCAACGCATGCGCTGGCGCACCAGTTGGCGCAGCGTCTCGGGGGCATCGGTGGTGGCGATGGCCAGCGGCGCGAACACCAGCTTCCACCCCGCCTTGCGCGCCTTGAGCGAGTTGTCGAGGTCTTCGGCGGTGGCGACGTCGAAGCCCTGCACCGCGGTCAGTGTCGTGCGCCGGTAGGCGGCGCAGGCGCCGCTGGCGATGTAGTTGGTGCCGAAGAGATCGAGCCAGCGCTTGTTCAGGCCGATGGCGAGCAGGTACTCGACCGCCTGCATGCGCGTCCACAACGAGGCGTCGACATTGCGCACCTTGACGTTGCCGGCGACGACGCCGACTTCCGGGTCATGGAAGGGCCCGATGAGATGACGCAGCAGATCGCGGTCGAATGAGGTGTCGACGTCGAGGAAGACCAGGAACTCGCCCTTGGCCATGCGCAACCCGAGGTTCATCGCGCTCGGTTTGCCACCGCGTCCGCTGGCGGCGGAGTTGCGCAGCAGGCGGATGGCGCCGCGTTCGGCGTAGGGCCGCGCGAGATCCCAGGTGCGGTCCTCCGACCCGTCGTCGACAACGATGATCTCCAGTCCGGGCCAGGCGGTCTCGATCAGCGACTCGATCGCCGACACGATCGCAGCCTCCTCGTTGTAGCCGGCGAGGATCGCGCTCACCGTCGGTCGCGTCGCCAGGAAACGCTCGTGCGCAGTGCTGCGGTCGCGCGGCAGGCCGAACCAGCGCAACACCGGCAGTGCCAGGGCCGGCAGCAGGAAGCGGCGCAGGTCGAAGAGGATGAAGGGCAGGAACGCGAGCAGCAGCCACCAGCCGCCGACGGAGAAGCGCCGTGCGACGTCGAGCGCGGCGGCGTCGAAGGCGAAGCGAAGGTGGTCGAAGAGGTCTACGAGGTCCATGGGAGCGGAGCGCAGTGGGGGCACAGCATGCCGATCGGGAGCAGCCACGTCTAGTCGCCTGCGGAATGCAGGAAAGCCGAAATCAGGCCCGTGCAGGTGGCATGCTCGCCGGTGCGCTTCCGAACCACATCAGCACCTGGGCAATTGCCGATAGTGCTTCAGGACGCTGAAGCGCGAGCGCTCATTCCGGCAAGCCAGCGATCGGTGAAGAACGTGCCGAAGGGAAGCAGCGAGGCGATGAACAGCACCAGCGCGCGGCCGAAGCTCCAACGGTGCACCACCCAGGCGTGGAGCAGCGCGGCGCAGAAGAGCAGGAACAGCACGCCGTGCAGCGATCCGGTGATCCGCACCGCCAGCGCCCAGGGCGCCGCCGATCCGACGGCGCCGTCCACCGGGTCGGCGGTGCGTTTGAGCACCGTGAAGACCAGCAGCACAAGATAGGACACGCCTTCGATCAGGGCGATCAGGCGGAGACGGCCGATGGCGGAATCCAGCATGGCGGCGGTCGTCGCGGATGCCGCGGCGGACGCAACCAGTGGTCAGGGTGCGGACAGAGCGGGCGCTGCCGCCAGCGCAACGCGAACCGCTGCGGCGACGGCCGTCGCCAGGCGCTGGTAGCCGGCTTTGGCGAAATGGACATCGCCGGGCTTCACCCAGAGCTGCTCGCGGTCGGCGGACACCACGGCGTGGAGGTCGTCGATCGGCACCGCCAGTTCCACCATCAACGCCACGGCGGCGCGGTTGTAGGTCTCGACGTCCTCCTGCCGGCGTTTCTTGGCGTTGACCGCGGGCACCGGCGTGGTGGTCGCGAATACCACCCGCGCCTTGGCCGCCCGCGCCAGAGCGACCAGGCGGCGCAGGTTGGCCAGGTACTCGTCGAGCGGCACCGCCGGATCCGCGTCCTTCTCCCGCGCCAGATCCCATAGCCCGACGTTGACGTGCACCACCGTCCATGATCCCGCCGCCAGCCAGCCCGGCATCTTCTCGACGGCGTTGCGGCTGGTCATGGCATTGCCGTCGTGGTGGACCACCTCGGCCACGCCCTGCATCGCCGTCGCCACCAGCGGCGTGTAGGCGATCGAGATCGAGTCCCCGACGATCAGCACGCGCGGCAGCGGCTCGCCGGCGGTCACCACCAGCGCCAGGGAGATGAGCAGGGCGACGATGGACTGACGCATGGCCGGCATCGTGGATGCCCGCGCCAGGCTGGCTACTCCTGGCTACTCCTGGCTACTCCTGGCTACTCCTGGCATCCCGGCGATCCGGCGGCGCTGGCCGACCGGTGGGCTTGTGCAGGTGTGCCGTCGACAGGCGCCCGGGCTTTCCCAGCAGGCGAACAGTTCCCGGCGGGACGTGGGCGGTCGCCGTGCGCAAGCATGGGGGAATCCGACGCCGGTCACCCGGGCATGTCGGGTACGTTTCCACGATCGTCGTCCGATACCTCCGGAGCCCTTGACCATGCCGCGCTGCGCCGTGCTAATCTGCCTCTGTTTCGCGCTCGTCTACGCCGGCGATGCCGTCGTCGTCCCGGCCCTGGTGCCGGGTTCGCTGTCCGCGGTGCCGCTGAAACCGGGCTACCACTTGGTGAAGGCGAAGGCGGTGTGGAAGCAGGGCGAATTTCCCATCGCCTTCGGCGTCTACCTGCCAGCCGCCTATTTTCTCCCCGTCAACAAGGACCGCCGCTTCCCGCTGATCACCACCATGCACAACGTCGTCGATGCGGTCGGCGGCTCCGAGGGCGGCGACGGTCTGATCAGCGAGGGGCTGGCCCTGCTCATGCTCAATGACATCGGCAAGGACGGCCGCCACTCCGGCGCCATGCCGGCGGTGAAGGTCAACCCGCGCAAGGATGTGCCCTTCGTCGGCCTGGTGCCGCAGTGCCCGAAGGGGATGGGTTTCGAGCGCGAGCCGATGAACAGCGTCGTCGTCGCCCTCGCCGACTTGCTGTGCGCCAAGTTGCGCGTCGATCCCGACCGCTGCTACCTCACCGGCTTCAGCTATGGCGGCTCATGCTCCTGGGCGGTGGGCATGCACGCCCCGCAGCGCTGGGCAGCCATCGCGCCGCTGTCGGCGCGGGTGGCGCCCGAGCCGGCACGCGCCGCCGTGGTGCTTAAGAATGTGGGCGTCTACCTCGGCTGCGGCGCCAGCGACGGCGACTTCATCACCGCCTGCCGGCAGATGCGCGATGAGATGACCAAGGGCAAGCACCAGGCCTTCCAGTACCTCGAAGTCAAGGATGGCGGCCACCACTGCTATCAGGCGGTCTACGGCGATCCCGAGTTCTGGCGCTTCCTCTTCGCCCGCGTCCGTCCCGGCGCCAAGCCGGGGGTGCTGCCGGTGATGCAGTAGTGCAGCCGTCAGCGCAGCCGTCAGCGCAGCCGTCAGCGCAGCCGTCAGCGCAGCCACCGGCGGATACGCCCACTGTCACCCGGGATGCCAGGGTACGTTTGGTCGGATCACATCCGAACCTTGCGGAGTCCTCGCCCATGCCGCGCTGCGCCTTGCTTATCTGCCTGCTGGTCGCCGCGCTCAGCGCCGGCGACGCGATCGCACCGACCCTGGTGCCGGGGTCGCTCTCCCAGGTCCCGCTGAAGCCGGGTTACCATCTGGTGAAGGCGAAGGCGGTGTGGAAGAAAGGCGAATTCCCCATCGCTTTCGGCGTCTACCTCCCGGCGGCCTATTTCCTGCCCGCCAACAAAGACCGCCGCTTTCCGCTCATGACCACCCTGCACAACGTGGTCGGCGCCATCGGCGGTGCCGACGGCAACGAGGCCATCACCAGCGAGGGCATGGCCCTGATGATGCTCAACGACCTCGGCAAGGATGGCCGCCACTCTGGCGTCATGCCGACCGTGAAGGTCAATCCGCGCAAGGACATGCCCTTCGTCGGTCTGATCCCGCAGTGTCCCAAGGACATGGGCTTCGAGCGCGAGCCGATGGACGGCGTCGTGGTCGCCCTCGCCGACCTGCTCTGCGCCAAGCTGCGCGTCGACGCCGATCGCTGCTATCTCACCGGCTACAGCTACGGCGGATCGTGCACCTGGGCGGTGGCCATGCACTACCCGCAGCGCTGGGCCGCCATCGCGCCGCTGTCGGCGCGCCTGGCGCCGGAACCCGCACGCGCCGCCGAGGTGCTCAAGCAGGTCGGCGTCTTCCTCGGTTGCGGTGCCAGCGATGGCGACTTCATCACCGGCTGTCGGCAGATGCGTGACGAGATGATCAAAGGCAAGCACCCGCTCTTCGAGTACCGCGAGATCAAGGACGGCGGCCATCAGTGCTACCAGGCGATCTACGGCGATCCCGAGTTCTGGAAGTTCCTCTACGCCCGCGCCCGCCCCGGCGCGAAGCCGGCGGTGCTGCCGGTCATGCAGTAGTGTCCTGTAACTGAAATGTCTTGAACCTCGCTCGGCCGCGCCGGCCATCCGCGTCGTTGCGCTCGGCTTGAAATAGCCCTGCAATTCCTGCACCTCGCGCGCCTAGCAGCCTGCTGAAAAATGGCGACGAAAGCCGCCTGCTAGGACGCGGAGCGCGGACCTGCCGCGCCGTCCACCAGCCGCCCGTCGCGCACGGCGACTCCCTCATGCGCCAGCAATTCCGTCTTGAGCGCCCCGCCCGGTGAGAAGCCGCCGAGGCGTCCGCCGCTGGCGACGACACGGTGGCAGGGGATGACGATGGGCAGCGGGTTGGACCCCATCGCCTGGCCGACAGCGCGGGCGGCGCCGGGGCTGCCGACCTGCGTCGCGAGGTCGCCGTAGCTGGCCACGGCTCCGAAGGGGATGCGGGCGCAGGCGGCGAGGATGGCGGTGGTGAACGTGGTGCGCACGTCCAGATCGATGGGCACGGTGAAGATCCGCCGGCGGCCACTGGCGTATTCGCTGAGCTGGCCAATGGCGTCGGCGAGCACGGCTACGTGCTCTGTCGTGATCGTCCATCCCGTGCGCGTCCAGCGCTCGATGGGGAGATCGTCGCCGCGGCCGATGAAGGCGAGACCGCGCAGGCCACGCGCGCTGGCAGCGACGCGAAGTCGGCCGAGGACGGGGAGATCGACAGTGGCGAGGTGGAGGGCAGGCACGGGTCGGTCAGGCGTTCGGACGTACGGATGTTCGGGACAGCACCGCCTTCCGCACCACCGAACCCCCGTACGTCCGCACGTCCCCCCGCACGTTCCCCGTCACGTCCCGGTCTTCCTCCGGGTCGAACGGGTATCGGGCTCGGCGTCGTCTTCGGCTTCGAGCGGTTCGACCTCGCGCATCGATAGCCGCGCGGCTTCGAGGTGGCTGCAATCGTTGACCACCAGCACGCGGCCGGGGCGCTGGCTGTCGTCGAGGGTCGGGTTGGCGAAAGGCAGGATGCGGGTCAGCGAGGTGTTGCCCAGGGTCAGCCGCCACAGCGTGCCCAAGGGCATGCCGAGGACGTGTGCGAGGTAGCTGTTGAGCGCGCCGCCGTGCGCCACCACCAGCACGTTGCGGCCGGGATGGCGATTGGCGAGATCGGTCAGCACCAGCACCAGGCGGGTCTGCAGGTCGACGTAGCTTTCGCCGCCACCGCGCCGGTGCTGGGGATCGCGCTGGTGCAGCCAGCGGTTCCAGTCCTCGGGAAAGCGCCGGGCGATCTCTTCGACGGTCAGTCCCGACCAGGTGCCGACGTCGATCTCGCGCAGGCGCTGGTCGCTGGCGACCGCGACGCCCACCGTCTGGGCGATGATCAGCGCGGTGTCGAGCGCGCGGATGAGGTCGCTGGCGTAGATGGCGGCGAAATGCGTCGAGGCCAGGCGGCGCGCCAGCAGTTCAGCCTGCGATCGGCCGAGTGTCGACAGCGGCAGATCGGCCTGGCCCTGGAACAGGCCGTCGCGATTGCCGGTGCTTTCACCATGGCGCACCAGCCACAGTTCGGTGCGTTCGCGCGGATCGGGCTCGCCGCGTCGGATCTCGGGACGGCTGCCCGACGACGGCACCGCAGTGGGCTGGTAGACGGTCACGCCCGGCCCGGCGCAGTCGGTGGCGGCGCATGGTCTGACGCGGACATGGCCGGGAGAAGACAGGCGACCGTTGCCCTGTCAAGGCGACTGCCCGCTGGCGATGGGCCTGCGCATGTGTCGCTCCTGGCTATCGCCCGATCCGGCCCAACATCCCGCCCATGCTGCTCGACGAGGCCGAAATCATCATCCGTTCGGGGAACGGCGGGCCGGGCGCGGTGTCGTTCCGACGCGAGAAGTTCGTCGAGTTCGGTGGGCCCGATGGCGGCGATGGCGGGCGAGGCGGGGACGTGGTGTTCGCCGCCACCATCCACATGAACACCCTGGCGCCGTTCATTCGCCGCCACCATTGGCGCGCCCTCCACGGCGACCCCGGCGGCGGCGACAACTGCACCGGCAAGAGTGGACCGGAACTGATCGTCGAGGTGCCCTGCGGCACCATCATCCGCCATGGCGAGACCGGCGAGGTGCTCGCCGACCTGATCAGCAATGGCCAGCGCGCCGTGCTCGCGGCCGGTGGTCGCGGCGGCGGCGGCAACAGCCGCTACAAGAGCGCCACCAACCAGGTGCCGCGCCGCGCCGGTGGTGGTTTCCGTGGTGTCGAATTGAAGCTGAAGCTGGAACTCAAGCTGATCGCCGATGCCGGCATCATCGGCTTCCCCAATGCCGGCAAGAGCACCCTGCTGTCACGGCTGTCGCGGGCGAAGCCGAAGATCGCGGCCTATCCCTTCACCACCCTTGAACCGCAGCTCGGCGTCATCGAGCGCGACGATCGCACCCTGGTGCTGGCCGACATCCCCGGCCTGATCGAGGGCGCCGCCGAGGGCGCCGGGCTCGGCCACCAGTTCCTCCGCCACGTCGAACGCTGCCCGGTGCTCATCCACCTGGTCGACGCCAGCGAGGGCGAGGTCGACGACCTCGCCAAGCGCATCGCCGTGCTGAATCACGAACTCGAACGCTTCAGCCCCTTCCTCGCCCAGAAGCGGCAGTTGATGGTGCTCAACAAGGCCGACACCCGGCTCGACATCGACGAGGTCCGCGCCGCTCTGGCGACGCGGCTGGGCTGCGAGGTGCTGGCCATCTCCGGCGTCAGCGGCTACGGCATCGATGACTTGGCCAAGCGATTGCTGGGGTTGATCCCCGCACCCGGCCAGACCGCCTGAGCGCCGGGCGAGGCACGCCGGAAGCGGCGAGCCCCACCACCCACGGTCACATGGGGGCTCGACCCTCCTGGCAGCACCGCGTCCAGTCGGTAACCGGACCGGCAGCGCGCCGTCAGCCCTGATCAGCCCCGCACCGGCCACCTGGAACACCCCATGCTCACCACCCTGTCCGTCCCTGACATGACCTGCGGCAACTGCGTCGCGCACATCCGCGCGGCGCTGGCTGGACTTCCCGGCCTGGCCAACACCAGCATCGATCTGCCGCGCCAGCAGGTGCGCTTCGACGCCAGCGATCAGGCAGTGGTCGCGGCGGTGCTGGCCCGCCTCGCTGCCGACGACTATCCCGCCAGCGTCGTCCCGACCTGACGCCAGAGGCGGTCATGAGCACCCAGACCTTCCCCGTCACCGGCATGACCTGCGCATCGTGCGTGCGCCGCGTCGAGAAGGCGCTGACCGGCGTGCCTGGCGTCTCGGCCGTGCAGGTCGACCTCGCCCGTGAGCAGGCCACGGTCACGCACGCTGGCGTCGACGCGTCGACCCTGGCCGCGGCGGTCGCGGCCAAGGGCTATGCGCTGGTGCTCGATCCCCAGGGTCGCGACGAGGCCGCCGAGACCAGGCGCGGACTGCTCCGCCTGCTGCTGGCCTGGGCGGTGACCATGCCGCTGCTGCTGCCCATGCTCGGCGTGCCGCTGCACCTGGACTGGCGCGTGCAGGCCGCGCTCGCGGCCATCGCCGTGGGCGGCTGCGGCTTTGGATTCCTCGCCCGCGCCGTGCGCCTCGCTCGCCACGGCGAGTCGAGCATGGACACCCTGATCGCGCTCGGAAGCGTGGCCGCGTTCGCCTCGGGCATCGTCGAAGGCCTCGCCGGCGCGCACCACACGTCGTTTGAGATTGCGGCCAGCCTGCCGGCCTTCGTGCTGCTCGGGAAGCACCTGGAAGCGCGCGCCAAGCACCGCGCCACGGAAAGCCTCACCGCGTTGCTCGACCTGGCGCCGGCGACCGCGCTGCGCCTGGACGCGCAGGGCGGCGAACGCGAGGTGGCGGTCGCCGAACTGCATCCCGGTGACCGCGTGCGCGTGCGTCCCGGTGCCACCGTGCCCGTCGATGGCCAGGTGATCGCCGGCGCCGCCGATGTCGCCGAGGCGGCGCTGACCGGCGAACCGCTGCCGGTGCCCAAGCGCGCGGGCGACGCCGTACTCTCCGGCGGCGTGGTGCATGGCGGCAGCCTGGACATCGTCGTGCGCGCCGCCGGCGCCGACACCTGGCTGGCGCACCTCGCCGATCAGGTGGCGCAGGCCAAGGCCTCGCGCGCACCGGTGCAGGCGCTGGCCGACCGCATCGCGGCGGTGTTCGTGCCCGCCGTGCTCGTCCTCGCCGTGGTCACCCTGGTGGCGTGGTGGATCGCGTCGGGCGCCATCGTCAGCGCCTGGCGTCCGGCGATCACCGTGCTGGTGATCGCCTGCCCGTGCGCGCTCGGTCTGGCGACGCCGGTGGCCGTCGCCACCGCTCTGGGCACCGCCGCCCGTCACGGCCTGCTCGTGCGCGACCTCGCCGGCTTCGAGAAGCTGGGCACGGCCACCGATCTGGTCCTCGACAAGACCGGCACGCTCACTGCCGGTCGGCCGCAGGTGCGCGCGGTGCGTGTCCTCGCCGGCGACGACGAGGCGGCGCTGCGGCGGCTGGCGGCGGCGCTGGAACGCGATTCCGAGCACCCGCTGGCGCGGGCGCTGCGCGACGGCTGGACGGGGACGGTGCCGGCGGTGGCCGACTGGCAGGCGCATCCCGGTGGCGGCGTCAGCGGCAGCGTCGATGGCCGTCGCCTGCGTCTGGGCAACGCGGCGTTCGTCGGCCAGGCGCTGGGGGCGCTGCCGAGTGACGCCACGGCGGTCGGTCTGGTCGACGGTACCACGCTGCTCGGCGTGTTCGTGCTCGCCGATGCGCTGCGCCCGGAGGCCGCCGAGGTGCTGGCCGCGCTGCGTGCTGACGGACTGCACCTGCACCTGCTCAGCGGTGATCGCGCGGAGACGGTCGCAGCGCTTGCCGCCACGCTGGGCATCGACGACGCTCACGGCGGCCTGTTGCCCGCCGACAAGGCGCAGCGCGTGCGCGCGCTCCAGGCCGCGGGCCGCGTCGTCGCCTTCGCTGGCGACGGCGTCAACGACGCTCCCGCCCTGGCCGTCGCCGACGCCGGCATCAGCCTGCCCGGCCTGGACGCGGTCGCCGTCAGCGCGGCGATCAACCTCCGCCGCGACGGCCTGCGCCCGCTCCACGACGCACGTCGGCTGGCGGGCAAGCTGCGCCGCAACATCCGCCAGAACCTGGCCTGGGCGTTCGGCTACAATCTGGTGCTGGTGCCGCTGGCCGCGCTCGGATTGCTCGAATCCGTCGGCGGACCACTGCTCGCCGGCGCGGCGATGGGGCTCAGCTCGCTGACCGTGGTGCTCAACGCGCTGCGGTTGCGGCGGCTGTGAGGACGTCAGTCGCGCGAGTCAGGCCGCTAGCACAAACAGTCCAGGCAGCCGTGCACTGCGCACACCCGGCAGGCCGTCTGCACCAGTTCGCGCAGTTGGGCACGCGCGAGGTGTCGGCGCACCTTGAGCGCGCCGACGGTGATTCCCTCGCCGGCCGCGGCCGACTCCAGGCTCGCGCCATCGAGGTCGACTAGGCGCAGTGCCCGCGCGTGCGCCGGCGACAACTGATCGACGAGCGCGGTGACGCAGCAGCAGGCCGTGGCCTCGTCCTCGGCAGTCGCGGATTGGTCGTCGCCAAGCGTGGGCGATTGGCGCTGCTGACGCTGGCGCAGGTCGGCGATGACGTTGCGGAGGATGCGGTAGAACCACGCCACCACACGTTCGTCGTCGGCCAGTTGGCCATCGCGTGCGAGGGCCTTAACGACGGCATCCTGCACCGCGTCGGCGGCAAGGTGCGGATCGCCGAGGCGAACCCGGGCGAAGGCGACGAACTCGTCGAGACGGGGCAGGATCTGCTCGGCGTGGAAGGTCATCGCTACTTGCCATGCTGATGGCCCGCCGGTGCGCCGGCAGGCGGCTGGGGAAGAGCGATCCCATCGCGGGCTGATTCCTCCGGCGTGGCCGGTCGCGCGACCGTCCCGCCGGGAGGATGGTACCAGCCCGGGTCGGCCTGGCCGGCGGGCGCGTCGTCGCGCACCTTGAGCACCGTGAACATGCCGCCCATGTCGATGGTCCCGTAGGGCCCCTTGCCACCGCCCATGGGGATGCTGTTGCGGGGTACCGCCATGCCCATGTCCCCCATCCCGCCCATGCCGGTCTGGCCCATGGTCATGTAGCCGGGCAGCAGGCGGCGGATCTGCTCATCGAGGCCGTCGCTGCGCATGCCGATCAGGTTGGGCAGGTCATGGCCCATCTGGTTCATGATGTGGTGGGTCATGTGGCAGTGCAGCGCCCAGTCGCCTGGCGTATCGGCGACGAACTCGATGTCGCGCGTGCTACCGACCGGCACCAGGACGGTGGTCTCGGGCTGCTGCGCCGATGTGGGGATGGTTCCGCCATCGGTGGCGACAACGGGGAAGCGGTAGCCATGGAGGTGGATGGGGTGGTGGCTCATGGCGCTGAGGTTGCCGATGCGGATGCGCACGCGATCACCGGTGCGCGCGATCAGCGGCGCCGTGCCAGGGAAGGCGCGGCTGTTGAAGGTGGCGAGGTTGAAGTCGGTCATGACGTTCGGGTTCGGCCGGCGCGTGCCCGGCTCGATGAACCACTCGTTGAGGATGACGGCGAAGTCGCGGTCGATCCTGGGGCCGATCGGCGCGCGCGGATGGATGACGAACAGGCCCATCATGCCCAGGGCCATTTGGGTCATCTCGTCGAAGTGGGGATGGTACATGAGCGTGCCGTGCTGACGCAGCGTGAACTCGTAGACGAAGGTCCCACCTGGCGTGATCGCCGGCTGGTTGAGGCCGGAGACCCCGTCCATCCCGTTGGGCACCAGCACCCCGTGCCAGTGCACGCTGGTCGCTTCGGGCAGGCGATTGCTGACGTAGATGCGCACGCGGTCGCCCTCGACCGCCTCGATGGTGGGGCCGGGCGTCGATCCGTTGTAGCCCCAGCACTGTCCGATCAGGCCAGGCGCGAACTCATGCGTGACTGGTTCGGCGATGAGGTGGAACACCTTCACGCCGTCGACCAGCTTCCAGTCCAGGGTGCGGCCGTTGGGGGTGACGACGGGGGTGTAGGTCGTGGCCGGTGTCAGCGGCTCGGCGGCGGCGGCCACGGGCGTGGAGCACGTCGTCGCGCTCGCCACCACCAGGCAAGCGATGGACATGCTGTCGAAGACGGTGGGCAGGCGGCGGTGGTGCGCATTCATGGCGGACTCCGGGTCAGTGTGAGGTGTCGTCGGCGCGGTCAGGCACGGCGTCATCCGCATCGTCGCCTCCGGTTGCGCTGACGCCGCGTGAACGCCCATCGAGCACACCCTGGAGATCGTCACGCGCCCGCCAGTAAGCCGCCAGGGCACGCACGTAGGATTGCTCAGCGGCGAGCTCACCGCGCCGGGCGGCCAGCAGATGGAAGGCGGAGGCGAGCATGCCGTTGTAGCGCTTCTGCGTCTCAGCGACGGTGATGCGCCGCAACGGCAGCAGCACCGTCGCGATGAAGCGCACGCGATCGGTCGCCACCTGCGCCCGCTGCAGCGCCAGACGCGCCTGCGAGCGCACAGAGATGGCCGCGGCGGCGAAGCGATCGCGGTCGCGCTGCAGGCGCGCGGTCGCCACCCGCGCCGCTGCGCCACCGCGATCGAACAGGGGCAGGGGCACTTCGATGGCTGGGCCGGCGCTCCAATCGCCTGCCCCTTCGCGCTCGGCGGCCACCCCGATGGCGGCGTCGTCGAGCCACCAGGGCGCCAGCCGCCCCACTTGGCGCGCCGACCGCACCGCCGCCTGCTTGAGCGCGGCGAGGTCGAGGCTGGCGCTCACCGCGCGGTGTTCTACCGCGTCGGGCAGAGCCGCGTTTTCCAGCGGTTCCGCGAGCCGGGGTGCGGCGGTCCAGCGTGTCGCCGCGCCCCAGACGCCGAGTAGCTGATTGACGCGCTCACGTCCCTCGGCGGTGCGCAGCTCAGCGCTCGCCAGGTCGAGACGCGATTCCTCGTGGAGCATGCGTTCATGCGCGAGGTCGAGGTCGGTGCTGTTGCCGGCGGCATGCAGCCGCTGGGCATACTCGTGGGACGCCGCGGTAGCGGCGACCACGGTCCGCTGCAGGTCGACGATCTGCGCCTCGGCCTGGTAGGCGTGGAAAGCTCGTCGTGTCGCGGTCGCGAGGTCGATGACCGCGGCGGCCACCTCCAAGGTGACCTGGGTGAGCGCATCGTCGGCGAGGCGCTTGCGCATCGGGATCTGCATGATGGAGAGGAAGTCCTGGACCAGGGACAGTTCGACGCCGGTGCCGGCCGGACCGAAGCGCAGCTCACCGGCGAAGAACGGATTGCGCAGCAGGCCGGCCTGGACGAGATCGGCCTGAGCGATGTCGAGGCGGGCGTAGTCCGCTTGCAGCCCACGGTTGTTGAGCAGCGCGATCTGCACGGCGGCGTCGGCATCGAGTTCGCGCTCAAGGCGATCGGCGACCCAGCGTTCCACCGCGTGGTCGGCCTCGGTTCCCTGATTCCAGTGGATGCGTGGCGCGCCGCGCTCGGCGACCAGCGTCGCAACTTCGGACAGCCCGGCCTCGCTGCGCGGCGATCCGCAGCCGGCGAGCAGGATCAGGAGCGCGCCCAGCAGCGCGCTCGGCCGGCGTTGGCGCCCACTCATCGCGGCGCACCCTGACCGCTGGCTGCCGATGGCTCGCTCGCGACGAGTTGCATGCCGCAGATCGGACAGACGCCGCTTCCACGCTGGTCGGACTGGTAGTCATTCATCACGCACGTCCAGCCGGTGCTGGCCTTGGGTGCTGCCGGAGCCGCCGACGGGGCCGTGGAGGGCGCCGGCCGGTCATGTCCAGCGTGGTCATCCGGCTTGGGCATCGCCGGAGTCGAGGCTGCTGAGCCGGTCGCCGCCTGGCCATGTCCGGCATGCGGATCGGACGCAGGCGTCGTGGTCGGCGTCGTCCCGGCTGGCTGGCCGCTGGTAGCTTGCGGGCTGGAGCCGGCGTGCGCACCGTGGTCTCCAGCTGCCGCCGCCGGCGCCGTCGGCGGATCGACCACGTCGAGGGTACGCGATCGCGTCGCCGCGGGCGCGGCCGCAGCGTCGGGATGAGCGGGATGGCCGGCGGGGATGGCTTCGATCACGCGTGGTGCGCAACCGGTCGCAAAGCTGAGGAGAAGGACAGCGGGAAGTGCGAAGCGCATGGTCACCTCGGAATGGTCAGTGCAGCTGGCACGGGCCGGGGAGCCGCACGCTGACGCCCTCGACGCGATGTCGCGGACGCCCTTCTGCCATCATCAGATGTGGGCGTGCGTCATTGCTTGGCACTGCTGCGCGCAGCGCCGGCAGACGTCGGCGCAACTCCGCATGCGCTCGTCGCCCATGCGTTCGCAGTCGCTGGCGCAGCGCGCGCAGATCTCGGCGCACACTCCGCAGACCGCAGGGTGGGACGCCGACCTGCGGATCATGAAATCCGCGCTGACCCGGCAGATCTCCGCGCAGTCCGCCAGCAGGCGTAGATGCTCGGCCTCGGTATGCTGCCCGCCCGCTGCCTGGCAGTAGGCAGCGGTGCTGAGGCAGCAGCGATAGCAGTCCAGGCAGGCCTGGATGCAGCGCTCGTCGGCGGTTGTCGCCTGGGCAGGTGACATGGGTGATCCTTTGCGGTTGGACGGGACAGCAGAAGAGCCAGCCAGAGTCGAACGTGCAGACCGTCAGTCCCAGGGGAAAGGTCCGGTGAGCACGTGCTGTGCCATCGTCGGCGGTCGGACTGCCGAGTCCTGGCGCGGTTCACGAGTCGTCACCAGGCGACGCGCGCTTGGCACATGGCACGCTCTACCCGTGTGCCCTCCATTCAACCTGCTATGCCCACCGCGGCACGGCGAAGGAATCACCATGACTACGACCCGATCCATCCATCGCATCCTGCCCGTGTTGGGCCTCATTCTCGTGCTCGCCGCTGCGCAGAACGCTGTGGTCGCCGCTGATGGTGACAGCAAGCAACCGACGGTCGCCACCCCGGGGTATCCGCTGACCACCTGCGTGGTGTGCGAAAAGGCGCTGAAAGACGGCGAGACCAAGACCACGATGCATGAGAAGCGCGAGATGAAATGCTGCAGCGACGCATGCGCGATGGCGATCAAGGACAAGCCGGAGTACTACAAGGGCGTCTACGACGGAGCCGCGCGTGCGCGCAGCTCGCACGGGCCCAAGGGTGGCGAGACCGGCAAGGGTGCGGACAGCCAGCGGTGATTCTTCGTATCGTCGCACGGCGTTGATCGCCGCGTGCAAGTACAGGTGCCCACGGAGCGTTCCTCCGTGGGCACCGCAGCGTGGGGGTCACGACACGCCATTTGTTCACTGACAACACAACGAAGCCGATGACCAGCCGGTCGGTGGACAGGGTGCATGTTTTCCCGAAGGCCAGGTCTCCTGCATTTTCTGCCGGCGTTGCTCGTCGCGGCCTGCGGCGGGCCGTCGCGCGGCATCTCGCGCGACCTGGCCACACCGCACCAGGCGGAGGCCCCTGCCGCTTCATCAGCACGACCGGACGCGGGCGCGGTGGCGGTGGGATCCGTTCGTCCACCACCAGGGACAACCGCTTCCATCGCCGGCATCGTCGCCCGGGCGCCGCGCGTGGCGGCCGCCCGCCTGCGCCGCGACGCGGCCAAGGCTGCGGCGACCGCCGCTGGCGTGCTCCCAGACCCGATGCTCGACGCCGGGGTGATGTACATGCCGGACGAGAACGACCGTGGTGCGATGATCGAACTCGGCCAGACCCTGCCGCGCTGGGGTGAGCGCGACGCCATGCGCGCCATGGCGTCCGCCGAGCTGGCCATGGCCGAGGCCGATCTGGCGATGGCGCGGGGGGAAACCCTGGCGCGCCTGGCGATGCTGCACGCCCAGGCGCGCGCCGCCCTGGCCAAGGAGACCGCGTACGCCGCCAACGCGCGCCGCGCCGAGGCGCTGGCCGATCTCGTGGCCAGGTCGGCCGTCGCCACCAGCGGCGGACGGCTCGCCGAGGTGCTGACCCTGCGTTCGCGCGCGGCGTCACGCGAGATCGATGCCTTGCAGGCACGCACCGCCGCCGCCGATGCGTTCGGCCGCGCCCGCGCGCTCCTCGCGATGGCGCCGGAGCAGATGCCTCCGGATCCCGGTCTGACCGCTGCCAGCCAGGCCCTGCCCGCCAATGATCCCCGTCTGCGCTTCGCCCGGGCCAGCCAGGCGCGTGCCCGCGCCGAACGCGCCCTCGCCAGCAGCCGCTCGCACCCCGAGATCGGCGTGCGCGCGGGTTGGTGGCGAGAGGGCCGTGAGGAGCCGGACGAATACCGCCTCGGCGTCGTCGTGGCGCTGCCGCTGCGGCCGGCGGCCTGGCGCGGACCCGAATTGGCGGCGCGGCGACGGGAAGCGGCAGCTGATCTCGACGCCACCGCCGCCCTCGCCGACGCGGACGAACTGGTGGCGCGTTCGGCCCGCGCGGCGGAACAGGCACGCCGAGCAACGGTGGTCGCCACGGCAACCGCCCAGCGACTCGACGTCGAACTCGACAGCCTGGCCGCGGGGGTGGCGACCGGCGATGGCGGCGCGACCGCCATGCTTTTCGAACGCCTCGACATGCTCGCCGAGACCCAGGTCATGGCGGTCATGGCCGAGGCCGACGCGGCGATGGCGGCCGCCGATCTGTGGATGCTCGTCGTCATTCCCGACCCTGTACCGGAGCGGCCATGAGCACACGTCGTCTGATCATCACCGGCAGCGCTGGCGCGGCCGCTGTGGTCGCCGCATTCCTGCTCGGTCTGGCGCTGGGTGGCCCAGCCGGTCCGGCCGCTGCCACGACTGCGCCGACCGCGCCGACCGCGCACACCGACCACCAGCCGGGGACGCTCGCACTCGACGATCACGCCGTCGCCATGGCCGAGGTGGCGACGGCCGCGGTGGAGCGCCGGCCGCTGGTGCGGCGCCTGCGCGCGTTGGGAACGGTCGGCTACAACGAGGCCGGCCTGACCGTGGTGCCCAGCCGCGTGCAGGGCTACATCGAGAAGCTCTACGTCAGCGCGGTCGGCGTGCCGGTGCGCGCTGGCGACCATCTCGCCGAGCTCTACAGCCCCGAGCTGATCGTCGCGCAGCAGGAATTGCTTGCCGGCCGAGACGCCGCCGCCGGCCGGCTGATCGGCGAGTCCGCCCGGCTGAAGCTGCGCCGTTTCGGCATCGCCGATGACGTGATCGCGCGCATCCGCTCCACCGGCGAGTTGGAGGAGCGCCTGGTGATCACTGCTCCGCGCAGCGGCACGGTGGTCGAGAAGATGGTCGACGCCTACGCCCCGGTGATGATGGGCATGGCGCTCTACCGCATCGCCGACCTCAGCTCGGTGTGGGTGCACCTGGCGGTGCATGAGCAGGATCTCGCCCTGGTCCGCTCCGGCCAAGCGGTGACCGTGACCAGCGACAGCTGGCCGGGTGAGCGCTTCGCCGGACGCGTGGCTCTGGTGGAACCCGCGCTCGCTGCCGAGACGCGCACCGCCAGCGCGCGCGTGGTGATCGCCAATCCCGGGCAGCGCCTGCGGCCTGGCATGTACGTGCATGCCGACATCGCCGTCCCGCTCGCCGCCGACGGCAGTCCCGGACCGACCGGGGTCGAGGGGCGTTGGACCTGCCCGATGCATCCCGAGGTGCTCGTCGACGCGCCCGGTCCGTGCCCGGTGTGCGCGATGGCGCTGGAACGCATCCCCTTGCCGACCATCGCCAGCGACCAGCGACCGCCGCTGGCGGTGCCGGCCTCGGCGGTGCTCGGCCTGGGCGGCCGGGACGTGGTCTACACCGCCATCGCGCCCGGACGCTACCGCGCCGTGCTGGTCGAGCTCGGCCCGCAGGTCGATGACTGGTGGCTGGTGCGCGCCGGTTTGACGGAAGGGCAGCTGGTGGTGGCCCGTGGCGCCTTCCTCATCGACAGCGAAGCCCAGATCCGCGGCCTGCCCAGCCTGCTCGCTCCAGAGGGCGGCGGCGCGGTCGGCGCGCACCACGGTGGCCCGGCAGGTGCAGCGAAGCCGCCACCCCCACCGGTGCCGGCTGCAGCGGGTGGCGGATCAGCCGGAACCAGACCGCCAGCGCCGTCTGTATCGGCTCCGGCTCCGGCTGCCCCGGCTCCGCCCGCCCCCGCTCCCGCCGTCCATAAGCACTGAGCCTGAGACCCCATGATCGACGCGGTCATCACGTGGTGTCTCCGCCACTCGTTCCTGGTCCTGCTCGCGGCCGGGGGCCTCGGCGTGGCGGGCTGGTGGGCGATGGAGCGCATCCCGGTCGACGCCATCCCTGACATCGGCGAGAAGCAGGTCATCGTCATGGCGGAGTGGGAGGGCCGCTCGCCCCAGGACGTCGACGACCAGGTCACCTTCCCGCTGGTCACCAGCCTCGCGGGAACGCCCGGGGTGAAGACCATCCGTTCGATGTCCGGCTTCGGCTTCGGCATGGCCTTCGTCGTGTTCAAGGACGATGTCGACTTCTATTGGGCGCGGTCGCGGGTCCTCGAACGCTTGAATGTGGCGCAGCAGCGGCTGCCGGCGGGGGTCGTTCCCGTGCTCGGACCCGACGCCACCGCGCTTGGGCAGGTGCTGTGGTACACGATCGAGGCCGAAGGCTTCGATCCGGCGGAACTGCGCTCGCTTCAGGACTGGTTCATCCGCTACCAGCTCACCGCGGTCGAAGGCGTGTCCGAGGTGGCCTCGATCGGCGGCCAGGTGAAGCAGTACCAGATCGACGTCGACCCGGACAAGCTGCGCGCCCACGACGTCATGCTGCCCGACCTGATGATGGCGGTGCAACGCTCGAATCTCGACGTCGGCGCCAAGGTCGTCGAACGCAACGGCGTGGAGTACGCCGTGCGCGGTATCGGCTTCGTCAAGTCGGTGGCCGATCTCGAAGGCATCGTGATCAAGGAGCGCGCCGGCGTGCCGGTCCTGGTGCGCCACGTCGCCCGCGTCCAGCTCGGTGGCGACTTCCGCCGCGGCGCCCTCGACCGCGGCGGCCGCGAGGCGGTGGGCGGCGTGGTGGTGATGCGTTTCGGCGAGAATCCGCGCCATGTCGTCGACCGGGTGAAGGCCCAGCTCGCGAAGATCACCCCGTTCCTGCCGAGCAAGACCCTGGCGGATGGTCGGGTTTCGCGCGTGCGCATCGTGCCCTTCTACGACCGCACCGACATCGTCCGCGAGACCATCGATACCCTGAAGGAGGCGTTGAGCGAAGAGGCCCTGTTGGCAACGCTGATCATCGCCCTGTTCCTGCTCCATCTGCGCAGCACGGTGGCGCCGGTCCTCTCCCTGCCGTTGGCGATCGCCGGTTCCTTCGTCGCCATGTATTGGCTGGGCATCGATGCCAACATCATGTCGCTGGCCGGCCTGGCCATCGCCATCGGTGATGTCGCCGACATGTCCATCATCATGACCGAGAACATCTACCGGCATGTCGCCAGCCGACGTGCGGAGCAGAGTCATTGGGACGCGGTCTACGCCGGCGCCCGCGAGGTCGGCAGCGCGATGGTCACCGCGGTGGTCAACACCCTGGTGTCGTTCGCCCCGGTGTTCCTGCTCCAGGGCCAGGAGGGCAAACTCTTCACCCCCTTGGCCTACACCAAGACCTTCGCCATCGCCGCCTCGATCGTCATCGCCATCACCGTCGTGCCAGTCGTCTGCCTGCATCTGTTCAAGCCGACGCCCTGGCGCCGGTGGACGTTGTGGACGCTGGCTGGGGTGATCGGCGTCGCCGCCGCCGCGGTCACGCGCCTGGTGCTCGGCCTGCTCGGATTCGTCGAAGGCTGGCAGGGCCTGCCGACCGCGCTGGCCGCCGGTGCCATCGTGACGCTGGCGGTGGTGCGCATGGGCCGCGAGCGCTTCCTGCCTCTTGAGGAGAACCGCGCCGGGCGCCTGATCGTCCGCGTCTACACCCCGCTGCTGGGGTGGGTGCTGGCGCACAAAAAGACCTTCCTGGCCATCCCGGCCACCATCCTCGCCGTCGGACTCACGATCTGGCTCGGTATCGGAACCACGCTGCGTCCGCTGCAGTGGCTGCTCGATGGCGTGGCCGGGCAGGGCGCGGTGCGGCTCGACCAGCTCGCCTGGCAGAACGTCCGCGAAGCTGACGGCCGCGTGCATGCCCGGATGCGCTGGCGCGGGCAAACCCATGCCGAGCACGAGGCGGGCGCGGCCGGACCCGTGGTCCTGTCGCAGACGCGCATCCTTCCCGGCATCGGCCGCGAGTTCATGCCCCCCCTCGACGAGGGTTCCTTCCTGGCCATGCCCACCGTGCTGCCTCAGGCAGGACTCTCCGAAGTCGCCCGGGTCAACGCGCGCATCGACCAGGCCATCGCCACGGTGCCGGAAGTGGCCTCGGTGGTGGGAAAACTCGGCCGGGTGAACAGCGCCCTCGACCCGGCACCCATCGGCATGCTGGAAAGCATCGTGGTGCTGAAGCCAGAATCCGATTGGCGGATGCTGCCGGAACCGCGCTGGTTCTCGTCCTGGCCGGGTTGGGCGAAAGCGCTTCCCGCCTGGTTCGCGCCCGAGGAGCGGCGCATCACCAAGCCCGAGATCCTCGCCGACCTGCAGCGCGTCACCGCCCTTCCCGGCGTGCTGCCGACCTGGCTGCAGCCGATCCAGACCCGTCTGGTCATGCTGCAGACCGGCTTCCGGGCGATGATGGGGGTGAAGATATTCGGTCAGGACCTCAAGGAGATCGAGCGTATCGGCCTGGATATGGAACGCGTGCTGCGCACCGTTCCCGGCGCCACCGACGTGGTCGCCGACCGCATCGTCGGCAAACCCTACCTGGAATTCACCGTCGACCGCGCACGTATCGCCCAGTTCGGCGTGCGCGTGCAGGACGTGCAGGATGCGATCCAGGTCGCTCTCGGCGGCATGGAGTTGACCCAGACCGTCGAGGGCCGCGAGCGCTACGGCGTGCGCATCCGCTATGCCCGCGATCTCAGGCAGGACCTTCCCGACCTGGAACGCGTGCTGGTGCCCGCGGCCGGCGGCGCCCAGGTGCCGATCAGCCGACTGTGCGACATCCGCACCGTGGTCGGACCACAAGAGATCAAGGGCGAGCGCAACCTCCTGGTCGGCTACGTGACCATGAACACCCGCGACCGCGACGAGGTGTCGGTGGTCGAGGACGCGGAACGCATGCTGCGCCAGGCCCTCGACGCCGGCCAGCTGCGCCTGCCCGCCGGCTACTACTGGGAATGGTCGGGGCAGTTCGAAAACCAGCGCCGCGCCACCGCACGCATGGCCCTGGTCGTGCCGATCTGCATGGCGGTGATGCTGCTCATGCTCTACCTCGGCTTCAAGCGCTGGTGGATCGGGCCGATGATCTTCCTGTCGATCCTGGTCAGTGCGGGTGCCGGGTTCATCGCCCTGGGCCTGTGGGGTGCCAACCTCTCGGTGGCGGTCTGGGTCGGCTTCCTGGTGCTGTTCGGGGTCGCCGACGATGACGGCGTGGTGATGTCGACCTACCTGGAAGGCGCCTTCGCCGACCGCACCTTCGCCAGCGTGGACGAGCTGCGCGCCGCCGTGGTGCAGGCGGCGCTCAAACGCATCCGCCCGGCGCTGATGACCATCGCCACCACCAGCATCGGCCTGCTGCCGATCTTCTGGGCGACCGGCCGCGGAGCCGATGTGATGCAGCCGATGGCCATCCCGGCGGTGGGCGGCATCACCGCCCAGCTGATCACCGGGCTGATCGCGCCGGTCATCTTCTGCTGGATCGAGGAACGCCGCCTGCGCAGGAGACTGCTGGGGCCGCCGGTACCCGCGACCGGAGTCCAAGCATGACCGACCAGCCGATCTGGCACACCCTCTCCGCCGAGGACGCGCTGATGCGTCTGACGTCGTCGCGGCAGGGTCTATCCGCTGACGAGGCGAAGAGCCGCCTGCTCCGCGATGGGCCCAATGAATTGCGTGAGGAGGAGCGCGTCCGCCCGTGGCGGATCCTCCGCGCGCAATTCACCAGCATCATCATCTGGGTGCTGATCGCGGCGGCGGTGATCAGCGGGGCGGTCGGCGAATGGACTGACTGCATCGCGATCCTGGCGATCGTGGTGGTCAACGGCGTGATCGGATTCAGCCAGGAGTACCACGCCGAGCGGGCGATTGCCGCGCTGCGGCGCATGGCGGCACCGCATGCGCGGGTGATGCGCGATGGCGCGGTGCGGGACATCGCCGCCAGCGAGGTCGTCGTCGGCGATGTGATCCGGCTGGAGGCGGGGGATCTGGTGCCGGCCGATGCACGTCTCCTGGCGGTCGCATCCCTGGCCTGCACCGAGGCGGCGCTGACCGGTGAGGCGGAGGCGGTCGATAAGCGCGTCGACGCCATCGCCGCGCCCACCGCCCCGCTGGGTGACCGTGCCGACGTCGTCTTCATGGGCACCATCGTCAGCGCGGGAACCGGCGAGGCGGTCGTCGTCGCCATCGGCATGGACACTGAATTGGGCCGGATCGCCGGACTGATCAAGGACGCCGCCAGCGACGATGCGACCCCGCTGCAACAGCGCCTGGCCGCTTTCGGCCGCATGCTGGTCTGGGCCGCGCTCGCCATCGTGGTGCTGCTCTTCGGCCTCGGACTGCTGCGCGGCGAACCGCTGTTGCCGTTGATCATGACCGCGATCAGCCTGGCGGTGGCCGCGGTTCCCGAGGGCTTGCCGGCGGTGGTGACGGTCGCGCTCGCACTCGGCGTCAAACGCATGGCGCGTCGACGCGCGCTCATCCGTCGGCTGCCGGCGGTCGAGACGCTGGGATCGACCAACGTGATCTGCACGGACAAGACCGGCACGCTGACCATGAACCAGATGACGGTGCGGGCGGTGGTGACCGGAGGGCGCGAGTACGCGATCGCGGGCGAAGGCTATGAGCCGGTGGGTGCGATCACGCCGCCAGCGGATGCCGCAGCGGTGGATCTGGCGCGCCTGGCCGCCATCGCTGCCGGCTGCAATGGTGCCTGGCTGCGTCAGGAGAACGGCGCGTGGACGACGGTGGGCGACCCCACCGATGCCGCGCTCCTGGTCTTCGCCGCCAAGGCCGGAGTGCAGCGCGAGACGATCGAGCGGGATCAGCCCGTCGTCCACGAACTGCCCTTCGATTCCGACCGCAAGCTGATGACCAATGTCCGCAAGACCGCGGGCGGGTCCGCGCAGGCGGTGGCGATGGTCAAAGGCGCGCCCGATCTGCTCCTGCATCGCTGCACGCATGTGCTCAAGGACGGCGTCAGCGTGCCGCTCGACGACGCCGGCCGGGCGGCGATCACCGAGGCCAACGTGCGCTTGGCGTCGAGCGCGCTGCGCGTACTCGGAGCGGCGGAACGCGTCGTCGAATCGGCGCAGGCCGCCGGTCAGGCCGCCAACATCGAGCAGGGCCTGACCTTCGTCGGCCTCTACGGCATGTACGATCCGCCGCGGGCAGAGGCCAAGGCGGCGGTGGCGCAGTGCCATGCCGCGGGGATCCGCGTGGTGATGATCACCGGCGATCATCCCCGCACGGCGCTGGCGGTCGCGCACGAACTGGGCATTGCGAGCGAGCACGATCGCACGCTCTCAGGGCAGGAGCTGGACGCCATGGACGAGGTGGCACTGCGCGCCGCCGCACCCGCCGTCGCGGTCTACGCCCGGGTCACGGCTGCGCACAAGCTGCGCATCGTCAGGGCGTGGAAGGCGAACCAGGCGGTGGTGGCCATGACCGGCGATGGGGTCAATGACGCCCCGGCCATCAAGGGTGCCGACATCGGCATCGCCATGGGCCGCTCGGGAACCGAGGTGACCAAGCAGGCTGCCGACATGATCGTCACCGACGACAACTTCGTCTCGATCGTGGCCGCGGTCGAGGAGGGACGCGGCATCTATGCGAACATCCGCAAGACCATTCAGTACCTGCTCGCCGGCAACTGCGGTGAGATCCTGCTCATGGCGATCTGCGTGGTCATCGGCTTGCCGATGCCATTGCTCCCCATCCACCTGCTGTGGATCAACCTGGTGAGCGACGGGCTGCCCGCCTTGTCCCTGGCTTCCGATCCCATCGATCGCGATGTCATGCGCCAGCCGCCGCGTCCGCGGGCGGCGGCGATCGCCGACCGCTCCTTCCTGGTGCACATGGCGATCACCGGCATCCTCACCGCCGGAGTGTCCCTGGCCGTGTTCATGTACACCCTGCGCCATGCTGATCTGTCCACGGCGCGCACCCACGCCTTCGCCACCCTGGTGTTCTGCGAGCTGCTGCGCGCATTCGGGGCGCGCAGCGAGACGCGCCTGTTCTGGTTGACCGGTCTCGCCGGCAACCTCAAGCTCGCGCTCATCGTCGGCATCTCGATCGCCATCCAGATCTCCAGCCACCATCTGCCGTGGATCGGGAACCTGCTCCAGACCCAGCAGCTTGGTTGGAAGGAATGCCTGACGCTCCTCGCCCTTGGCTGCATTCCCCTGGCGGTGCTCGAACTGCTGAAATTGCTGCGCAGGGCACCAGGGCCGATCGCCGCCATGAAGGCATGATCATCCGATTTGTGGATGGCCAGCGTCGCTCCGTCCTGGCTGCGCCGGTCCGTTTGCGGCCGTAGCCGCAACGAAGCCGAATGACGACACCCGATCGACAAGGACGCTCATGGCCACCTATCGCATCGACGGCATGGACTGCGCTGAGGAGGTCGCGGTGCTGCGCCGCGCACTGGCGCCGCTGGTCGACGACCCGGAACGGTTGTCCTTCGATGTCATACGCGGGACGCTCAGCATCGCGTTGACACCCCTGGTGACCGACGCGGCGGTGCGCGAGGCGGTGGCGGGTACCGGCATGCGCGCACAGCCCGCGGACGGTGAAGAGACCGATCGCGGTGGGAGCCAACGTGGCGGCCGTCTGCTCGCGACCGTGGTCAGCGGTGTCGCGCTGGGGGTGGCGATGGTGCTCCAGGGCGCCCTGCACGGCTCGTGGCGTGCCGCCCTCGGACTGGGCGACTTCGCGGTCGCCCCGGTGGTCATGGCCGCGGCGGTGGTGGCCATCGTCGCCGGCGGCTGGTTCGTCCTGCCCAAGGCGCTCAACGCCGCCCGGCATCTCCGGCCCGACATGAATCTGCTCATGGTGGTGGCGGTGATCGGGGCGGCGGCGATCGGCGAGTGGCTGGAGGCAGCCACCGTCACCTTCCTGTTCGCGGTGTCGCTGGCGCTGGAGTCATGGAGCGTCGGCCGGGCACGCCGCGCGGTGGAGGCGCTGCTCGATCTCGCGCCCGCTGTCGTCCACCTGACCGGCGCGGGGGGCGAGCGCGACGTCCCGGCGGTGACGGTCGCGGTCGGCGCGACCTTCGCCGTCAAGCCAGGCGAACGCATCCCGCTCGACGGCGTGGTGATCGCCGGCACCAGCGACGTTGACCAGGCGCCGATCACCGGCGAGAGCCGCCCAGCGCCGAAGTCCGTCGGCGATGCGGTCTACGCTGGAACGATCAACGGGAGCGGCGCGTTGGATCTGCGCTCGACCAAGGCCGCTGGCGATACCACGCTCGCCCACATCGTGCGTCTGGTCGGCAGCGCCGGTGCCCGTCGCGCCCGCGCCGAGCAGTGGGTCGACCGCTTCGCGCGGATCTATACACCCGCCATCTTGATCCTGGCCATGCTGGTGTGGCTCCTGCCACCGCTGCTGCTGGGCGCGGCGTGGAGCGATTGGATCTATCGCGCCCTGGTGCTGCTGGTCATCGGCTGCCCGTGCGCGCTGGTCATCTCGACCCCGGTGGCGATCGTCGCCGGGTTGGCGGCGGCAGCCCGCCGGGGCGTCCTGGTGAAGGGCGGCATCGCCTTGGAGGCGGCCGCCGGCTTGCGGACGATCGCGCTGGACAAGACCGGCACCTTGACGGTGGGGCGGCCGACGGTGCGCCAGGTGGTGCCGCTGTCGGGACACAGCGAAGGCGACCTGCTCGCCCTGGCGGCGGCACTCGACGCGCGCTCGACCCATCCCTTGGCGTTGGCGATCGTCGCGCATGCCGCGCGTGCGGCGGTGCTGCCGGTGGCGGCGCAGGACGTCGTCGACATGCCCGGGCGTGGGATCACGGGAACCATCGCCGGCGTCGCGCATTGGTCGGGATCGCATCGCCTGCTTGAGGAGGGCGGGCGGGAGACGCCGGAACTCCATCAGCGCCTGGTCGAGGCGGAACAGGCGGGCAACACCGTGGTCATCATCGGCAATCATGCGCACGTCTGCGGTTTCATCTGCCTGGGCGACAGCGTGCGTCCGGAGGCGGCGCAGGCGGTGGCGGCGCTGCGTGCCGCGGGCATCGAGCACGTCGCCATGCTCACCGGGGACAACCGTGGCGCCGCCGAGGCCATCGCCCGCGACACCGGCGTCGATGAGGTGCTCGCCGGGCTGCTGCCGGCCGACAAGGTCACCGCGGTCGAGCGCCTGGTCGCGACGCGAGGTATGACGGCGATGGTCGGGGACGGCATCAATGACGCGCCGGCCCTGGCGCGGGCCAGCCTCGGCATCGCCATGGGTGTTGCCGGCAGCGATGCGGCGATCGAGACCGCCGACGTCGCGCTCATGGCGGACGATCTCGGTGCGGTCGCCTGGCTCATCGGCCATGCCCGCCTGACGCTGGCGATCATCCGCCAGAACGTCGTCCTCGCGCTGGGCATCAAGGCGCTCTTCCTGGTGCTGACCCTTTTTGGTCACGCGTCACTGTGGGCGGCCATCGCCGCCGATATCGGCGCGACCCTGGTGGTGATCTTCAATGGCCTGCGACTGCTGCGGGTGTCGACGCGTTGAGCCGGCGCCACCCGCATCCGCCACGGCGCGACCGGCGAGGTGCTGGCCGACCCAAGGGCGGCAACACCACCAACGGTCGGGACGACGACGCGCGCTGATGCCCTCGCTGCCGGCTGATCACCGATCGCTTCGCCAGGCGTCCGAACCGCTGTTTCTGATGACCACGACCGCGCCCTCCGGCAGTGCCGGAGGGCGCCCGTCATCACTTCTTTGCGGCAGGAGTCAGCACGAACGAGCCCTTGCTCGCGGCGCCATCGGCGGCCTCGACGCTGACCCACAGCCGGGCGTCGGCTGCCAGGGGCGCCGGTACCTCGACGTGCGCGTGGTAGAGACCGAGCTTGGCGTCCTCGAGGTCGGCCTTGGCCTTGGTCGAGCCCTTGCCGTCTTCGAGGCCGACCCACAGGCGCACGGCCTTGGGCGGCGTGGCGGCGGGACCGACGGCGAGTTCGAAGGTGGCCGTCTTGCCGGCGACGAGGTCGCCGTGGCGCTCGGCGACCACGGTGTGGGCGCCGAGGGTGGCGCTGCCCAGATCGACGGCCTTGCCGTGGTCGTGCTTGTCCTCGGCCAGGGCGTGGCCGCTGAAGGCGGCCAGCGCGCCGGCGGTGGCCAGGGTGAGAAGGAGGCGACGGGTGATGCTCATGGTGAGGCTCCGGACTGTGTGGTGGTGCCGGCCGGGATGGCTGGCGGTTGGTGCGGTCGGCGTCCGTAGAGCAGGACGTAGGCCGCGGGGACGACAATGAGGTTCAACAATGTGGAGGTGATGAGACCGCCGAGCACGACCACCGCCAGCGGGGCGAGGATCTCGCTGCCCGGCTTGCCGGCGGTGTAGGCCAGGGGCAGCAGGCCGAGGGCGGCGCACAGCGCGGTCATCAGGATCGCCACCAGCCGTTCGGCCGAACCGTGGATCACCGCCTCGCGCACCGCCTCGCCGGCCGCGCGCCGGGTCTGGTACTGGTTGATCAGCAGGATGCCGTTGCGCACCGCGATGCCGAACAGGGTGATGAAGCCGACCAGACTGGCGATCGACACCACCGGCGCGACATAGCGATCGCCGGAGCCGAACAGGGCGAGCAGGTTGGTCCACGGCCGCGCCGACTCGGCCAGGAAGATCGCGGCGATGCCGCCGATCAGCGAGAGCGGCAGGTTGACCAGCACCAGGCCCGCCGACAGCGGTGATCCGGTGGCGGCGGCGATGAGCAGGAAGATCACCACGATCACCCCGAGCCCCATCACCGCGATGGTGCGGCTGGCCTCCTGCTGGGCCTCGAACTGGCCGCCGAAATGCACGGTCAACCCGGCGTCGCGGACGATCGGATCGACCACAGTGCGGATCTTGCCCACGAGATCGCCAAGGTTCTCGCCCTCGGCGACGTTGCACGAGATCAGTGCCTTGCGGCGCGCGTTCTCGTGGGCGATGAGGTAGCTCGAACGCTCCTCACCGATGTCGGCGACCTCGCGCAGGCGCACCAGTTGGCCGCCGGCGCCGCGCAGGATCAGTTCGCCGAGCTGCTGCGGGCGCGCGCGGTCGCCGGCGTCGAGCCGCACCACCAGATCGTAGCGGCGCAGGCCCTGGTAGATCGCCGCCACCGGCTCGCCCTTGACCGCCTGGCGCACCTGGTCGGCGGCGTCGGCGGGGGACAGCCCGGCGCGCGCGAGATCGGCGTGGCGGTAGCGGATAGGCAGGCTGTCGACCAGGATCTCACGGTTGGCGGCGACATCGCGGGCGCCGGGCACCGCGCGCACCGCCGTCTCGATGGACTTGGCGGTGGCGCGCAAGATGTCGAGATCGTCGCCGAAGACGTTGATCGCCACCGCCGCCGGCGTGCCCGACATCACATGCGACAGGCGGTGCTCGATCGGCTGGCCGACCATGGTGGTGATGCCCGGCACCTGGGCGAGGATGCGGTCGATGCCGGCGCGCACGACCAGCGCGTCGCCGCCGGGCAGCACGGTGACGTCGATCTCCGAGCTGGACACCGGCTCGGCGTGCTCGTCGCGCTCGGCGCGGCCGGTGCGGCGGGCGACGCTGCGCACGCCGGTGATCGCCACCAGTTGGCGTTCGACGCCCTGGGCCAGGCGGTCGCTCTCGGCCAGCGAGGTGCCGGGCGGCGTCATCAGGAAGACGGTGAATGAGCCTTCCTTGAAGGTGGGCAGGAAGCTGGTGCCGAAGGTGGTGGCGAGCAGCAGGCTGGCGACGGTCAGCGCCGCGGCGCCGCCGAGCACGCTCAGCCGCCAGCGGATCGCCCAGGCCAGGATCGGCACGTATAGGGCCATGACCCAGCGCACCAGGAAGGTGTCGGTGCCATGCGCGGCTGGTGGCGCGCCGGCGTGGCCGGCGGCGGGGCGCTTGGCCTTCAGCTTTACCAGCAGCAGACGGCACAGCGCCGGGGTGACGGTCAGCGCCACCAGCAGCGAGGCCAGGGTCGAGATGATGTAGGCCACCCCGAGCGGCCGGAAGAAGCGGCCTTCGAGGCCCTGCAGGAAGAGCAGCGGCACGAACACCAGAACGATGATGATGGTGGCGAAGACCATCGGGCTGCGGATCTCGTCCGAGGCGGCGAACACCACCGCCACCGCGTCGCGGCGCTCTTCCGGCGGCAGCGCGGCGTTCTCGCCGAGGCGGCGGAAGACGTTCTCGACGTAGATGATGGCGTCGTCGACCAGGCCGCCGATGGCCACCGCCAGGCCGCCCAGGGTCATGACGTTGATCGACAGGCCCAGCCCATACATGGCGAGCAGGCCGCCGGCCAGCGACAGCGGCAGGGCGGTCAGGGTGATGATGGTCGTGCGCACATTGAGCAGGAAGAGGATGAGCACGATCGCCACGATGATCACCGCGTCGCGCAGCACGGTCATGAGGTTGTCGATTGACGCCTGGATGAAGTCGGCCTGGCGCATGACGTGGCGGTTGAGCTTGACGCCGGCGGGCAGCGCGACGCGGTCGAGGGCGGTGTCGAGCGCGCTGGTCAGGGCCAGGGTGTTGGTGCCCGGCGCCTTCTGCACCGACAGCACCACGGCGCTGATGGCGGCCTCGGTTGCGGTGCCGCGCGCCGGCGCCCCGCCCAGGCGCACCTCGGCGACGTCGCCGATGGTGATCGGCGCGCCATCCTTCCACAGCACCATGGTGTCGCGGATGTCGCGCGCGTCGCGCACTTGCGCCGACTGGCGGATGGGCAGCTCCTTGCCCTGGACGTCGGCGAGATAGCCGGCGGCGGCGGTGCTGTGCGACTTGGCGGCGGCGGCGGCGACGTCGGCCACGGTCAGTCCGTGCAGTTGCAGGATCTCCTGCTTGGCGTTGACCTGGAATTCGGGCAGAGCGCCGCCGATGGCCACCACCTGGCTGACGCCGGGCACCGCCAGCAACTGGTTGCGCAGGTCGTACTCGGCGAAAGCGCGCAGGCTGAGCGGATTGACCTTCCCGTCGGGCGACGACACCGAGATCAGCATGATCTCGCCGGTGATCGACGAGATCGGCGCCAGTTCGGCGTGCGCCTCGGCGGGCAGGTTCTCACGCGCCGATGCCAGGCGTTCGGCGATCTGGGTGCGCGCGCGGTAGACGTCTTCGCCCCAGTCGAACTCGGCCCACACCAGCGACAGGCTCATCGCGCTTGACGAGCGCAGGCGGCGCAGGCCGGGCACGCCGGCGAGGGCGCTTTCCAGGGGCACGGTGACCTGCGCCTCAACCTCGTCGGCGGCGAGGCCACCGACCTCGGTGAGCACCACCACGGTGGGCGCGTTCAGCTCGGGGAAGACATCGACGGGCATGCGCTTGAGCGCGTAGCCGGTGGTCGCGAGCAGCACGCCCGACAGCACCAGCAGGGTCTTGGCGTGGCCGATCGACCAGCGGATGAGGGCCTGGAACATGTCAGTCCTTTCCTTCGTGGAAGGTCCCGTCGGAATGGAAATGCCCGGCCGACGCCTTGCCCGCTCCCGACAGTAGCAGCGGATAGATGCCTCCGACCACCACCGTGTCCCCGGCCTTCAGGCCCGACAGCACCTGCACCCAGACGCCGTCGTCGGCACCGAGGTCGGCGTCGAGGCGGATGACCTCATCGGGCTTGGCCGGATCGCGGCGGAAGAGGATCGGCTTGAGGCCGTCACGGATGGTGGCGGCGAGCGGGATGGCCAGTTCCTCATCGCCGCCGGCGGTGCGCACCTCAAGCAGCGCGGCGATGCCAGCACGTGCCCAGCGCGGCCGCGCGACGACGGTCGGCCAGGCGACCAGTTCGATGGTGCGCGTCTGGGCATCGGCCTCGAGGCCGAAGGCGACGCGCGCGGGCAAACGGTCGCTATGGCTGGCGGTGATCGGGACGATCGCCGCCGGCATGGTCTCGCTGAGGCGGGCGAGGTCGCCTTGCAGGGCGACGGCGCGGAAACGCACGCGGGCGGGATCGACCACCGCCACCGCCGGCGTGCCTTCCGCGAGGAAGCCGCCGCTGACCGCGATGGCCGCCGCGACCACGCCCGGCGCGCGGGCATGGACGGTGAGCGCGGGCGCGGCGCGCAGCGCGGACAGTCCGGCGGCGTCGGCAGGCAGGCCGGCCATCTGCGCGACGGTGGCGGCGATGAGGTCGCGCCGCCGTGCCAGCGCCGGACTGTCGGCGGCGGCCTGGTGCGCCTCATCCCAGCCGCCGGCGGTCTGCGCCCAGGCCTGGCCGGAGACCCGGTAGAGCGGCTGGCCGGCGGCCACGTGCTGGTAGGGCTTGACCAGCACCTCGATGGCGCCGGCCAGCGGCATCGGGTAGTCGCGGTGGGCATCGGCGTCGGCCTCGAAGCGGCCGGGGATGCGCAACACGCCCTGCACCACGCGGGGTTCGACGGTGGCGAAGGTGATGCCGAGGTTGCCGACCACCGCCGACGGCACCGGGATGCGGTTGGTCGGTACCGGCGCTGCGGTGGCGGCGGCGCTGGGCGCGGCGTGGTCATGGCCGTGGTCGTGGCCGTCCTTCCCGCAGCCGCTGGCGAGGAGGAGGGTGACGCTGGCGGCGATGGCGGCCGCGGGGCGTAGTGACGGGATCATGGCTTGTTCTCCAGGCTGCGCCCGAAGGCGCGTTCGAGTCCGCTGCGCGCGCTGTCGGCCTCGGCGCTGGCCGCAGCCACCTCGGCACGTAGGCGGACCAGGGTGCGGCGCGCATCGAGCAGATCGGTGAGAGCGCCCTGGCCGCGGCCATAGGCGGCGGTGAGCAGCGCCAGCGCGCGCTCAGCGGCGGGCAGCGAGGTGCGCTGGATGATCGCGGCGCGGCGCTCGGCCAGCAGCCAGTCGTCCCAGGCCTGCTCGGCAGCCAGGCGCAGATCGCGCTGCGCACGCGCGGCCACGGCTTCGGCTACGCGCAGGTCGGCCAGCGCCACCGCGACGCCGGCACGGTTGCCGTTCCAGGCCGGGATGGCGATGCTCAGCGACAGGCCGACCTCGTCGCTGTCGCCGTCGCGTTCGCCGAACAGGCCGACGTCGACGTCCGGCCGGCGCGCCGCCTGCGCCGCCGCCAGCGTGGCGCGCGCGGCGGCGATGCGCTGCGCACTGGCGAGCTGCGCCGGGTGGCGGGCGATGACCTCGGCGAGCGCGGCGCGCTCGCCCGGTAGGCGCAGGCCGAGATCGATGGTTATTGCCGGGGGCAGGTCGACACCGGTGCGCAGGGCGAGGGCGCGACGGGCGGTGGCGCTGCGCTGACCGGCGCTCTCCACCTGCTGTTCGGCCTCGGCGACCTCGACCGTGGCGCGCAGGCGATCGATCTCGCCGGCGCGGTTGGCGGCGACCAGACGGTCGACCGCGTCGCGCACCGCCGTCGCTGCGGCCAGCGCCTCGTCCGCCAGCGCCTGGCGGCGTTCTGCCGCCAGCAGAGTGACGGCGGCGCCGCGCAGGTCGGCCACCAGGTCGGCCAGCGCCAGCGCCGCCTCGGCGTCGGCGACGGCGACGCCAGCCAGCGCAGCCTGGGCGGCCTGACCGCGTGCGCCCCCCCAGGGCACGGACTGCACCACGGCGACGCGGAGGCGACTGGCGTCACCATCCGGGCTGTCCCTGCGGCCGGCTTCGATCGCCAGCGCGGGATCATCCCAGCGCCCGGCCTGGTCGGCGAGCGCGCTGGCGCGACCACGGCCGGCGGCGGCGATCAGCGCGGCGGGATCGCGCCCGCGGGCACGTTCGTACAGCCAGGCAATGGTGACGGTGGTCGGGATCGTGGGCGGCTGGGTGGCGACGGACGGCCCACCATCAACGGACCAGGACCAGGCTGCCAGCGCGCTGAGCAGCGCGCCGCGCAGACGCGGCAGACGGGACATGACGACGCTCCTGAACGGTGGAACGCGCCGGCGTCATCAGGGCGGACATCGCCCGATGCGCAGCGCGTGACGTTCAGATGCGGATGTCGGGCGGGGGCTCGGGAGCGAAGGCGGGATCGTCGGGAATCAGCGCGTCGACCGGCCGCATGGGGCGCGATGGCGCCATGACCTGGGCCACCGGCTGGATCGCCAGGGGCGCGACGGCGTCGTGGCAGGAACACGCGCAGATGTGGAACGTCAGATCGGTGCGCTCATCGCCGTGGCCGTCATCAGCATGGCCGTGGTGCGCGCAGTGGCCGGGATGCAGCGGCAGCAACAGTGCCACGATGGCGAGCACGGCGACGCCCAGGCGAATCAGATGATGGAACGGAGACCGCATGGATGCGCCAGGCTCATAGCGCCGGCGCGGACCGGGCGCAAGGACTGCCTTGCCAGCTTGACGCGATCACAACCGCGGCGATCGAGTTGCTCGCGGCCGCCGTCCCACCAGTCCGAAATGGTAGGGCGGCAGCAGCAGCGGCGGCACCGCCACGACGAAGCCGGCCAGTTCCAGCCAGGCCGCGCAGGTCTCGGGTCGCGGCCGGATGGCCAGGTCGGGTCCGCGCGGGGTGGCGATGTCGCTGCGCCAGTGGATGACCGCGACGCGTCCGCCCGGCGCCAGGACGCGGCGCGCCTCGGCGAGCAGGCGCAGCGGCTCTTCGCAGTGCAGCAGGTTGAACAGCAGCACCGCGGCGGCGGCGCCGTCGTCCAGCCCAGTGCCGGCGGCGGCGACATCTGCGACCCGGGCGTCAACCAGGGTCAGGCTTTGCGCGCGCGCCCGCTCGGCGACCAGGCGCACCAGCCCGGGATCGATATCCAAGGCGATGACGCGCTGGCCGGTCATCCGCGCCGCGGCCAAGGAGAAGGTGCCGTAGCCGCAGCCGATATCGACCAGCGCGCCGTCGACCTGGTTGAGGCCGAGCGCGCACAGGATGGCGTCGGGGGCGAAGAAGCCGCTCCACTGTCCCTCGCCGGGCATGCCGCTGTCGCGCGTCTTCATCGGCCGGCGGATGGTCACAGCGACTGGCGCGGCAGCAAGGCGCGGTCCGGCCATGCGCCCTCCGCCGCGGGCACCGGCGGGCCGTCGATCCGGCGACCCAGCGCTGGCCAAGGCCGGCGCCAGCGGGTATTGATGCACAGCCCTCTGCAATCAGGGCCTGGGGACACCGCGATGAACGTCAAAGACATCCTGCGCGCCATGGTCCAGTTGCGCGCCTCGGACCTCTTCCTCAAGGTCGCCTCGACGCCGCGCGTACGTGTCGACGGCGGCGTGCGCCAGCTCGGCACCACGGTGCTGACCAAAGAGGACCTCAAGGAGGCCTTCCTGGTCCTGGTCGATGAGCACGCCCGCGACACCTTCAAGAAGTACCACGAGGTCGACACCGCCTTCGAGGAGGAGGGCCTCGGCCGCTTCCGCGTCAACGGCTTCATGCAGCGCGGGCACATCGGCTTCGTTCTGCGCCATGTCCAGGACGTCGTCCCTGATTTCGCCGAGCTTGGCCTGCCCGCCGACACCTTCGAGCGTCTCGCCTTGCTGCGCCGGGGCCTGGTGCTGATAACCGGCATCACCGGTTCGGGCAAGTCGACCACGCTGGCGTCGATGATCCAGTACATGAACAAGAACACCAACCGGCACATCATCACCGTCGAGGATCCGATCGAGTACGCCTACGCCGATGACCGCTGCATCATCAACCAACGCGAAGTCGGCATCGACACCCGCGACTTCAAGACCGCCCTGCGCAACGCCATGCGTGAGGCGCCCGACGTCATCCTCATCGGTGAGATGCGCGACGTCGAGACCGTGCAGGCCGCCATCGACGCCGCTGAGACCGGCCACCTGGTGTTGTCGACGCTGCACACCATCAACGCCCAGCAGACGGTCGAACGCATCATCAACTTCTTCCCGCCCTATCAGCACCAGCTCATCCGCATGCAGCTCTCCATGGTCTTCCAGGGCGTGGTCAGCCAGCGCCTGGTGCCGCGGTTGAATCGGCCCGGTCGCGTGCCCGGCCTCGAGGTGATGATCGCCACCCCGACCATCAAGCAGATGATCGAGGAGGGCCGCACGCCCGAGCTCTACGCCGCCCTGCGCGACAGCGAGCACTTCGGCTGCGTAACCTTCAACCAGAGCCTGTTCAAGCTCTACGAGAAGGGCGAGATCAGCCGCGAGGACGCCCTCGCCACCTCCGACAATCCCGACGAGATGGAGATGCTCTTCCGCGGCATCCAGCGCGGCTCGCAGACCACGCTGATGCCGACCGCGGGCGGGTCGGCGAAACGCTGATCGGGTTCGTGGAGCTGCGGACCGATCGCAGCTTGCGGGTTGGCGACCCATCCTGATCTACAGCAGCATCAGCAGCGCCATCCCTGACATGGTTCCCGCGTAGACCACGATGCGTCCGCTCCAGGTACCGAATGCCGGCAGCGCGCAACCCAGGGCGATCAAGGTCAGGGCGACGCCGCCGCGGACCAGAAACGACACCACGCCGAGGTGGCCTTCGCTGAGGAAGCGGATCACCGCGGCGAGGGCGATCAGCGCGTAGCCGAGTGCGCACAGACCGACAGCGATCCGCCGCAGGCGATCCCGCCAGGCCGCCTCCGCGGCGTCGTCGCTGCTGTCATCCATCCCAAGGCCGCCCGCCGCTTACTTGGCCGCGTTGATGACGAAGTCCTTCAACTTGGGCGCTGGCTGGAAGCCCATGGTCTTGCCGACCACCTTGCCGCCCTTGAACACCAGCAGGGTGGGGATGCTCATCACCCCGTATTCCTGGGCGGTATTGGGGTTCTCGTCGACGTTGAGCTTGCCGACCTTGACCGTGGCGGTGAGGTCCTCGGCGAGCTTCTCGACGATGGGGGCGATCTGCTTGCACGGGCCGCACCACGGGGCCCAGAAGTCGACCAGCACGGGCTTGTCGCTCCCGATCACTTCGCTGGCGAAATTGGCGTCGGTGAATTCGTGGGCCATGATCGTCCTCGCGCTGGGTGGAAACGGGACGGTAACGGCGCCGACGGTGCTGGCAATCTTTCCGCCGGAGACCGCTCATGCCGCCTCCACAGAGGCTTAACCACCCGGGTCAGGCTTGGCGGCGCCGATGGAGCACCTCGATCGATTCCTGGCCGCGCTGGTGCAGTCGGTGGCGCAGAGCGCGCCCTGGCTGGTGATCGGCTATATGGTCGCGGCACTGGTCCGCGAGTGGATGCCCGCCGCGATGCTGACGCGGTGGTTCTCACCGCGTGGCGTGGTGCCCGTGCTGCGGGCCGGCGGCGTCGGCCTGCTCATGCCGTTGTGCTCGTGCACGGTCATCCCGGTCGGTGTCGGTCTGGCGCGCTCGGGGGCGGCGCCGGGCACGGTGCTGACCTTCCTGATGACCGCGCCGACCCTGTCGCCGGTGGCGATCGTCCTGGCCATCACCCTGTTCGGACCGCTCTTCGCCTCGATCTTCATCGTCTCGGCGCTGGTCGGCGCCATCGTGCTCGGCCTGATCGGCAACCGTCTGCTGCCGGCCGCAGCGCCCTCCGCCTGCCCGCCGCCGATCGACGACCGGCGGGGCTGGCGAGAGCGCATGCGCAGTGCCGGCCGCTGGGCCTTCCGCGATCTGGCGCCGGAACTCAGCCTCGATCTGGTCATCGGCCTCACCATCGCCGCGGCGGTGCTCGCCCTGCTGCCGATGGCGTGGATCGGTTCGTGGCTGGGCAAGCAGGAGATCGCGACGCTGTTCTACGTCATTCTGCTCGGCATCCCCACCTACACCTGCACGGTGCCGTCGCTGCCGGTGGTGCAGAGCCTGCTGCTCGCCGGCATGTCGCCGGGGGCCGGCATCGCCTACCTGCTCGCCGGACCGGCGACCAACCTCGGCGAGCTGCTGGTGCTGCGCCGCAATCTCGGGGCGCGGGCGATGTGGCTGCTCATCGCCGGACTGGGAGGTACCGCTCTGGCTGGCGGCCTGATCGCCGATCACCTGATCTTCGCCAACTACGCCTACGTCGCCTCTCCGGTCGCCGGCCAGATCGCTCCGGGTTGCTGCGTCGCCTCGTTCATGCCGATCAGCGCCCGACCCGAGACGGCGCTGGCGGCGATGGCGATGGTGCCGCGGTGGCACTGGCCCTTCGTCGCCGTGCTCGCCGCCACCGTGATCGCTGGTCTGGTCCAACGCCGCGTGCGTCGCCGCCAGCATGGCGACGAAGCGGCAGCCGCGACAGCGGAGCCAATCCCAGCGGGGGCGACATGAGCGAGCTGTCCCACAACGCCGAGGCCCCTGCATCCGCCGTCGGACCGGTCAGCGATGACGCCGTCCGCCGTCGGCGAAGTCGCGGCGCCTCGCTGCTTGCGCGCGTCCTCATCCTGGTGTCGCTGATCGCGGCCATGGGTGCGGCGAACTGGCTGACCTGGCGCAGCATCCAGGCCCGACCGGTGGTGGTGGCCGCCGCCGATCCCAGCCGCGCACTGACCTGGGATGCCTTCGCAACGATCGCCACGTCGACCCGGGGCAACCAGTTCCCGACGCCGCTCCTCACCCGTCAGGGCAGCGTGGTCGAGATGGTCGGGGTGATCTTCCCGATGCCGCAACTGGTGGTCGACGGGGCTCTGACCGCCGGCGTGCTGGCGCCACCGGCGCGCTTCGCGTGCTGCGGACTGACCTGCGAGCAGAAGGGGCAGACCCTGGTCTTCGTCGAGCCGACGGTTCCGCCGCCGGCGCCGACCAAGCAACGTCTGGCACGGGTCACCGGCACCCTCGTGCTGCACCCGGAGCCCGGATCGTGGTGTCCCACCACCATCTCGGCAGCCCGCATCGAATGGCTGCCCGACCCATGACTCGTATCTGCAACCCGCCGCTGTCGCCGCCGCGATGCTGGCAGGTGCTGGCCGCAGCCGCCCTGCTTGGGCTGGCTGCGAACCTCAGCGCCTACGCCGCCTTCGATGAGGTCATGAACCCTGCGCCGACCTGGACGACACTGCCTGGCGCGCCGCAGGTGGCGGCCGGCGACGCCGCCTACCGGGTGCGCCGCTGTGGTGTCGACCGCATCGCCATCGAACTGCGCAACCGCAATCCCGAGGCCATGCAGGTGGTGCTGCGCCTGCCCGGCTACCTGGGCGACCAGGCGATCATCCTCACCGCCGAGCCCGGCGTGACCACCGTCGTCGAACGGGTGGTCGACCGTCTCGATCGCGACCTCACCGAGGCGGCGGTGCGGTTCAGCCGGTTGGTACGCGGCGAGGCCGAACTGCGGCTGCGTCCGCCGCCGGGCGACCCGCCGATCGAGGAGCGCGCCTTCGCCGTCACTGCCGTGCGCGACCACCCTGGCTTCCGCGCCGATCTGCTCGCCTACTCCGCCAAGGCGGTCGACCAGCGCACCGTCGATCTGCATTTCCGTAATGCCTCGACCCAGGCCCTGCATTTCGATTTCCGCATCGTCGGCTGCCAACCCGCACGCGATGGCCTCAATCCCCGTATCCACCTGCTACCCGGTTCGCTCGCCGAACTGCTGATCACCGTCGACGCCGTCGGCCCTGAGGTCGGCGCCGCCATCATCGACGTGTGGCGCGTCCGGGTCGGCGCCGACTCCGGCGAGGCGATCGGCGACGGCCCGCTGGATTTCCACCGCTACCCCGAGCACCCGCAGGAGTGGCCGCCGATCGTCATGGCGGAGACCGTCGCGTCGTTCGATCCGCGCGCGGTGCTTCTGCGGTTCACGCCCGACACCCGCGTCCTCGAACTGTGCAACCGCGGCAGCGTTGCGGTCGGTCTCACCGTCCACGCCGGCACCCTGGCGCCGCCACACCAGGCGGACATGGCGCCGGAGGCGACCCTGAGCATCGCCCTGGCCGAGACCGATGGCGCTCGCCAGCCGTTCTCGCTGTCGCAGCCCCGCGTTGCCGGTCGCGCGCCGGTGATCGTGCCCGCGACCCCGGTGGTGCCGCCGCGCAACCATCTCATCGCCGGCGCCCGCTGGCCGTCGTCGCGCTTCTCGCCGCGCGTGCTCGCCTACGCCATCGCGCGCGCCGGCGGGCAGGCCGCGCTGACCGTGGTCAACACGTCGGCCGCCGACCTGCACGCCGAGTTCGCCCTCGCCGGCTACCAGGACGCCAGCACGCCCAACCCGCGTCTGCACCTGCCCGCCGGTGCCAGCGCGACGCTGAGCCTGCGCGTGCTGCGCAGCGACGCGCGTCTGGCCCTGGCCCGGCTGGAGATCTGGGACGTGCGCGTCGGCGCGGATCAGGGCGATCAGAACGAACTGCTGTGCACGTCGCCCGGGCGCTGATCGCCGCATTGGTCGTCGCATTAGTCGTCGCCTGCGGGTCGACACCGGCCGCCGATCCGCTGGCCAGCGACGGCGATGCCACCGCGCTGCTGCGCCGCGATCCGCGCGCAGCCTGGCTGGCGGGACGGGCGCTGTTCAACCGGCAGTTCTCCCAGGCCGAGGGTGCCGGCGAACCAGCGGCGCCAGCGCGCTTCGCCGACCGCTCGCCGGTGATGGCCATGGGTCTGGCGACGTCGTGCGCGCTGTGCCACAACGTGCCCTTCGGCGATGCCGGTGGCGGTGCCACCATCGCCCGCAACGGCGCCAGCGGACGCAGCACGCCGCACCTCTTCGGCGCCGGCTTGCTGGTGCAGCTCGGCGAGCGCCTCAGCCAAGCCATGCTGGCGATCGCCGATGCCGACGGCGATGGCGTGATCACCGCTGTTGAGGCGGCGGGGCACACTGCGCGCGTCGCCTCCGACTCCAGCGCCACCGCCATCGACTTCGGCCGCTTCGACGACCGCGACGGTGACGGGCGTCCCGACCTCGATCCGGCGCTGCGCGTGTGGTACGTCGATGCCCAGGGGCGCCGCCTGCCGGCGGCGCGTCGTCTCGGCGATCCCGGCGTCGCCGGCTATCGCCTGGCGCTCGGCGTCTTCGGCTGGAGCGCCGCCGACGGCCTCGACCAGCGCTCTGGTGCCAGCCTGCGTGCGTTCATCGTCGCCGCCTTTGCTGCCCACGCCGGCGTGCAGGCCGACGATCCGCGCCTGGCCGAGTCATCCGACCACACCGGCTTCACCAAGGCCGCGCCCACGGGATCGCGTCCACCCTTCGCCGGCACCGCTCCGGATCCGGGACGCCTGCGTGATGAGGGCGGGCGCAGCCTCGACGATCCCGATCGCGATGGCGTGGCGGCGGAACTCGGCGTCGGCGAGATCGACCTCATCGAGTCCTACCTGTTCAATCATCCGCAACCCGTTGAGCGAGCCTCGATGCCAGGATCCGCCGCCGGCCGCGAGCGTTTTCAGACCCTGGGATGCGCCGGCTGCCACACGCCGACCTGGCACCTGCCGGGCGCCGGCGATCGTCGTCAGGTGGCTGGTCGCAGCACCCCGATGGAAGACGGGGCCGGGCTGATCGTGGCAGGGATCTACAGTGATCTGCGTCACCATGACCTCGGCGCCGGGTTCCATCAGTGGCAATTCGACGGCAGTCTCATCACCCGTTTTCGTACGCCGCCGCTGTGGGGCGTGGGCACGACGGCGCCGTACGGCCACGACGGCGCCAGCCTGGATCTCGACGCCGTCATCCGTCGCCACGGCGGCGAGGGCGCGGCGGTGACTGCCCGCTACGCCGCGCTGGACGACGGGGAACGCGAGCAGGTGCTGGCCTTCCTGCGTGGCCTGGTGCTGACGCCGGTGGTGGTCGATCCCTGAGGCGGGTAGTGACCGACGCCGGGAGCCTGGGAGCCTGGGAGCCTGGGAGCCTGGGACCGCGCGCCGCTGGCGCGCTCTTCCGGCACGACCTGCGACATCCGAGCGCGCCAGCGGCGTGCGGTCCCAGGGGCGCGCTCTTCCGCCACGACCATCGCCCCGCCGCTTCCTGTTGAGTCCCCCCGCCCGATCGGAAGCATCCGGCCCATGCGTCCGGTCCACGTCCTGCCCAGCCTGCTCTCCGCCGATTTCGCCCACCTCGCCGATGAGTTGGCGCGCTGTGAACGCGCTGGCGCCAAGCTGCTCCACGTCGACGTCATGGATGCGCACTTCGTGCCCAACCTGACCATCGGCCCGTTCATCGTCGCGGCGATGCGCAAGCACACCCGGCTGCACCTCGACGTGCACCTGATGATGACCGACCCGCTGCGCTACATCGGCGATTTCCGCAAGGCCGGCGCCGACGCCATCACCATCCACGTCGAAGCGGTCGGGCCGCGCGCGCTGGCCGCGGCTATCGCGGCCGTGCGCGCCACCGGTGCCGAGGTCGGCCTGGCGCTGAATCCCGACACCGATCCCGAGCTGTGGTTCCCGCACTTTGCCCAGGTCGATCTGGTGATGTTCATGACCGTGTATCCCGGCTTCGGCGGGCAGTCGTTCATCCCCCAGGTGCGCGCCCGCATCCGCGCCACCCGCGCCGCCTTCCCGGCGCTGCCCATCCAGGTCGATGGCGGCATCAACCGCGACACCGTACCCCTGGTGACGACCGACGGCGCCAACCGGCTGGTGTGCGGGAATGCGTTCTTCCTGGATAAGGATCCCGCCGCCTTCCTGAAATGGGCAGAAGGGCATCAGGCGGCGTGAACGCAGGTGCGTACGGCCGTGGTCGGCCGCTGCGCCTCACCTCACCTCACCTCACCTCACCTCACCTCCCTGCAATTCACCTCGCCTGCTGCTCAACCGCTCAACCTCTCGACTTCTCAGCCCATCGCGCCAGACGCGTCCACCAGCGCACGATGCGTTCGTGCCACCGATGTCCCCCACCCGGAGCAGGTATCCATGAGCGCCTCGCGCGACGACATCGAAGCCCGCGAGGATGCCTGGCTGGCGCCCACCGCGATGCGCGCGGCGGTTTCGCGTGGCCGCACGCATCCCGGCGAGAAGGACGCGCATCGCACCGCCTTCCAGCAGGACCGCGATCGCATCATCCACAGCCGCGCCTTCCGCCGCCTCCAGTACAAGACCCAGGTCTTCACCAATGACGAGGGCGACCACTTCCGCACCCGGCTGACCCACACCATCGAGGTCAGCCAGCTCGCGCGCACCGCCGCGCGTCGCCTGCGCCTCAATGAGGACCTGGTCGAGTGCATCGCCATGGTCCATGACCTCGGTCATCCACCCTTCGGCCATCGCGGCGAGGACCTGCTCAGCACCCTGATGGCCGAGTACGGTGGCTTCGAACACAACCGCCAGGCCTTGCGCATCGTCGAAGAGCTGGAGATCCGCTATCCCGACTTCCCGGGGTTGAATCTCACCTACGAGGTGCGCGAGAGCATCGTCAAGCACTCCGCCCAGTTCGATCCCGGGAAGGTGCCGCTGCGCTATGTCCCCAAGGAGGCGCCGCTGCTGGAGGCGCAACTGGTCGATCTGGTCGACTCCATCGTCTACGACTGTCACGACATCGACGACGGCCTGCGAGGCGGTTACCTGGCGCTCGACGGTCTGGCATCGGTGCCGCTGTGGCAGGGCGCCTGGGAAGAAGCCAAGGCCGGCAGCCCGACGTCGGTGCCCGACAAGCTGCTGGTCGATCGCGCCCTGCGCATCCTCATGGACAGCTTGGTCGGCAACCTGGTCGAGCACAGCGAGCTGCTCATCCGCCAGCATGGCGCCACCGACGTCGCCGGTGTGCGCGCCTGCGCCACGCCGCTGGTCGCCGTCAGCCCGAGCATGCGCCAAGCCAAGGAGGCGATCGAGGCCTGGCTGTTCGCCAACCTCTACCGCCACCACCGCGTCAACCGCGTCTTCCACACCGCCCGGCGGATGCTCAGCGAGCTGTTCACCTTCTACACCACCCATCCCGACAGCCTGCCACCCGAGCATGCCGCCCGCGCCGAAGGCAGCGGTCTCTACCGCGCGGTCGCCGACTACATCGCTGGCATGACCGACCGCTTCGCGCGCGACGAATGGCGGCGGCTGTTCGCGGGGTGAGCGTACCGGCGTGCGGACGTACGGTACATCCAGAGCGTATCCTTGGTGATCTGTGATCGGTGATCTGTGATCGGTGATCAGTAATCGCCGAACGCCCGAACCTGCGTGCCAAAAAAGATGGCTGATGGCCGGTCTACGGTCCATCAGCCATCACGTGCACCAGCAACGATCCACTCCATTCCACTCCAACGGCCACGCTCGGGCGCGTCATGCGCCCGAGCGTGCAATTCGATCCCGTCAGATCACTTCTGCGCCACGCCCGCATCGCCCTGCACCGGCGTCGTGCTGATGCCGCGCGGGCAGTGGTCATTGAGGTCGTCGAGGTAACGCAGCACCAGCGCCAGGAAGTCGCCGAGCGGCCCGCGCCGCGGCGGCAGCTTCATGGTCAGCAGCTGGCCGCCCTCGACGATCTCGGGATCGCGGGTGGCGGCGACACCGTTGGGCCAGGCGTAGTGCGCCTGGACATCGAGCAGATACATGCCGCGGCCGAGGATGTCTTCGGCCGGGATGACCCCCGACGCTTCCTCGTTGTTGCTGAACGGCGCCGTCGCCGGCACCACCGCGGCGGGTGGCTCGGACTCGCCGAAGCGTGCCGGGTCATGCTTGGCGATGGGCAGGAGCTGGCCGTCGACCAGGTCGTAGCTCCACAGCTTGGATGAGATCGGGTTGCCGCCCGGATCCTCCTGGATGATCAGCCGGTTGTGCGCGTCGACGGTGAAGTTGTCCATCATCTGCGGGCCATTCTCGTCACGGCCGTCGATGAGCAGGGTCAGCGTGGCGCCGGCCGTGGTCGGATGGCGCAGGTCGCGGAAGCGCAGCCGCCACAGCCGGCTGGCGCCAGTGATGCCAGCCACCGTCGCCGGGTTGTTGTCGAACTTGGCGATGTCGACGGTGTCGGTGGTGACAAAGTAGAAATCATTCGGCTTGAGCGGGTCCCAGCTCCCGTCCTCGGGACGCAGGAACTCGGTGGCGCCAGCGGCATCGCTGCGCGCTTCCAATTCGCTTTCGCTGAGGCCGTCGACTTCGCCGAGGGCGACCAGTTCCACCGCCACCGGGACGCCCTTGGCGGCGCCGACCGCGGCGGCGCGGGTCTCGACCGCGACGCCGGGCACCTTGAGCGCGTACAGCTCGCCGTCAGCCAGACCGGCCTTCTCGACATCGAGGCCCCTCCTCTGCTTCTCGCCAATGAACAGGTAGACCTGTCCGGGCGTGCTGTCATCGGTGCCGATGACCAGGGTCTGGTCCTGCGCGAAGGGGCAGGCCAGCGAGTTCTCCCAGCCGAACTTGCCGAGGTAGGGCAGATCGTAGCTCTTGCCCTTGTCCGGCCCGGTGACGACGTGGGCGAAGGCGCGGCCCTCATCGGACTCCTCGCCGTCCATGAAGATGCGGTTGCGCGTGCCCTTGCCGCTGTGCGGATTGAAGAAGGCGGAAGGCGCCGGCAGGTCGGCCGAGCAGAAGCGCTGCCACACCGTGGTGGTGCCGACTGCCGGGTAGGTCTCGGTGGCGAGGTCGAACAGGAAGATGCTGGTCGGAGAGGTCGCGTGATCCTCGATTTTGATCACCTTGAGATCGCTGGCGCGGATTTTCCAGCGCGAGACGAAGGCACCGGCGCTGCCATGGGCGCGCGCGATGCCGGCGGTGCCGCCCAACTCGTGGTTCATCAGCACGGTGAAGGTGCCGTCACCATTGCTGAAGGCACCGAGGCCGTCAGGGATGCCGACCATGCGGTAGGGAGTGACGCCATCGGGCTTGAGGTTGAATGATTCGCCGGCGCTGGCGATGGTGGTGAACTGGACGCCGGGCACGAGGGGCACGAGGTAGGGTGTTTCGCCGGCCGCACACAGGCCAGCCAGACCGAGGAGGAGTGGGAGCGGGCGAGGGGTCATCGTAGGCCTCCGGGAAGGGGGGTGGATGACGGCAGGGGGCCGTCGTGGGCGACCATGCGCGTGCGGGTGAGTCCCCGGCGAACGGGACGTGCATCTCCCGTGAAGTGGTGGGGCGCCTGCCGCGACCCAGGGCGCACGCCCAGGGCTACGGTCTGCCGCCCGCTCCGCGGACTTCACCTATCGCCGCCCCCGCGGCGCGGCGCAGCCCAGCGGGTCGGGTGGTCGTCGCTCGCGACGGGGCTTGCAGCAAAGCCATGCATTTTCGCGCACAATTGGCGCGCCAGCGCCGCGCGAAAAGCGCTGCGACTAGCAGGATGCTGTTCATCAGCAGCCTGCTAGCATCCCGCGCCTGCCCGGAGATGGCTATGCCGACCCTGTTCCTGACCCGTCGTTTCGCCTTCAGCGCCGCCCACCGACTGCACAGCCCCGTGCTCAGCGCCGGCGAGAACACCTCCGCCTACGGCATGTGCGAGAACGTGCACGGCCACAACTACCACCTTATCGTCACCGTTCGTGGTGCCGCCGATGTGCGCACCGGCTTCTTCTGCAACGTCCTCGATCTCGCCGGTCTGGTGCAGCGCCTGGTCTGCGATCCCAGCGAGCACCGCTTCCTCAACGACGTCGCGCTGTTCGCGGGCATGGTTCCGACCATGGAGAACCTCGCCACGCGCGTCTGGCAGGCGATCGAGGCGCCGCTGCGCGCGCAGGGCATGGTGCTCAGCGAAGTCCGCCTGGGCGAGACCGAGGACCACTGGGTGACGATCCGCGAGTAAAGTCTGCGACCGCGCGCGGCTCGCCCGGTTGACCAAGGTCGCCGCGCAGACCGGCTGCGCTCAGTCCACGATGGTCATCAGCTGATCGAGGCGGGTCATCGCCAGCACCTTGCGATTCATCGCCGACAGGTTGCGCAGGCGCAGGACCTTGCCGCGGCGCTGAAGGTGGACGTAGACGGTGACCAGATTCGCCAGTCCGGGGCTGTGCAGGGCGGGGATGTGGATGAGGTCGAGCACCACCGTGTGGTCATCCATGGTGAGGTGGTCGGTCACCAGACGCGCGAAGGCGAAGTCCGCCCACAGCGGATCAGTGGTGATGGTCATGGTGCAGATGCCGTCGGCGCGTGTGATCTTCACCCGTGCGACGGTAAGGATCCTTTCTCCGACGCCAGTGCCCAGCCTGGGTGGTGTCCGCTCCCGGCCGAGGTCGGCAGGGCCTTCCGCCGTCTCCGCATCGTCCACACTGCGGCCGTGCCTGCCGACGCGCCCTTCCTGCTCGACGATGCGGCGCTGATCGCCACCTGCCGGGTCGAGCGTTGCCGTTCGCACGGGCCGGGGGGCCAGCATGCCAACAAGACCGAGTCGGCGGTGCGCCTGACCCATCTCGCCAGCGGAGAACAGGCCTCGTGCCAGGATCACCGCGACCACGGCCGCAACCTCGTCGACGCCACCGCGCGCCTGCGCCTGCGTCTGGCCCTGCGCTTGCGCGGCCTGGCCGATCCCGCGGTGATCGCGCGTCATCGCCGTGGCCGGCAGATCGCGCTCGGCCCGCGCTCGCGCGACTATCCGGCCGCCGTCGCCGCCGGCCTCGACGCGCTCGCTGCTGCTGCCGGCAGCCTGCCGCTGGCGGCGGAGGCGCTCGGTCTGTCCTCAAGCCAGCTCGCCGGGCTGCTGACCGCCGACAAGGAGGCGCGTCAGGCCGCCAACGCCTTGCGCGCCGGCTGTGGGCTGGGGGCGCTCAAGACATGAGGCGCTACGCGCTGGCGGTGGGTTCCAACCGCGGCGACCGCGCTGGCATCATCAGCGCCGCCGCTGTGCAGGTGACCGCTGACGGCATGATCGCGCTGACGCACCGTTCGACGCTGCACGAGACCGCGCCGGTGGGCGGGCCGCCGGGGCAGGGTGCCTACCTCAACGGCGCCTGGATCGTGGCCAGCGACTTGGGTCCGCATCAGGTGCTGCACCGCTTGCAGGCCGTGGAAAGCGCGCTCGGTCGCGTGCGCACCGTCCGTGACGGGGCGCGCACCATCGACCTCGACCTGCTGCTCAGCGACGACGCCCTGGTGGTCGCTACGCCGGCATTGGTCCTGCCGCATCCGCGCCTGCACCTCCGCCGCTTCGTGCTGACGCCGCTGGCCGAGATCGCGCGGGAGTGGCGGCATCCGCTGCTGGGGCGCACCGTTGGAGAGTTGCTGTCGGCGCTTTCGCGTGGCGAAGGTTGAGAGGTTGAGAGGTCGAGAAGCTGAGAAGCTGAGAAGCGGTAGAGGTGAGCCGCCAGACTCCTTGAACGGTCGCGGCGTCCGGTCGCCCTCACCTCGACCTCTCCGCCTCTCAACCTCTCAACCTCTCAACCTCTCCGCCTCTCAACCACCGCTCCGCCCTGGGATCGCCCGATCCCTAGAGCGGCCACTGGACACCCAAGAACCCATACCACCATCAGCGCTCCCCGCTGCTCCCGTCAGTTCCGCGAGGGAAGTCTCCATGTTTGATGCGATCGCCGACCGCTTCGGCGCCATCTTCGACAAGCTCCGCTACGGCGGGAAGCTCACCGCCGACAACGTCACCGAAGGCCTGCGCGAGGTGCGCCGCGCCCTGCTCGAAGCCGACGTCAACGTCGAGGTGGTGCGCGCGTTCCTCGACAAGGTCACCGCCAAGGCGGTGGGCGAGGAGATGCTCAAGGGCGTGCAACCCGGTCAGCAGATCGTGCAGGTGGTGCACGACGAACTGATCGCGCTGATGGGCGAGCCGGACAACGAGATCCCCTACGCCAAGAGCGGTCCGACCGTGGTGATGATGTGCGGCCTGCAGGGGTCGGGCAAGACCACCACCTGCGCCAAGCTGGCGCGGCTGCTGATCGCCAACGGCAAGCGTCCGCTGCTGGTCGCCGCCGATCTCCAGCGCCCCGCCGCCATCGACCAGCTCAAGATCCTCGGCGAGCAGATCGGCGCTCCGGTCTTCCATCAGGCCGGCCTCAAGGCGCCTGAGCTCTGCGCCAAGGCGGTGGCGCACGGCGCCGCCGACAACCGCGACGTGATCATCCTCGACACCGCCGGCCGCCTGCACGTCGACGACGCGCTGATGGCCGAGGTCGCCGACATCCACCGCCTGGCCAAGCCGCACCAGACCTACCTGGTGGTCGATGCCATGACCGGCCAGGACGCGGTCAACAGCGCCAAGGCCTTCAACGACCGGCTGACGCTGGATGGCGTGGTGGTCACCAAGCTCGACGGCGACGCGCGCGGTGGCGCCATCGTCAGCCTGCGCACGATCATCGGCAAGCCGATCAAGTTCGTCGGCGTCGGCGAGAAGCTCGACGCGCTGCAGCCGTTCTTCCCCGACCGCTATGCCCGGCGCATCCTCGGCATGGGCGACATCCTCTCTTTCGTCGAGAAGGCGCGCACTGCCGTCGATGAGAAGGAAGCCGAACGCCTGGAAGAGAAGATCCTCAAGAACAAGTTCGACCTCGAGGACTTCCAGCAGCAATTGCAGATGATCCAGAAGATGGGATCGATCAAGGATCTGCTCGGCCTCATCCCCGGCATCGGCGGCAAATTCAAGAGCATGAACGTCGACGAGACGGTCTTCTCGCGCTACCAGTGCATCATCTCATCGATGACCAAGGGCGAACGCACCCGCCCCGATCTCATCGACATGAGCCGTCGCCGGCGCATCGCCAACGGATCGGGCAGCAGCACCAACGACGTGCAGGCCCTGCTCAAGCATTTCGCCACCATGCAGAAGATGCTGGGCAAGTTCGGCGACCTGAAGGACATGGCCGACAAGCTGCCCGACCAGGAGGAGCTGACCCCGGAGCAGCTCGCCAACCCCCAGCAGTTCATGCCCAATCCCAACCGCCTGTTCACCAAGCGCGAGGACAAGGACGCCATGTCCCGCTACCGCGCCGAGCGCAAGAAGAAGGCGAAGCTGAAGAAGAAACAGAAGCGGTAAGACGAAGCGCCAAGCGCACAGCACCACGATTCACGGCCGCCGGCAGCGCGGGGTTGGGTCGGACGAACCGGACGCTACCGTCCCGGCCATGATCCGCCGCCCGCTCGGTTGCACCGACATGACCATCACCACCGTCGGCTTCGGCGCCTGGGCCATCGGTGGGTGGATGTGGGGGCCGCAGGATGACGCCGACTCCATCGCGGCCATCCGTGCCGCCCTCGATGCCGGGGTGAACTGGATCGATACCGCGCCGATCTATGGCTCGGGTCGCAGCGAGCGCGTGGTCGGTGAGGCGCTCAAGGGCATGACCAACCAGCAGCGGCCGCTGGTGTTCACCAAGTTCGGTCTGGGCGATGATTCCGCCAAGCGCCGGCAGTCGGCGACGCGCGCCGAGATCGTGGGTGAATGCGAGGCCAGCCTGAAACGTCTGGGCATCGGCCGCATCGATCTCTACCAGATCCACTGGCCGGTGCCGCAGCCGGTGGCCGAGATCGCCGGCGCCTGCGAGACGCTGCTGAAGGCGGGCAAGATCCGCGCCATCGGCGTGTGCAACTATTCGGTCGAGCAGCTCGCGGAGTGGACCGCCACCGGCCTGCCGCTGCATACCCTCCAGTGCCCGTACAGCCTGCTGCGCCCGGCGGTCAGCGACGCGCAGTTGCCGTGGTGCCATGAGCACGGGCTGGGCGCGTTGGCGTATTCGTCGTTGTTCCGCGGCATGCTTTTTGGCACCTGGACGCCGGCCAAGACCTTCGCCGCCGACGACACCCGCGGCCAGCACAAGGACTACACCGGCGCGCGGCTGGCGCGGCATCTCCTGGCGGTCGACGAACTGAAGGCGGTGGCCGCCGCTGATGAGCTGACCTGCGCGCAGCTCTGCATCGGCGCCCTGCTATGCACGCCCGGCCTGTCCGGCTGCATCGTTGGCGCCCGCACCGCCGCCCAGGGCACGGCGCTGGGAGAACTCGGCATGCCGATCACGGCCAAGCAGATGGCGGCGGTGGACGCGATCATCGGAAGCCTGGTCAAGGATCTGGAAACCATCCCCGCCACCGTCTGACCGCGTGGTCAGGGCGCGGTGATGGCCCGGCGTCAGGCGATTGGGGATAGACACGCTCGGCACCAGCGGTTCGCCCGGGCGGGAGCAACCTGCGCTGACGGCGCGCGGTCAGATCCGCTTCAACGCCTGATCGAGATCCGCGATCAGATCGTCAGCGTCTTCGAGCCCGACGCTCATGCGGATGAGGTTCTCGCGGATGCCCAGCGCGCGGCGTTCGTCCGGGGTCTTGTCGTAGTAGCTCATCAGCGCCGGCTGCTCGATCAGCGATTCGGGTCCGCCCAGCGACGGGGCGAGGTAGGGGATCTGCACGGCGTCGACCACCTTCGAGGCATCGACCAGCGAGCCGGTGATCGCGAACGAGATCAGCCCGCCGTAGCCGTGCATCTGGCGCTTGGCGATGGCATGCGCGGAGTGCGATTCCAGGCCGGGGTACCACACCTGCTCGACCTTGGGATGGGCGGCCAGGAAGCGCGCCACCGCCAGGCCGCTGGCGTTGTGGGCGCGCATGCGCACGGCGAAGGTCTTCAGGCCACGGATGAGCAGGTAGGCGTTGAAGGGCGAGGCGAGCGCGCCGAACATGCCCTGGTGTTCGCGGATGGCGTCGATCAGCGCCGTCTGCCCGACCACCACGCCGGCCATGAGATCGTTGTGACCGCCCAGGTACTTGGTGGCGGAATGGACGACCAGATCGACGCCGTGTTCGAGCGGGCGCAGGTTGTAGGGCGTGGCCAGGGTGGCATCGATCAGGGTCTTGATGCGGCGCTCGCGGGCGAGCGCGACCAGGGCCTGCAGGTCGATGCAGTTGAGGTAGGGATTGGTCGGGCTCTCGGTGATGATCAGCTTCGTGGTCGGCTTCAGCGCGGCGGCGATGCCCGCGACCGACGGCTCGCAACTGGTGTGCTCGACGCCGAACTTGCTGAGGAATTCGCGGACGAAGACCCGCGTCTTGCGGTAGCTGTCGGCGGTGATCACCAGATGCATGCCCGGCCGCACCATGGCCAGCAGGGTGGTGACGATGGCCGACATCCCGGTCGACGTCAGCAGCGCGCCGACGCCGTCCAGTCCGGCGCCATCGAGGGCGGCGAGCTTGGCCTCGGCGACCTGCTGGGTGGGATTCCCGTAGCGGGCGTATTCCTCGGTGCGCACGTGCTCACCGCGGAAGTAGCGGTGCAACTCGTCGGTGTCATCGAAGGGATAGGCCGTCGCCAGCACGATCGGATTGACCAGGCTGTCATGCGCCTTGTCGCGCGGCTCGCCGCCATGGACGCAGATGGTGTCGAGGGAGCGGGCCATCAGGTGTGCTTGGTCAGCAGGCTGACCGTCCGCGCGAATCCGGGCAGATCGTGCGGAGCGAACGCGGCGCCATCCCAGCGGAAGGCGCGCGCGCGGCGGATCCCATCGGGATAGCAGGCGACGACCACGTGCCACAGGCCGGCGTCCTCGGGCCGGTCGGCGGCGAGACCAAGCGCCATGTCCTGGTCCTCCTGGCTGAAGTAGGCGTCGCAGTCGATGTGGCTGTGGAAGATGCCGAGCAGGCGTTCGCCCTGCTTGGCCGCGTCGTCGACCTGGCGGCGCATCTTCAGCGCGTTCATCTGGAAGCCGTTGCGGCTGGTGCGCGGATTGGCTTCGGGATCAGCGGCGTGCAGCTTGTCCTGGATGTTCTCCATGGGCAGCGCGCGGGTCGCCCGTTGGTCATCAGCGCCGCCGCGGGCGAAGAGCAGGCCACAGCACTCGCCGGGATACCCGGCGATCGCGTGATCCTGCATCTGGCGGATGATCTCGGCACCGACGGTCAGCACGGCGGGCACCGTAGGACGGAGAGGGGGGGAGTAAACGGCGCATCCCTGCCACGCCCTTCCCCCCTGGCGGCTGCCTCCTACGGTGCCGACCCGGGAGACGGCATGGGTCTGCGCGAGGATCTGGAATCGGCCAAGGCCACGGCGCTGGCGGAGTTTTCCGGTGCGGCGGACGCTGGGGCTCTGGAAGCCGTGCGCATCGCCTGGCTGGGGCGCAGCGGCCGGCTCAAGGATCTCAAGGACGCCTTCGCCGCCGTGCCGGGCGAGGAGAAGCGCACGCTCGGTCCGATCTTCAACGGCGTTCAGGAAGCGGTGAAGGAGGCGTTCAACCAGGCCCAGGCCGCGCTGTCCGGGCGCGAGGTCGACGTGCCCATCGATCTCACCCTGCCCGAGCGCAGCCGCCGGCCGGGATCGATCCACCCGATCAGCCAGGTCGCCGCCGAGGTCGAACGCGTCTTCTCCAGCATGGGCTTCGCGGTGGTCGACGGTCCGCACGTCGAGGAGGACCAGTTCAACTTCGGCCGCCTCAACATCCCGCCCGACCATCCCGCCCGCGACGCCCAGGACACCTTCTGGATGAAGTTCGCCGACGGACAGGCCGGGCGCCTGCTGCGCACCCACACCAGCGCGGTGCAGGCGCGCACCTATCCCCAGGTCAAGCCGCCCTTCCGCAAGGTCGTGGTCGGCCGCGTGTTCCGCTACGAGGCGGTCGACGCCACCCACGACAACACCTTCACCCAGGTCGAAGGCTTCCTGGTCGACGAAGGCATCACCGTCGCGCACCTGGTCGGCGTCATCCGCACCATGCTCACCGCGCTGCTCCAGCGCGACGACGTCGAGGTGCGCCTGCGTCCGCACTTCTTCCCCTTCGTCGAGCCCGGCTTCGAGGTCGACGTGCGCCTGAGCAAGGGCGAAGGCCGCCTGGCGCGCTGGATGGAACTGCTCGGCTGCGGCATGATCCACCCCAGCGTGCTGCGCGCCGGCGGCATCGATCCCGAACGCTGGCAGGGCTTCGCCTTCGGCCTCGGGCTCGAACGCCTGACCATGGTGCGCCACGGCATCAGCGACATCCGGTTGTTCAACGGAGCGGATCTGCGGGGGCTGCGGCAATTCTGAGTCAGTGTTCGTTCGTTCGGTCGTTCGGCCGATGCGTGCTCCGCTGCTGCCGTTCGCCTGCCGAACTGATAACGTCCGCGCGTGCCCAGACCGCACTGCATCCTCCTCGGCGGTCCCAACGGCGCCGGCAAGTCGTCGCTGGCGCCGGTGCTGCTCGCGCGCGCGGTCGGCATCCGCCACTTCGTCAACGCCGATGTGATCGCCGCTGGGCTGAGCGCCTTCGCCCCGGAAGCCGCCGCGCTGGAAGCGGGCAAGATCATGCTGCGCCGCCTCGACGAACTGGCGGCGCAGCGCGTGTCGTTCGCCTTCGAGTCGACGCTGTCGGCGCGGTCGTTCGCGCCCTGGCTGCGCACGCTGCGCGCGGACGGCTACTTCGTCTCGCTGGCCTACGTGTGGGTGGCCAGCGCCGACATCGCGGTACGGCGCGTCGCCCGTCGCCGCGCCCTCGGCGGGCACGGCGTGCCAGAGGAGGACATCCGCCGGCGCTACCAGCGCTCGATCGCCAATCTCACCGAGCTGTACCTGCCGCTCGCCGATGACTGGGAGATCTACGACAACACCGATCCGCCGCCCCGGCTGGTGGCTACCGGCAGTGCCGGGTCGATCGTGTCGATCCTTGCCGAGGCTGTCTATCGGCGCATCATCCCCGCACCGTGATCGCGATCGACCCCATCCGCGCCCTGTTCTCCGATGTCGAGGCGATGAACCGCATCGGCCGCCAGGCGGCGCGCGCGGTCATCCTCAACCATCGCCTGCACAAGGTGCCAATGGTCATCGGCACGCCCGATGGCCGGGTCATCGAAGTCGACCCCGAGTCCGTCCCGCTGCCGCCGGAAGAGCACATCGAGTCGATCCGCCTCGACGGCTGAACGTGCGCCGTCAGCGTGAGTTGCTGGCTCTCACCAGCCCTTCGCCGACACCTTGATCCGACACAGCCACATGTCCGCGGTGATGTACAGCGTCGCGCCGTCGTCGCCCCAGGCGCAGTTGGCGGTGGCCTGACCGGTGACGATGGTGCCGAGGTGGTTGCCGGTGGGCGTGATCACCAGGACTCCACCCGGACCAGTGGCGAAGAGGATGCCGTTGGTCGCCACCTTGAGGCCGTCGGGCAGGCCTTTGCGACCTTTGACCAACGCGGTGGTGTCGAGCAGCACGCGTCCGGCGCCGATGGTGCCGTCGGCGCGGCGTTCGTAGGCCATGTAGATCGCGCGCGCCGGATCGCTGTTGGCGACGTAGAGCGTGCGCTCGTCCGGCGACAGGGCGATGCCGTTGGGCCGGCTCAACTCTTTGGTGATCAGGCTCAGCTCGCCGGCGGCGGAGAGGCGGTAGACGCCCTGGAAATCCAGCTCCTTGGCCGGGTTTTTGACGTTGCCTTCAAGACCATAGGGCGGGTCGGTGAAGTAGAGATCGCCGTTCTTCGCGTAGACTAGATCGTTGGGGCTGTTCAGCCGCTTGCCCTGCCAGCGGTCGGCGAGCGTGGTCTTGGTCTTGCCGTCGGCTTCCAGACGCGCGACCCGGCGGTCGCCGTGCTCGCACAGCACCAGCCGGCCCTGGGCATCGAGGGTCAACCCGTTCGAGCCCGGCTCGCCGCCGCGCGGGGTGGCGCCGGTGTAGCCGCTGGGTTTGAGGTGAACGCTGACCGGCTCGCCGGCTCGCCAGCGGTGGACGACGTTGCGCGGCACATCCGAGAACAACAGGGCACGGTCCTTGGCCACCCACACCGGTCCCTCCGACCAGTCGAAGCCATCGGCCAACTGCTCGATCACTGCGTCCTTGGGCACCACGGCGTCGATGCGCGAATCCAGGCGCTCGATGTGGCCGATGGTCGGATAGGTCGGCGTGGCGCGGTCGCCGGCGCAACCCGCGAGGACGATGGCGGCACAGACGGCGGCGAGCGGACGGGACAGGGTCATGCGGACTCCGGGGTGGGCTGCGGTCCTACCCAGCCGGGAGCGGCGATTCCATGGCTGACCGGTGCGGCGGCTGGACGGCGGCTGCGTCGCAGGAAAGTGGGGACGGCACGCGGAGGGCACCAACCCGCGATCGTGCACGCGCACGTCGCTCCAACTGCGCGCACCGTCCCCGTTGATCAGTAGGGCTTGGCGCCCGCCTGCGGCTGCGCGGCAGCGGCGGCACGGGCGCGCGCCTCGGCTTCGGCGCGGCGGCGGGCGGTTTCGGCGGCGGCCTGCTTCTGCTGTTCGGCGTAGCGCGCGGCGGCGACCTTCTCGTCCTCAGCGCGCTTGGCGGCGCCTTCCTTCTGCTTCTCGTCCCAGGCCGCGCGCTTGGCGGCGGCGACGGCGGGGTCGACCGGTGGCGGCGCTGGCTTATCGGCGGCCTTGGCCAGCGCGGACAACTCGTCCTCGGTGGCGGGCCGGCGTTCGACGATCTGGTCGGCCTGGACGTAGAGCGCGAAAGGGATGGCGCCGCGCACGGTGAGCTTGCCCTTGGTCTCGTCGTAGCTGCCCACGAAGGCGCGGCCGTCGGCGAGGGCGATGCGTTCGGGGGCACTGACTGCCGCATCGGAGGCGGCGGCGAGGACGCCGGCGAGGAGGAGGGGAGCGAGGGGGCGCAGGGGAAGCATGGCAGGTCCTCGGGCGCACACCTTAGAGCACCATGGCGACGCTGTCCCGGTTCATTTCCCGCCAGCTTCCGGGGTGGCTGAGCCGGGAGCGAGCAGCGCCGGGTCGACCAGATCGGGCACGCGGCCGTCGGCGCGCACGGTCTGCCAGGCGTCGATCCACTTCAACCACCGCGCCAGCGAGTGTTTGGAGTGTTCCCAATTGCCTGCCACGGTCATCGTCCAGAGCGCGTCGGCGAGGCGTCGTCGCGGCAGCGCGTCCTGGGCGAAGAAGCGGCGCATGCCAGCGATCTGATGGCGGGCGAGCACGGTGTAGTCGCGCGGCCGGACGACGTCCTGGGCGCGGCGGTACTCGACCACCTGGGCGAAGGGCACGGTCGCCTGGCCAGCAGCGCCAGCATCGACCGCTTCCTCGATGGCGAGCGCGGCCTGGGTGTACTCGAGCTGGAGGTGATAGGCGACGGCGACGTCCTCGGGCGGGTTCTTCTTCACGGTGATGGCGTCGCCGAAGGGCGTGTCGCTGGGGCGTGGATGACCGGGTGGGCGCGGCCATTGTTCGACCGCTCCCCGTGCGTCGAGATCGAGCCACGCCGCGCGCAGCCGGCGGCCGAGCGCCTCCAGCGGCGCGCGCGGCTGCGCTTCCAGCCAGGCGCGGTCGCGGAAGTCGCCGGCGGGACCGTGGCGCTGCTCCCACCACGCCCGCGCTGTCGCCAGCGCGGCGCGCGCCGGCGTTCCGGCATCGCCCGGACGCTCGGCGGCGTGCGCAAGATCATCGGCGAGATCACGCACCCAGTTCGCGGCCACCAGGTCGGCGATCGCCTTCCAGTCGTCGGCCGACCAGGCGGTGGCCAACGCATCGGTGGGCAGTTCGACCGGCGTCGCGGGAGGTGGCGGCGGCGGACGGACGCAGGCGGTCAGCGCCAGCAGCGCGACGGCGACGGCCAGCGCGGCCGGCAGCACCGTGCGCGCATGGCCGCCGACCAGTTCAGAAAGCGATCCCGAATCGCGGACGGCTGCTTTTACCAGCACGAGGCCAGCGGAAAGGCGACGATGCGCGCGAGCCGCGCGCGGTCCCAGGCTGACGTTCGCACGCGTCTGCGCCTTAGCTTCACAGCATTGGGGGGCGCCCCCGCACCCCCCGCGGCTGGGCCGATGCCGATCCGTGCGCGCCGGACGATTCATGCCCAGCCGCTGGCATGGTAGTAACGCACGAGGTGGAAGAACACCGGCGCCGACAGGCACAGCGAGTCGACGCGGTCGAGCACGCCACCGTGACCGGCGATCAGGCTGCCGAAGTCCTTCACTCCGGCGTCGCGCTTGACCGCCGACATGACGATGCCGCCGGCGAAGCCCAGGCCGCACATGCCAGCGGCGTAGCCCAGCGCCTGCCACGGCGTGAACGGCGTCAGCCACCACAGCGCCATGCCGAGCGCGCTGGCGGTGGCGATGCCGCCCAGGAAGCCCTCCCAGGTCTTGTTCGGCGACAGGTGCGGGGCGATGCGGTGGCGGCCCAGACACTTGCCCCACACGTACTGCATGACGTCGCTGAACTGGACGGTGACCAGCAGCCACAGGGCGAGGCCTCCGCTGCCGGCGTCGTAGCCGGTGATGTCGAGACTCAGCAGCATGGGGATGTGGCTGAGCGCGTAGGTGCACACCATCAGGCCCCACTGGATCTTGGCGGTGCGTTCGAGATAGCGGCGGTGGTCGCCGCTGAGCGTGCTGCGCAGGGCGATGAAGGCGAAGGCGTAGACCGGGATGAAGATCGCGAACATCCCATACCAGGGCAGTCCGACCAGCACGTACTGGATCGGTGTGATCACGAAGAACGCCCAGAACAGGGTGTGATGGTCGGCGCGACGGGTGGGCGCCAGGGTGAGGAATTCGCGCAGGGCGCCGAACGAGACCACGGCGAACAGCACGGTGAACGCCGTCGGCCCGGCGATCAGCGTGCCGACCACCAGGGCGCACAGCACCCACCAGGCATGGATGCGGGCGTTCAGGTTGGCGACGGCGGGCGTCTGCCGACGGCGGGCGATGAGCGCGCCGATGACGCTGGCGACGGTGAGCACACCAACCAGGCCTCCGGCGACGGCGATGATGGGCATCGGCGGGCTCACCCCTCACCCGCTTCGCCCAGCGCGGCGACGGCGGCGCGGGCGCGTTCGAGGAAGGCCGCCTTCTCTTCGCCCTCGACCGCAACGATCGGCGCGCCGAAACTCACGGCCGCGAGCAGAGGGACGACCAGGAAGTCGCCCTTGGGCAGGATGCGGTTGAGGTTCTCCAGATGCACCGGCACCAGTTCGACGGTGGGATGCGCGCGCGCCAGGTGCCACAGCCCGGGCTTGAACGGATTCATGCCGCCATCCTCGTCGAGCGTGCGCGTGCCCTCGGGGAAGATGATCAGCGAACTGCCGGCGGCGAGGGCGGTTTCCATGTCGCGCAGCGGATTGTCCTCGCGGGTGATGCCTTTGCGGGAGATCAGCACCGCGTTGAACACCCGTGTCGCCAGCAGCCGCCGCAGCGGCCCCTTGTCCCAGTAGTCACGGGCGGCGATCGGGCGCGTCTTCAGGCGCAGCGAGGTCGGCAGCGACGCCCAGATGGTCGGGCCATCGAGATTGGACGAGTGATTGGCGAAGTAGATGCGCTGCCGGTCCTCGGGCAGGCAGCCCAGCCACCGCGCCTGGGCGCCGGTGAGCAGGCGGATCAGTCCCGCGATCATGGCGCCTCTTTGCCGGCGACGGGCTGCGCGCGCAGGTGGCGGGCGATCGCAAGTATTCGGCGGGCGACAGTGACGACGCAGCCGATGACGATGATCGCCAGTGCGACCACCAGCACCTCGCGGTCACGACCGGCAAGCGGCGCCGCGATGGCGGCGAGCAGGCAGGCGACGGTGAGCACGGCCATGCGCTGCGGCTTGGCCATCGGGCCGTGGAAGCACTGCCCGGCGCCGAGCGACGCGCCGAGGGCGCGCACATAAGCCGTGAACAGCGCGCCGAGCGCGGCGGCGGTGCCGAGCGGCAGAGCGGCGGGAATTCCGACCGCGGCGTAGCCGGCAGCGATCAGCAGCAGCGGATCCGCGATGCGATCGGGGATCTCGTTGTAGAGGTCGCCGACGGCGGTGCGTCGACCGCCTTCGATCGCGACCATGCCGTCGAGCAGGTTGCAGACCAGGCGCAGTTGGATGCCCACCGCTGCCGCCACCAGCAGGGTCGCGCGCATGCCCGGCGCTGTGGCCGGCCACACCAGGGCGGCCGCGGCGATCGCGGCGAACAGCACGCTGGCCACCGAGATGGCGTTGGGGGTCGCCCCGGCGCGCGCCAGCGCGCCAGCCAGGGCGCGAGCCCAGGCGCTGTCGCGCGAGTTCAACGGCCGGCGGCCGGCGACGGTCATCGGCGCACACTAGACGCCCGACCGTTGAGCGGAAGCAGGCGGGGCACCGACCGGAAGCAGGCAGGAACAACCAGCCGCAGAGGTCGCACGCTGATGCGACGCCTGCGCTGCGCTCATCTCAAAAAGCAGGAACAACCAGCCGCAGATTTCGCAGATCACGCTGATGCGACGCCTGCGCTGCGCTCATCTGCGAAATCTGCGGCGGTAGTCCTGCTTTTTCTCCGTGGCGGCAGCCGCGGGCGCCCTGGTGGTCGGCCAACTCGCGCTTGGCCTGGCGGCGATGTCGGGCACGGTCGCGCACCAGCACCAGCCGAGGCCGCCATGACCACCGCACCGACGCCTCCCGCGGTTCCATCACCGACGCTCACCAGCGCGCCCGGTGGCCTGCGTCAGCGGCTGACCACGCCGCTGGCGGTGCTGGTGCTGGTGCCGCTGCTGGTGGTGGTCACCGGCGCGCTGACGGCGCTGATCGGCTATCGCCAGCAGCGCGCCCTGGCCCTCGATCTCGCGCGCGACCTCGACGCCGAGCGCGCCGCCCAGCTCGGCCGCGTCGCCACCTCCGTGCTCGGCCAGGCCGAACCGCTGCTCGACCACTGGGGCGAGGTCGCCAGTCGCCTGCTCGGCAACCCCGATCCCCTGGCGTGGGCGACTGTGTTGCGGCACCTGATGGTGGCGCGGCCAGGCGTCGACTACGTGTCGTGCAGCACTCCCGACGGCGTCTTCATCGGCATGTTCCGCGACGAACGCGAACGCCTGGTCTTCACCTGGCAGGACCAGCGGGATGGCGGCCGGCGGCGCGACTGGCTGCCCACCGGCGACCTGCTGGTCACGCTCAAAGACGAGCACGGCACCGGCTACGATCCGCGTCAGCGCGATTTCTGGAAGCTGGCCACCAGCCGGCCGGGTCGGGTGTGGACCGATCCCTACGTCTTCTTCGCCAGCCAGCAGACCGGCCTCAGCCGGGCCGAGGCCCTGCGCAGCGCCGACGGTGGCGTGCGTGCGGTGATCGCCGTCGACTTCACGCTCGCTGCCTTGTCGCGCGCCATTCGTTCGCTGGCGCTGCCCGGCGACGGGCGGTTGCTCATCCATGACCCGGCCGGCCGGGTCATCGCTGCCGCCGGGGCGCTGGCGGTGGCTGATCGCGGCAAGGATGGCACCGCGGTGGTCACCACGCTCGACCGGGTCGCCGATCCGCGCGTCGCCGCCTACCGCAGCGCCATCGCCGCCGGTGTCGGCATCACCCCCGATCCGGTCGACGGCGGACGCCTGCTGGTGCGCCAGAGCCGCCTCGATCCCGCTCCTGACGTCGCCTGGACGCTGGGCACGGTGATGCCGCTGGAACCGCTGCTGGCGGTCGCCGAGGCGCAGACGCTGCGCAGCCTGCTCGCCACCCTGGCGGTGCTGCCGCTGGCCCTGGCCATCGCCTGGGCCTATGCGCGCGCGGTGGTGCGCATGCGTGCCGAGCGCAGCGCCGCCCAGCAGGCCGAGCGCGTCGCGCGGGCGGAGGCCGAGTCGTTGAGCAGCTACCGGCTCGAACGCCAACTCGGGCGGGGCGGCATGGGCGAAGTCTGGCTGGCGCACCACCGACTGCTGGCCCGCCCGGCGGCGCTCAAGCTGATCCGCCGCGACCGCGGCTTCGGCGACGACCAAGTGGCGCGCTTCGAACGCGAGGCGCGCGCCACCGCCCGCCTGCGCTCCCCGCATGTCGTCACCGTCTATGACTTCGGCCAGCTCGACGATGGCACGCTCTATTACGCCATGGAACTGCTCGAAGGCGCCGATCTGCACGCGTTGGTGGCGAAGGAGGGGCCGTTGCCGGCGGCGCAGGTGGTCGACCTGTTGCTCCAGGCCTGCGCTGCGCTTGAGGAAGCGCACGCGGCCGGACTGATCCATCGCGACATCAAGCCGTCCAACCTGATGCTCTGCCGCATGGGCGTGCACCAGGATTTCCTCAAGGTGCTCGATTTCGGGTTGGTGATCAGCATCGCCGGCGCCGACGACGACGGTCCGCGTCTGACCGGCGCCGGGCTGACCCAGGGCACCTCGGGCTACATGGCGCCTGAACAACTGACCGGCCTGGGCTTCGATCACCGCGTCGACATCTACGCGCTCGGCTGCGTCGCCTGGTTCCTGCTCACCGGCGAGGACGTCTTCCCCGGCAAGGACGCCATGGCCATCGCTCTGCGTCACCTCAACGAACCGCTGCCCGATCTCGCGTCCAAGATCCCCGGTAGCGCCCATCCCGGTCTGTGCGCGCTGGTGCGCGACTGCCTGGCCAAACACGCGGACGAGCGCCTGGCGACGATCGCCATCCTGCGCCAGCGGCTGGTCGCGCTCGGTCTGCAACGCGTGGCGGTCACCACCTCCACGGCGCTTGCCAGCGAGGTTCCCGGCGCCGCCGCCGGGACAGTCCGCCAAGTGCGCATCCGGACGCGGCGGGACTGAGCGACCAGCCCCGGCGGGACGGTCCGGACCTGCTCCGGGATCATTTCTCCGGTTGACCGTGACTGCCGATGGGCAAACCGTCTGCGTCATGCCGGCATGGTCATCACCAGCCTTCCTCGCCGCGGTCGCCTGCACCCTGATCGCCGGTGCCGCTGCCAGCGAGTGGCCGCAGTGGCGCGGGCCGGGCGGCATGGGTCACAGCCCCGAGCGCGATCTGCCGCTGACCTGGGGCGGCGAGGGCAACGCCAACGTGCGCTGGAAGGTGGCGCTGCCCAAGGGTGACGCGGCGCAGTCCTCGCCGATCGTCTGGCAGGGCCGGGTCTTCGTCACCACCGCGCTGAATACGCCAGTCGACCACCATGTCACCTGCTACCGCGCCGAGGACGGGCATCTGCTGTGGGATGCGCTGGTGCCGCCCGGGCCGTGGCTGCTCAGCGATCTGCGCGGCGGCTATGCCTGCGCCTCACCGACGACCGATGGCCAGCGCGTCTACGCCTTGTTCGGTTCGGCGGTGGTGGTTGCGCTCGATCTCGACGGGCGGCCGCTGTGGCGGCACGAACTCGCTCCGCGCGCCTTCGACGTGGCGATCAGCAGCAGCCCGGTGCTGTGGCAGGATACCGTCCTGCTGCTCTGCGATCAGACCGGCGGCACGTCCTATCTGCTCGCGCTCGACGCCGCCAGCGGCCGCGAGCGTTGGCGGGTGCAGCGCCCGGAGCAGGGCTTCAACCACAGCACGCCGGTGCTGCTGACCAATGCCGGCAGCACCCAACTGCTGGTGAGCGCCTCAAACCGGCTGCAAGGCATCGATCCGGCCACCGGCAAGCCGCTGTGGTGGTGCGCGCACAAGGGCGACGTCGCCTCGCCGGTGTTCGCGGGCGGCGTGGTCTACGCCGACGACGGCCGTGGCGGGCCGGGCATCGCCGTCGACCCCACCGGCAGCGGTGATGTCGGCGCCAGCCACCTGCGCTGGTCGATGAAGCCCGGCCCCAACGGCCTGGGTTCCGCGTTGGCGATCGGTGATCACCTCTACCGCTACGCTATCGCCCTGCGCTGCATCACCCTCGCCACCGGCAAAGAGGTGTGGTCGCAGCGCGTGGGCAGCGGCGCCTTCCACGCCAGCCCGATCGCCACCGCCGACGGCCGCATCTACCTGGCCAGCGCCGGGCGCTCGTGGGTGCTCCAGGCCGGCGCCACCTTCACGCTGCTCGGCGAGAGTGACCTCGGCGACGCCGCCGCGTGTTCGCCGGCAGTGGCCGATGGGAGGATGTTCCTCAAGGGCAACCGTTGGCTGTTCTGCGTCGGGAACAGGTACTGACGAACCGGCTGCGCTGGACGGTGCGCTGATACCTGGAGTACCTGGAGTACCTGGAGTACCTGGAGTACCTGGGGCGCTCGCACAGACGGTGCGCAGACGCAGCACGCGGGGCGCCTTGCATCCCAGGTCGTCACCGTAGAGTCCGCGACCCCAGCATTTCCCAGAGCAACCGCGCCGATTCCGGCGTCTTTCGGAGTTTTTCATGGCTACACGCATCGCCATCAACGGGTTCGGACGCATCGGGCGTCTGGTCTTCCGCGCCATCGCTGAACAGGGTCTCCTGGGCAAGCAATTCGAGGTGGTGGCGGTCAACGACCTCGTCCCCGCCGACAATCTCGCCTACCTGCTCAAGTACGACTCCACCCAGTTCAAGTTCGCGGGCCAGGTGTCCTCGAAGAAGTCCAAGCCCGAACTGGCCGAGGACGACGTCCTGATCGTCAATGGCGCCGAGATCAAGGTGCTGGCGGTCAAGGATCCGGCCACCAGCCCGTGGAAGGACCTCAAGATCGATGTGGTCATCGAATCCACCGGCCTGTTCACCTCGGACGAGAAGGCCAAGGCGCACCTGACCGCCGGCGCCAAGCGCGTGCTGATCACCGCGCCGGGATCCGGCGACGGCGTCAAGACCATGGTCATGGGCGTCAACGAGCACGAGTACGACCCGGCCAAGCACACCCTGGTGTCGAACGCCTCGTGCACCACCAACTGCCTGGCCCCGCTGGTCAAGGTCGTGCTCGACGCCGGCTTCGGGCTGAGCGAAGGCATCATGACCACGGTGCACAGCTACACCGCCACCCAGAAGACCGTCGACGGCCCGTCGAAGAAGGACTGGAAGGGCGGGCGCACCGCTGCGATCAACATCATCCCCTCGACCACCGGCGCCGCCAAGGCGGTCGGTCTCGTGCTGCCGCAGGTCAAGGGCAAGCTCACCGGCATGGCCTTCCGAGTGCCGACGCCGACCGTCTCAGTGGTCGACCTGACCTTCAAGACCGAGAAGGCCACGTCGCTCGCCGAGATCAACGCCGCCATCAAGGCCGCCGCCGCGGGTCCGCTCAAGGGCATCCTGGGCTACACCGATGAAGAGGTGGTCTCCACCGACTTCATCCACGACGCACGTTCGAGCATCTACGACGCCGGCTCGTCGATCGAGTTGAACAAGAACTTCTTCAAGCTGATCAGCTGGTACGACAACGAGTGGGGCTACAGCAACCGCGTGGTCGACCTGCTGAAGCACATGGTCGCCAAGGGGATTTGAAGGCGCGCCGCGCGCGCTGAAGCAGGGCGCGAAGGGATCGAAGGGGTGTGAGGTGAGTCCCCTTCGGTCCCTTCGTACACTTTGATCCCTTCGCGCCCGCTCCCAACAGGCCTTCCCCACCGCCTCATCGCCCTAGGAGCCTGTCGGAGATTGCGAGACGTCGGCTGGCTCGGTCTCGGATGGCATCTCCGGCGTTGTCGAAATGGGCAGATAGCCTGCTATCCGCCTCATTTCTCCGCCTTGGATCTGCCACCCGATCCACGTCGCCAGCCTCGCTCGCAATCTCCGACAGGGTCCTAGCATCGCGCCCAGCATGAAGCTCCTGATCTGCGACGATCGCGAACTGGCCGGGGTCAAGCTGGCGGGGATGCTGGCCGACGCCATCGCGGCCAAGCCGCGGCTGTGCCTGGGCCTGGCCGCCGGGCGCACCAGCCTCTACGCCTATGTCGAACTGGTGCGCCGCTTCTATGCGCACGGTGGATTCAGCTTCCGCCACGTCACCACGTTCAACACCGATGAGTTCGTCGGCCTGCCGCCGACCGATCCGCGCAGCACGCGCTACATCATGAACTACCACCTGTTCCGCCAGGTCGACCTGCCGGCTGAACAGACCTTCGTGCCGCTCGGCGTGCCGGCCGATCTCGATGCCGAGTGCAAGGCCTACGACCTGCTCATCGCCGCTCGCGGCGGTCTCGACGTGCTGGTGCTGGGCCTGGGCTACAACGGCCACGTCGGCCTCAACGAACCTGGATCGTCGGCCAAGAGCCGCACCCGCGTGGTCGATCTGACGCCCTCGACCTTGGCCTCGGTGTCCGGCGGGGAGCGTTTCCGCAACCTCGGCGAGACCCCCGAACAGGCGATCACCGTCGGCATGGCCACCATCATCGAGGCGCGCGAGGTGCTGCTCATCGCCTCCGGACTGGGCAAGGCCGACATCGTCCAGCGCGTCGTGCGCGGCCGCGCCGGCACCAGCGTGCCGGCCTCGCTGCTGCTCGCCCATCCCCGGCTGACGGTGATCATCGACCGCGAGGCGGCGTCGAAGCTCGACGCTGGCGAGCGCGGAGAGCGCGGTGAGTGAGCACGGCCGGCGTGGCGGGGCGCGGGCGACGGAAGTACGCTAGCAGACTGATGAAGAACTCCGTTCTCCATCAGCCTGCTGCCTTCGCGCTCCCCGGGGGTGACCTGCGGTCGCTATTTTCCCCGGGAAACGCGAAGGGAGCTTTTTATCCAGGGGGCAGACGCCCCCCTGTAACCCCCCGCAGGCTGCTTTTTCAGCAGCCTGCTAGGGACGGAACCTGCACATGAACGATCCGCTGACCGTCACCTACAACCGTCCGGTGAAGCGTTCGACGCTGGCCCAGCTTGCCCTCGCGATCGGCACCCAGTCCGAACTGCTCGACGCCGCCCGTCAGGTGGCCAAGCGCCGCGACAACGTCCTCGGGCTGCTGCTGCGCGCGTTGACCCGCGAAGAAATCGCGGTGATGGAGGATCGCGGCTGTCGCGCCGACGACTGGGCGCAGGTGACGGTGGCGCAGGACTTCGACGCCTTCCGCGTGCGCCGCAGCCATTTCAAGGGCCGCTGCGTGCTGGGCCGGTTCACCGGCGAGGTCGAGGTCATGCCCGGCATCAGCCTGGCCACCGGCATCTACGACTGCACCCTGATCAACTGCCAGGTCGGCAACGACTGCCTGCTTGAGAACGTGCGCTTCGCCGCCAGCACGGTGATTGACCGTGACGCGGTGCTCTTCGACGTCGGCTCGATCACCTGTTCCGGCGCCGCCGCCTTCGGCTGCGGCCAGGACTTGAAGCTGGCCTGCGAACTCGGCGGCCGCGAGGTGCCGCTGTGGGCCGAGATCACCGTCGAGGAGGCGGCGGTGATCGTGCGCGAGCGCGGCGACCTCGCCGGCCAGCAGGCGGTGCGCGCGGCGGTGCAGCGCTATATGCAGGCGGTCACCAGCCCGGTGAACTGGGTGCGGCGCACGGCGCGCATCCGCCACAGCGAACGCCTGCGCGACTGCTGGATCGGCGCCGGCGCCGTGGTCGACCATGCCATGGAGCTGGCCAACGTCGCCGTGCTGTCCTCGCCCGAGGAACCGACCGCGGTCTCGCGCGGCGCCGCCGTCACCGACACCGTGCTGCAATGGGGCGCGGTGGTCACCGGCAACGCCATCGTCCGCCACAGCGTGCTCTGCGAGCACAGCGCGGTCGACGAGCACGCCGCGGTCGAGCACAGCCTGATCGGCCCCAACACCACCATCGCCAAGGGCGAGGTCACCGCCTCGCTGGTCGGGCCATTCGTCGGCTTCCATCACCAGAGCCTGCTCATCGCCGCCTTCTGGCCGGAAGGGAAGGGCAACATCGCCTACGGCGCCATGGTCGGCTCGAACCACACCAGCCGCGCCCCTGACCAGGAGGTGTGGATCGGCGAAGGCATCTTCTTCGGCCTGGGCTGCGCGATCCGCTTCCCCGCCGACTACAGCGAGGCGCCCTACTCGGTGATCAGCCTCGGCGTCAACACGCTGCCGCAGCGCGTGTGCTTCCCATTCAGCCTGATCAGCGTCCCCACCGAACCCCTGGGCAGCGAGGACGACCACGTCCCGCGCGCCTACAACGAGCTGATCCCGGCCTGGGGCCTCTACGCCAACGCCTACGGCTTGGTGCGCACCGAACTGAAATTCGCCAGCCGCGACCGAGCCAAGCGCCAGCACATCGACCCCAAGGTGCTGCGTCCGCCGATCATGCGCCTGGTCAAGATCGCCTACGACCGCCTGCGCGCGGTCACCGCGGTGAAGACGGTCTACGTCGACGGCGACATCGAAGGCATCGGCAAGAACTTCATGCGCGAAGCGTCGCGCGTGCAGGCCATCGAGTCCTACGGCCGGGCGCTCAAGCGCTACAGCCTGCGCCTGCTGCTGGCCGATGCTGAAGGCCGGCTTGAGATCCCCGGATCACGCGAGATCGCCTACGAACTCGCCGACGAACTGATGCCCGGCGCCGCCCTCGAAGACCGCCTCCGCCAGCTCATCGCCATCGAACGCGCCAACGCCGAACTGGTGCAGGAGAGCAAGGCCAACGACGACCAGCGCGGCGCCCGCATCATCCCCGGCTACGCCGACGCCCACATCGCCGCCGCCGCCGACCCCATCGTCAAGAGCGCCTGGGAACGGGTGGAGAAGACGGCGGCGCGGGTGAAGGCGTTGGGCGTCGCAGTCTGACCGCGAGGTTGTCCGCCCGCTGCCGGCGCAGTGCGTTCCAGCGCGGAGCCACCATGCGTTGCTTGCTCCTCCTGCTCATCCTTGGCGCCTGGCGTCCGTGCCTGGGCTGCATCAACGATTCCACCATCGACCGCGCTGAGGCCGAGTTCCGCGGCCGCTACGCCAGCATCGAGGCGTCGCCCGATCCGGGCACGTCGACGCCTGGCCGTGGCACGGTGGCTGCGCTCGCGCCGGGAGCTGGATCGCTTGGCCCAGCGTGAATCCAGGACAAGTACGCGATGAGCGCGCTGGGGCCCATATTCGGACGACCATCGGCGTCTGCGATTGGCGCGGGGACGTGCATGTCCACAACCCGGCCGGATCGCACGTTCCTGCTGTTTGGCCCGGACGCTGCCACGGGAGGGATCTCGACGAATCCCACCGGCTTACCCGTGGCCGCCGATGAGCGCTGCCCCAGGCGCAGCCGCCAGTAGCTCAGCCGCTGCGCCGATACCCCACGACGACGAGCGAACGTCGCCTGCGGCAAACCGCTGGCCTGCCACGCCGCGACCAAGGCTCGGCCTGCGGC